>Ga0209631_10003752_pt1 | contig 17283 bp, 24 predicted proteins | sample COG_08_FD_184752 | JGI IMG/M metagenome (GOLD analysis project Ga0209631, IMG submission 184752) | Pelagic Microbial community sample from North Sea - COGITO 998_met_08 (SPAdes) (version 2) | ecosystem: Environmental > Aquatic > Marine > Neritic zone/Coastal water | place: Helgoland, sampling...
ATGGGGTTAGCATAGGATGAAGAATGGTTGTTGCAGAAATATTAACAGGTATAGCCCTTGTACAGAAGTCCGTTGAGTTTATCAAGAGTAATATTGGTACAGCAAACGATATTAAAGACATAGCAAAACAGATAGACGGATTCTTTGAGGGCGAAGCTCAAATGAATAAAAAAGCTGGTAAGGGTTTGTCTATTGCTGAACAGTTTGGTTCTGTAGAAAATTCTGCTACTGATTTTATAGATAGAAAACTATTAGAAGAAAAACGTAATGAATTAAAAATTATGATTAATATGAGATTTGGTCCGACTGCTTGGGATGAAATCATAACTGAAAGAGCAAATAGAATCAGTGAAGCTAAGGAAGCCCACCGATTACAAAGAGTAGAAAAAAGACAGCAACAAAAAGAAATAATAGATGTACTACAAACAGTAGGTATCATTTTTTGTGTGATTGCTGTACTAGCAATCGGGACAGTTTTATCTTTTCAAGTTTTTGGCTATGAATACAAATCAAAAGATTATACGAGACAACAGAAAATTCAACGTGGAGAAATTATTCTACCTATCATGACTACTTGTAGATTAATGAAACGAAAAGTATTTAAAGATAAAATGGCTTGTATCTATATTGGTGCTCAAAAAACGTATGAATTAGAATTTACAGATATAGCTATTGGTTGTCCACGCAAATATAAATGCAAATTAAATCCAAATGGTAAAGAGCCTAGCATCGATAAAGTCATGGAAAGTTTAAGAGGTATAGCGAAGTGAGTAAATGTATTGGTGTTTGTAAGCTAAACAAAGATAAAGTGTGTATAGGTTGCAATCGCACAATTGAACAAATCAAACAAACTTATAAGGAGAAGTAAATGGAAAACATGGTATTAGATGCATGGAATGATTTAAGTTATATTGAAGGTATACTATTTACCTTTTGGCTGTTTATCCTTTATTATGGAAAAGTATGGATAGATACTAAATTTAGGGATAGATCACTTTGTCCAAGGTGTAGTAGATGACACAAAAGAAATTACAAACAAAATCAAAATTTAATGAGTATGATTTAGATGGTGATGGTGTCGTATCTGATGAAGAAATAGGAAATGCCAAAGCTATAAAAGAAACAGAAACCAAACTTAGAAAAAATCTTGCACAGTTACGCATGGCAAGATACACATTAATCGGCATGGGAGTGTTTACATTAGCTATGTTTGTAATTCCTATTGAAAGAGTTGAGGCTTTAGCTGATATTAGCAATTTATTCTACATTTCAGGGGCTGGAATAGTAGGAACTTATATGGGGACTACTGCCTACATGACCAAGAACGGGAAGTAATTAGGGGGTACAAACATACCAAGCCCTTTTGCTCTAATGACTGTATCGAGCTTATACGCAGTCATTTTTTTGCTAAACTATCCAATCTGTAACATTTTCTTGTAATACGGCACTTGCTATGTCAATTTTACTTCTTAGGGCTTGTAGTACTTTTTCGTCTACTGTTTTTTCAACAATAATGTCTATATAAGTAACTTTATTGACTTGTCCGATTCTATGTGCTCTATCTTCGCTTTGTAACCTAACCTCTAAATCATAGCTGTTACTATAATATATAACTGTGGAAGCTTGAGTTAGTGTTAAACCATAACCTCCAGTTCTTGGTTGCCCTACAAAAAACCTAACGGGACTTTCAGGATCCTGAAAAGCTGTCATCGCATAATCTCTTTGTTCAACAGTAGTAGCACCGTAGTAAGAAACAACACTATCATCACCATACATTTTTTGTAATAGTTTTTCTACACCTTGAATGTCGTGTGTGAAGTTAGCCCAAATGATAGCTTTACCATCTAATTCTTCCACAACCGATTCTATCTCTGTTAACTTAGCCGAAGGAAAAGTTTTTAGTGTTCCATCATCTAGTTTTACATGTCCAGAACAAACTTGTTGCAGTCTAAGTAATTGTGTCAAAATAGTGGTGGGTGTTACTGTTCCCTCTTCGCATATGCCAAGTGCAATCTTTTTTAAGTCGGAATACATTTTTGCTTGTTCAGGTAAAAGTTCTACTACTCGTTTAGTGTAAACTTTATCTGGTAAATCTAAACAATCTTGTTTTCTTACTCTAAAGCTAAAGTTGTCTAACAAACCATTTAGTTCTTTTAAGTTTTTGTAACCAACTATTTGATTAAAACTATATGAGCCTAAGTTACGTCTTTTTATTATTGCATATTCATACTGGAAGCTAAAAAAACTTTTATGACCAAGTAACTCAGGATTTAAAAATTCACATTGAGTGTACAAATCCATAGGGCTTTTTGTTATAGGACTACCAGTCATTATTCTACGGTACTTGGCTATTTTCCCAAGCTTCACAATAGACTTAGTACGTTTTGCATTCTTGCTTTTTATAGTTGTACTTTCATCTATAGCCATAAGACAGCTATGTCCTAACAAAAACTTTTTTGCTACTTCCACACCTTTTCTTGTACTGAACGCTTCTATATTCATTAGAAATATTTTTAAGTTATAATTGGGTGTGAACATACTATTCCAAGTATGCAAAAACTTTTGTGTGTGATTAGGTTGCCAAACACATATATCTGATAAAACATGGTCAGGCATATGGGTGGGTATCTCGTTGCGAGACCAGTTTCTATAAACACCTTTTGGTGCTATAATCAAAACTCCAGTTACATGTCCTTTGTCATACAACACACTAAAGTTGTCTATCAAAACTTTAGACTTACCAGTCCCCATATCCATAAAATATGCAAACTCATGTAAGTTCCAGCCCTTCCTTAAAGCAGTCAATTGATGCTCATAAGGGGTTAATTTAAATTTATATTTCATACACTTACTTTCTGACTTTACTATATACAAACTTTTTTAAAAACTTAAACCTTTTGTTATCGCTATGATATCTTTCGCGGGACGGAAAATATATCGATATCTGATATTTAAATATCTGATTTATCAATTGGACTAAATTTAGTTTTACTAGTATATATAAAAGTATATAAGTATAGTTACTAATACTTAGTAGTGTGACATGCTAACCGTTCACTAGGGCTAACGCCGACAATGGTTAAGTATTAGTAACAACGGCATAGGAGAAAGTATGACTGTTTTTATAACACAAGAAGTTCCTGGGAGAGATATAACCAAAGCCTCTCAGTATGGTGACTTGCAAATATTAATTCCTGCAAAGGAACAAGTTGCCTTATCTGCTCAACCGACGGTTAGGCGGATTAATCGCTTATTGCGTAACTTTAACGACAGTGATTATTTATTATTATCAGGGGATCCTGCAATAATTGGCATCTCTTGTGCCGTTGCCATGTCTAATAATTTAGGCAAATTAACTATACTAAAGTGGGATAGGCAAGACGAAGAATACTATCCAATAACAGTTGACATATATGACAAGGAGGCTTGAATGGATTTCGAATCAACTGCAAACGAACTCACTAAGGTAAGTGAGAAAGGACTAAGTTCTGTTAGTTCTTTATGCAAAAAACAACTTGAACTTGAGGATAGGGTAAAAGCACTCAAGGCAGAGTTAAAAGAAACAGAACAGTTTTTAAGGGAAATATCAACAGACTTGTTGCCCTCTGCTATGCAGGAATATAATCTAAAAACTTTAAAAACAGAAGATGGTCATGAAATAACAGTTTCCGACTTTGTTTCAGCCCATATATCAGAAGCCAATAGACCAGAGGCTCACGACTGGTTAGTTTCAAATGGTCATGGCAGTTTAATAAAGAATCATGTTACTGCACAGTTTGGTAGAAACGAAGATAATAAGGCTAAAGATTTATTAGCTGATCTACAAGGTCAAGGTATGGCAGTTACAAATAAAGTGTGGGTAGAACCTCAAACTTTAAAGTCGTTTGTAAAAGAACAAACGGGAAAAGGTGAAAATATACCTCATGATATATTTGGTGTATTCTTGGGCTTACAAACTAAAATAAGGAGAAAGTAAATGGCTGAAGTAGTCAAAAAACAAGAAGGAGCACTTGTTAATGCTTCATTTGAAGAAATGTCTGGGCTAGGTTTTGCAGAAACAACTACTCAAGATATGTCTATTCCGTTTCTAAGAATACTTGGAGCACAAAGCCCACAAGTAGATGAGTCTGACGGTGCTTATGTTGAAGGTGCTAAAGGAGGTATGATATACAATACTGTTTCTAATACAGTAACTTCTGGTAAAGAAGGTTTGCTAGTCGTACCTTGTTATTATAATAGGCGTTATGTTGAATGGAAGCCAAGAACAGAGGGTGGTGGTTATGTAGGTAGTTATCAACCTGATGACCCAATAGTGGCAACTGCTCAAAGAAACGAAATAACTAATGAGGAAATGTTACCTAATGGTAATCTGCTCACTAATACTGCTCAACACTTTGTTATGCTAATAGAAGGGGACTCTTATAGTAGGTGTTTAATTACAATGTCTAGCACTCAATTGAAAAAGTCTAGACGTTGGTTGTCACAAATGAATGCGATGACAGCGATGGGTAAAAATGGTCCGTATACTTTACCAATGATGTCGCAAGTTTATAGGTTGGGAACTGTACCTGAACAAAACGATAAAGGTAAATGGTCAGGTTGGGTTATAAGCAAAGAAAGGCAAATTGATTTGTCTGATCCTTTTGAAAAAGGTTTGTTTGAAAATGCCGTTGCTTTCTCAAAGTCAGTGGAAGCTGGAGAGGTTGATGTAAAAGAAACCACTCCCGAGGCACCATCAAACATTTCTCCGGATAAGCAACCACCGAAGCCAAAAGCTACGGATGATGATGATACTCCTTTTTAGAACACCTAATAATTTGTGCGAATTATTAGGCTAGAAGCCCCGATCTCTCCTTTAAATTTATTGGTTGGGGCTTCCTTTATTTTTGGGAGGTATTATGGAATTAGCAGAACAGTTCTTCAAACTATTTGAAGGAAACAAAAGAGCATACGGTGTTGTTGATCTTGATGATAGCAGTACTGGAAAAAAGACTGGTGTATATAAGATAATAAAGAAACCACCAGAAGTTCAACAATGGAAAGATCATTTAAGTGGTAAGCAAGGATTAGGTATTATTCCTATAATGGATGATAATGCTTGTTTCTGGGGTGCAATAGATGTTGATAATTATCAAGTTGATCATAAAAACTTGGTTGAAAGATTACGCAAAGAAAAAATAATTGGATGGGTGGCACGAAGTAAATCAGGGGGTGCTCACATATATTTCTTTTTCAAAGAACCTTTAAAAGCTTCTGTGGTAAAGAAAAAATTAGCCGAGATCGCTTCTGGGTTAGGTCAAGCCGAGGGTGAAGTATTCCCTAAACAATCAGAAATCTTAGTGGAAAGAGGCGATACTGGAAACGCTTTGAACATGCCATACTTCAAAGGAAGTATGAGTACTCGCTCAGTGTACGATTTAAAAACAGTAGAGATATTAGCCCCAAAGGATTTTGTAAAAAAGGCTACTCAATATAAAATAACTAAACAACAATTTGCAGATTACAAAATAAATGCAAGTCAAGATGGTTACTTACCAGATGGTCCACCTTGTCTGCAACACTTATGTAGCATGGGCTTTGGGGAAGGCTCACGAAACAATGCTCTGTTTAATTTAGGTGTTTACTCAAGAATGCTAGACGCTGATAATTGGGAGGCTTTGATACAAAAGTATAACTTAGAGTACCTAAAACCTTCCCTTTCTCATGCCGAAGTTGGAACAGTAATCAAACAGTTGCAACGGAAAGATTACTTTTATAAGTGTGAAGATCAGCCGATAAAACCTTTTTGTAATAAGGAAGTTTGTGTTACGAGGAAACATGGTGTTGGTCCAAACGGTGTTCAAAACAATATGTCTGCCCTTACAAAAATAGATGGTGACCCTCCTATTTGGCTTTTAAATGTGGATGGACAAAGGCTGGAATTAAGTACCGATGGATTGATATCACAAACTCGTTTCCAAAAAGATTGTGTCTCGCAGATAAATAAGTTGCCAAGAACAGTAAGTCAAAATGCTTGGCAGACTAGAATACAATTATTATTAGATGGTCTAACTATTGTGGAAGTTCCACCTGATGCTACTATAAAAGGTGAGTTTGAAGACTTATTGCATTCTTTTTGTAGTGAAAGGGCAAGAGGGGTAGAGCGTGATGATATACTACAAGGTGTTGCAGTATGGATGGATGGATTAGTTTATTTTCAAGTAAAAGACATTAAGAAACATCTTTCAGTAAATGACTTTAACCATTACTCTTCTTCTAAGATTACTTTAAGATTACAGAACTTAGAGGCTGACAAGATGTTTTGGCGAGTGAAAGGCAAAGGAACACATGTATGGTCTTTACCACAAGAATACTTTGAAAGTGATAACGAACCAATGTCTCTACCTGATTTACCAAAACCTGAAGACATTATCTAATGAAGATTGTAGTTGGACCTCCTGGAACTGGAAAAACAACTAAACTCTTATCACTAGTAGAAAAGTATATTGAGTCTGGTGTTCCCCCAGATAAGATAGGGTACTTTGCATTCACAAGAAGAGCGGCGACCGAAGCTATAGACAGAGCATGTAGTAAATTTAAATTGGTAAAGAGAGACTTACCTTTTTTTAGAACACTTCATAGTTTAGCTTTTATGCAGATAGGTATATCCCATACTCAGATAATGACACAAACTAGATACAAAGAAGTTTCTGATTGGTTAAAAATAGGAAACTTTTATGGTCAGTCTGATATGTCGGATAGCCCTTTTAAAGATTATGGTTATGGCGATAAGTTTTTAGAGATTATTAATATGTCTAGGATACTGCAACAACCTCTACGTTCTGTGTACAACGCCTCAACTGTTCCACTACGAACAGACTGGGCTAGGGTTGATTATGTTAATAGAGGATTAGAGCTATACAAAAAGACGCATGAACTTTACGACTACACAGATATGTTGGATTATTATTGCAAAAGAAAGTTGTCTCCAAAGTTAGAAGCAGTTTTTATAGATGAGGCACAAGACTTATCTCCGTTACAATGGGAAATGGTTCATCAGTTACAAGAAAACACAAAAGAAATATATGTAGCAGGAGATGACGACCAAGCTATTTTTAGATATGCTGGAGCAGATGTAGATTACTTTATAGGTTTGCAAGGCGATGTTACTGTTTTAAATCAAAGCTTTAGGATACCTTCTTTACACCATAGGTTAAGTCAAAGTGTTATCAGTACTGTGGTAGGAAGACGTAAGAAAGAGTTTTTTCCAAGAGCTGAAGAAGGAACAGTAAATTGGTATAGACACTCCGAGATGGTGGATATATCTGAGGGCGATTGGTTATTATTAAGTAGAACAACTCGTGGGGCTAAACAGTTAGAAGAGGAAGTCAGAAGGCGTGGTCATTTATATATTTACAATGGGAGTAGTTCTATTGATGGTAGGGTTTTAGAAGCTGTTAGATTGTGGGAAAAGCTACGTTCAGGTGACCGTTTACGAGCAGAGCAAGTTAAGATTATTTACAAACAAATGATACTTGGGCAACAAGTAGAATATGGACACAAGACTATGCCTAAGTCGACGGAGGGAGAACTATACAGTATCCAAGATTTACAAGACTTTCATGGATTACTTCATAATCGTCCTTGGGATGAGGGCTTAGGAAAGATACCTGAGTCTGACCGACGATATATTAAAGCATGTCTTCGTAAAGGTGAATCATTAACTGCGATTCCTCGTATAAGAATCTCTACTATTCATTCTTCAAAGGGAGCACAAGCAACCAATGTTCTTATGCTTACAGATACAATGAAACGTTCATACTCTATGTGGCGAAAGTTTGAAAATGAACACTATGATGAAGCTCGTGTTTTTTATGTTGGTTTAACCAGAGCCATAAAAAATCTACACCTGATACAACCAATGTATTCTCAAGGTTATTCAATACCAAACTAAATGCTCAAACAGAGTATTTGACGATTTACTACTTTTTATCACGCTATATTATATAAACATAACGCAACCACATATAGAAAGGTTTATTATGTCGCAGTTATATGTAACTAAAGAGCTACTTATCAAGCTAAACAAAAGGGCTATTAGGCGTAAGTCTAACAGAACGCTTAAACCAAAAGCCCTTGACAAACTTCCAAGCACTCTAGCCGACATTGGCTTTGAGGGTGAGGATGCAACCGACCTTATACGTTATCCAGTAACAATGGTAATGCCACACAACGATGTAGAAATGCGTTGTTGTTTTGCAACAAGTAAGGGCGAACAACTATGGCTAGACATTAGTTTCAAGGAGTATGAAGCACTCCCAACTATTGATATAGCTGATAACAACAATGTAGTGTAGGAGGAAATAATGGCACACATGGTAGAAACGATGGCATATGCAGGGAAAGTCCCATGGCATGGGCTAGGTAATAAAGTAGACGGTAAACTAACACCTGAAGAAATGTTGGTCGCCGCTCAACTCGACTGGACAGTTTCAAAACGTCCATTTTATTTTGCTGACAAACCAAATACTTGGGACTTAAACGACCCTCGTGGTGAAGCAAATATGTTAAAGGCAGAAAAGCATTATGCTATTGTTCGCGACACAGACAATAGGGTACTGTCACATTGTGGGGAGGCTTTTGTACCTTTCCAAAACCACGAAACAATGTCGTTTTTCAAAAAGTTTACAGAAGCAGGACACATGGAAATGGATACTGCAGGAAGTTTATCTGACGGGGAACGTGTTTGGGGTCTTGCTAAAATTAAAAAAGGTTTTAAATTAGCAGGAGGTGACGAAATAGAAGGTTACTTACTTATGGCTAACAGTCACAAAGTAGGTTCAGCCATGACTATTATGTTCACACCTATAAGAGTTGTTTGTAACAACACGATAACTCTAGCACTTAATCAAGAGGGTATGACTGGTAAGTTTCGTATTTTACATTTACAAATGTTTGATGAAGAAATAATGCAGTCAGCCGAACAAGCTTTAGGTATCTCTGGTGAGCAAATGAAAACGTTCCAAGAGCAATCTGAGTTCCTTGCAAGTAAGAAAGCCAAGCAAGAGCAAATTGACAACTACATTGCCGAAATGCTTCAGCCTAAACTTCTTATTGAAAGGGGTAAGTTTGACGGTCTTGACCAACCACTTTTACATGAGCAGTTTTCTAACACTTCCGAGTTGGTTCGTGAGGCTATAGAAACCAGTCCTGGGTCTAAGTTGGAATCTGCTAAGGGTACTTGGTGGGGAGCATTGAATGGTTTAACATATGTTATGGACCACCAGAAAAAGTCTAGTTCTCAAGACAACAGACTTACTTCTGCTTGGTTTGGTAATAGTGCGATAACCAAACGTAAAGCTCTAATAAAAGCTTTAGAGTATGCTAAGGCTTAATTTATCAGGCAGAGCACAATACTATTGTGTTCTGCTATTCCCTTGTTATTATTAATTAAATAAACTTTTATAGAAAGGAAAGTTATGTCGGAAACTGTAGAAATATTGTTTGAGTCTTTAACAGATACAAACGAAAGAGATTATTGGGAAGTTATGGGTGATGCCCATACTATATTTAAGCCGAGTGCTTTTACAGACTTAGGTTTGCCAGAAGCTTTTGTAATGAAGTATACCAGAACTATAAAGTCAGACACTCGTTCGCCAAAAAGCACTATATATGGTGAAAACGGTGAGGTTATACATTCTTTAGAAGGTGTAATGTCTAAGTCTATTGCTGATGCTTTGGTTGGTGTTTTTAATTTAAAAGACGCACAGTCAGAGTCTGCTCAAAAAATGGGTAGAGGTTCTTCCCTTAGAGTTCTTTCTCAAGCTATCTGGAATTATACTCATGCTTTGCAGAAAGTGTAACGAAGCTATTACAATTAAGCGAGTAGAGTTAGGTTATTCTACTTGCTTAACTTGTGGTGACGCTGAAGCAAAACAAGTTGTTCATACTGTTGTGCCGATGCACAAATCAAATTACGTTGTGGTTTCTAATTTCAAACATTTAGTAGGTATCAATGTTAAATGAGAATGGTGGTTTCACTAAGTTTTACATCTATAAAGATGGAAAGTTAATTAAAGAAACGTATGTTTTAAAAGTGGCTAGGTTCTATAAAAAAGAAGGATATATAGTCAAACACCGAAGTAAAGGAGAAAAATTTGATAGAAAATTATTACAAGTGGATAAATGAGCGACATGCTATTTATCAAGCTAGACGTAGGGGGGACAGTCCTCCATGGACTCTAGACCCTATCTTGCGTGAATACAAATTTACAAATCCATTTAGGGAAAACGATCGTACTACTGTCTACATGCGAAAAGCTTGGACTGATCCGCACCACAATAGATCCTTTGGTGAAATAATTTTTAACTGTTGTCTATTTAGAATGGTAGGCACTATGGATTTTGCTGAAGTTCATGGTTGGGTAGACGCTGATCAGTTAAAATGGGATCCTGAAGCTACAGTCAACTTAATACAAAATAGATTAAAACATGGTTTAAAAACATTTACGGGAGCGTATATTATAACTAATCAAGGTATTAAAAAACCAAAAGCGGAGGTAGTTGTATATGAGTTCCTTATTCCGATATACGAGAGGCAACTGGCACTCGCGGAGTTGGCGAGGGAAAGTAACTCGTTACAAGCCGTACACCATGCGTTGTCTTCCTATAAAGGGTGGGGTGGAGGGGGCTTTATGTCTTACGAAGTCGTTTCCGACCTCAATCACACATCTGTATTGGACAAGGCGACAGACCGTTTTACTTGGGCAAATGCCGGACCAGGAGCAATGAGAGGCATAAATAGGATACATGGTTATCCACTTAAAAAGATGCACTCACAAGAAAGAGCCAATACTTTTATGCAAAACATTTTAGCCGAAAAGCATAAATACATTGACCTTGATATTATAAACCCTTATGATGTAGATATGCGTTGTATTGAACATAGCTTATGTGAATGGGATAAATATGAAAGGGTAAGGCTTGGTCAAGGTAAACCAAGAAGTAAATTTAAAGAAGTAGTACAATCTATACCAGAGGGGAAAGTGCAATGAAAATATATATACCAACAAGAGGCAGAATAGCCACACAGACAACATGGCAAAGTATAGGGGATTGGGGTAGACAAAATGCTTGTTTAGTTTGCCCCGAAAGTGAGGTATCTTCTCATATACATCGTGGACGCAACGTATTGTCAAGGGGTGACGTGACGGGCATAAACAATGTTCGGGAATTTATAATGGATCACGCTATAGAAAACAGAATAGAAAAAATTATAATGCTAGATGATGATTTAATATTTGGCAAAAGAATTAGTAGTCATGGTCCCAGTCTGAGGAAAACTACAGAAGATGATATGTACTATTTGTTTGAACGTATGGGTCATTTACTTAATGAATATAAGCATGTAGGTGTTAGCCCTAGACAAATGAATGACAAACATTATCCCTCTGTGCTAAAACACGGTATGCGAATAAATGCAGTCCATGGCTTACGACCTTTGGATATTAGCAACTATGAAATTAGGTATAATGACGTAGACCTTATGGAAGATTACTATATGACGTTATCCTTATTTGCAAAGGGTCAGCCTAACGCAGTAATAGTAGACTGGACTTGGGATCAACGAGGTGGTAGTGGTCAAAAAGGTGGGTGTAGTAATTATAGAACACCTGAGTTACAAGAACAAGCAAGTCACAAATTAGCAGAGTTATTCCCAGATTTTGTTAAGGTTGTAGAAAAAGAAACTAAAACTGGTTGGGAAGGAATGAAGAAAAGGTATGATGTCAGAGTACAATGGAAAAGAGCTTTCAAAGCAGGATGCCCCGAACGCAGTTCAAATTGAATTAGTTGAGGGGTGTAACCTCGCTTGTTCTTTTTGTGGTATACAACAAATTAGAGATAATGGTGCTGATGGTCCAAGCTGGACTCACGGTAAAAACTCTAAAGAATATAAGTTTATGACGCGTAATACTTTAGTGCAACTTCTAACAAGTATTCAAAACAGTAATTGGAATCCACGCTTTGAGTTCGCTATGCATGGTGAACCGACAATGCACCCCGAATATACCGTCTTTATTGAAACTACTCGTAAGTACTTTCCTAAAGCATCTATCATGATGACTAGTAATGGTGGTGGTTTACTCGGTAATGTAAGTGGCAAAGTAAACGAGTTAATGGATGCAGGTCTTAACGTATTATTTTTAGATAATTATGAACGAATTAAAATAGTTGATAAAATCAAAGCACACTATAACGGACCTCACCAAGTTGTAGAATATCCACAAGACCCACAAGGTAATCCACACAAACGTAGAAAGCCCAAAGAAAAGTTAGTTGTAGTTGGTGCTGACCTTACAATAGCGACTAGTGGCACACATGCTCAAGTCAGTAACCATGCAGGATCAGCTTTCCCTTTAAACTATGAACACCAAAACAAAAGATGTGCAAAGCCCTTCCGTGAGATAAGTGTTCGCTGGGACGGTAGTGTTGCTCTTTGTTGTAATGATTGGACTGGTATCTACAAGTGTGGAAATGTAAACGACTACAATGCTATAGATGAATTATGGAACAATGAGGCTTTTTATTCGGCAAGAGTAAAACTGTACCATGGACAACGGGACTTCGGTGCTTGTAATGGTTGTGATAATACCACAATCCGTAATGGGTTGTTGCCCGACAGAATGGGTAAGTACGAGTTACCGAAGCCCAATGCGATGACAAATACCTTTATTGAAAAAGCGTGTAGTGGTAAAAGTTACACTGAAGCAGTAAAGCCTATTTACGACTTTATCAACTTGCCTTCTGATAAGTTGAATTAATGTTTGGTGGTGTTACTACCAAACACAACACTCAAGGCTCTGACAAGCCTTAAAAAGCTCCAAAGAAAGGGGGATTAATGTATAAACGTATGTATGGTGTAGAAACTTTTGTAGTCGGTAACGTCGCTGAAGCTTTATACCTAGCTAAACAATCTTTAGAAAGTAAAGGCGAAATAATAGATACTCGTGTTGGTAAAGCCAAAGAGTTTCCTACTCCAGTCGCAATTACTTATAATAGCCCAAAAGAAAGAGTTATTTTTTATGAAAAAAGGGACGCAAATCCTATTTTTCATTTTATGGAATCACTCTGGATGTTAAACGGTAGTAATGATTTAACTTTTGTAGAGTATTTCAACAAACGCATGAGAGACTTTAGTGATGATGAAAAAACATTACAAGGTGCTTATGGACATAGGTGGCGAAAACACTTTGGATACGACCAACTTGGTCTAATTATAGACAGACTTAACGAATATAAAAATGATAGAAGAGCTGTTTTGTCTATGTGGGATGCAAATCAAGACTTAAACTTTACCAATGATTGGAAAGACTTACCTTGCAATACTCATGTTTACTTTAGCATTCGTAATGACTACTTGGACATGACGGTATGTAACCGAAGTAACGATTTGATTTGGGGTTGTTGTGGTGCTAATGCCGTTCATATGAGTTTCTTACAAGAATATATAGCGACTATGTGTAATGTGAAGTGTGGTATATATACTCAATTTACACATAACCTTCATGCTTATTTAGACACCTTAGAAACATTAAAGGACATGCACCCTGATTATGATTCATATGCCGTTAGGCAGTTGGATTACCAAACACCTTTGATAACAAGTAAGTTAACCTTTGATGATGAATTAGAACTGTTTCAAAAGTTTAACTTAGACAGAAAGTATGAAAACAAAATATTTACTGAGGTAGCTATTCCTATGTTTAGGCTATGGAAAGCTTGGAAAAGTAAAAACTATTATGATTGTTTGAAATATGTCGCAGAAATAAAATCAGATGACTGGCGAGTAGCTTGTCAGGAATGGGTAGTAAGAAGAAAGGATAAATTTGTATGAGTCATGATGGTGAAAAAAGCCTTACAATAAAAAAGGTACAAATATTATGTGCAGAAGACTGGACATCACTCGACAAATCCGAACAAGATTATGGTGACAGTTGGCGTAAACGAGGTGGTGTTGGTGCTTATATGATGTTGGCTCGTAAGTGGGATCGCATTGAAAACCAAGTGCTAGAAAAAGGTTGGGATATTTTTAAATCTATAGAAAATGATAGGCGTCCTGAAGGTATACTTGATGACATACAAGATTTAAGGCGTTATCTATTATTAGTAGAGGCACATATGAGAGTAGGTCTTGCACCAAATGACGACAAGTGATCTAGACACGAAAGTAATTGCGTACTGTGAAGATTGTAGTATTCAAATTAAAACAACTTTTCGTAAACTTAAAAATAAGTGGAACATCTGTAAAAGATGTAGTACACCAATGAAAGTAAAGGTAGATGAAAATGCAGTTCCCTCTGTTCACACCACCGATTGAATGGGTTATGCCAGATGGCTATCCTAATCTTGCAGATGCTAAAGAAGTAGCTATTGACTTAGAAACCAGAGACCCCAACCTTCTTTCCCATGGAAGTGGTTGGGCTAGAGGAGATGGCGAAGTTATAGGTATCGCTGTAGCAGTTGGCTCTGACTCATGGTATTTCCCTATAAGACACCAAAATGGTGGAAATTTAGATGCTAAACAGACATTAGCTTGGGTAAAAGACTTAGTTAGTATTGACCGTGATTATATTATGCACAATGCTTCGTATGATGCTGGATGGTTATGGCGAGAAGGTATAGAAGTAAAAGGCAGGATTATTGATACTATGATTGTTGGGGCATTACTTGATGAAAACAGATTTAGTTATGCTCTAAATGCTCTCGGTAGAGATTATCTAGGTCAACGCAAAAACGAAACAGAACTTAACGAAGCCGCGAAGTCATTTGGTGTCAATGCAAAAAGTGAAATGTGGAAACTTCCTGCTCACTTTGTAGGTGCTTATGCAGAACAAGATGCAAGTTTAACTTTAAAATTATGGAAACGCTTTCAAGGTGAGATGGCTAAAGAAGATATACAAAACGTATTTGACTTAGAAACCAATGTGTTCCAAGTCGTATTAGCTATGAGAAAACAAGGAGTTAGAGTTGATTTAGAAAAAGCCGAAATACTCAAAGTCCAAATGGAAAAGCAAGAAAGGGAAGTGTTAGAATCTGTAGGTGGTGGTGATATTGATATCTGGGCGGCGACATCTATTGCGAAAGCTTTTGATAAAGAAGGGTTAAAGTATCCCCGAACTGCAAAGGTTGATGCCCCAAGTTTCACCAAAAACTTTTTAGCCAACCATGAACACGCTTTGCCTCGTGCCGTTGTCAGGGCAAGGGAACTTAATAAAGCCAGAACAACCTTTATTGATACAATATTAAAGCATCAACATAATGGTCGTATTTTTGCTGAAGCTCACCCACTTCGTAGTGATGGTGGTGGCACGGTGACTGGCAGATTTAGTTACACCAATCCAAACCTTCAACAAGTTCCTGCGAGAAATGCAGAGATTGGTCCTTTGATACGTGGATTATTTTTACCTGAAGAGGGTGAGTTGTGGGGGGCTTTTGATTATAGTAGCCAAGAGCCTCGCCTAGTTGTTCACTATGCCGGATTGATGAAACTAAGTGGTGCAGAAAAGTTTGTTGGCGAATACAAAAAGGATAAGTTCACAGACTTCCATCAACTCGCCGCAGATATCGTGGGAGTACCAAGAAAACAAGCAAAAGATATTAACTTGGGTCTGTTCTATGGAATGGGTAAGAATAAATTAGCAGAGCAGTTGGGTTTAGAACTGGAAGATGCTCAAGAATTATTTGCAACTTATCATGCAAAAGTTCCATTTGTTCAGGAGTTAGCTAACTTCGCTAGTAAAAAAGCAAGTAAGATGGGTGTAGTACGAACATTGTTAGGTCGTAAGTGTAGGTTTGATAAATGGGAACCAAATATGTATGGAACATTTAAACCTCTGTCTTATGAAGATGCTTACGCAGAACATGGTCCAGCGATTAAAAGGTGCTTTACATACAAAGCCTTGAACAAGCTTATACAAGGATCAGCCGCAGATCAAACCAAACAAGCGATGGTGTTGTTACATAAAGAAGGTATTTTACCAATGATACAAGTACACGATGAATTAGATATAAGTGTAACAAGCGAAAAACAATGCAAACTTATCCAGGAAATTATGGAGGAATGCGTAAACTTAGAAGTGCCAAGTGTGGTTGATGTTGAACTTGGGGCTAGTTGGGGCGAGGCGAAATTAACATTAAGTGACAAACCATGGACAAGGGGATTAAAAAGTGGACACAGCGAGCAACCGAATTAATTATGAAAAGATTGAAACTATATATGACGCACAATTTATTAATCGTTATCACACCGTGCCTTTGGGCGGATTGAGGCAAACCGTGGGAGCTCATAGTTATGCCGTCGTAGTTTTATTAGACCAATTATGGGATAACTGCTCCAAGAATCTGTTACTCTCTGCCCTCTATCACGACGTGCCAGAAATAGTGTTGGGTGATATCCCAGCGACGGCTAAATGGGAATATCCAGAGTTAAAGAAAGCATTCAAAAAGGCAGAAGATAAAGTTTCTAAGGAGTTAGGGATTGAGTTTGTCTTAACACCTAAAGAACTAAACAGACTTAAAATGGCAGATATGTTAGAACTCGTCATGTATTGTCATAAACTTAACGACAGTAATAGTCGCATGAAACTAATTATGCATACGGGAGTTACATATCTTATGGACAACTACTCTCAGCTTCCAGACTTTGATCCAGTAAGCCAGATACTTAAGAAGCTAAAATTAATCATTTGAACAATTAGGTGTTTACATTAACACCTCCTGCTATAATAATATAAGTATATTTTTAGTAAGGAGATTTTAATGAACCTAAAAATTATTGACTGTTGTATTTGCAAAAAACAAATAGAACCACAACGTACTGAAAGTGGTGAGATATATTGGACACAAGGCAATGATGCCATGCCAATACACGACGGCAGATGTTGTAATAAGTGTAATGCAGAAATTGTTATTCCTGCTCGTTTTACCGATATATCTATGAGTACTGGAAAAATTTACAAAAAACCTGAGGAGGAGTAAATGCAACATTTAAAAGAGCGTGAGTTGTATGAGCAATACTTAAGAGACTACATAACAGAATATTCAGTAACTGAGTTTCTAGGTCGTGGTAAGTTTAAGAAAACCTATTTCAACCTTAATGAAGGTTTCAAGGCTCAGCAGTTTGCTGACAAACTAAAAAGGCAAGGTGCTCAGGTTATACTGTATGGTGTATCTTTGCCACCTGACCGTTCTGTGCCTATCTCGGTAACACTATGATATACATAACAAAAGTCGGTTATCGTAAAT
>Ga0209631_10003753_pt1 | contig 17280 bp, 16 predicted proteins | sample COG_08_FD_184752 | JGI IMG/M metagenome (GOLD analysis project Ga0209631, IMG submission 184752) | Pelagic Microbial community sample from North Sea - COGITO 998_met_08 (SPAdes) (version 2) | ecosystem: Environmental > Aquatic > Marine > Neritic zone/Coastal water | place: Helgoland, sampling...
GAATTTAGGTTTAATTGAATATAATGACTTTCCTTCTGAAGTATCTGATAGTATTTTCAAAACGGAAGCTAATATATTAATTGGCCCTGAAAAAACTGCATTTGGTTGGAGACTATTTTTAGTCACTAATATTAAACCCGCTATAAATAAAACATTCCAAGATGTAAAAACAGATATTGAAAAAGAGCTAAAAGTAAGTATAGCAATAGAAAAAATGTACGATTTAGGAAATACTTTTTATGATGAAATAGCTGCAGGCAGTCAAATTGAACAAGCAGCATTATCAATTGGTGCTAATGTTGAAGAATTCAAATATATAGATGTTAATGGTATTGATCAAAATGGAAATATTGTAAATAATATACCTCCATACCCTGAATTACTAGATACAGTTTTTTCATATAATAATAATGAAACTTCAGAGTTAATTAATACTATAGGCAATACCATGTATGCAATCCAAGTTAATGATATACTTGATAAGAGGATTATGACACTTGAAGAAGCTCGAAATAAAATTATAGAGGATATAAACTTAGAAAAAAGTATGGAGTTAGCATTAAATAATGCTACAAATTTTTCAAAAGAATTAAATAATGGTAATTTTGAAAAAATTGCAGAAAAATATAATTTAATTGTTTTAGAAGCTAATAATGTTTCTAGAGATGGAGCAGGTGCAGAAGGCATACTAGATAATGAATCTTTAAGAGAAGCATTTAATATTAAAAAAGGAGAAACTTCTTCACCTAAAAAATATAAAAATGAAAACTATTTAATAATAAATGTAACTGAAATTTTGCCTGTAATAGATAGGAATAATGATCAATTAATTAAAATAAATTCAGAAATATCTCAATCTATTTCGAGAGATATTGAACTACTCTTTATTAATAATTTAACAAATAATCAAAAAATAAAAATAAACGAGAATTTACTTAACAGTCTTTTTCAAAATGACACTTAAACAATATGGAATATAAACCAAATTTTAAAACATTTAAAAATAAAATTAAGAAAGAAAAAGCTTATGTAATTTCTGCTTCACTTGTAGCTGATCTTGATACACCAGTGTCAGCTATGCTAAGAATTGGAGAAAATGAACCCTATTCATTTCTATTAGAATCTGTTGAAGGAGGAGAATCTAAGGGAAGATACTCAATATTAGGTTTAAAACCAGATCTAATTTGGAGATGCTATGGAAATAAAGCAGAAATTAATTATAATCCATCAAAATCACTAAGTGAATTTTCGTTTGATAGTAAGCCCACTTTAAAATCAATTAGATCTTTATTAAAGAGCTCAAAAATAAACCTACCAGAATATCTTCCACCTATGGCATCTGGATTAGTAGGTTATCTGGGATTTGATACGATTAAATTAGTAGAAAATATATCATCTAATAATCCAGCAACATTAAATTTACCAGATGGAATGTTCATTAGACCTAAAATAATGATTATATTTGACGCTGTAGAAGATACTATGACTATAATAACACCAATATATATAAAAAATGATAAAATAAATAGTTATGAAAAACTCTATAAAGAATCGTGTAATATTATAAATGATGTTGTTAATTTATTAAAACAACCTATTGAAAATAAAGATTTAAAAAACAGTAATATAAAAAAAGATATTAAAATAAAATCTAACTTTAAGAAATCTGAGTATTTGAAAATAATTAAAAAAGCAAAAGAATATATAAAAGCCGGAGATATTTTTCAGGTCGTTCCTTCACAAAGGTTTGAAATTCCCTTCTCTTCACCTCCCTTCAATCTATATAGATCTCTAAGAAGATTAAACCCTTCTCCATTCCTATACTATTTAAATTTTAACGATTTTTCTGTTATTGGTTCTAGCCCAGAGATATTAGTAAGAGTTAGAGATAATAAAGTTACTATTAGACCTATCGCTGGTACAAGACCAAGAGGTAAAGATTTAAATGAAGATAATATTCTGTCTAATGAATTATTGAATGATGAAAAGGAAATTGCAGAACATAGAATGCTTTTAGATCTGGCTAGAAATGATGTCGCTAAAGTAACTAAAACAGGAAGCTTAAATGTTACTGAAAAAATGATTATAGAAAAGTATAGTCATGTTATGCATATAGTATCTAATGTAGAAGGAAAAAAACTAAGTAAAATAGACTATTTAGATGCCCTTCTATCAGGTTTTCCCGCAGGAACAGTTAGTGGAGCACCTAAAATTAGAGCTATGGAAATTATTGATGAGTTAGAAATAAATAAACGTGAAGTTTATGGAGGTTGTGTCGGATACTTTTCATCTAATGGTACTATGGATACATGTATTACACTTCGGACGGCTATAATTAAAGATAATAAAATGTACGTCCAAGCTGGCGGGGGAATTGTTGCTGACTCAAATGGAATAGATGAGTATAATGAAACAGTTAACAAAGCTAAAGCCTTATTTGCGGCTGCAAACGATGCTTTAAGGTTTAAAAATAACTAAATTGATGAGATTCTGAAAGTATGTATATATTAATAGATAATTACGATAGCTTTACACATATAATTAAACATTATTTAAATAGTAATAAAGTTGATGTAGAAGTTTATAGAAACGATGAATTAAAAGCTATTGATGTAATAAATAAAAAGCCGATAGGTATTGTTATTTCTCCTGGCCCTAAAACTCCAGATGACGCAGGAATATCTATAGAACTTATTAAACTAGCATCAAAAAAAATACCCATATTAGGTATATGCTTAGGTCATCAATCTATAGCACAAGCATATGGTGGTAAAATAATAAGAGCAAAAAACATAATGCATGGAAAAATTAGTAATATTTATCACAACAAAAAATCATTATTTAAAAATATGCCACAAAATTTTAAGGCTACTAGATATCATTCCTTAATAGTTGAAAAAGAGTCATTACCAAAAAATATAGTTATTAGCTCAGAATCATCAGAAGGTTACATTATGAGTATTGAAATATCTAAGGCTAAAGCATATGGACTGCAATTTCATCCAGAAAGTTATGACACAGAGTTAGGTCAGAGAATAGTTAGTAACTTTATAAAAATATGTGAAAAATAATGAATCCATTTAATTTAATCATGCCACAAATTTTAAGTAATAAAGATTTGACTATTAAAGAATCTGAACAGGTTTTTCAATATATAATTTCAGGAGATGCAACTGAAATTGAAATGGCAGCTTTTTTAGCGACATTGTCTATTAAAGGACCCTGCTCCAATGAACTTATTGGCGCAGTTAACGCATTGAAACCTCTAGTATTAAATCCTTTAGCTTTAGATATAGATACTATTGATGTAGTAGGAACAGGAGGAGATGGCCTAAAAACTTATAATATATCTACAGCAGTAGCATTTATCGCAGCATCTGCTGATTTATATATTGCTAAGCATGGAAATACAGCCGTTTCATCAAAATCAGGCGCATCTGATGTACTTACTGAACTAGGTATAAACATAAATGTTGATAATGATATTTTAAATAAATGCCTTAAAGAAGCAAATATTTGTTTTTTATTTGCACCCAATTTTAATAAAGCTTTTAAAAATGTAGCAAAAGTAAGAAAGGAACTAAGTTTTCGAACAATATTTAACTTATTAGGCCCTTTATTAAATCCAGTTCTTGCAACTAGGCAATTACTAGGAGTATTTTCAGATAAATATTTAAAAATTATTGCCGAAACATTGCATGCGCATGGAAGTAAAAAAGCTTGGGTAGTAAATGGTTCGGATGGAATGGATGAAATAACGCTAACTGGTAAAACTAAAATTGCAGAGTTATCTGAAAATAAAATAAAAGAATTTGAAATTGATCCATTAAAATATAATTTTAAACTATGTGATCAGAAGTCTTTACAAGGAGGAACTCCAATTGTAAATGCAAAAAAAATGGTCAACTTGTTCAATGGTGAAAAAAGTTCCTACAGAGATATAGTTTTATTAAATTCAGCTGCTACTTTCTGTATAGCCGACAAAGTTGAGAGTTTTGAAGAAGGACTAGAATTATCTAAATCTATTATTGATAGCGGTAAAGCAATAAAAACTTTAAATAAACTTAAAGAAGTTAGTAATAAATAAAATGTCGATACTTAAAGAAATTTGTGAAAATAAACGAATAGAAATAAAATCACTTAAAGAAAGATTCTCAGAAAATGATTTAATTGATATATCTAATTTCCAAGAAAAGCCAAGAGCCTTTAAAAAAGCTTTAACTACTAAAGTTAGAAATAACCAATATGGTTTAATTGCAGAAGTAAAAAAAGCTAGCCCTTCTAGAGGTATTATTAAGGAGAACTTTAATCCAAAAGAAATTGCTACAAGTTATTATAAAGGTGGTGCAGCTTGTTTAAGTGTCTTAACTGAAATAAAATGGTTTGAGGGAAGTATTGATTACTTAATCGATATTAGAAAAAATGTAACTCTACCTATTCTTAGAAAAGATTTCATCATTGACCCTTGGCAAATTTATGAGAGCAGAAGTATAGGGGCTGATTGTATATTAATAATCTTAGCAGCAGTAAATGATAACTTAGCTAATGAACTTTCTGCACTATCTAAAGAACTAGGAATGGACGTATTAATTGAGGCACATACAGAAAAAGAAATTGAGAGAGCCATTAATTTAAAAGCTGATCTTATTGGAATAAATAATAGAAATTTAAAAACATTAGAAATTGATATATATAATACAATTAAGTTATCTAAATTAATTCCTAAAAATTATGATATTATATGTGAAAGCGGTTTAAATACTAATAATGATTTAAAAACAATGGAGAAAAATGGAATAATGCGCTTCCTTGTAGGTGAATCATTAATGAAAAAAGATAACATTGAAGCAGCAACTAAAAAGCTTCTATCTAAAAATTGAGGTAATTATGAAAAATAAAAAAATATTTTCCCATTTTGATACTGAGGGTAAAGCAATAATGGTAGATATTTCTGAAAAAGAGAAAACAGAAAGATTGGCCTCTGCTTCCGCTTCTATTACTATGAAAGCAGATACATTAAAGATGATAAAAGAAGGTTCTACAAAAAAAGGAGATGTTCTAGGAATATCGAGAATTGCAGGAATTATGGCAGCTAAAAAAACATCAGATTTAATTCCGTTGTGTCATCCTGTTTCTTTAGCTTCTGTCACTATTAACTTCGAGATACAAGATAATATAAATACTATTAAAATTATATCTGATTGTAAGTTAAATGGTAAAACTGGTTTAGAAATGGAAGCTTTAACTGCAGTATCAGTAGCAGCATTAACAATATATGACATGTGTAAAGCTGTTGATAGAGAAATGCTTATAAACAAAACCCAGCTATTATTTAAATCTGGTGGCAAATCTGGAACATTTAAACGTAATGATTAGTGTTGAAAATGCCATAAATATTATAACTAATGAAGCAACCCAATTAAAAGATGAAAAAATATCAATTGATAAATGCCTTGGAAGAATAACTTCTATAAATATTTATGCTAACATTAATAATCCACCAAAAAATGTGTCTTCTATGGATGGTTATGCTTTAAGTTTAGCAAGTTTAAAATCTCTAAATAGTTTACCAATAAAAATAATAGGAGAATCTGCAGCAGGAAAGCCTTTTAATAAAACAGTTAAAAATAATGAATGCATAGAAATTTATACTGGTGCAGAAATACCTAAAGGTTTAGATATTATATTATTACAAGAAAGAGTAAAATTAAATAATGGATATATAGTATCTACAGACCAAAATTATAAACAATCACAATATATTAGAAAGAAAGGTTCTAACTTTAAAAAAGGTTCTCTTTTATTAAAAAAAAATAATATAGTTACTGCAAGAGCATTAGGATTAATTATTTCCTCTAATCATACTCATATTAAGGTATTTAAAAAACTAAAAATAGCAATTCTTGCTAGTGGCAATGAATTACGAAAAGCTGGAAGTATATATAAAAATGGAATTATTTCATCTAATACTTTATTACTTAAATCAGTTATAGAATCCTTTGGTGGAGAGACTTATGACCTAGGGATAGCAAGAGATAATTCATCCTCAATTATGCGAAAATTAGAAAAAATAACAAAGTATAATATCTTAATTACTACTGGCGGTGCATCAGTAGGAAAGCATGATTTAATAAAAAAGGTTTTAGAAAATTTGGGAATGAAGACAATATTTTGGAAAGTAGCTATGAGACCAGGTAAACCTTTAATATTTGGTAAACTTAAAAAAACACTTATTCTTGGTTTTCCAGGTAACCCTGTTTCTACATATGTTAGTGCTTTAATATTCCTAAAACCGTTAATTAACAAATATAATAAAATTATAAATAATAACGAATATAAGTTTGGAATTCTTAATAAACCACTAATAAAAAATGATGAAAGACAAGAATATCTTAGATCAGAAGTTTACCTAAAAGATAATAAATACTTTTTAAGTCCTGTTTCTGCTCAAGACAGTTCTATGACATCTTCTTTATCTAGGGCACAAGGTTTGATTATAAGAAAGCCTTTTGCTAAGGCTCTTAATAAGGGGAATAAAGTACTTTTTATCTTATTTTCAGATATGCATACGCTCATATAAATAATTCTTCTTGACAAATTTAATGATATTTATGATAAATGTTTATGTTTTGTTCTTTTTAAAGGAGAAATTATGCTTACTAAAAAACAAAAAGAATTATTAGATTACATAAAAATAGTTAATAAAGAACATGGTATTTCTCCATCATATGAGGAAATGAAAAATAAGCTAAGTTTAAAATCTAAATCTGGTATTCACAGAATTATTTCAGCTTTAGAAGAGAGAGGTTTTATAAAAAAACTAGCAAATAAAGCAAGAGCTATTGAAATAGTAACAAGTGAAAAAAATTATACTTCAAAAAATGAAAATATAGCTAAAGTAATAGAAATACCATTATATGGCAAAATTGCCGCAGGAACTCCAATTGAAGCAATTTCAAATATAGCAAGCTTTATATCAACTCCAGATAATATGATAAACAAAGGAGAACATTATGCATTAGAAATATCTGGTGAATCAATGACAGGTTCTGGCATTAATAACAAAGACATAGTAATTATTAAACGCTCTTCTTCCGCTACTAATGGTCAAATAGTAGTTGCATTAATAGATAAAAATGAAGCAACTTTAAAAAAATTGAAAAAAACATCTTCAAACATTGTACTTCTTCCTTCAAATGATTTATATCAGGCACAATCATACGAACCTTCAAGAGTTCAAATTCAAGGAATTTTAGTAGGTCTAATGAGGAAGTATTAATATTAATTAAAATTAACTCTAATCTATTAAATGGTTTTTTATGAAAGTTATAACTAGATTTGCACCTTCCCCCACAGGCTATCTTCATATAGGTGGAGTCAGAACAGCCCTATTCAATTGGTTGTTTGCTAAAGCTAATAATGGTTCATTTAAGCTTAGAATAGAGGATACTGATATTAAAAGGTCAACTAATGATGCAAAAGAAGCAATTTTAAATGGACTTAAATGGTTAGATCTAAATTGGGATGAAGATGAAATATATCAGTCAGAAAGAATAAATAGGCATAAAGAAATAGGCAACGAGCTATTAAAATCAGGTAATGCTTATAAATGTTATTGTTCTCCAGAAGAATTAGCAGAAATGAGAGAAAGAGCTCGTAAAGAAAAAAGAGCACCTAGATATAATGGGATGTGGAGAGATAAAGATGAGAAGGAAGCTCCAGAAGGAATAGAACCAGTAATAAGAATTAAATGCCCGCAATCTGGGCTAACTAATATAAATGATGTTGTTCAAGGAGATATATCAATAAAAAACAATGAGTTAGATGATTTTATTATACTTAGATCAGATGGCACACCAACATATATGCTTTCTGTAGTTGTAGATGATTACGATATGGGTGTTACCCATGTAATCAGAGGTGATGATCATTTTACAAATACATTTAGACAGAAACAGATTTATAGTGCTCTTAAGTGGGATTTACCTATATATGCCCATATTCCATTAATCCATGGAATGGATGGTGGTAAACTATCTAAAAGGCACGGTGCCTTAGGGGTTGAAAGTTATGATGATATGGGATATTTGCAGGAAGCTATGCTTAATTATCTGTTAAGATTAGGCTGGTCTTATGGAGATAAAGAAATAATTTCTCGAGAGGAAGCTATTAATTTATTTAATTTAGAATCAATAGGAAAATCATCTGCAAAATTTGATTTAGAAAGACTCACAAGTTTAAATGCACATTATATAGAAAATAAAAATAATGAAGAATTAGCTTTGCTTATAAAAAATTTTTATAAAGAAAAAAAAAATATAGAAATTTCAGATGATGACTTATTATTAATAAAAAATGGAATGAATGGTCTAAAATCTCGTGCAAGAACTATTAATGAACTAGCTGAAATGTGTAGCTTTTATATTGAGAAAGCTCCTATTTCATTAGATAAGAAATCTAAAAAAGTTTTAAATAATGAAAATATATCATTACTTAGATTATACTGTGAACAATTGTCTAGATTAGATATTTGGAAAAGAGAAGAAATTGAAGAAGATATAAAAATATATTGTAAAAATAATGATATTAACCTCGGAAAACTAGCGCAACCTTTAAGAGCGGCAGTCACAGGGAAATCAGTTTCACCTGGCCTATATGAATTGATAGAAGTTTTAGGAAAAGATGAAACACTTGCAAGAATAAAGAATATTAACAATTAAATATTTCATATATTGCATAGTTAAAATAGATAACTATAATACAATTTCTAATATTAATATTTATACTTTTGGAAAAAAAAGATGAAGGAAAATAAAAATAATATAGCTAAATTATCTTTACCAAATGGAAATTCCTATGAATTACCTATTCATTCAGGCACTATAGGACCAGATGTAATAGAAATAAAAAAATTATATTCTGACTCAGATCATTTCACTTACGATCCAGGATTTACTAGCACGGGCTCATGTAAATCGGATATAACATATATTGATGGTGATAAAGGTGTATTACTGCATAGAGGATATAGAATAGAGGATTTAGCTGATAATTGTGATTATTTAGAAGTCTCCTATTTATTATTAAACGGAGAACTTCCTAATAAACTTCAAAAATCAGCCTTTGATAATAAAATTACTACTCATACAATGGTACATGAACAATTAGCTTTGTTTTTTAGAGGCTTTAGAAGAGATGCTCATGCAATGGCTGTAATGTGTGGAGTTGTAGGAGCATTAAGTGCATTTTATCATGATAGTACAGATATAACAGATCCTAGTCAAAGACTTGTAGCATCCCATAGATTAGTAGCAAAAGTGCCTACTATAGCTGCAATGGCATATAAATTTTCTTTAGGACAACCATTTATATACCCTAGAAATGAGTTAACCTATTCTGAGAATTTTTTACATATGATGTTCTCAGTGCCGGCTGAAGAATATATAATTGATCCAGTTTTAGCTAAAGCTATGGATAAAATTTTAATATTACATGCGGATCATGAGCAGAATGCTTCTACTTCTACTGTAAGACTTGCCGGGTCTTCTGGGGCAAATCCTTTTGCTTGTATCTCTGCTGGAATAGCATCACTCTGGGGGCCATCTCATGGTGGTGCAAATGAAGCTGTAATTCATATGCTTAATAATATTCAGAAGACAGGTAACGTACATGAATACGTAAAAAAAGCAAAAGATCCGAATGATCCATTTAGATTAATGGGTTTCGGTCATAGAGTTTACAAAAATTATGATCCACGTGCAACAGTAATGAAAAAAACAGCTGATGAAGTTTTAAAAGCTGTTGGTAAAGAAAATGAACCAATGTTTAAGCTAGCGAGAGAATTAGAAAAAATTGCTTTAGAAGATGAGTATTTTATATCAAAAAAGCTATACCCAAACGTAGATTTTTATTCAGGTGTAATATTACAAGCAATGGGTTTCCCTTCTAGTATATTTACAGTTCTATTTGCCGTAGCAAGAACTGTTGGATGGGTAGCTCAGTGGAATGAAATGATTGAAGATCCAGAGCAAAGAATAGGAAGACCAAGACAACTTTATACGGGACCCGGCGAAAGAGATTTTATAAATATTCAAGATAGAACATAATAATTATTTTTGAATTAATTCAATACTATAATTATCAGGATCCTTAATAAAAGCAATAATGGTTTTTCCATGCTTCATAGGACCAGGCTTTCTAATTATTTTTACCCCTTCAGATTCAAGAGATAGACATAACTGATAAATATCCTTTACGCCTATAGCTATATGTCCCCAAGCATTACCTTTATCATAATCATCTTTCTGTTCCCAATTATGAGTAAGCTCTAAAACAGTATTATTTTCTTCAGATCCATAACCTAGAAAAGCTAGTGTAAACTTACCTCCTGGATAATCAGCTTTTCTAATTAAATTCATATTAAAAAATTTTGTATAAAAATTTATAGATTTATCCAAATCCATGACCCTCATCATAGTATGAAGTAATTTAAAATCAGTTGATGACATATTGAATCCTTTATAATTAATAATTAAATTATTGTTTGAAATATCTTAATATTTCCTTTGCTGCTATATAATTTGGTTTACCATTCATATTTTTTAACATATTTACACTATCATTTAATTTTGTAACTTGCTTTTTTCTAATATGATTATTATCAATAAAATTCTTTGTAATTTTATAAATTTTATCCTCTTGTACATCTTTTTGAAATAATTCTGGAATAAAATTATCTTTTAAAATTATATTTAAAATTGTAGCTGTTTTAACTTTAGCTAAGTTTTTTACTATATACCATGTAATATAATTTAACTTATATAAAACTAACATAGGAGTTAATGCTCTTGCTAACTCAATAGTAACTGTACCAGAAGCACATAACACAAAATCAATATTAGAAAATATATTATATTTTTCTTTTTGGTCGTCAGTTACATAATAGTCAAGGGCTGCATCACTAAAATGTTTAGATATATTATTTTTATAACTTTTAGTAGTAACAACATAAAATCTAACTTTGTCATAATTCTTATTAATTAAAGATGCAGTCTTTATGAGAACAGGTAATAATTTTTCAATTTCACTTGTTCTACTTCCTGGCAAAATTCCAATTTTTAATATAGATTTACTTTTTAAAGAACTCTCAAAATAATAATCATTAGATGAATATTTGTTATCAAAAGCTATTGGATGACCAGTAAAAGTTGTTTTTAAACCGTGAACTGTAAAATACTCTTTTTCAAATGGGTATAGTACCAACAAATGGTCTAAAATTTTAGAAATTTTTTTTGCTCTATAGCTTTTCCAAGCCCATACTGATGGTGCAACATAGTGTATCCTTTTTAAATTTAAATTTTTTATACTTTTTTGTAACCTGAAATTAAATCCTGGAGCATCAATAGTTATAACAATATCTGGCCTTATTTCTATAATTTTATTTTTAGTTAACTTAAGCAATTTAATAATTTTTGGAATTTTTGTAATTACCTCAAAAATTCCCATTATAGCTAAATATTTTATATCAAAAATTGGTTTTAATCCTTGTGAAATCATTTTTTCACCACCAACTCCATATATTTCGATATTATTACAGGTTAACTTTTTTAGTTCATACAATAAGCCTTCTCCGAGATTATCTCCTGATAATTCTCCAGCTATAATAAAAATTTTTATTTTTTTATTTTTATATTCCTTCAATAAACAAGCCTTCATTATTTGCATAAGATATTACTTCATTAAAATTAATAATTAATATCTCTTTACTTTCTATAGCAACTCCATCCAAACCTGCATCTTTGATAGCTTTTAATGTGTTTATACCTATTACTGGCCTATCTATCCTTTTATCTTGTTGAGGTTTAATAATTTTTATTAAAACACCTCCCTTTTCTTCTTTTTTCAATAATGCTGCCCGAGCTATCATATTGTCAGTTCCTTCGGCTGCCTCTACAGCTAAAACAAGACCATTTTCTATAACTAAAGACTGCCCAATATCATTTAAACCTAATATTTTTGCTATTTTAAAACCGTCTAAAATATCTTTTTTATTATCTTTATTAGGTTTATTTTTACCTAAAACACCATTTGGACATAATAAAGAAGGTATAATATTTTCTGGAGCTAAAATATTAAAACCTTCTTTCTCTAATGATTTAGTTAGATTAGATAATATACTATTGTCACCGCCAATATTTGAGCCCATCTTTGCAAGAAACTTTGCGGTCCATAAATCAGGAATAATATTTTTTAATGATGGTCTATCAATACCTCCAACCATCAATATATCTTTAATTTCAAGGCCTTTAACAAATTTAATTGCTTTACCCATTTTTGACAATGATACTGTAAAGTCTACTTTATATTTGTTTGCTAATTCTTTTCCATGACCCTCTATTATAATAAGACAATAATCTCTACCTTTTTTCTCACACTCATCTAATAAATAAAAAGGTATATTTCCGTTGCCGGCTATTATTGCTAATTTAGATGTTTTTATTTCCATTTTTTGGCTGGCAAATAGCGCGACTTGCACTTCCCTCTATAAATTTAATAATATCCATAACAGGTTCATTATTTTTAAACTCATCTGAAACATCTTTTATTCTTTCTTGTATTGTTCCTTCTGGGGCAAAAAGTAACCTATAGGCTTTTCTTAAATCATGAATTACTTCTCTATTAAAACCTCTTCTTTTTAAACCAATTATATTTAATCCTGATAAATATGCTCTATTACCTATTACTGACCCATAAGGAATTACATCACTCTCTAGAGCTGATAAACCTCCTACCATGGCATGTGAACCTATTCTTACAAATTGATGTACTCCACTTAACCCACCTAATATTGCAAAATCATCAACTTGAACATGTCCTGCTAAAGATGCATTATTTGCTAAGATTATATTATTACCCAATAAACAATCGTGGGCAACATGTGCACCAACCATTATTAAACAATTATTTCCAATTTTAGTTAAGTATCCTCCCCCTTCTGTACCTGGATTCATAGTTACATGTTCACGAATAACATTATTATTTCCAATAATAAGTTTAGAAACTTCACCTTTAAATTTTAAATCTTGCGGAGGATTTCCTAAGACAGAGAATGGATATATGGTACAATCTGTTCCAATTTCAGTATGACCATTAATTATAACATTAGATTTTAAAACAGTATTTTTTTTAATTATAACGTTAGGCCCTATTATACAATATGGTCCAATAATTACAGAATTATCTATAACTGCATTACTATCTATAATCGATGTGTTATGTATATTTTCATTCATTTTATTCTGCCATAATCATAGCAGATATGACTGCCTCAGAAACAAGTTCATTTTCTACGTAACCCTTACACTGAAATTTCCATACTTTTCCTCTATTCTTGATTTTATCTACATTAAATTTTATTTGATCGCCAGGTATAACAGGTTTACGAAATTTACCACTATCAACAGACATAAAATAAACTAGGCTTCCTTCTGCACTTTTTCCAAGAGTCTCAATAACTAATACCGCACAGGTCTGAGCCATACTTTCTATCATAAGAACTCCGGGCATAACCATTTTAGATGGAAAATGACCTGTAAAGAAATTTTCGTTAGATGTAACATTTTTAATACCAACAGCAGATTGCCCTAAAATTAAATCTTCAACTTTATCAATTAAAAGCATTGGATACCTATGCGGTATCATATTTATAATTTTTTCTATATTTACTAGTTTTACTGTTTTTTTACTAATATCTTCATTCATATTCAATTACCTTTGCCTTTAATTATTTTTTTTAGTTTTAATGCTTGTCTATGATATTGTGTTAGTGGTATAGCTGGTGTTCCGCTTACTTTAGATCCTGCATCTAAACTTTTTGTTATACCAGCTTGCCCGCCTGCTTGGCTGCCTTTACCAACTGTTATATGCCCTCCTATACCAACTTGACCTCCAAACATGCAATAATCTTCAATAATAGCACTTCCAGCTATACCAACTTGTCCTGCAATTGCGCAGAATTTTCCTATATTAACATTATGGGCTACATGGACTAAATTATCAATATATGTACCTTCTCCAATACTTGTTGGACCATTACTTCCCCTATCTATACAACTATTAGAACCAATTTCAACATTGTTTCCTATTATCACATTTCCAACTTGAGGAATTTTAATATGCCCTTCAGAACTAGGAGCAAATCCAAAGCCACTTTGTCCAATTCTTACACCTGAGTAAATTAATACATTATTTCCAATTTCTGCACACTCAATCGTAACATTTTTACCTATTATTGAGTTAGCACCAATTTTAACGCCTTTTCCTATAAAAGACCCTGTTCCGATAGAGACATTATTTTCTATTATAACATCTTCCTCAATTACAACAAAATCATCAACTCTGATATTGGTTGATTTCAAATAATTGTCAGGCATAATTGATAGCTTACTTATTTTTGGTATAAATTTATCTTTGGGATAAAATTTTTGAGCAACTTTAGCATATGCAACATGAGCATTACTAACTTCTAGACATACCATATTTTTAGGAATACTACTTTTATCATACTCATTTACAATACACGCTGATGCAAATGAATTTTTAAGCTTTCCAATAGTATTCTTAAAAATTATAAATGTAATTTCACCTTGTATAGCATTATCAACATCAGATGCACCAGATATTGATAAATTTTCATTTTTTAAATTATAAATTTTTGCATTAATTAATTCTGCAATTTCAACTATAGAGAAAGGACCTGATACATTATGAAAATTTTCATTAACCATTCTATTACTATTCAATTATTATTATCTACTCTTTACTCATTATAGCATCCATATCTACTTCAGGTAAATTAATATTCAATAGCTCAATTACAGAACTAGAAATATTAATAGAATTTGCTGCTATAACTACTGTAGATGTATCTAAAGTAAGAGCCAAACCTTTCTCCTTACCTATCTCAGTAATAATCTTAATAGCCTCAAGTTGAATTACTTGAACGCTTTTAGACAACATTTCTTCAAGTAATTGATTTCGCTCTGCTACCATTTGTTGTAAAGACTCTACTCTCTTTCTAAAGCTACCTTCTAGTTCTGCAAATTCATCTGGTGGCATAATAGATCTTTGACTAGCTAAATCTTCTTGTATTGTCTTTAGTTCTTGCTCTTCATTTTTAAGTTCTGCACCAAATTCTTCTTTTTTATTCTCAATATATTCTCTAACTTTAACTGCCGCCAAAGATTGTCCAACTATCCTTTGCATATCAACAACTGCTATTGGAAATGTTTTATTAATAGATAAATTATTATTATTTTCATCTAAGTTTTCTTCTTGCGCTAATGAAATACTAATACAAAATATTGAAACCAAAAAAACTTTCAAAATATTTAGAAATATATTTATTTTAAAAAAAATCATTTTCTTTTCCTATCATTATTAAATTAAAATTTTTGACCTATGCCAAAAGATACTGATTCAGTTTTGTCATAGTCTTCCTTAAGTATTACTTCAGAAAATATAACACTTATTGGACCAAATGGAGAATTCCAGGATATTCCTACACCAGTAGATAATCTAATTGATGCATCATCTTGATAAGACACACTACTTTTATCAATTCCAGTTAATGACCCTGCAGTGGCAAACCAATTTCCTTTAACGCCTAATTCAGGAGGCAAGCCTATTCCAAAACTTGCTTTTATAGAACCTGTATAAAATAAGTTACCACCTAATGAATCAGAATTATTTGAATCTCTAGGACCAAGACCTGATTGATCAAATCCTCTAAAACTATTTCCTCCTAAAAAATATCTATCTGAAATTAAAACATCTTGGTCTAGTCCAATAATTACTCCAGCATTATATCCAATATTTAAAATTATGGACGCATCATTAAAAGATTTATAATAATCTGCATTATTATTAATTCTTATAAATTCCTTATCACCCCCTAACCCTGCAAAGGAAGCCGCTAAAGCTAATGAATAACCTTCTGTTGGCATAATTCTATTGTCTGTAGTATCCATATTTACAGAAGTGCTTAATTCAGATAAAACTGTTTCTCCTTCTTCAGAAATAATAGATGCAGAAGCACCTGATCTAGGATTTAGATCTCTAACTTCAAGACTGTATCTAAGACTTTGTCTAATAAATTCATCTAGTGTAAAATTACCTGATAAATTAAAGCCTTGTCTTGAGAGCTCGTAACTACTTTCTTTATAATCAATTTTATTATTATAAAGATTAGTGCTTGCATATAAATCTCTATTCATAAAATATGGCTCAGAAAAACTAAAAGTATAATCAGCTTCTCTCTCAGAAAATTTTGAAACTAATGAAACTCTTTGACCTTTACCCATAAAGTTTTTTTCTGAAACTCCTATATTTAATAACCCTCCTACCTGACTAGAATACCCTCCTCCAAAGCTTAATTCTCCCGTAGAAGTTTCTTGCACATCAACAATAATATCAGTAGCACCTTGTTTTGCAGTTGTGTTTTCAGTTAAATCTACTTTAGAAAAAAAACCTAAGTTTGTAATTAATGTTTTTGACCTAGCTAATAGACTTGCTACATACGCATCTCCTTCAGCTAATCTTATATTCCGTCTTATAACCCTATCTAATGTTCTTTCATTGCCCCTAATAATTATTCTATCTATATATTTTTTATCTGCTTGATTGATTCTGAATAAAACGGATAAATTATTAGAATTTTCTACTCTATCAACTTCAGGAAAAGTCTCTGTGAATGGAAAACCTTGCTCAATTACTAATTTAGTTATAATTTTAACTGTATTTTCTATCTTACCTGCGCTGTAAACATCACCCTCCTCAATTTTTAATCCAATTTTAATCATATCAATATCAATCTCTGAAATATTACTAGAAATTTCTATATCTCCATATACATATTTTTTTCCTTCATCAATTGTATAAATAATATTAAAACCATCTTTTTCTCTATCTAATTGAGCTACAGCAGCTTCAATTTTTACATCTGCATATCCATTATCCTTATAAAATTTTCTTAATAAATTTTCATCTACCTGTATTTGTTGAGGATCATATTTATCACTAGAACTTAATATTGAATACCATCTAGTTTGCCTAGTAATAATTGTATCCCTTAGTCTCCTATCTGAAAAATTTTTATTACCATTAAATGTTATAGAATTTATTACAGTATTTTCACCCTCATTTATTTCAAAAACTATATCAACTCTATTTTGGTCTAAACTAATAATATTAGGCTTTACTGTAGTTGATAAGCTTCCTTCA
>Ga0209631_10003755_pt1 | contig 17273 bp, 18 predicted proteins | sample COG_08_FD_184752 | JGI IMG/M metagenome (GOLD analysis project Ga0209631, IMG submission 184752) | Pelagic Microbial community sample from North Sea - COGITO 998_met_08 (SPAdes) (version 2) | ecosystem: Environmental > Aquatic > Marine > Neritic zone/Coastal water | place: Helgoland, sampling...
CAGTATGTTGTCTACCACAGATGCTAGCACGCTAAGATACTCAGCTCACTAAGATGTAGACGAGCCCTATGAGGAGGACACATGGAATAATTTCAACCGAATGTAGGCACTTGTATGCGATAAGGGCGAATGCGACTAGGCTCAGAGTAAGGATAAGTATGGTGAGCATGGGGTGTAAAAACAACCAGATGTAAATATGGTACATTCCTGAATGAAATGATTAATTTATACTGTAAACTCTGTATAGGGACCATGCCACGGCTACACATGCGGCAATTTCTAAGTATTTCGTCTTTTGTTTTGTGGCAGTGATCTCGATGAACGCGTGCGCGTTATTGTACTTTACTTTGATGCGGTAGCCTTTATTTTTGAACAGAGATTCAAACCTTTCTCGCATGGTGTCTGTGTAAATCTCTACGTTCGTGTATTTTACTTTGAAGCCGTCCTCTAGGATGAGCGGTCCAATATACGCGTGCTCCATATCCTGGTTGTGCTCGTCCTCAATGCGTAGCCAGTCCATTTCCTAAATAACGTATGTATTAATAATACCTTTTTGCAAACAGGTTGTCCGAGTACATTTTGAATGGTTGTCCTAGTTTTAATGCAACGAATACCGTGTCGTGTTTCTCATGAATATCTGTCACTGTTTGAATGCCAATAGCACCAGAGCGATATGCGTTTTGAATGTAGAGACCGACAAAAAACATTCCCATGAACACATACAGCTGCACATACGACTTAAAAAAACAGATACCCCCTGTATCTTCCAGGCTAAGTGGGAGAAGAACAAAGTATATCGTTGCAGTAATGTAAAAAAAGCCAAAAAATATATCTGGAAGCAGGTAATTCTGAATACTTTGAATGTCGCTTATATTGGCAGCTGCTTTGTTCATAGCTCTGAAGAGGTTATTCACGGATGGTACGTTGATATATGATTCATCATTATCATCTTTTGTCTTCGTTGTCTTATTCTTAATTGTTGATAGGTCTGCAATATCATTGTGAACTTTTTCCAATAGTTTGTAGGTTAGGTTTATGTCGGGGGTTATAGTTAGTTCGATTAACTTTTGTTTTAATTCTGTATCTGATAGTTCTGAAATATCGTTTCGAATATCGTGTTTTATGATAGCAGGTAAACTTTTAAGAATCCACATAATATTGTTGTATCTGCTATCAGTCTTTCCTATATTTAACGCTTGCACCTGCCATGCTACTTCTTGGAATTCCATGCACATGGATCTGAATTTGGAGAGTCCAATTTTATTTTTGGCAATGCATGCTGTGAGATTAAGAGGAAGCAGAAAAGAAAGTACCCTGTTCAGAAATGCGACTGTATCTACGTAGTTGTCTAAGTATGTATCAACATATGAAACCCCTCCAATGATGCATAATAGAACAACTGACGCTATACCTGGTATACCATGTTCTTTCATGTTCAGTTGATTGTGTTTCCCCCGTACATAATGCAAAAATATATCAAAAACAGGTAGTATTGGTAGAAAGAGCACTGCGACTAATGTTATAACAAACGACACATATTTGTTTTCCTTGACCATGTTACCATAATATCATAGTTACTTATATAAATTCAAATCTGTCTGCGTGCAGTTCTAGTAATTTGTGTGGGGGGTTGCCTTCAACATTATAGACATGTTCTTGTATCTTATCAAACGGAATAATTGGGTCTGTGCCCGCATGTAGGTGGGGTATGATGAGAGCGTTGCAGTATGCGACGAGCGGATTGTTCGGGTCTTCTCGTTTCCTTTTTTTGTGCCCGCCTGCCAGTTTGTGCAGAATTGAACGTATTTCGAATTGTTTTTTGTCCATTATTTACAATGGACGCTGTTGGTTATATGTTTGTCTATCTGTCCTGTTGTGACAACGCGACATTTATTGGAATGGCGGAGACACAGACCGCGTGCAAGGTGGACGAAGGTTGGTCTTTGTTGATGGCTCTTGACGTGCCGTCTCATATGGTACATACTGTGATGGGGCGTTGGAAGCGTGAGTCTCGTGGTTCGGAGTCGCGCGTCTCAAAGGGATTGAAGTTGGCGGACGAGTACCTAACCACAGTGTATGTGTCGGCAACCAGTGTTGGTGTGTTGGATGAGATAAATGACTTGCCGTCATTGAGCGGCAAAAAAGTAGTTCCGTCGTCTTTTTGGAAAAACCTGTGATGTAGTATAAATAGACTGTTCTGGCATCATAAATGGACGTAAGTGCTCTTCGCGAACGTTACGGAAATGTTCCGGAAGCGTTGCAAAAGGAGGCTGACACTGTCTGGGCGCAGCTTCAGACTCAGAGCGAGCACGTGGTGAGCGCCAGTGCTACCGCGAATTTCGGCGTGGACGTGGAAAATACGGCTATGCGCGACAGTACGGTGCATAAGGGTTTGATTGTGACATTGAAGCCTTCTTATATCATCAGTGCACAGGATTCGTGGCTACACCCAAATTTGAACCAGTGTCGTGCGTTGTTTGAGGGAGGGGTTATTGATTCAAATATTGACTTGTCGGACACGAACGATATTGTGGCGCGATGTGCGGTACAAAGTATTGATGAAATTGGGGAGATACGTTCCGATTGGTTTACGGTTGTGGATACGCATATGGACAGCCACGCGAACGGTGTGCGCGACTCCTGGAACGGCAAGACCGTCCAGAATGCGTACTCTACGGAGCTGCGTGATCAGACGCTCGCCAAGGTGCGATCTCTTGGGGGGAACTGTGGTGCGTCTAGTATGGTGAAACATAGTTTTACAAACGTGTTGTTCCGAGGTCCGAATACGTTTCATTTTTATAATAACGCATACAAAGCAGCCGGACTCGTTTTGAACAGCCCTTTGACTGGGTATACGTTCGTGGACGCGACGGACCATGCGGCGGACTATTTGGGCGACGATATGATTGTGGTGAACAAGCTGAACAAGGCGCAGCAACAGAGTCTGTTCAACAAGGTCTCTTGGAACAGCAGCAATCTGATCAACACATTTGCGATGCGTAAAACGTACTCGGATGTGCCCGCGGTGTATCGCATGAAGCAGGCGATCGTGTCTACGACGCCTATTCTGTCTTCGCTGAGCCCTGGCGAGATCCTTCGGTTGACGCCGACGACGGAGCACTTGGACCAGGAAAAGATCCGTTACCATGATTTTTACAATGCGGATCGGCTGGAGATTCCTGTGACGGCGGATGTAATGACAAGACTGATGGACTTGCGCAATGAGCATGCGATCTTGAACTCGGATTATTACGTTGTGGGGCAGGATGGGAAAGGAAAGCTAATTTTGCCTAGAAACATTGTAGAAAAACTTTAAGTTTATTTAAATTTACGGAAACCTGTACTTGATTTCCATTTCACACACCACTTTGTACGTACCTTCACCCTCTGTATTTGCCTGGAACCGGGCACCAAGATCGGAAAAATTGGTGAAGGGGATCTGCGAGATGACGTTGCTATACAACTGGCTGATGCAGTTGTCGACAACATTTTTTCCTAACTTGACGTACTGACCCTCGCGAACAGCCTCCGCCTCAATATTCACACCGAGCGACTCCCAGTTATTCTTGACAATATCCGTGACAACGTGACCCTCTGGTACGTACACGTAGTCCTGATCGGGAAACTCAACAATCCCCTGATGGAGCTTATCGAGCGTGTACCCACCGTACTGCTGGATGTAGCGGGAGTTCATGACGTTCTCGGGCTCGTAGACGACCTTGTCCGGGCGCATGCGCTCGTGCGGCAAAATAGTGACAAGATTCGAGAATCCATCGTTCTGATGGGCGTGCTGGTCCGACATATCGTTGACCTGTTGTGCATAGAGCCACCCCTGCGAGTTCGCCACCTGGGGGCTATTCTTGAACAGATTAAGTCCAACGGTGACGGTCTCTGGGCATGTAGACGCAACAGAGTTAAGTTTGACCGAAGTAATGATCCCCTGCGAATAGTCGCGTGACATAAACTCCTGCTGTTCCGCCTCGGACAAATCGGAAGGCATTGATGGTTTGAAAACGTGCTCTGGGTTGGAGACGCATGTGATTGATCCCTGCGCGAGTGCGGATCCAGTGGCGTTGACTTCAAAGACAACGCGCCGAACGAGTTCAGGAGAGACGCTGGCAGTCTCTTGTGCAACTTCGGCAAACTGGGGTGCTGTCTCAGTGAGTGCGGCAGTATTCGGTCGGGACATTTAGATACAGAGTATGCCTTATAAATACCTCCGTATCTTTCTTTAAAAAATGGCATGGGTAGAAAGGACGTTTGCGGAGGTTGATCCTCCAGAAGACGGACCTGATGAGGATCAACATTTGGGCGAGATGCTTCGTAACTTACCCCCATATATGAAGTTGACGACGCGACGTGCGCGCAAGGCTCTTGAGAAGTACGAGGTGATGAAGCAGCGTCATATAGAGAATCTGCGTCAGAATCCGCTGTATAAGTTTGTGATGCAGGTGGCTGCGTTTACGAACGAGGATATTGGTAAGTATTGGAAGGGTAAGACATTGACACCATTTATGGAGGATCATATTCCTGAAAAAATAATGATTTCGAGTGAGGATTTAAGGTTAATGGATCAGCGTGCGAGGGAGAATGCGTTTGCGGATTTGCATCAGTTCTGTACGAGAATTCGCGCAGTACCTATGTTTGATACTGGGGTTCGTAAACAGGCGGGAAAGCCACGAGATCAATCAGATCCACAGGGTACACCTTATTTTAACCGGAACTCACAGCAGGCTGCCACGGTTGATGCAAAAGTTAAAGATCCATCTAAACAACTCGACTTTGATAAAATCAATGATGATAAAATCACTGGGGGAGAACAAAAAAGAGATTCCGGAGCGCAATCAGCGCCACCGCGTGTTCGTAGACCATCAAAACGATCAAATTCCGGAGCGCAATCAGCGCCACCGCGTGTTCGTGAAGGATTGTTCCAGCGTGCTAGTGATACTGCTCGAAGAATGAGGGGTTTACCTCGTAGAGATCGTCTTAATGTATCTCCGGCGGGTGGGAGTAAAAAGTATATTTATAATATGAACGATATGGAATTTGAACGGTTTATACAACGGTTTCAAAACAGACAGTACCCGCCGAACGAAGGACTTGATTTTTATGCATTGGACTTTGAAAGTGATTTACATGATGAAAGTACTGATAGAGATTTTAATCCTAATCCTGACGGAAGTGACGAAAGTATACAATCTTTGCCAAGGTCAGTGAATACAGTTTGGAACATAAATGTACCAATTATTCGTTGGGACGACCCTTATGCCGAATATTGGTTCCAGCGATATATTGCGCGTTGGTTACGTGATGATACAACCGCTGTACTCTTCAGGGATCGTTACAGGATTATGTTTAATAATATTGTTAACGTAGATGGTAAAGTATACCGCGATTTGACCGGAATGCGTTTAACAGTAGAAGATGGCTCACGTCCATTAGGGTTTGTACAGCCTCTTTTTGATCAGCGCAAGGAGTGGTGGCGTCACGAGTTAATACTGGGAGAGTACGAGAAACGTAGCCAGTATCAGGCAGACAAGTGGCTTCAGAAAACGCCTTGGGCGTTGGGTAAGATGTATATTGAGCCAAAACTGTACGGTCATATGGTGGAGGCGCACGTTATGGTAACGACTCGTTTCAAAAAGTTTCAGAACGCGAGTGTGGAGGATCTTGTGCAGGACGAGAGGCATTCGTTTTTCATGAGTAAACTGGTGGCAATGTGCATCAATACGTCGGCTATTTTATCGGGTAAAAAGTATGGATTGGACAGAATGTACATGCGTATGAATTTTGAGAAACGGAAGTTGCTGCATGCGTGGAGCCGACTGCCTGCTCCGAATCGTATATTGAGACGGGCTCCGAATATAGTGTATGGTAGACGACAGCCCCGTTAGTTTAAAAGTCCATTTGAAATATTTGGTGGGTAATGTCTGAAATATTATGCCTCCACGTGTTGGAGTTGTTTTTAACGATATCTACGATGCGCATGGTGGCGTCTGCCTGGAGAGCGCCTGGCATGAGTTTTCTTGTGACATGTTCTTGAATTTCAAGGAGAGAGTAGTTCGTGGATAGATACGTCATGAGCGCGTACCATAGACCGGTGTACTGTCGTAAATTCTGAAACGCTTCTGTGACTCCATGAACAAATGAAGTATAATCTTGAGAGTGTGTGCCTCCCATCATTTGAATCATGGGTGTGGTTATGCGTATGTCCATATGCAGTTTTGGATCGTATCCTAGAATATAAGAGAAATCAATGTGTGCAATTTCTCCTCCGGAGATGACCATATTTTGCAAATGTCTGTCGCCGACGCCCAACAGGTAGGAGAGAACGCACGCGCCTATGGCGGATCTTATAAACCTTCTTCGAACGCAGCGTACGACGACTTCTGGAAACTCGTTGTAGATGTGGCTGGACAGCTCGTACTTGAGTTCGTAGAGTGTTTTCGCCTGGGGTAGCATTTCAATCCACCCGCCTGTTGGCGTGACGAATACTGGGTACTGCACGCACTTTGTGTGGCAGAGCGTTTCAATAAGGCGTGCGAAATGCATGACAAGTCTGTCTTTTGTGAGGTCGTCTTTTTTGACGAGAATATACTTTGTACCCTTGTCTGTTTTCATGACAATGACGCTGGGTTTTGTTGCTGTTTGAAGCTGGACGGGGTCGTTGACGGTTAGTACGTTTGTGGATGGATCGTACGGGAGTTTTGCGGGGAGTCTGACGGAGAACCGTTCGCCGTCTACAATATGGTTGACGTACTGCACGAGGCTGTCCGTAGTAACAATGTCTTTCATATGTTTTGGGTACATATGGAGCATTCGTTTTGAGAGATCTTTGTACACTGGGTCTGTGTAGAGTTTGCACTCGTAGTAGAACGCGTATGCAACGTCTATGTCTTCGCAGAGTGGCAGTATTGTCTTGATGATGAATTGTTGTGCGCTGGGGGTCATGCTTCGTCTAAGCCAGTGCGGCATTTGTCTGACATGCGCTGCGCAGGACATATGTTTTAGGAACGTGCTTGACCACGTGCAGAGCTCGGGAACGCGAAGAAGCTGTGTGGATGGAAAGGTGTTGAGTATTTCAACGACGTGTAGCCCTGATGTTGGTGAGCACGATGGCGGACACCCTAGTTGTTTACACGTATGTGTCCTAATGGATGCAGGTGTGCATTTGAGTGCGCGTACGGTTTGAATATCCCAGTGCGAGTGTCCACCGGTGCGGTACATGTGAGACTTCAGGAGTTGCGTTTCTAGTCTGGAAAAGCGTTCGTATGGCATCTTGTGTGGTAATTTGTAATAGACCTTTAATAGTGTTTTCGTGGCGTGGTGCCATCGTTTGGTTATGGCAAGGTTTCTGAGAGCGTGCACGGAGACGGGAAGTAGCGCGAGCACGCGGACAATGGGTTCTGAGTTGACGGTTTCTGTACATAGTTCGGAGCAGGCGTCGCAGAGTCGCACGGAGGTTGCTTCAATCTGTGTCTGTATGAAGGACGGGATATTCCCCCGAGACCCGGTGCACTCGCTGCAGAAGACGTGACCACAGAGCCTGCAGTGATGCTTCCGGACAAACATGGAAAAAGTTGTACCACACCTGCATGTCTGAACGTCGGCGTCCGGTTGCCACATTATAAAGGGATGTGCCAACTATATACCGCCATTCGGTAACATAAATGTGGATTGAGCGAATTTTGTTGTGGTTAGGTTACGAGACAGTTGTGCACAGAGAGTCAGAGACGGTATATGCTGAAACATTATGAGAAAAAGAAGAAAGTTTATATATAAATAACCTGTATTATCCGTAAAATGAGTTTTGTGAAGAAGCTTCCCGCCGAACGTGTAAATTCTCAGTTTCAGCTTGAACTTGTACCAAACCCGGTGAATCTTGCGAGTCTGTCTGACGAGCAAAAGTTACATCAAGAGAATATTATTGATCAAGTCACCTCTGTTTCCAAGGGTCTTTTTTTGCCGAATCCAGCTGTGATTGTTGGTGGTGACATCAAATCCGGACATAATTACAACGCTGGCATAACCGTGAGCCGACTTGCGTCTCTAATGGATGAGAATGACCTTGTTGTCCGTGTCTCTGTGTGCGGCGACCACAGTGGCTGTGCCATGGCGACCGCGTCTGATCTTTTGGAAAATGCTTCTTTGTCTTCACCTACCGGATCGTTTTCGCTTGGCATCTCCGGAAACTTTATCCGTAACGTCGACTTTATGTGATGGGTCGTGCAACGGTGCCTCTTGTAACCTCAGTTCCTCTGGTAACCCGACACTGTGCAGGCAAAACTTGCTGTATGACTCCCATGATATAATTCCACTCTTATAGAGGTAGTCAAGTTCTTCAATCTGTATATATGGAATTACTGGAAACCTGACAACAACCTGATGCCTTTGCTTTGCCAAATAGATATTCTTTTTAATTTTGATTGCCTTGGTGTTGACGTAAATATTTTGATACATATCCGTACATAGAGACCCTAAATTTGATTTCCAGAATGCCATTGTATGTTTGAACATCTGTGTAATACCTTCAGTGTCGTTTTTGTACATAGAATCTCCTATCATGAGACTTCTCGGCACCCCCATCCCCGAACAGATTTCCTCCTGCATAATTTTATGCATTTGCGTAATATCTTGCCGCCCAGTATTTTGTGACGTTGGCACGACCCTCTGACCGTCGGGGAGTTGCGTAATGTTTCGGAGCGTGCGGCTGCTGCGACTCCCTGCTCCCTGTAGTGTTTGGTAGAGCTCTTGTTGTTTTAACAGCAAATCTATATTTGTCTTGTTTCTGTCAAACTGGTGATCTTGCGCGTTATTTTGGTCGTTCATGTCTGCGTAAAAGTCAAAGTCAATGCCTTCTGTTCTTTCTTTGTTGGAGGTGTCGTGAACTTCCGCAAAGTATGTTGGGTCCGTCTTATTTTTTTCCATGAGCATGGTCGTGTGCCTGAGTTTGCGCAGGAATATGCATTTGTCCAGCACGCGCGAAACATATGAGGTAATTTCTCCATTTGGTAGTGGGTGTGTCCCAAAATGTGTATAGATATGTGTGTTTTCTTGGTCAATGTGTCCGGACTCAATAAAGTACTCGTACTTGTTCTGGTTGATCTGAATGCGTAGATTGTAAAGATGTGGTCGTACCACGGACGGATACTTTCGATTTGCATCGTCTGTGATGATGGTAACAATAACGAATCCGAGACAAATTGCGCTCTGCAGTGCGTCGTGTACAAACAAATCCCAGTACTCTTTGAACGTATCTTTTATTTCGGGAGAAAGTTTTATCTCTGTATTGTTTTTTTCAAGCACAATACTGTTTTTCATTAACTGGTTATAAATCATATTTGTACACATGTTCAGAATATTTTCGCGTTTATACTCGTCCCATAGTCTCCGCGCGGCAAGCATGTTAACAGAGTACTGCATTTCAAAGGTTTCTGTGTGTATAAATACGTTACCTTGGTACTCAAATGATGTACTACGTTGGTATGGCTCTCGTTATTGTAGGAGCTGGTATTCTTGTACGGTCGTTTGTAAGGTCTATAAAGGTAATGTGAGATATTGGAATGTGTTTATGTCTACAGGTCCGCGCACAGCGCTGGTTCAGAAGGAGCAAGGTTAGTGCTATTCAAGAGCCGTTGTTTACTATTTGTGAAACGACCTCGACTTACGAGCGTGGCAGTTGCAACAAAGTGCTGCTAGGTTTGATATCTCGTCAAGACCTCCCGCCCGGAGCTCAGTGACGTGATCTATGTCAAATGCCTGAAAATGAAGAAGCTCCTTACACGATAGACACCTGTAGCCTTGTCGCCAGGCGATCTCCCAACGGTGTTTGCGACTCATCGCGCGTCTCTGTTTGATATCCTGCTTGACCGCCTTTTCTAGACCGCCTATAACACGAAGGTAGGACGACGGCGCGCTGTCGCCGTACCAGTTGAGAAAGCGCACAATGGAGGACTGTGACAGCCACTGCTCAACCCTTTCCATATTATCTACCTGAGGGAGGAGAAGACGCATCTGACAGGGTCCCGCGTCCCTGCAGATCGCTTGCTCTATGTGGTCTATATTGTAGAACCACTTGCCATGCATGAAACACTTTTCAAGCATTTGAAACACTCTCGGGCTACTTATATGTCTCAAACGGCAGCTGCAGTGACCGGAGGCATGGTTATATAGGTGTAGTTACGCCAGTATGGGTGGGAAAATGATCCCCTCTGCTCCATCGCCTCCCATGCGTTCCCCTCCGCCCATGTCTCGCCCCCCTCCACCTCCCATGCGCCCCCCTCCGCCCATGTCTCGCCCCCCTCCGGATTTGGTGCGTGCACACAAAAAAAGAAAAAAGCAAGGTCATGTGACCATAGTGCTTGACAGAAGTGGGTCCATGCACCAGTTTGGCGAAGAGGGATATACGAGCGTGCAGGCTACCATATCGGAGTTACCGGATATTCGGGGTCCGTCGTGTCTCGTTTCCGTATTTGCTTTTGACCATGAGTGTACGCAGCTCGCAAACGGCGCGCTTGCGAAAGACTACACGCTTGATAGGGAAGCGGTTAAGCCAAGGGGCATGACAGCCTTACGCGATGCGTTAAATGACGCCATTGAATTCATTGGGACTTTGCCGGACGATCAGGAAAAGTTTCTGGTTGTGTTCACTGACGGAGACGACAATACAAGCAAGGTCAGCTCTGCACAGATATCAAAGATGCTCGGTGCGCTGAAAAATGTTGATATCAGTTGGCTCGCAGCCGCTGAGGCAGACATGCAAACCGCAGAGGATCTGGGTATTCGTACAAATGACGTGCTCAAAGTTGGAACGTGCGGAAACAACATGACTGCGGCTATGCGCAGTTCAAGTCTAAAATCAAATGAAGGATTTACACGCGCACAGCGGCAGCGTAGTGTTCAGACACCACCTATTTGATGATGTAACGCGCAACGACGACAGGCTATTTATAAGTCCATGGGTCCATTTAAATGTTCGACTGCTTCCGCAGTCGAAAAGTAACGACGGAAGAGGCTATTTCGGATCTGAGGCGGGTGGAAACAACGCTGCACGAAATGATAAAAAAGTATAGTAAAATTCGTGTGACAACGCTGCAGGAGTTTCGCGTGTGCACTATGCGGAGTTCCAAGCTCGTGTTGCTCAAGAAGAAAAAAACTTTGGATCACCATATTCAGCAGTGTGAGATTAAAACCGCCGTGTGCGTGCAGAAGCAGTACGCTCTGGAGCAGCTCGAAGTGACAAAAATGCAGGTCGACGCGATTCGGTCAAGCACAACCGTGTTCCGCGCGTTTTCAAAGTATAATCCGATTCAGAAGATTGAGGACCTACAGTCTCAGATGGAGGACATGACGGAGGACTTGGCGGACGTGACACAGCTTCTTGTGGGGTCTGTGATGGATGAGTTTGATGAGGATGAGTTGAACGACGAGCTGCGGCGGATGGAGACGGAAGATGTGGAGGAAATGACTGAGGAAGCTCCAGTCGTTCTGGAAATGCCTGAAGTACCTACGAGGCTTCTTAGGACCGAAACCATTCAAAATAGCCCATGGGCTTTGGGGGCATGACTACTGTCTCCGGTATATCCTCTTCAAGCTGCTGAATAAGCGGTTCGTACAAGTTCCTGTGGGCAATAGCTTCTGCGAGTTGTGATCGTAGCTCGGTGATTTGAAGTTTAAGGTATTGCATGTACTCAATAAGCATTGTATAGAAAAGTATGTCTATTTATATATTTAATCAAACTCTACCATCCTGTCCCCAACTTTCGGCGCCCGCGAAGGGTCCATGTGCGCAAGCGCGCCGTCGCGCACCGGAAGGACTCCCGGGTACACCGCCTCTCCCCAGTGACCGCGGTTGCGGTCCGAGAAAACACCGTTGGTCCACTGGGCGCCGCGGAAGCAGACCGTGTTGACGTGCTGCACTTGGTGCAGGTAGTGATCGTCGTTGCGGTTCTGATCAAGCTCGTCAATGCGCTCCATGGAGGCGAGGGCGCCCGCGCCCGGAAAGTGGGGTTCGTCCGCAGCCTCAAAGTCGCGGAGCTGTCCCGGGAATCGTCCCATAATATCAATGGCTTCGCGGAGCCTCTTGCCCTCCCCGCGTGGCACGCGCCATGCAATGAGCGACCTCTTGCACTCGGGGGAACCAAGACTGCCCGAGGTGATCGCCTCCTCGAGGTCACCGTCTCGGTAATCAGCAGCACCACCACCAGTAGAAAGACCCGGTCGGAAGAACTCGTGTCCCTCCCCGGCAATGTACCCCTGCGCAAAGCAGTCAGGGATAATCGTGTAGTTGCGTGGCGTCTTGACCACTGGTTTGCTGTAAAACGTGTAATTACCGAAGTGCGTCTTGGTAGCCACATTATCAGAGAGTTGAAAGTCGTGGTGACCGTGGAAGACAGACCCAAGATCGCGTCCACCCTTGGCGAGAATCGCGCTGTGCATCGTGTACGTGGCGAATGGACGGAAAAGGATAATATCATATTTGTGCACGTCGGCGTCGGCGTCGAAGACGTACTTCAAGTAGTGTAACAGTTCGTTCATCTTACCTAGCTGTGCGCACATATTGTTTACAACTGCGGCGGCAGGGACTGCGGCGGCAGGGACTGCGCCAGGGATTGGGGCTTGAAAATCAAGATCGGTGCTTTCAAACAGTGCTAGGTTGGTGTCGTCGGCATCCAAACGAGCTGCAATTTCTACCAATCTATTAACGATAGTAACGGTTTCGGCTTGACCACCAGCAACCAGAAGGACTCGCAACTGTTCCACTAGGGCTAGCTGGGGGCGGGCAAGTGGAGCCCGTGCACCTCCTAGGGCGGCAAGAGTAAAAGGAGCAGCATTAGCAGGAGCAACACCACCAGCAGCAACAGCAGCAGCAGCAGCAATAGCAAAAGCAAAAGCACCGGTCACAATGTCATCTAGAGGTGTAGCGTCTGCATGTCCCGTGAACTGAGCTGCTATGTCTTTCTTCGCCCGAGGAGTATTTTTCAAACCAACGCGGCGCTCGGCTTCAGCGTTGAAACGGTTGACGAGACTGTGGAGATATCCCTGAACTTCATCGAACATGCGTCCTATCTGTTCACGTTCCTCACCGCCGTTAAAGGCGTGCGCGTTGGCTTCCTCGTAGCATATCTTGACCCAGTTATCCACATCTGCGCTGTAGATATGAATGTAGGGATCCGTGTTGCGTGCAAGTCCTTGTGCGAGACCTTTGAGAGGATTCCCCGCCGCCGCCGCCGCCGCCGCCGCCGCCGCCCCTCCTATCGCCGCTGCCGGTGCCCCTGCTGCCACATGTGCGCCTAGTGGACCATCTGGGACATTGTTAATATAAGGGACACGTTGTGGCACACCTGCTTGTATATCCCTCAAGTGTCGGACACCGTTGGCGATGATGTTTTGCATATCGCGGGGTCCTTCAACGCCCGGGATAACAAAGTACTCACCGATCATGCGGGGTCTGCCGGTAAGATCAACGAATTCGTGTCGGAAATCAACATCGAACGCCTGTGCCTCAAAGACCTTACATCCGCGGAAGGTGGCAATGCCAGTGCGTCCGTCCGTAAGCGCCTCGTGAGCTCCGGGTCCCCTCTCCGAGTAGGTTGTTTCGGATGGGGGAACCATACTAACGTAGATACCGGCTTTGGGCGGAAGAACTAGAACGTCTGGAGTGACGCCCTGCGTTTTCATGAAATGTTTGCACTCGGCGTCCATGATGTAAAGTCCCTTGACGTCCTTCTGCAGGCACGCCCACATCTGGCGCTCGTGACGGAACAGAGTGCGCGGGGACTTGACGTAGCGGGCAAACTTGCGTCGGTACTCCTTATAGTAGTTGTGACCAGAGAACAATGCGTGCATCACCCCGAAATACGATGTCACATGGACTGCGTCTGAGATTTGTTGTAAATTCATCGCGTAGTTACGCTTTCCCGCTTCCGTTGTCATAAATCCGTGCTCCAATTGAAAACCTAATCCGCGCCGAATAAGATTATCCGTGTGTCGCTCACTCTCTTGAGTAACCAGTCGGGAAATCCCTTGCTCTGGAACAATCGAAGCGAGTGTCCGATTAAATTTCCACACGTCCCATACCACGTGGAGATCCTCTGTGAATTCCCACGGCATAAGGTCGCGCGTGTAGAACTCGTCCTCCTTACGAATGAGGAAATCAAGGACGTCCTCAATCCTCTTGTTCTTCCCCTCGTACGCCTTAGGGAGATTGTAGGACTCGTGCGAGAGCCCGTCGTCTGCGCGGACCTCTGCGTGGTATCCGTCCGGCGTTCCGAAAAACGGCGAGAAGATGTTTCCGTTGGGAGCATCTCCTACGGACCCGTATTCGTTGATTAGTTGTGGTGCTGCATGTGCCATGTTTATTACATTTTCCCATGCTTATATATGTACACAATTTAATTGTATTTAGTACCACCTGCGTTGTATCAATGGGTGGTGTTGTCTCGTGGCTCAGTGGGTACTTTCAAAACGAAAAATTCGTCGCTGTGCTCGGATTAGACGGTGCTGGTAAAACGGCGCTCGTTCATAGACTGATGTACGGCGAAACGACTGAACCACTGCCTACAATGGGTTTCTACGTCCATACCGCCCTTGTAAACAACACACTCATGCAGCTTGCGGACGTCTGTGGACAGGATTCAATTCGAATAATTTGGTTGAGTCTGTATCACTCGGCAGACGGTGTGATTTACGTGCTGGATGGCATGGATAAAGACCGTCTACCGCTTGCCATGTCGTCCCTTAAGCAAGTCATGGAGTACCCGGCGATGGAGAACAAGCCATTCTTGATTTTGATGAACAAACATGACGAGAACGCGGTAGACGTGGCGAATCTGAAGCATCAGATAAATGGTGACAGGTGGCGTGCCTTCAACGTATCTGTGAAGACGGGAGACGGTATTGACGAGGCGATGCAGTGGTTTGAGTCGAATCTGTCGTAGTATTTATGGTAACGCCGGATGATGAATGAAGTTAGAGTCGTACAGGCGTTTTTATTCGCACTGGATGCACGTTATCTGGTTTTATAGGGCATTGCAGCACTACTACTTGTCGGCAGATGCGCGTATGGATACAGTAGTGTTGTTACTGTATGGTGTCATGGGTGGGTGTGATTATGCGATTTGTATGTATGATATCTGGCATAACCGCTTGCATGCGGTTGGGGAGGATCCAAATGTGGCAGACAAGTTTTCTATTTACGAGTTTGCTGTCGCTTATCTGGCAAGTTTTAGTTCCGCGTACTGGTTATTGGACACAGTTATCCCAGCATACGTCTGGGCAACCGTCCTGGTATTAGCTTGGGTAGGACATACTATCCTGGAAAGGGTGTGGCGCGTCCGTATAAGCAGACTAAGGCACGCTGCGTACAGGCACGTGCCTATTTAGCTTTTCTGTGAATATACATGGTTTCCTGATCAAACCTTTTCCACGAAGCCGGCTCCAGAGTACCGTCGGCAATATACTCTGCAATATCTTGAACGGCTACGGGTTCAAAGTTGTTGCCGCAGTCGCATGCTACGCACCCTTTGACTTTTGGGTGTACCCTTTCAATAATTCCTCCGAGCATGAGAGACATGGCGTCATACTTTGTCTCAATAGGTTGGCTTTTGCAGCACGAAAACCTGCAGATTTCATTTCCGTTTTTGGTGACAAATTCCAAGTCCCCGGGGTGGTAGCTGCAGAGGTGCCTGCCTAGACTCTGGAACCCGTTCAAATATCTATCACATCGGGGGCATTCAAAGTAGGTTTCTAAATCCATTGATAACAAAGATCTGATTGTTTATACATCTATAGTCCAACCCATTTATGATCTAAAATATCCACCGCGTGCTGCCACATGCAGGATACCTTTCCGTCTGCCACGACCTCTCTTTCTGCCCATGTGCTCACATCTACGGCTTTCATGCTTATTTTCTTCGCGCGGGGAACAGACCTGTATATGCTTGCGTACTCCTCTTGGCAGCTCACCATCTCGTCGGTCTTTATTGTAATTTTCGCGTTGAGCCACGTCTGACCACCGCACACGTGAAACACGTAGTCGTTGAAAATCAGGTTGTTAACGAGAAGGTTGTGACCGTAGACAATATCGCTGCCGCGGTCGCAGTACTGCTGCAGGTATGCGTCAAGCGACTGTACTTTCTTCCTATAGTCGTCGTCAAGGTGAAGGACTCTTGCGGCTGGTTCGGAGTGACGCACGGAGTGTCTGTACGAAATTCCCGTAGTTGTATCCATGAGCATCCACGCGAGTGTGAGAACAAAAAATACAAATACGAGGAACCAGTGCACTGGTTTAAGTCTTTGAACACGGGGACTCCTAAACAGAGTTTCCATTTTCATTATTTCCCACCTATAAATACAGAGCGTGTATTGTAAAATGCCGGCACGAATATTAACGCCAGAGCAGGTGGTAGCAGAAATGAGCGCATTGACGGAATCACTTCGGACGGGTGTACATGTATCAAGTTCTCTTGGTGAGAATATTATAGTATATACTAATTATATACAACTATTTGATCGTGGTCATAAACGTACAGTAGGGTGGAATGCTGGTGGGGATACTACAACGAAACTTAGACCGGAAGATTCAGATATTAATTTGAGGGATGTTGGTGGAACAAAATGCCCGGAATTATTTCAACCGGTGCGGAAGGCGTATGTGGTTCAATATTTCAAGACGGTCTTTACGCCATTGTTTCATAATATGGAAGCCGATTTGCAAACATACCGTGCACAATACGCCCAATACTTAACACAGATGACAGAGTACCGCAATACAACGGGTAATGTGATTAGTATACGTCCTAGGGCACCACGTCGCCCCCAATGTGGTGTGACATCATCTACCGCATTTGGATCAAGCATACGTACACTCGATTTTTTCTTGTATAAGCAACTTCGGAGTAGGTTGTCTAGTATCATTTACAGTATTCGTGGAGATTGTACAGAAGCGAATCTTCAAACAAAACTGAACGATTGTCGCACAGCAGCAAATGGTGAGATGACTACCTATTGGGGTAGCATAGTTAATACGTATATTGGTGTAAAACTAGTAAATGATTTCACCATGACAGACCCCGGTGCTGGTGCCGCACCACAAGCAGTAGTGCCAGCTGGTGTTGTTGTTGGTGGTGGTGGTGGTGGCGCTGTTGTTCCAGCTGTTCCCGCTCAACCTACTGCTTATGAAAAGGACTGTAAAAAGCGTCAGTCAGGGCATCGCATTCTGATCATGAAGGATGATCGTAGTGTGCGTCGTGATCCGTGTATCTATGCGTCTC
>Ga0209631_10003758_pt1 | contig 17265 bp, 7 predicted proteins | sample COG_08_FD_184752 | JGI IMG/M metagenome (GOLD analysis project Ga0209631, IMG submission 184752) | Pelagic Microbial community sample from North Sea - COGITO 998_met_08 (SPAdes) (version 2) | ecosystem: Environmental > Aquatic > Marine > Neritic zone/Coastal water | place: Helgoland, sampling...
GGAAGGGTGAGCTACAATAAAGTCTTTACCTCCAGTTTCCCCAACAATACGAGGATAGGTTTTATAACGATCGATGTTGGTTCCAATTTCTTTCCATAGGTGCTTAAAAACTCCAGTTGAACCTGTAAAATGCAATCCAGAGAAATCAGGATGTTTAAAGATGATATCTCCAGCAACAGGACCATCAACGGTCACCATATTGATTACTCCGTCAGGCAGACCGGCAGCTTTAAATAAATCCATAATCACTTGTACAGAATACACTTGGGTATCCGCAGGTTTCCATACTACGACATTACCCATCAAGGCTGCCGCCGCTGGCAAGTTTGCTGCAATAGAGGTGAAGTTGAACGGAGAGATTGCAAAAACAAACCCTTCCAATGGACGGTACTCCAAACGATTCCATATCCCAGGAGCTGATTCAGGTTGCTCGGCATAGATCTGAGTCATGTACTGAACATTGAATCTAAAGAAGTCGATAAGCTCACAGGCCGCATCGATTTCCGCTTGGAAAACATTTTTTGACTGCGCCAACATCGTAGAGGCATTCATTCTATCCCTAAAAGGTCCGGCTAACAATTCAGCTGCTTTGAGGAATATTGCTGCTCTTTGTTCCCAAGGGATATTAGCCCATGCTTCTCTAGCTTCCAGCGCAGAATCGATGGCTTTGATTACATGACTAGCATCACCGTAGTTGAAGTAACCCAAAGTGTGATTGTGCTCGTGAGGTGGAGCCATTCGACGCTTGTCGTTTGTTCTTATTTCTTCTGAACCAATGTACATTGGCACGTCAATCTCCTCAGCCTTCATCTTTTTATAAGTAGCTAGCAGACTTTCTCTTTCAGAACTTCCGGGCGCATAAGCTCTGACCGGTTCGTTCATAGCAATTGGAACTTCGAATACTCCTTTTGGCATTTTATTCTTGGTTTTAAAATTCGTGGCAAAGCTAGAAAAAGCTAGCGATCAAAATGGACTTAGTTGCTCTTGAAAGGAAGCTCTAAACTAAAGCGAGGAATTTCGACGTAAAACTCGTATCCGTCTATCATTCGCTGCATCAAATAGGTCCCCTCCATGAAGCCCATTTCATTTCTCAAGTTCACATGGGAATGGTAACTATGACGCGCTCCAGGCTGAATGACCGGAGTTTCACCGATGACTCCTTCGCCTTCTACTTCCTGACTCATTAAATAAGAGTCGTAGATTTTCCAATGACGTCGAAGCAGTTGTACTTCAAATTCACTGTGGTTAACTATGTCGATATAGTAGGTAAACCAGTTAAAATCAGAAAAAGGCACCGATTTGCGACTCTCAAATTTGGTGGCAACAGAAATTTCAATTCCTTCTGTGACTTTAACAAACATGAGGACAATTTAGAAATTTATTTGGAAATTACTAGCTGCGATCAAACGAACATGTCTGTCCTGAATTCTTTTGTGATAAACTAAGATGGTATAGTTGTTTTCCGTTTGGGCATGATCCCCTTCAAACTCACGGGTTAAGCCAGCTTGATCATCTCCCTTTGAAGTGACAAACAAATAGTTATAATAGCCTTGCTTTAGCGTGGTTTGGAGCTTATATACTCCAAGTTTACCGTCGTATATCATTTTATAATCAGGATTCAATTGTCGACCACTTAACTCTCCCATCAAATAAACATCTTGACCTTCTAATTTGGCTGGAGCTTTCACAGCAAAAAATACCTGGGCATAGTCTGCATCCATATCCGAATTGTACATCATATCATTCACCTCCATGTTCCAAGCGCCATTGATATCGGGTTGATCTTGATACACCTTTATTCCTCTTGATTTTTCTGGGTTGAGAAACACGAAATTGGTATCTCCTCTGGCAAAGGATCTTCCCACTCCAGCTCCGCTAAAATTTGAATTTCTTAAATCGATAAAGCGATACTCATTGCCACCAGGAAACAGGTTCTCTTCTTCATAATTAAATTCTATCTCCCTGTCTTTAACGAATAGTGGAGCTATACCCAAAATCATATTATCCCATCGCCCATTTTTCATGATATTAACCTTCATATCGCTATAAGGGTTTGTGAGTTGGTAGCTAGGAGAAAGGATGCTAAAATCGACCTCTTGGTGGGAGTAGCGAAACTCGGCCAAAGTCGGTCTGTGAATATCTGCTTTTACAAACACCCGTTTTTCGTGAATCATAAAACGCCAGGATAAGACCAAAGCGTCTGGGTCACCATTTTCATACACTTTAAGGAGGTAGTTTCCAGACAAACGAAATTGGATTTGATCATTAGGAAAAGAGGCTTTGTGGCGAACGTATTTCGTTCTAGTATTCCCTGAGAAATCATAATCAGTGAAATACACTTGATCCACTCCATCGCAATAGTCAAGAAAGCTCAAATCGGAGTCTTCCCAATCTGCATTGCAATGAACGAAGCTGTAGGAGTATTCTTTCAACTCTCCGCTGAGGTCGTCGAAGCTAATTTCTAGCTGCTCATTACTTGCTAAAGGGAGTAATGGTAGACCTAAGCTGTTTCCTTTAGGGGTTAGCTTAACACTCTTGATCTCCGGCTTATAAACGAAATTGCTGTAACGCAAACCCTCAGAACGATAGTAATCTTGTGCCTTCAGCAAAGGACTTAAGAGCATTAAAATGAGGAGAGAAATTAAACTTTTCATGTCGCGAAGTGTACAACTAATAGACCAAATAACGAATTATTTCCTCCCAATAGAACTATTTTCGAAACGCCGTGTTAACGGTATTGCATATATCAAGTCATGAAAAAACTTTTCACCTTAAGCTTCCTTTTGTTATCACTCCTATCTTTTGCGCAGAAAGGGGTTATTAAAGGACGTGTTTTTAATGCAACCAGTAATGAGCCGGTTCCTTTGGCTAATGTTGTTTTAAAAGGAACCACAACTGGAACCACGACTGACTTTGATGGGAATTTTGTTCTAGAGAACTTAGAACCTGGTTTCACAGTGCTGATCATTTCTTCTATCGGTTTCGAGCCGAAAACCAGTCAAGATATTATGGTTACGAATGCCAAAACAGCATTTATTGAAGTAGCCTTATCTGAAAACACACAGCAATTAGACGCAGTGGTGATTACAGCTTCTCCATTTAACAAACGAGAAGAAAGCCCTGTTTCAATGAGAACTATTGGAGTAGCGGAAATCGAAAGAAACGCTGGTGCAAATCGTGATATTTCAAAAGTAATTCAGTCTTTTCCAGGCGTTGCCAGCACTCCAGCCTTTAGAAACGATATCATCATTCGAGGTGGAGCACCTAATGAAAATCGTTTTTACCTCGACGGAGTGGAAGTTCCAAACATCAACCACTTTGCGACCCAAGGAGCATCAGGTGGACCAGTAGGGATGATAAATGTGAACCTCATTCGAGGTGTTGATTTCTTCAGTGGAGCCTTTCCAGCCAATAGAGGAAATGCGCTAAGCTCAGTGCTTGAGTTCAAACAAATTGATGGGAACAAAGACAAGATCAGATTTAGAGGAACGCTAGGATCTTCCGATTTAGGTATAACCGTCGACGGTCCCTTAGGAAAGAAAACTACCTACGTAGCGAGTGTGCGTCGCTCATACTTGCAGTTTTTATTCGCTGCATTACAACTCCCCTTTCTTCCAACCTACACCGATTACCAGTTTAAAATCAAAACTAAGCTCAATGATAAAAATGAAATTTCATTAATCCGAATTGGGGCTTTTGATGAATTTGCTTTGAACACCGAAGCAAATGATACTGAGTTTCAGCGCTATGTTTTGAGGAACCTCGCCGTAAATGAGCAGTGGAACTATGCCATGGGATTAGTGTACAAACATTTCGGAGAAAAAAGCTTCCAAACCTTTGTGCTTAGCAGAAACTCACTGAACAATACCGCTTTTAAATACGAGGACAATATCGAAATTCCTGAGAACCTGGTGCTTGATTACAGCTCGAAAGAAACAGAAAACAAATTTCGCTTTGAAAACACTACAAGACTCGATGGACTTAAAATCAATTTTGGTGTAAATGCAGAAACAGGAACTTATTTCAACTCAACTTACAACCGAATTTTTGTTCCTGAAACACCGATCAGTGCTGCAAGAGTAGACACTATTGACTTTGAATCTGATCTAGGTTTCTTTAAGTATGGTTTGTTCGGTCAGGTGAGTAAAACGTGGGGGCAGCTCACCTTAAGTGGAGGACTTAGAATGGATGCGAACACCTACAGTAGCTCGATGGCAAATCCATTAAATCAATTCTCACCTCGACTTTCAGCCCAATATAACTTAAGCGACAAGTGGGCTATCAATGGAAACATTGGAAGGTACTATCAGCTTCCAGCGTATACTATTCTTGGTTACAGACAAAATGGACTCTTAGTGAATAAGGAAAATGAGCTGAAATATATTAGAAGCGACCATTTTGTTGCTGGTCTTGAATATCGTCCTTTAAATACCGGGAGGATTACCGTAGAAGGTTTTTATAAGCTTTACGCCGATTATCCTACCTCTATTTCATCTGGAATTAGTTTAGCGAATGTGGGCACCGATTTCGGTGTGGTTGGAAACGAAGCCGTTTTGTCTAACTCAGAAGGAAGAGCTTATGGTCTTGAATTCTTGTATCAACAGAAACTAGTGAAAGGCTTCTACGGAATCTTTGCCTATACCTTGGTACGAAGTGAATTTAGGAACGGTGCTGATGCTCCTTTTATTCCTTCAAGTTGGGATAGTGAACACTTAGTTTCGATCACTGCAGGAAAGAAGTTCAAGAAAAATTGGGAAGTTGGTGCTAGATGGCGTTATGTCCATGGCAGACCCTACACTCCATTCTTGGCAGCTGAATCAGCTTTCAGAAGAAACTGGGATATCAGAGGTGTTGGGATTCCTGACTTTTCGCAGTTGAACTCTCAACGACTTGCTCCCTTTCATCAGTTAGATATAAGAGTTGACAAGACCTTCTACCTAGACAAGGTAAGCTTGAATATTTATTTTGATATCCAGAATGCATATAACTTCCAAGCAGAAGGTCAACCAATCATCAACGTGGTAGAGGACGCTGATCTTAACCCGATTGTCCAAAATCCTGACGCCCCATATAGCGAACAGATTTATCAGACTCAAGTATTACAGGGGACTGATGGTACTGTACTTCCAACCTTGGGTGTGATTTTCGACTTTTAGATAGCTTAAATTGAAGCTGATACTGGCTTATCTTCGTCATGTGAAGTTGGCCACCACCATAAGTCTGTTTTTTCTCTGTCTTGGATTGAATGCCCAGAATCTACTTCTGGATTCTGACACTTTCAATTACAACCGAACCAGAGCGATAATTCTAGGCGAATCTGCAACCATCACTGGAAGCATGATTGGTCTTTATCAACTCTGGTACAAAGACTACCCCCGAAGGGAATTCCACAGCTTTGATGACAGCCGAGAATGGCTTCAAATGGATAAAGTCGGACACAGTATGTCGGCCTATGCGCTGGGCTATACCAACTACAAATTGCTTCGTTGGACTGGAATTAATGAGCGCCCTTCCAATTGGATTGGGGGCTCAGTGGGTTTGCTCTTTTTGAGTTTAGTAGAAGTACAGGATGCTTATTCTGCTCAATGGGGATTTTCATGGAGCGATATGGCGGCGAATATGGGTGGATACCTCTTTTTTACCCTTCAGCAGGAGCTATGGAAAGAGCAAAGAATTACACTAAAATATTCTTACCACCACTCGAAGTATCAGCAATATCGTCCTGAATTATTGGGCAACAGAGACTTCGCCGCTACTTTAAAAGATTACAATGGCCAAACCTATTGGGCTAGTTTGAATTTTAGCTCTTTTTTAGACAAGAGTTCAAAGTTTCCAAAATGGCTCAACATCGCCTTGGGTTATAGTGCCGATGGGATGACTGGAGGCAGTTATAATCCAGTATTCATAAATTCGGATGGCACTGCCCTTCCTCAATTTGAAAGAAGACGTCAATTTTTGTTATCTCCTGATATCGACTTGAGAAAAATCCCAGTGAAAAAACAATGGTTAAAAGATGTGCTTTTTGTGGTAAACCTTCTAAAATTTCCAGCTCCTGCCATTGAGTGGAACAGTTCAGGGAAGTCGAGTAACTTTAAGGCCCATTGGCTCTATTTCTAATCTAATTTTGGGTAATGTCGTTTGAGAAAGGTGATCGTGTAAAGGCTATTGATGATGTGCTTCAAGGAGAAATCGTTGAGGTACTGGATGGCGGTCTTTTCAAGGTAAACTGCGATGGATTCGACTTTAATTTCATGGAACATGAGATCATTAAAGTTTTAGAGGAAGACGAAATCGAGTTGCACAATCATGTTACTGGCATGAAGATTCACGCAAAGGATATTAAGCTGAGTAAGACTCCCAAAAAAAGCAAGAACGAGGTGCGGCGCAATGAGCGAGGTGTGATGGAGTTGGACTTGCACTTGCATGAAATTGTTGAAAATGAATCTGGAATCCATCATGCTGAAAAGCTTCGTATTCAGATGGATCATTGTAGGTCGGCAATTGAACAAGCCAGAAATAATGGAGAAAAATCTATGGTAATTATTCACGGTGTTGGTGAAGGAAAATTACGTGCCGAGGTAAGAGAATTATTAGACCACCTCCCAGGTGTAAGCTACCATGATGCACCATACAGACTCTATGGTTATGGGGCGACAGAAGTGGAGCTGTAGTCATTGTGTTTGAACCGCAAAATCCGCCGGTAGAGGGACAGGCCTCTATAACCGCAAAATGTAAAATTCTAAATGCAAAAGTTAAAAGTGGCCATTCGGCTGATAACATCTTACTCGGTAACTTCCTTTTATGGCATATATCATGCGTAAGCAATAGTCCGACCTTTGACTTCGACCCGTAGAATTGCGGCCTGAACTGAGCGCTTATCGAACTCTGTGTTTGAGCAAGGCACTTGCGAGTTTGAGTGAGATAGTGAATGAAAGCTAGCAGTTCAAGGGAGAAGTTCCGCCAGCAGGCGGACAGGCGATAGTCCTGATTTTTGTTTCGTTTTTGTATCAAGACAAAAATGAAAGAAGACAAACCACAAAATGAAAATCCACCGGTAGGCGGACACGGCCTCAAAATTTAAAAGTTGCTACTCGGATGATAAGAACTGCTTTTCCAAATTCATGATGATCAAAATATCTGGCGAATACATCAATCCGACCTAAATCTTTAACCCAAAGAAATGCAGTTTGAACTGAGCGGCCATCGAACTCGGTGTTTGAGCAAGGCACTTGCGAGTTTAGCTGAGATAACTGAACTTCAATTCGCTACCTTTGCCTCGCATTAGATGCCTTGTCGCTCTTTGAATTAAGTGAGGAAAGTCCGGACACCGTAGAGTGCTCAACCGCGAGAAACCGTGGGTGCAGTTTCAGGAATGATGCTGTAACAGACAGTGCCACAGAAAATAGACCGTCTGCCAATTGGCGGATAAGGGTGAAAAGGTGATCCCGTATTATTGGGATAATTCGCTAGTCGAATTAGGTAAGAGCTCACCAGTATTAGAAGTAATTCTAGTAGCTAGGTAAACCTTTGAGGGTGAAAGTCCAAATAAACCAGAGTTTGAGATCTACTCGATCGAATCTGGAGGGTAGGGCGTATAGATAAATGACAGGGAATAGTCTCTTTTGCACTTAGTGCTTCAGAGACTGTTACAGAATCCGGCTTATAGTTTAATGCAAAACATCCCCCTTCGCTCGCTAACGCGAGCTTCGGGGGATTCTTTTTTTATCTCTTTACTATTCGTTGATGAACTATAAATCCATCTCCGCTCAATTCCAACAGGTATGTTCCTGGAACAAATTCACCTAGCTTCACTTGGAATTGTTGGGTTTGCATTGATTCCTCAAATACAATTCTTCCACTTGCATCACTAATTCTGATTTGCTCGAGTTTCAATTCTGAAGGAATTTCCAAGTTTAACACATCGCTAGTTGGGTTCGGATAAACACGAAGCTTAGCAGCCAATTCTTCAGATATTCCAGTACAAGTCTCAATGCTCACTGTTACAGAGTCAACACCCTCGCAACCGTTCGAGTTGGTTACAGTAATGGTATAGGTACCTGCTGTGTTTACTGTTTTATCTCTCTGCTGTGAGCCATCATTCCAACGATAAGTCGTGAAACCAAGACCTGCATTAAGATTCAAACTTGCTCCTTCGCAAATAGTCGTATCCGATCCAATATCAATATTGGCTTTAGGGTGCACCCTTACCGAACTCTGACCACTACCTGAGCAATTATTTGCATCAGTAAATGTGTAGGTGACCGGAACCAATCCAGGCCCTGTAATGGATGGATCAAGTACATTATTTGTGATCCCGGTTCCTGTATAAACTCCTCCAGTTGGAGTCCCTTGATTTAGGGTCACAGGTATCTCATTCTCACATACTGATGGGATCAAGCCTGGGCTCACAACTGGTAGCGTATCTACCGTCATTTGCTGAACCGCAGTATCCACACAAGAGTTTAAGGCAGTGTATACATAGCTAATATCAAATGTACCTGCACCTGCATTGGCAGGATCGAAACTTGTTCCACTAACCCCCGCACCGAGGTAAACCCCTGTGCCTCCAGCTGGTGTTCCGCTACCTTGATTTAAAGTCACTGGTGAAGCATTCGCACACACACTTGACAAACTACTTAAACTCGCCGTTGGCTTTGGTAGGATATCTACGCTAGATGTTGCAGTATCAGAACATCCAATCCCTGCTTCATAGACATAACTTAAGGATATTGTCCCAGCACCTGCAGCAGCTGGTGAGAACAAAGAATCACCAAGGGCACCTGGACCGTAATAATATCCGGTTCCTCCGGCAGGTGAACCACCTCCTTGAGTTAGTTTAAATGGAGCCAAACTTTCACAAAAATCTGGGAAAACGCTGCTATTTGCTTGAGGCTTAGCAAAAGAAGAAATCGTGAATGTATCACTTGCAACGCAGATGAAACTATTGCTGACTTCAACCCAATACGTTCCAAAAGCATTCGCATTAAAAGTTGGGCTTGTGCTGTTGTCTTGCCAGATATATGTCGAATTTGAGTTTGTTGCATCAAGTGTAATACTGAAATTTTGTCCTTGGCAGAAACCAGTGTCTGCACCTAAGCTAACCACAGGTGTAGGATTCACCGTAGCAATTACCGCTTTTCTTTCACTATGACATCCCTCTACTGTGATAGCCCAATCATAGAAAAAGTAGAAATATCCTTGGCCACCTAAGCTGTTGTTAGTCTCTGTAATACTCACATTATTCCCGATGTCTGAATAAGGATAAACTGCACCTGAGGAATTCCTAAACATACCTCCAGTGGTTGTATTAGTTCCTGTCAGCTCGTAGTCACTTCCAGGACTAATAGTGAATCCAACATAGATTCTCTTTGCACCTGCAGAGCCTACCGTCACAGTTCTCGTTTGAAGACTTGTTCCTGATGAGTTCAGCAAGTTAACCACCACTGAGCCATTGCTGTTTGGATATACGGTCACAGAATCAAGTGTGATTGTATTGTTTACATCGAACACAAGTCCTTGACCCATGCTAGTGTAGTTTCCGCCTCCACCAATTGTGCTATCCAAGGCACCAACATCAGCAGTGCTCATATCATATGATTCCACGTAGAATGTGTCTGTTTGACTCACGTTGGTAAGACTCAATGTGTCATTTGTAGTTACAAGTGTACCTCCAGCTGCTTCATCGTACCATTCATAGATTGTAGCCGTACCTTGGGCAACCAGGATTCCATCATCTCCTGCACATAAAGTAGCGTTGGTCGTATTAGGCTGACCCGGTAATACATTTATTGAAATAGGACCGGCTTCTAATGTATCGTTAAAGCCAACCGTATCTCCAAGTAGTCGTGAAAAGGCCTTAAAACTTATGTTTCCACCTGGACTCGTATTGAAGGAGCTAAAGACAATCGTATCGCTGGCTCCGCTTGCCAAATTCGGCGCGTAAGTAACATTTAATGTTCTAGAAATAGCACCGCTAATTTCCAGTCTTACTGGAATATTCGTTTGGCTTTGAGTTCCTGAATTCTGAATAATTACGCTCAAGGTTTGAGCCGTTTGCCCACAAGAACTTATATCATCTGTAAGAATGGAAGTGACAGCAATGTCTTTAGCCGGTGGAGTGTACTCGTCGGCGCCAATATCTGGTGTTGTTGAACTTCTAGACTGACCTTCAAAATCAGTAGTCACTGCGCTAACCGGAGTTGCTTTATCATTCAAACCTACAGCGTATGACCTCAATTGGCTGGCTGAAGGGTAATTTGGATCTACATTCACCCCATTGGTTTCTTTTCCTGAAATAGCCCTTAATGCAGTTAAGCTAGTTCTAGCACCGCTCCAATAAGCTATGTTGGTTCCCGAACTGTAAAGATTGTTGTAATCCATGCTGTCAACCCCTACATTATTGCTCACATAGGTAGCATATCCATTTCCATAGTTTACCAGGCTATTGTTAAGCACTTCTACCGAATTGGTAGTTAGATAATCAAGATACAATGCCTCTGAGGCGGTTCCTCCTGATTGTAGAACTACGGTATTGTAATAAATCTTGTTATTCATTCCTCTATAGGCATATAATCCTGTTGGAGATCCGGTAATGTTTGGATTCGCAATGCTAACGAAGTTGTTGTAGACTAATACTGGATCGGCAGCAGAACCATCACAATTGAAGATGTAGATTCCATATGGTGTGCTCGTTCCATTAAGGGTAATATCATTATTGTAAACTGAAGATGAATCGGTGTAATTGATTCTAATCCCGTAAGGTGAAGTATAGGAAGTATTATCCTCCAAGGTATTGTCAGAGATTTCTACATTGGAAGAACTGTAAGTATAAATACCCATATAGTAGAAATCGTCGATGGTGTTGTTTCGGATAACTAAGTCGTCTTGAAGGTTTGTAGTTGAAGCTCCATAAAAGTAAATCCCATAAGAACCACCTTCTATAGTGTTATCCTCTATTGTGATGTGCTCTGATTGGTTATCAACTCCTGAAAAGTCATAAATCACAGCTGAGTTTGCACTTGTGGTGCTCGAGCCCGGTGATTTAATTCGACAATTTTTAAGTGTAATGTTTGAGTTCGCTCCAGTGAAGGAAACAACCCTACCCGAGCCAGAATTTAGACTCTCGATAAAGATATCGTCAAAAGTTACCCATGCGGCACCATCAAACTCGAGTACATATAAGTTTGCAGCTGGGGTAAAATAAAGTTCTGGTTGAGCCACATTGTTAGGATCGCTTTGAAATGTTACTTCATTGCTGGCGGAAACGCCGCTAATTGCTCCAATACTGATTTGCTCATTATAAGCGGCATACCTTACATTAAAATTAACCGCACCACAAACTCCTCTTGACTCAAGATCATTTATTGCTGCAGTAAAGGAAGTATAGTCTGGACTAGCTCCTCCAATGGTATAAGTTCCATTCAAGCCAGTTTGATAATTGATCATACTCAAGGTATCGTTGTCATTCTTTTCATCCGTACCACTATTTGGACTGAATGAATAAATCACAATGTCATAGCTATTCCCTGCCTGAAAATTGAATGCTCCCAGGTTCACATGTGCCGTGTCTGCAGTTAGAAGAGAGCCTGTCCAACTTGCTCCCGTTTGATTCGCAGGTGTTCCTCCATTGGTAGCAACCGACCACACTATTGAAGCAGAGGTCAAAGTATCGAGACCATAGTTTTGGAGTACCGCCACTACATCAGCAGAACCTGGACATACGCTTCCAACAATATTTGCGATACCCGCATCTCTGTTTTTAGGTGGGCTAAACTCATATACCTGACCTGTAGCAGGTCTACTGGAAAGTAAATTCGACTCAATGCTCGAAGAGGCACTTGGGTTCGTGCCTGTTCCATTAAGTGAAAGAAAATTATTAGTTCCTGTACTTGAACCCGCTATTCCAATAGAAGCATCAGGTCCTGAAGGAGCGGATGCTTCTTGCTTATACCTAAATTCAATTTTGTTTGAGCCTTCATACAATTTAACCTGAAAACTAATTACTGCATTGAAAGAGGTATAATCCCAGAGCCACTCTTTCCATTCGTAGGTAAATACCCGGTTTGGGCTAGAGCCTGATGTCAAATATCCTGCCTCACAAAAGGAGTCATCTCCGCTCAAATCATCCCAAAGAGGAGCAAGCAAAGGCCTAATTCCAGTTGCGCTATTATCTAAATCATTGCTTAGGGTACTTGCTATGGTAGTGGTATCGAAACTCAGCCAACCATTCGAAGAAGCTTTAACATGGGAATAAGAACTCCCATCATAGGTGAAGGAAAACCCAATTGGCACCACAGCCCCGACTTGGTCATCGGCCTCTAAATTGTTATCTGCTGTAGCATTCACCAAGGTATCAAAACTTGAGCTAAAGGCTCGAAAGCTATAAAGTCCAACTTGTGCTTGAAGGCTAATTCCAGCAATTAATAGGCTAAAAAGTATACTGATCTTTTTCATGTGTAGCATGTTTCAACTCATAAAGGTATTAAAAGCACTCGTGAATTCCACGGCCTTTGCCAAAAGCTGACAAAAGTCAAATATTTATAGATGGAAAAAAGCCTCCCCATAGCGATGGAAAGGCTTTCATAATCTTGTTTTAGGGAGGGTTTAGTCTACCAAGAGACCATACTTTTCTCCGTATTCAAGCATTTGCTTTGTAAAGTCTTCTGGATATTCAGCTTTCACATCCGTGATGTTTCCATCTGCATCGTATACAGGAACTAAGCGCGGATTGATGAATCCACCATAAGGAGGAATATTCAATTTCTCAGCTCTTTTCAAAACTTCCGCATGAAGCTCCTGATCAACCTGAACCCCATAATCCTCTACTAAAGCTTTTCCTGCCTCGTAATCGCCCTCAGACTTAATCCTTTGGATTTCTCTAAGTAGCTGACCGAAAAGATCTCGAAGCTTTTCATAGTCGTTTACACGGAAATAGGTTTTAGCATCTTCTTCTAAACGCTCGATAACATTGTCAGCCTTTCCTTTTTCATAACACCATCCTGCAACCAACTGACGGTTTCGCATATGGGCTTCTTCGATAACTTCTCCTGGCTCAATTCTTCTTAATTGCAGCATCATACCATTTCTGATGTATGAATCGTATTCCGACTTTCCTACATCAAGAGATTCCATCAATCCAAGATCAACCATCTTCTGATCATAAATGAAGTAAAGGGCAACTAAATCTGCACGTCCTTCTTCAAGCGTGCTAGCGTAATTTTTCAAAGTTTCCTTTGGTGTACCAACGCCTTTGTTAAGCTTTCCAGATGCATGCCCTACTACCTCGTGCAATGCAGTATGCATTTTAGAAGCCAGTTTTCCATACTTATCTGATCTTTCAAACTCTTCATCTGTCAAACAGAATTCCTTAAGCATACTTTTTCCTCCTGCTTGGCTGTAAGCTTCTACAATATTCCCAAGGCTTACCGACTTAGAACCATGTTCAGCACGAATCCAATTTGCGTTTGGAAGATTAACTCCAATCGGGGTAGAGGGAGAGGCATCGCCACTTTCTACAATCACATTGATTACTTTATAGCTAACTCCTTTAACTTCTTCCTTTTTGTGCTCGTCCATAATTGAAGAATTGTCTTCGAACCATTGAACATTGTCACTAAGCACTTTCATTCTAGCAGAAGCATCAAAGTCTTCCATTTGGATGATCGACTCATAAGTTCCTCTGTAACCTTTCGAATCTCCATAAACTTCAATAAATCCATTGATGTAATCAATCACGTCTCCGGTAGTTTTTACCCATTGGATACTATACTCATCCCATTTTTCAAGACTTCCTGTTTTGTAATAGTCGATGAGCATTTCGAAACCTTTCTTTTGGCCTTCACTTTCGGCAACCGTTACCGCTTTTTCTAACCAGAAAATCATTTTTTGGATTGCAGCTCCATACATTCCATCGGCTTTCCAAACTTCTTCCGCAATACTCCCATCTTCGGCTCTTACCATCTTCGAATTCAGTCCGTAAGAAACAGGGGTTTCGTCTGACTTGTCAATCATCTTTTTGTAGTAATCATCAACTTCTGATTCTTTGATATCTGGATCGTAGAAATTATTTGCAGAGGCGACTAATAAGTCTTTGTTAGGGTCAAGACTCACTCGTTTAGCATCCACTTCAGGATCAAACATGGCGGTCAAAATCTCCTTACTCAATTCAACTCCCGCATCCTTCATCAGCGTTTCGAAATATTCACGACTGAAGTCAGGATTAAACTTGCTCATGCTGTAATGGTGATGAATCCCATTTGCAAACCAAACTCGTTTGGTATAGACCATGAAATTTTTCCAATCTTCAGACTCTTTATCGCCTTGATAATTCTTCACGATATTTTCTAAAGCAGTTCTGATGCTTAGGTTGTGACGATAATTCTGATCCCAGATAATATCTCTACCAGCCAATGAGACTTCATAGAGATAATATGCGAGCATTTTTTGTTCTTTACTCAACTGATCAAAACCTGGAACTCGGTATCGAATCAGCTTGAGGTCGGCGAACTGTTCAGCCAAGTACTGAAATTCTTCGTTTTCAACTGCTGCGCTTGTGTCGCTTTGTTCTTGGGTAGCTTCTTCTTTTGGGCTAGTGTTGCAGGAAGCAAGTAAACCGATAAAGCTTAGTCCTGCGGCAAATAGTGATAGTTTCTTCATTTGGATTTTCTTAGGATTCCAAATGTATTAAAATAGCGTCAAGCTGCAAGCCTCAAGCTTCAAGCCTCAAAAACCGCAAAACAGCAAAACAGCAAAACAGCAAAATGATAAATGATAAATGATAAATGATAAATGCAAAAGTCAAAATTGGCCATGTGGAAAGTCAAACCCTAACCAGTCAAAAAAGAATTACATGAATAATCAAGAGAAAGCAATTATGCGACCTCTGGATTTTTTTGTTTCGTTTTTGTATCAAGACAAAAATGAAATGAGAAAGAAGATGAAACTACAAGTTGTAAGCTCGCCTTCGCGAAGCTTCACTGGAGCGTGGCCTCAACCTGAGTATAAAGCCTAGATAGTTGCTTATCGAATTGTAATTCTATGAACCGACCGCCCCTTCTCAGTCTCTAACTCCAATGTATAAACACCAGCAGCTTGCTTGCTTAAGTTGAGCGGTTCTGTCCAGTTGGAAGAACTATGACTCCAATTGTAGGCAGCAATCACTCTTCCTTGAACATCACGTATTTGAAGACTAGATTTCCCTGAAGCCCCTTCTGTTCGCAACTCGAATTGGCCATTGTTTGGATTCGGGAAATAAGTCACCCCAACAGAGCTCATACCCTCTTCTATTCCAACACAGATGGCTTCGTAATTAACCACGACTGTATCTGTTCCCGAACAGCCGTTTTGATCAGTCACCAGCACATTAATGGTATCGGATGAGTTTACGATGATGCTTTGGCTTGATTCACCCGTACTCCAGTCATAAGTAGCAGGATCATTGCTCACAATCAAAGTGTCTGTTTGCTTTCCACAGATATCGATATCTGGACCAAGATCAACTATTGGAATTGTATCGATTACCAAATTCCCAAAAGCAGTATCCACGCAAGAATTAGGATCGGTTACAGCATAGGCAATCTCAAATGTCCCAACACCTAATCCAGCCGGATCAAAATTACCAGCATTCACTCCTTGCCCACTGTATACACCTCCCGCTGGAGAACCCTGAGTAAGAGCAATCGCTGCATCTTCTTCACAAAGGGAAGGTAAGGCAGCCAAACTTGCGCTTGGCGCATTTAAGACCTCAATTTGAGCCGTGTCGCGGCTAATACATTGGTTCAAATTACTGAACTCATAATAAAGATCAACGATTCCAGTACCCGAAATATTTGGATCGAATTGAGCTCCACTCACACCATTACCGCTGTAAATCCCACCAGCTGGAATTGCGGTATTCAAGCTTATCGGATCTGCATTAGAACATAGGGCAGCTGGGTCGACAAAGTTCAAAGGTGTACTACTATCCACAGAAATATCAAAACCATTCGTATCAATACAACCGTTGGTTTTAGTTACCACATACTTGATATTATAGATTCCTGGCAAAAGCACCGAAGGATCGAAAGTCGTGTCATTCACCATTCCTGGACCTGTGAACACCCCACCAGATGATTTTGCACCAAAATTAACCGGAGCTGCGTCTTCACATATCTGATTAACCACGTTCAATCCCGGAAGGTCATAATGTCCAAAGATTGCCCTGATATTGAAATTGGCTTCAATCCCAACGGAAGTCAAACTTTGCCAGCTTCCACTTTGAGCCTTAAATAGCGCGACATTGTCTCGATAGTTGAAATACGTAAAGCCTAAACTCAAAGGAGTTGAATTCAGCTGTTCAACACCTACATAAAATTTCCCGGAGTCTAAAATCGTCAAACACTCAAAGGCCAAATCATACCATCTTCCTGCGTTCGAACTAAACACAAATGGCTCCGAGCGAGCAATCAAAGCACCTGGCAAACCCGAATTGTATTCATAAACCTTCACTCGAATGCTGTCATTTAAAGGAGGGAAATTCAGATAGATACTCACGCCAGTAATCGAGTCTGATCGATTGATTTCAAACTCCTGAATCATCTCACCACCGGTGCCTATAAATCCGAAAGTAGAATCAATGGTACCATCTCCTCTTGCTAAAATGGTATCGGTAATCTCCAGAATAAGACTTGCAGAATCATTTCTTCGATCTCCATCCACGTCACTTGTGATTCCCTCAAAACCAAACCTAAGCTGACCAATTTGAGCTTGACCCAGTTCAACTCCAGCCTCAATTTGCACTCGATCATTTGGAATAATACTTCCCATTGATAAGCTATCTAAAAAGCCATTTGATCGATATTTCAGATACACTGAATCAGCAGTATTATAACCTGCATTGATCAATTCCGCCTGGATCACATTAAAATTATGTTCTTCAGGTACTTGATAATAGTCGAGGGTATTTTGAGTTATGATCAGATCAACGGGATGAAGAATATCAAGCAGAATATCATCAATTGTAATTCCGTCAGAGGAAATCGGCCCGTTGTCTTGCTGACCGAAACGAATTTGGAAGCTTGAAGAAAATGCTTGACTAGCATTAGCCAGGGCTTTTGTTATTGAAATATCCTTTACCTCTTTTATTCCCCGTGGAACTCTACTACGCCAGAGGTCGTAAATCGAAATCCAAGGAAGGCTGTCATTCCCACGAACCCATACTCTGTCATTTTGATGTCGCTCCTCTGCATGATCACGATATTTGAAACTTAACAAAATACTATCCTGAAG
>Ga0209631_10003761_pt1 | contig 17252 bp, 14 predicted proteins | sample COG_08_FD_184752 | JGI IMG/M metagenome (GOLD analysis project Ga0209631, IMG submission 184752) | Pelagic Microbial community sample from North Sea - COGITO 998_met_08 (SPAdes) (version 2) | ecosystem: Environmental > Aquatic > Marine > Neritic zone/Coastal water | place: Helgoland, sampling...
CACCGCACTCGCCGCACTCGTCCTCCACAGCGCACGAACCATCGTCTTGGGTCGCGTCAGGATCATAGTTGCAAGCCGTCGAATCCATGCAGCCTGGGACATCGGTCACGGTGCCCCCAGCGCTAAAAGTCCCTACCCCTTCAAAATTGAAAGTTTGGTAAATCGTTGCACTCCCTACACCATTCTCAAAAATTTGCACGTTGACAGTGCCGAACAAAGTTCCATCCGTGGAAAACTGCGCGAGCAATACCCGGTTATTCTCATCTGGCAGACCATTAGGTGTGTTGTTTAGAACAAACCAAGCTCCGCCTGTCTCGTCATCGATGATGATGTCCTCGCCATCAATCGCACTGCCAAACGCCATGGTTGCAATCCAAGGTTGAAGTGGACTTTCCACCGTCGTTATCGCAACCTCTTCGCCGACATTTTGACTCTCAATGCCAATCGTCACCCAACTATCGGCAGCAATGGTCGGGAAAAAGCCAATAAAGGCAGGATTGATCCCGGTTGCAACTGCGGCTCCATATTCATCATTGTAAAACGACGTCGACGTTGAAATATTCAGTGGAGAATTGTCGTTTCCAAAAACAGAACTTACGAAGTCATCGGAATTCACAAGTTCCGCGTACATGCGAAACGAAGTGATTCCATCAACAATGCCCGTTGAATGCTCTTCAACGATCAAATTGTACTGGGAGTTGGCAGTGTTAACTGTTAACATCAACACCAACCCGGCTAGGAGGGTTTTTAAAATGCGCATCAGATGAAATTTGGTTAACGTAATGTACGAAAAAAAATGATTGCTAACTGAAACCCCTTTTGCATCCGGATACTGCCGATTTACAGGCTACTTTTGAAAGAAAAAAAAATGACTGTAACCGAACTACAACCCCGCCCTCTCTGGCATCATTTCAACGCGCTAAATGAAATACCTCGGCCTTCCAAAAAGGAAGACCGCGTAAAAAACTGGGTCATTGGCTTGGGCGAGAAGTGGGGATTCGAAACGTTGACGGACGAAGTGGGCAATGTTCTCATTCGCAAGCCAGCCACGGAGGGAATGGAAACCCGCACTTCGATTGTTTTGCAAAGTCACCTGGACATGGTTTGCCAAAAAAATAACGACACCGATTTCGATTTTGACACCCAAGGAATTCAGATGTACGTTGACGGAGATTGGGTTCGCGCAAAAGGCACCACACTTGGTGCAGACAACGGTATTGGCGTTGCTTCTATTTTAGCAGTGCTCAGTTCAAACGACATCCCTCATCCGGCGATTGAAGCGCTTTTTACCATTGATGAGGAGACGGGTATGACAGGTGCGTTGGGACTAAAAGGTGAGTTTTTGACTGGTGGTATTTTATTAAACCTCGATACAGAAGACGATGATGAACTTTCGATTGGATGCGCTGGAGGAGTGGACGTGACTTCGACAGGAAGCTATGAAAGCGAGAAGGTAAAGGAAGGGTTGATGCAACTGAACATCGTTTTGAACGGAGGGGCAGGCGGACACTCGGGCATGGACATACATAAGGGCATTGCCAACGTCAATAAAATGATGAATCGCTTGCTTTTGGAATGCCTTGGTGAAGCTGATTTTCGACTTGTTTCACTTCGCGGTGGCGGATTGAGAAATGCCATTCCGCGTGAATCAGAAGCGGTCATTGTATTGGACCCTCAAGACGAAACAGCTTTCAAACAATCCTTGGTCAGTTCATTTCAGCAAATCCAAGCAGAATACAAGACCACTGATCCCGGCCTTCAAGTCGCGTGTACTTCACAACCAAATACGGCAAGCGTTTGCATGCCAGAAGATGACCAGCTGGCCATTCTTATGGGAATTCAGACGTGCCCCGTTGGAATCCATCGAATGAGTCCAGACATCCCCAATTTGGTGCAAACATCCAATAACCTCGCAAGGGTTGAGTTGGAGGACGGCGAGGTTACGATTCAATGCCTGTGCCGGAGTTCTGTGAATTCTGAGAAAGACGATCATGCCAATAGCATTGCATGTGCTTTCGCATTGGCAGGATTGGAAACGGACTTTAGCGGCGTATACCCTGGATGGACACCCAACCCTTCAAGCGAAATTGTTTCGATCGTAAAGGATATTTATGAAGATAAATTCAAAGAGTCACCTCGCGTTTTGGCATGTCATGCAGGCTTGGAATGTGGCATCCTGGGCACCAATTATCCAGAGATGGATATGGTGAGCTTTGGGCCCAATATCCGAGGTGCTCATAGCCCTGATGAGTGTGTACAAATTAGCTCAGTGCAAAAGTTTTGGGGATTCTTCCTCGATGTCCTTGGCCAAATTCCCGAGAAGAAATAACGAACCAATGAGTAAGCCACTGATTCTGATCACCAATGATGATGGCATTCAAGCCAGGGGAATTCAGGCACTTGCCCGAGCTATGGCACCGCACGGTCGGATCGTCGTCGTAGCGCCCGACCGGGCGCAAAGTGGTATGGGACACGCAGTCACCATCAATGGGATCCTCAAAATGGAGCAGGTCACTTTCGGGGTACCGGAGGTCGAAGCAGCCTGGCAAATAACCGGAACGCCGGTCGATTGTGTCAAATTGGCCATTTATGAAATTCTCGGTCAAAAGCCCGATCTATTGCTGAGTGGCATCAACCATGGCAGCAATGCTTCCATCAACGTCATTTATAGTGGTACAATGTCAGCTGCCGTCGAAGGAGCCGTTGAAGGGATTCCATCCATTGGTTTCAGCCTGCTAAATCACGCTCCAGATGCTGATTTTTCAGCATGTGCTTCGTATGTTGAAAAGCTATCTCTCAGTGTGCTCAAACGTTCCTTGCCAGTCGGAACCTGCCTCAACGTCAACTTTCCAGACTTGCCCGTCAGCGAGTTGAATGGAATCAAAATCTGTCGCCAATCTGCAGGTTATTGGGAGGACGCATTTGACAAACGAACTTCGCCAGGAGGAGCCCCGTACTTTTGGATGACAGGCAAGTTCACGAATCCAGATCAAGGGCAAGACACCGATGAGTGGGCACTGCGAAACGGCTATGTCAGTGTCGTGCCAACGCAATTCGACTTAACAGCACATCACGCGATTTCCACTCTCAATCAATGGAACCTTTGAAACAGAAATTGGATCATATGGCTTCTGGAATCGCAGCAGGAATCATCGGCACCGCTTTGGGTTTTGGCATCATGACTGTTTGGTGGAGCTGGGCGAATGGAACCTCCCTTGATTACTTTGTCACTGACGTATTCCTCGGCAGCTCGCTCTACAAAGACAGCATTTTGACCATCAGCGTGCTCTTCAACGTAGGTCTATTTTGGTTGGCATTGCGCAGAGATTGGAATCAATTCGCACGCGGATTATTGGCTGTGATTTTCATTACCGTCCCTTTGATCATCTGGTATCAATCCCAAGCATTTTGAATGGCAATGGCTGAATCAGACTCTCGTTTCCACAAGGTGACAAAAGTTTTTATTTTGGCAGGTGAAGCGTCAGGCGATGCTTACGGAGGCACGCTAGTCCGGGCACTTAGAGACATCAACCCGGACATCGAAATTCGATGCTGGGGTGGCGAACAAATGGAATCTGCTGGAGCCACGGTTTTGCGGCATTATCGAAGCTTGGCATTCATGGGAATTTGGGAAGTCATCAAAAATCTGCGAACGATTCGCAAACGCTGGAAGGAATGCCTGCATGAACTGGAATCATTTCAACCGGATGCATTTGTTGGAATCGATTATCCCGGTTTCAATTTGAGAATAGCCCGCCATGCGCATAAAACAGGAATTCAAACGCACCACTACATCTCTCCTTCTGTATGGGCGTGGAAAAAAAACCGCATTCACGCCATCTCGCGGGACGTAGATCACCTGCATGTAATTCTCCCATTCGAAGCTGAATGGTATGCCAAGGAAGGAATGAAAGTGAATTGGGTTGGGCATCCTTTGATTGAATTATTGGAAATGCAAAAAGCGCAGAAAAGCGAGGATGAGCTCGCCCCTGGCTTAATTATGAATCCATCCCAACTTCCCATCTTATTGCTGTTGCCAGGTTCGAGGAAACAAGAATTGGAGCGGATGCTTCCAATGATGATACAATCTACCCAGGAATTGCCCCATTTCTTCCCTGTCATTGCGGGCGCACCCGGACGAACAAATGAAGACTATTCCGAAGCGATTCAAGCCGAAATCCCGGTCATATTTGACCGAACCCGTGACTTGATGAACAGCGCTGACGTCGCTCTGGTCACATCAGGGACCGCCACGCTTGAGGCAGCTCTGCTTGGCCTTCCGCATGTGATTTGTTACCGAACAAGCGGAATAACGTATCGACTAGCACGTTGGTGGGTTGAATCCCAATGGATTGGCCTTCCCAATATTTTGCTGCAAAGAACGGCTGTTCCTGAATGCATTCAGCACGATTGCACCGGCTCCCTTCTTGCTGAACAGATAAAACAGTTGCATTCAGAGCGAGGACTTACCACCCAAGGAGAAGAACAAAAACAGGCTTTTGTGGAGTTGCGCGGCAAACTCAAAGTAAAAGACAGCCCTTCTGAACTGGTGGCCAGAGCAATTTTGCAGTCCTGCTGATTCCAGACAAAATGAAAGGGTTCAAAACCAGACTGAGAGACGGTCTCCTGATCATAGCAATCACCGGTTGGACCTTCGTTGGTGCAGCAATCGCACAAGAAACAATCAGAGTTGGCCTAATGGATTTGAACGCTACCGATTCATTTCGGTGTCAAAGTGCCCAAGGAAACTACGAATGGGTGCTTCCTGACGGCCAAAAATTGGGGCCTCTCAAAGGAATGCCAACAGTCACCTCGCACAACGGTGGCTTCCAAATAAGTTCAGTTGAATTTCCGGAACCCCTGCCCTACGTTATCTTGCAACCTGTATCCATTGACGCCCGCTTGCGCATTGTGACCAGCGCAGTGGGTTATCGACAATATCCCGGGGCACTTCACTTCGTCCACGTCGATGACATTCCCCAATTCATCATGGAAAGCACCTTGGAAGATTACCTCCCTGGAGTGCTCGCGGCGGAAGTTGGCAAAGGTCACGCCATGTCATTCTATGCGGCCCATGCCATGATCAGTCGCACGTATGCGACTAAATCGATGGGACGTCATCGCATGGCTGGCTTTGACCTGTGTGATCAAGTACACTGTCAAGTTTTTGATGGCACATCCACCGTCAATGATACGCTTCAACGAGGATGTCAATCGACTCGTTCCCTTATTTTGGTTGATCGATTAGGCCGAGCAGCAACCACGGCATTTCACTCCAATTGCGGCGGAAAAACATGGGCTGGCTCGGACGTATGGAGTGACCAATTGCCTTATTTACAATCTGTCGATGATGCAGCATGCGCGGATGCTCCGCACGCCAGATGGTCCCAAACCGTCCCCCGACAAGAATGGGATGAATTTTGGTCATTGCATGAGGCGGATTCGATGCAGGGGCTCTTGACCGCAAGGAAACGGTATGGTTGGCCCTCGGCGTCATTTCAAATCAACCCCGATTCACTGAGGCCAGATGTTTACAAGGTTGTCGGAAGCGGTTTTGGCCACGGAGTCGGACTGTGTCAAGAGGGAGCAATGCAACGGGCCTTATCTGGTGCAACGGCTTGGGAGATTTTGCAACACTACTATAACGGAGTCCGGTTATCTAAATCCGACCAACTGTAACCTCCCTCAGGCTCACAAGCCTTGCAACGCTTTTTTTCTCGGGTAGGTCACTTCAAATCCGAACATCAATGATCGGGTTTCATTGGGGCCCAATGTCAAGTCCCAAGACAACGCTCCTGTGTTTTCGTTCCAATCGCCACCTCCCAGTGATAAAGGTTCCACTTGAATATCGGATGAATTGGAAATAGGAATGGCATCCTCCACCCTCAATTCAACGGATCGGTTGTGCTGATTTTCAACGCGAATTTCAAATGTTTGAGTTGTTTTTCGGTTGCCGCCCAATACGCTGCTAGCACACTGATCCAACAGCCGCTGTCGCGTGCTCCGAACCCGACTATCTTGGCCCAAAGGAATTTGAAGCGTATCGCCTGGTGCAGGCAATTTCATGCGGTAAGAACCACGATAGACTCCATCCGTTAGGACTTGAACCGGTCCCGGCAATAGGTTGGATGTTGGCCACTCCCCTGAATTGACCAATTGATAGGACTCATCGGAGTAAGCTGGAAGCAGCAAGTGAGAAAGATCCCCTTTCAATTGAATGTCCTCTATGTAAACACGCTCACGGGTACCATCCCCCGAAATATCAACTGAATTTGCAGGAATAAACGAATACCGTTCGAGGGCCCCAGATGGAACGGGAGCGCCTTCAGCCGAATCTTCAAAGCCTTCAAAATCATCCATTTCATCAGACGATTCCCAGGTATAAGCATCCTTTTCAAAACTGCGAACGAGCGTGAGCCGCTTTTGGACAGGAACCGGCGGCGCAATGGATTCCAATGGATTCCCGACGAGAAAGGTCAATGGAACACCTTTCCAATCACTCCCTGTATTTTGTTCAACCAAAGCATAGCGTCGCATCGATATCGCACCAGATTGGTCTACTTCAGCGTCGTAAACAGATCGCCAAAAAGCGCGAGAAACGACATAGCTCATTCGAATCTGTGACACGCCATTCGCAGGGCCAGCAAAGCGAAGCGTAAATTGTCCTTCCCGTTGGCTTCGAAGTGCATCCCAATCCGCATGTTCACGCTTCAATGCTGTCAGCTCTTCATCCAATGCATCCATCTCCATGCGCAGCTCCAACATCTTATACTGAAGCTCCATCACGCGCTCTCTCCAAAAATCCGCATGTTCCTTTAGATCTTCAACGAGTAAAAGCTCGCCGCCACTCACACTTCGGTTCGCACGAATCATCGCCAACTCTTCATCATAGGTGACCATTAAAGCATCGCGCAGCGCATGGGTTTGCCTATTCTGCTTGATTTCAGTGTCAATCAATGCCTGTTCTTTTCCAGCCTCCTGTTCTCGCGCTTGGTTGGTGGAGACCCTGAACACATGACTCACCAGCGACCAACCTTCGTTCAAATTCAATTGTAGCATGGCTGGGTCAATCTCTTCAGCCAAGCCGCGGACAACAATGGTTTTTAAGCCTTGTGCGCTGAGCCTAACAGCTCCAGATCGCTCAACTTTCGCCCCTGACTCATAGACCGTAACCGCTGAAATCGGCCAATTGACGACCTCTTTTTCCGTTTTACCGGCTTGACCAAGGCACGCGAATGAAATCGAAATAACGCACCAAACAATCGCTGTTTTCCTGAGTGACATGTTCATTCTGGTTCTTTTTGTTATTCGCAAATTACGGTGTCTTGTGAGATTCCATAGCCAGCCCATAGGCCAAATCCTCCTTCAACATTGGTTATCATACTTGCTGGAGGAGCAAAAGGACTGCCTTGGCTCAAAATGAGGTTTTCATAACTGCGAATCGACTGAAACACTTCCTCCTCAATGCTGCACATCCTCACGACAACTGTATCGCCGAGTTTAAAGTAACCGGCCTCTGGGCTGTTTCCAAAATCATCATCCCATGCCGTACTGCCTGCAGCAACACCCCTGAATGCACTGAAATCGAAACTCAGACCATTGAAAAATTCATCATCAAAAACACTGCCCAACGGCGCGACAAAATCAGCATCCTTGACCTCTCCTGCTAAGGGGTCCCAATCCGGGCGGAGATTAATTCGTTTCGCATACCACCGGTATGCATTTTCCTCCATTGCTGGATCTGTGAATCTTCCATACATCGTACCCAAAGAATCTTGGGTACCTGTGATTTGAAACCAAGCCGAATCAAGTGGAATGGCTTCTAAAATTTCAGTGGATGCCGTCATCGTTGCATCTCCGACCGTCACATCCAAATCATACCGATGGCCCGCTTGACCAGTGGCCTCGGGACTGAAACTCGTGTAGACGCACAAATCGAGCTGAGCAAGCACCTCTGCAGAAATTCCCAACAATTCCTCCGCTGTTGCCAGTAATTCCGGCGGAAGATCTCCGGTGCACAATTCGTCCAAAGGGTAGTTTACCCCATCAACCGTCATTTGAACGATGGCACCAGGCAAGAAAGATTGGCCCAATGAGCTCGCATCGATGGGATCAAAATAGCCCTGTGCTTCGCCGACAAATACAATTGGAGCCTCGCCTTCAAAAATGGTTCCTTCAATCACATTTACAGGTGCAACTTGCGGCAATTCCACATCAATTTCGCGCTGGCAAGCGACGAAACACAGCGCCACTGGCAGCCAAAACACGGGTTTAGTAATGAGGGAATCGTTCATGGGGTAAAGTTATATCTGAAGGATGTGTGAACTCGTGGAAAAATTGAAGATAAATAGCCAAATCATTTGAAAATGTTCCGTCCAACGGAAGGCGGATGCGCCTAATTTCGCGTGACAGGATTTCACATGCTCAATAGACGACACCTCCGGATCAAAATTCTGCACATGCTCTACGCCTTTTATCAGGACGAAGAGCGCGATGTAGTGAAAACCAAAAAAGCACTCGATCACTCCATTAATAAGATGCACGAACTGTACATCCTACTCTTGATGATGATTGGCAGCATGCAAAGTTTTGCCATTGAACGAATCGAAGCAGGAAGAAAGAAACAACTTCCTACACAAGAAGATTTACATCCCAACACCAAATTTGTCACGAATCGACCACTGCGTGCCCTGGCCAACAGCAAGAACCTGGTCAAAGCTGCCTCAGATTTGGGAATTGGTTGGGGGGAGCATCAGGAGATGTTGCGCAAAATGTTTCGCAGCCTGATCGAAGAAGAGGAGTACATCACGTTCATGTCCAGCGAAGAGAGAGGATTTCGTCACGACAGAGAGAGCCTCATTCGGATGTTTCGAAAGGACATGATCAACATGGAAGTCTTTCAGGAAAACCTTGAAGAACTGAGCATTTTTTGGAATGACGACTTGGACTTGACTGCGTCCATGGTCATAAAGACCATCAAAACCATCAAAGAGACGGATGACGATGTCGACCTATTGCCACTTTGGCGGGAAGACGATGACGACCGCCAATTTTTTGAAGGCTTGTTTGCTGAGACCCTTGACCAGGCCAACGAAAATGAAGCTTTCGTTACAGAAGCTGCTGCCAACTGGGAGCTTGAACGCATTGCCTTGATGGACCGGATTTTGATGAAAATGGCGCTCGCGGAAGCGCGAACGTTTCCATCTATTCCATTGAAAGTGACGCTGAACGAGTACATCGAACTTTCAAAATATTACAGCACTCCAAAAAGCCACAGCTTCATTAACGGCATTTTAGATGAGCTTTTTGGCAAGCTGAAAGAAGAAGGGAAAATCAAAAAAAGCGGCCGGGGACTCATCGAATGAAGAGCTTAGAATCAATGAATCAGAAGTGGAGCATCTGGATCGGGTTAATTGGATTGGCATGGTTGGGGCTGAGTGGCTGCCAATTTTCCGGAGAAACCGAAATATCCACGGAACTCATTCACATTCCCGCTACGGCAAGAACCGAAGGCAACCCTGCGCATCTTGCCCCGGTCATTGCATTCTCTGACACCGCAGCTTCCTTAGGCATTGTGGCCGAAGGCACGCAGATCGAGCACACCTTCTCTTTCAGCAATGAGGGACAGGCACCATTAATCCTAGCCGATGTTAGCACATCCTGTGGATGCACACTTGCTGAACAATGGCCGCGATCTCCAATCAATCCAGGTGAATCCGAGCAAATAATCATTCGGTTCGATAGCCGCGGTCGCATTGGAAAAAACCGCAAAGAAATCTTTGTGGTCACCAATGCCAGCCCTTCAACTACTACTTTAGTCATAACAGCAGAAGTAATTGGACCTCAGTAACTTAACCAAAACAAAAACTCGATTCAAATGATGCAAAATATTTTATTCCAAAGCCCCGCAACGGGAGAAGGCGGCATGAGTTTCTTCCTGCTCATTGGTGGTATGTTCCTCATCATGTACCTATTCATGATTCGTCCACAGGTGAAGAAGCAAAAGGAAGCCAAAGCCTTCCGGGAGGAATTGAAGAAAGGCGACAAAGTGGTCACAATTGGCGGCATCCACGGCAAGGTCGTGGACATGAACGAGCGAACGGTTCTCATCCAAGTGGATGGTGCCAAAATTCGCGTTGAAAAATCTGCATTAAACCCTGCTGGAGAGGCCTCAGAAGAGGACATCAAAGCCAACGCCTGATGGATTCGAAGTCCCCTCCTATTGCCCTTCCCTCTTTGGGATTGTCTCTCCTTCCAGTCGCAGCTTTAATTGGGTTGCTGGCAGCCGATGTTGTGGCCTTCGGAGAAGACAGCTCGTATGGAGCCAATCAAATTGCCATGCTCCTGGCTGCGATGGTGGCAGGTGGAATTGGTATGGCCAGGGGAACCCAATGGAAGGCGATCAGCGATGCCATGGCCCAATCTGTCTCTCAAACTACTGAGGCCATTTTGATTCTGCTCATGATCGGTGCACTCTCCGGAACATGGCTCATAGCAGGAATCATTCCAGCTTTTATTCACTATGGACTTCAAATTCTCGAGCCCGAAATTTTTCTTTTTGCTGCGTGCATCATCTGCGGCGTCCTATCGCTGGCCACCGGAAGCTCCTGGGGCACAGTAGGCACAGTTGGAGTTGCTTTGGTTGGGATTGGTTCGGCATTGGGATTGAGCGAAGGCTGGGTTGCCGGAGCCATCATCTCTGGAGCGTACTTCGGGGACAAAATGTCCCCATTGAGTGACACCACGAACATTGCTGCTGCGGTAGGCGGAACGGATTTGTTCTCTCACATCCGTTACATGACTTACACCACGGTACCCAGCTTGGTTGTTGCGCTCGTTGTATTTCTCATTGCAGGCTTCGGGGGCAGTGCAGCCGTCGATGGGTTATCTGCATCCTTCGCAGATGACTTCGGAGCAGCCGTTTTTTCTGCATTCGAAATCCACTGGGGACTTTTTATCGCACCGATTGTCGTCATTTTCTTAATCGCAAAAAAGGTACCGGCTGCCGCTGCTTTGATGATTGGAACATTATTGGGTGCCCTTACGGCCGTCATTTTTCAGCCCGAAGTCGTCCGAAGTGTAGCAGGTATGACGAACGAAGTTGGCTATGGTATGGCAGCTTTTAAGGCCACGATTCAATCCATGGCTTTAGACAGTTCTGTCACGACATCGAATGGCATGGCCAATGATTTGCTCGAATCCAGCGGCATGGCGGGCATGCTCAATACGGTCTGGTTGATTCTCTGCGCCATGGTGTTCGGGGCAGCTATGCAAGCAACTGGTATGCTAGAGAGAATCACTCGGGCTATCCTGAGCGGTGTTCAATCTACGTTTGGACTGGTTTCTCGAACCGTTGGCACATGTTTGGCTTTTAATATTTTGGCCTCGGACCAATACCTCGCGATCGTGGTTCCTGGCAACATGTTGAAGGATGCATACAGCGACCGTGACTTAGCACCAGAAAATCTGAGCCGAACTTTGGAGGATTCAGGAACCGTCACCAGCGTGTTGATTCCATGGAATACATGTGGTGTGGCACAGAGTGGAATATTGGGCGTCGCAACTTGGGCCTATCTCCCATATTGTATCTTCAACTGGGTCAGTCCACTGATGACCTTAACGATAGCCGCGCTTGGATTTCGCATCAAAAAAAAAGAATCAGCCTGATTCCCATTTTGTGAAGTGAACACGGAAACACACCAATTGTTGGCATCCTATGGGAAAACGCATCGCCGATTCTAAGAACACACCAATAAGCGAAGATCTGATTGAGATTGTCGGCGCCCAAGAGCACAACCTCAAGGATGTATCCTTGACAATTCCCAGAAATCAACTTGTTGTTATTACCGGCGTCAGTGGCAGTGGAAAGTCAAGCCTCGCATTTGATACGTTGTATGCCGAAGGACAGCGACGATATCTTGAAACATTCTCTGCATATGCCCGGCAATTTCTGGGAGGATTAGAACGTCCAAAAGTTGATCAAATCACCGGACTGAGCCCGGTAATTAGCATCGAGCAAAAGACCATTTCCAAAAACCCCCGTTCCACTGTAGGCACCATTACAGAGGTCAATGACTTCCTTCGATTGGTGTATGCTCGCGCAGCGGATGCGTTCAGCCTCAAAACTGGAGAAGCCATGGTACGGTTCACGGACGAGGAGATTCTGAGTCGTGTACTCAGCGACTATCACGGGCAGCGCGTGCTATTTTTAGCGCCTTTAGTCAAAGGACGGAAGGGCCATTATCGTGAATTGTTTGAGTCAATCATGAAGCAGGGCTATGTGAGGGCGCGGGTCGACGGGCAATTGGTAGAATTGTCGAGCGGGATGAAATTGGACCGATATAAAGTCCATGACATCGAAGTTGTTGTAGACCGCTTGGAAGTCCGACTCGACGACGAACCACGCATGTTGCGCTCGATCAAGACTGCATTGAATTTAGGAAAAGGCAACATGGGGTTGCTTGTTCATGAACAGAAGGATCTCAGGCATTTCAGCCGAAATCTCATGTGTCCGACCACGGGAGACGCCTATCCCGATCCCGAACCCAACCTCTTTTCTTTCAATTCACCTTACGGTGCGTGTTCACAATGCAATGGCCTTGGTGAGGTTGCAGAAGCCGAAATAGGACTCATCATACCGGATGATAAAAAATCGATTCAAAAAGGGGGAATCGCACCACTTGGTGAAATTAAAGGCAGCCGCACAATGCAGATCATTCAAGCCTTGCTTGATGCATCTGGAGACACGCTCAAAACCCCGATCCAACAGTTAACGCCCGAAGTGCTTGGTGAAATTTTATATGGTTGCAAGGAAAGTGTTTGGGTTTCGGGAAAAGCAGGAACCAAAGGAAGTCACGTGACTTGGGAAGGTGTGATTGCCACAGTCGAATCTGCAGCAGAACGAAGCAACTCCATTCCGCTGCGCCGCTGGGCACGGCGATTCATGAAGAAAAAGCCATGTCCTTCCTGCGCGGGTGCTCGGCTCAAACCAACGAGCCTGCAATTCAAATTGGGAGGCAAGAACATCGCAGAGCTGAGCGGGATGGATTTGAAAGAACTGTCTCATTGGTTTCTGGGGTTGAATGAACAACTCACCGAAAAGCAGCGGCGCATCCTCAGAGAGCCTTTGAAGGAAATCAATGCACGACTCGGATTTTTGGTTGATGTGGGCCTGGACTACCTCGCTTTGGATCGATCTTCCAGAACGCTTTCTGGAGGAGAAGCCCAACGCATCCGGTTGGCGACGCAAATTGGAAGCCGGTTAACGGAAGTCCTCTACATTCTCGATGAACCGAGCATCGGGTTGCATCAACGGGACAATGAACGCCTCATCAAAAGCCTCCAAGCACTCCGCGATGCAGGCAACTCAGTCATCGTCATTGAGCACGACGAAGAAATGATGATGCAGTCCGACTATTTAATCGATATCGGACCCGGAGCAGGCGTACACGGCGGAAAAATTGTCGCCCAAGGACCTCCGGGTTCGCATTTGAACAGTCAAAGCACCACTGCGAAATACCTGAATGGGCAACTGAGCATTGAAATTCCGAAAAGGCGCAAGCTGGGTCGAAGTAAGAAATTAAAACTTACAGGAGCCCGGGGGCACAACCTTCAAAATGTTGATCTCACCATTCCGTTGGGTTCATTTACTTGTGTTAGCGGGATTAGCGGAAGTGGAAAAAGTAGCCTCATCAACCAAACCCTCTACCCCGCGCTTCATAACCACTTTTACGAAGACACGCAAGACCCCCTTCCGTTCAAAAGTCTTAAAGGCCTCGAGCACTTGGACAAAGTGATCGCAATCAATCAAAGCCCAATCGGTCGCACACCGCGATCCAATCCGGCAACCTACACTGGAATTTTCAATGAAATTCGAGCGCTTTTCACCAAACTTCCAGAAGCAGCAATTCGAGGGTATAAACCAGGTCGCTTCAGCTTCAACGTAGCCGGAGGACGCTGCGAAGATTGCAAAGGTGCCGGTTTACGCACCATAGAAATGAATTTTTTACCCGACGTGCACGTGGAATGTGAAACCTGCAAAGGACGACGCTATAACCGCGAAACATTGGAAGTTCGGTACCGCGGGATGTCCATTTCGGATGTACTTGAGATGACGGTCGATGATGCCGTTGCCTTTTTTGATTCCTTTCCCAAATTGAAACGAATCTCCAAAACACTGCAAGACGTGGGCCTCGGCTACATAACGTTAGGCCAGCAATCCACGACCCTCTCTGGTGGAGAAGCGCAACGCGTTAAACTCGCCACAGAACTGGCTCGAGTCAGCACAGGACAGACCTTTTATGTGCTAGATGAACCTACCACAGGCCTGCATTTTCAAGACATTCAGATGCTCATTAACGTCCTCCAACGATTGGTCGACCAAGGAAACACCGTATTGGTGATTGAGCACAACATCGACGTCCTCAAAGTGGCAGATCACCTCATCGACCTGGGTCCTGAAGGGGGACACCGAGGCGGTCAAATAATTGCAACAGGCTCTCCAGAAGACGTGGCAAAAAACCCCCTAAGTGCAACCGGTCCATTTTTTCGGTGGTAAATTAGGCACGCAAACGAATTACACATGAAAAAAGGTTTGAAGCAACGCGATTGGAATGAAATCAAAACGAATGACAGTTGGTCCATATTTAAAATCATGGGCGAATTCGTTCAAGGTTTTGAAACTCTGCAGCGCATTGGTCCGTGCATCAGTATATATGGCTCCGCTCGTGTACCGGAACATTCACCTGTTTACAATGAGGCCAGAGAAGTTGCAAAACAACTCAGTGAACGCGGGTATGGTGTCATCACTGGCGGGGGTCCCGGCGTAATGGAGGCCGGTAACCGCGGAGCACACGATGTCGGTGGCACTTCAGTGGGGCTCAACATCGAACTCCCTTTTGAACAGCACAACAACCCCTACATTGACATAGATAAGAGCATCGATTTTGACTACTTTTTTGTTCGAAAGGTGATGTTCGTGAAATACTCGCAAGGCTTCGTGGTCATGCCCGGAGGTTTTGGAACACTCGATGAACTCTTTGAAGCGTTAACACTTGTCCAAACTTCCAAAGTAGAGCCTGTCCCAGTCATTCTGTACGACTCCAAATTTTGGTCAGGTCTTGTCGATTGGATGAAAACAACCTTAGCAGACTCTTACAAAACGATTAGTCCAGGCGATCCAGATTTATTTCATGTGGTCGACACGCCAGAAGAAGTGGTCAAGGTCATCGATGATTTCTACGCAAAATCGCTTCTTCGCCCGAATTTCTAACTTACATAACCCTCTTCTCTTATGAGCCGATTTCTCACTTTCTTAGGCCTGAGTATTTGCACGATCGCATCAGGTCAATTCCCATATTCTGCTGTTGTTTTGGAAGAGGAGTACGCTCCTTTGGCTAATCCAGTTTCACTGGGCATCGATGTAGGTTGGGATGATCCCGAAGTCGAAATACCCATCCCATTTGATTTTGTGATTGGCGAAGGCGGAGATGTCCTCAGCTCTATTCTCCTCTCCGGTACAGGCGAGATGTTGATGGGCATGAGCACTGATGGAACCCTGGATATTTTATGGCCCATTAGCTTGGATGTCATGGACATCGGTGCTGTTGAGATGAACGAAGCGAGCTTCATCCAATACGAGGTCACCGGTGATAGCCCCAACCGCATTCTCAAGATCGAATGGGACGAGGTCGGCCTTTACGAAGAGATTTCCGACTTTGAAACGACCACATTGCGCTTAAATTTTCAAGCATGGTTGTATGAAAATGGAAACATCATTGAGTATCGTTTTGGACCCAATACACTCGGCGATAGCTCCATGGAGATGGATTTATTGACCTCAGGCATCATGCTCGATTTTGATTACGATTATTACAATGGGCTTTTTTACACCGCCAGTGGTGATCCATCAGAACCAGAATGGTCCTTAACGGATGACTTTTATGCCTGGTACTATGGCAAATCCATGTTAGACGGCGTTCCCCCAAACGGCACGGTTTATCGATTTGGACCCGCAACGAATATTGCTGAAACCCATTCCAATTTCTCAGAAGGGTTGAATCTTTACCCCAATCCCGCAGGCGGTCTATCAGGCGGTCAATGCTGGATGGAAAACCCACACAACCATCCACTATTGGTGACCATTATGGATGCCCAAGGCCGTGCCGTGAGCGAAACAAAGCTACTCCAAGACCAACGTCGGGCATTGAATGTCTCGAATTGGAAACCTGGATTTTATCTTGTTCAGGCACTCCATCAAAATGGAAACGTGCACCTTCAGCGACTGATGGTCGAGTAATTCGTTGCACGCTCTAGTAGATTTTACTTCCTCTTTATTGTTTCAGGAATGGCAAGGATTGACGCTGTCCGTTCTTGCTAATCTCGATGAGGTACAATCCCGCTCGCCAGGTCGAGATATCCAATCGCATGCGCTGGCCTTCGTCCCATGTCCAACGGGCAACTTGACGTCCCGAAACATCTAGCGCACGGCAACCTGCACCTGCGAGTGAGACGTACCGCGACTCAATGTTGAGAAAGTCCTGCGCTGGATTGGGATAAATGCTCCATTCCGCCTCTATGACAGACTCCTCCACCCGCATGACCGGTTCGAATCCGATAGTGAACACGCCGTGGGATGGTAAATCGATCTCCGCTACCCAATAGCCTCCTTCATTTTGCAAGGGGTAAAAATTAGGCTGATTCGAAATACTAAACTCATCCCCTTCCGACACGATTAAACCAATGGAGGCTGAGGCGAAAAGCTCTGCCACCCCTGCATCTGCCACCTGCACTTTTACTGTTCCTGCATCTCCGACCTCTTCACAGGCCCAAATCCGTTCCAATCGCTCCGACATAAAAGGATACGCGGTTACCACCGCTGAAGCTCCTTCGTCGTGGCCCCAAAAAAGGTATTCACCATCATCTAAGTCCGTCGGATTGCTTATGCGGATGCTTCCGATTCCTTGGGCATCATCATGATAATCCCATTCACTCTCTCGACCGATTCCAGCCACATCTGCAGGATATTGATCTCGAAAGTAATGCTGGAGATTTCCAAGGTTGATCCCGTAGCGCGCCGCAACATAATTGGACACGATGGTGCGGTGAGATTCAAACAACCGTCGGCCGTAAATGAAATGCTCTGAGATAAAGCCCTCGCCAAATCGGTCATTGTAATCCCAACCATACCGCACTTCAACGAAATCTGATTCATCCCGAGCACCAATGTTGGATCCAGGAAATGGAAGTCGGGT
>Ga0209631_10003767_pt1 | contig 17241 bp, 15 predicted proteins | sample COG_08_FD_184752 | JGI IMG/M metagenome (GOLD analysis project Ga0209631, IMG submission 184752) | Pelagic Microbial community sample from North Sea - COGITO 998_met_08 (SPAdes) (version 2) | ecosystem: Environmental > Aquatic > Marine > Neritic zone/Coastal water | place: Helgoland, sampling...
TCGCGACTGTCCCACCCATCCGGCGTCACGCCCGGGTGCTTGTCCAGCCAGTCCTGAACCACGTTTCTCATCGCCCAGTTCGTCATCACCTTTGCGCTGCTCAGGGCGCAATTCGTGAGCGGGTCCTTGGCTCCGTTGCGCTCAAAGTGCGACAAGATGGCGCTCCTCTCGTACGTGTGTCCCGATACGACCGCCATCACCGGGTCGCGGAACATGGTTCGCGTGATGGGGCACATGAGCACCTCGGGCTCGGCGTCGAGATCTGCGTCGAGAGCTGAAAGGTCGCACTGTACACTGACGGTACGCAGCGTTCGCTGTACGTGTTCCATCTGCGATGAGGTGGACATTTCGCGTCGCTTGAAGGGTCCCTTCGATCGGACGTCCCGGTTCGCCCCTGGCTGCGCGCTCGGCACTGTGGACGAGGTTCCCTCGGACGGTTACTTTGCAGTCCTGTCAGCCCTCGGAATGTCCGTGCGTTTTCATTGCAAAAAAGACATAAATAACTGCTAGCCATACGAAAACGAATTGAATTAGGTAATAATAGCACGGGCGAAATCATCGTACGAGAATCATTGCTGAAGTTGTCGCCAAAAAAGAAATGTTGTTGCAAAAGTTTTTGGCAACATCGCATGCCGCCTCTTTGCGAGCGCGCCGACGCCTCCACACTGCACGGAATGGCGTAAAACTTCGCGAGGATGAAGCTTACATCACGACACGTCGAATGCATGCCTCAAAAGTAGAAAAAGAGATTTTGATCCAGCCAGGATTCGAACCTGGAAGTCTTCTGCTCCGGAGGCAGACGCCTTATCCATTAGGCCACAGGACCCCGAGCAAATAAATTCCACTCGGGCGCGTGCGTATTCACTCGCACCATTCTGATCGATGGCGGCGCAAACTGGACATATAACCTGTGCCATTTTCACCGATGAAAAAAATATCGCCTCCCTTTCAAACGGGTAACGTCCTTATCAAACATTCCCCCCGTCGCTTTCAAACGCTTTCATCCGGACAAACCGCGTCGTTCGTCTGCCAAAACGAATCTGCCTGATGACGCGGCAGGAAATCTCACCCGGATCCACAACGAAAAGGCGCGGTCGAACAGCCGCTGTTCGGTCGACGATCCGCGGGAACGCACACCACGGACGTGCCAGACACACACACACGACGTGACGAACGATCAGGGCACCGGCGCGTGAACGATCGAGATGGAGGAGGTACGCACCGCGTCTAAAACCGCCCGTCGGAACCGTCCCGCGACTTTTTTCGCTGAATCCGCCCGCCCATCGCTGACCGACCCGCGTCCCTTCGTCCCCCCCTCTCAAACTCGCAGAAATCGGAGGCGGAGATCATGAGGGAACAGGAGGAGAAGCTCAAGGCTAAGTTCGGGGGCCTGGCGCCGAAGAAGAAGCTCATCCACAAGGACGTCAAGTACTTCGACAGCGCGGACTACTCAATGCACAAGCAGAAGCACGAGGAAGCAAAGGTGGAGGAGGACCTGCACCAGCCCTCCAAGCTGAACTCGTCGCCCGCAAAGCCGAACTGAAGACACCGAGCGCATCAATCGGAGTCTGGGGATCCTCCCGTCCGGGGAGAGAGAGGAAAAGGGAAGATCCCACGGAGAGATCGTGTACCACCATAGCCACTACTAGCGCAAGAGAGTTAACTCGATGACGACCTTAACACCGGCGCCCACAGCTACACAGCTGTGCGCGCCCGAGGCCGCTTTTAATCTAAGTCGACTGATGAAACAAACGATGACGCGCGCGCGTCTCGAGTTAATGAAAGATCGCTCTCGATATTGACAAGGCCCCACCGCGCCCGCGTCGACGTGTCCTAAGGACGCGCGAACGACGTGCGCGGCGAAGGGTATCCTACGCTACAGTGAGAGCGGCCCACCCACAGCTGTGATGATCCCCCACAGCTGTATACACCCCCAGCTCCATACTAACAAAGTCGAACGACTTAGAAGTTGAGCTTGGTGCGGCGCCAGTGGCGGCGCTTGGCGTTGTACCTGATGGTTCAAGGGAAGGGGGGGAAACGTGCGTGGTCAGCGGGTGATCGGGGGGAACCCTAAATGAAAAACCAGGAGTTTTTTTCCCAGTGACGCGCGAAGATGGGGTGGAATCTTGAAGATGGGGGCGTACCTGATGGTGTTGCCGGTGCGCATGCGGACCCACTGGGGAAGAGGGCGGTTCTGCTTCTGCTTCTTGCCGAGCTTCTGCTTAATCTTGAAGGTCTTCTGGGACGGCTGTTGATGGGTGGAACGGGTGGTTTGGGGGGCGAAGGTCAGCGTGGGGTTCAGCGTTCTTGTGTGGGGTGCGCTCCAGACCCTAAAAAAACCCCGGATGGATGGGAGGGACGGGGACGACCGGCGCGCGGTCCGCCCGTCCAGACGCGGCGACGGCGACGATCGTGCGGACACGACGCGTCGGGACGCAATCGCGCGCGTCACGATGCTCGCCGCGCGTCGGCGAGCGCCCGCGCGCCAAGTCTCCGTCCCATCCAAACCCAAAACATACGCCCGCGCCTGAAACCCGGGTTGATTCCGGGCTCCGACGACGCGGCGTCCGGGAGAGGCGCGCGACGCGTCGCCCGCATCGGCGACGTCGACGCGTTTAGCGCAAAGGGAACACGCGAACGGGACGCACCATCTTGACGAAGTTCCGTGTCTACCACCGCGAACGTGCGTCTCTAAGAGGGCGAGGGGTCGAGCGCGGCTTCGGTTTTCCAGGCTCTTGCGCAGTCCCAATTTTGATGCAACCGACCAAAACTCGTGTTATTTCTGTTCAACGGCACTGTCACCTCGCAGATCTGCGCGCGCGTCTCCGGACCGTTCGTGGGTTCCGAGCGACACCCCGCGCCGAGGGCATCTTCGCGTACGTAGGCGACGTATCGAGCCACACGCTCGAGCGAGCCGGCGTCGTTCGTGATCGTCACGAGGTCGCAGCAGGCGCGCCTCTCGACACCCACCGCGAATCTTTGTTAGCCGCGAGACGTAGACTGCGTTAGGTCGGAGTTCATGGGAGACTTCGCGCCGCACGGGTCGCAGGGAGGCGGCTTCGGCGGACCCGCACAGGTGCGACACGTCCCCATGATCCACGTCGCCGACCCACGAATCCCTCCAACCCCGCGTCCATCTTCTCCCCCGAGTCCATCGACCACCCAACATTCAACGTTCGACACGAACGACAACACTCACCTCGCTTCCTTCCCCCACACCTTCGTCAGGCGGGCGGGCAGATGGAGTTCATGAGCTTCGGGTCCGGGTCGCAATACTCGGCGTACGGCGGCGCGGGCGGCGGCGGCGCGGGCGGCGCGCCCGCGGCAGCCGGAGGATGGGGAGGTCCGAACGCCGGGGGTGGAATCGGGATGGGAGGATCATCGTCTGGCGGGGGATGGGGCGCGGCGTTCGGCGGCGGCGGCGGGACCCCGGACTTCACCGGCGGCCCCGAGCTCGACGAACCCCCGCTCCTGGAGGAGCTCGGCATCGACCCGGGTCAGATCGTCCGGCGGACCGTCGCCATGCTCAACCCGATGGGCCGCGCGGATGACAACGCCGGAGACGACGATCTCGCCGGCCCGCTGCTCTTCGCGTTTCTCATGGGCGCGCTTCACTTACTGCGCGGGCGCGTGCACTTTGGGTACATCCTCGGGTGGTTCACGCTGAGCACGATGGCGATGTACTGGCTGCTGAACCAGCTCGCGGTGCACGGCGAAGGGATCGAGCTGTACCGGACGGGCAGCGTGGTTGGCTACTGCATGTTACCCATGTGCCTTCTCGCCGCGTTGTCAATCGTGCTGCCGGGGGGGCTGTTCACGGGTATCATCGCGGGGGTGCTGGTGATGTGGTGCACGAGCAAGGCGACGGCGCAGTTCACGCGGTCGCTGCCGCAGAGCAGCGAGGGGAAGAAACTGGTGGTGGCCTACCCGTGCTTCACGCTCTATTGCCTCTTTGCTCTCCTCTCCGTGTTTTGATCAAGGGTGTAAAAGTTACAAAGAAAGCGCGTACGTCGATTCGTGATTGATGATCTCATTATTCGTCCCAAACGTCGTTCGTTCGTTCGTGTGGTTTGCTACTATGTACCATATGTCGTATCGTCTATCCATGCCGTGATGATCCATTCGTTCAGCGTCGTCGTCGTTCCTCGCGCATTCGTCTCGCCGCCGCCTCCACTTCGTCCGCACCGGCTCTCTCGTCGTCCCCCCGCGCCCCCGCCCCCGCGCCATGGACCTCCGCATCCCTGTTTCGCACGCGCCCGAACAGGTCCTGTAGGTCCCGTAAGGACAGCTGCTGGCGGATCGCGGCGATGCTCTCGCCAACCTTACCGAGCGCGGCGGACACGATCGCCTTCTTCCGCTCCTGAAGCTCCTTGATCCTGTTCTCAACCGTGTCGTTGATGAGCAGCCGGATCACCTTGACCTCCCGAGTTTGACCGATGCGGTGGCACCGATCGATCGCCTGGTCCTCGATCGCCGCGTTCCACCACGGGTCGGTCAGTATCACCCGCGACGCGCAGTTCAGGTTCAGTCCGAGCGACGCCGCTTTCAACGACACCAGAAGGACGCGGGCTTCGCCGGCGCGAAATTTGCCGACGACGGCGGCTCGTTTCGGGAGCGACTGCGAGCCGTCGAGGCGGAGTGACGTGTGCCCGGCGGCCTCGATCTTGGGCCCGATGATGTCCAGAAACTTGGTAAACTGCGAGAAAACCACGCACTGCTCGGGTTGGGTCCCCGGCGGTCGGTCAGGGTCGTCGCGAATCTCCGCGAGCGTCTCCAGAATCGCGCGAACCTTGGCGCTATCCGCGATGTTGTGCTCCGGAACCGCTTCCATTTCCTGCGCAACCTCAACGATCTCGGGACCTACGCCGTTCGCGCCTTCCCTCGCCGCGTCGGCGCCCGGCCCGACGCCGCCGTTCGCGTCCACCGCGACGAAAGGGTCCATTCCCCGTTCCCGTCGCACGCGGCCGAGCGCCGCGAAGTTGTGAATAGCGCGCTGAATCTCCTGCCTCGCCTCGTCCATGCGAGCGTCTCGCTCCACGTTGACGTCCAGCGCGTCCAGGCCGTCGACCAGCGCCTTCAGGCTCAACACGCCGTCGGCTGGGTCCACTTCGTGCCTGCAGATGGGGCACGCGCCTTTGTCGCCGTCGCCGACGACGTGCGCGTGAAGCGAGATGACGAGGCACTCGCGGCAAAAAGGGCCGTGGCCGCACGGAGCAGTCGCGCACGGGTCGTCCTGGACGGTGTCCATGCAGATCGGGCAGTTCTGTTCCTCCTCGATGGACTCTTCCAGCGCGCGGACCCTGTCGGCGCCCAACGCGCCGAGGAGTTCATCGCGCGAGAGCGTGCGCACGCCGTCGCGGTCCGCCTCGCCCTCCCTGGTTTCCTTCAACAGCAGCGGGTGATCGCACGCCTGTCGCAGTTTCAGTAACAGCACCAGGATGTGCATGTAGTTCGCGGTCCATCCCCGTTTGACGTACTTGTCGAACATCGTCCGTGTCTTGTTCTCCAGCGCTTGGTAAAAGTCGAGCTCGGCTTCGTCGAAATCAATCTCGCGAATATCGACGGTTCGAGGGGGTAAGTCCACGATGGGCTCGAACACCCCCGCGACGTCCGTCTCGATCTGTTGGCTCTTGACCCTGCGAAGACAAACCGCCGCGAGCGCGATGCGAAGCGACGCGAGCGCCCCGATCCGGCCCTCCACCCGTCTGCCCTTCGCGCTCGGTTTAGAGATGTGATCGTTGAAGTGGGGCCAGCACGCGAACGGCTGGTACCGAAGAAACCGAAAGAGCGCGTACGCGTCGTCGACGCCGTTCATCAAAGGAGTCCCGGAGAGGCACCACCGCCTCGACGCCTGTAGCGCGCACGTGCTGATACTCCCGGCGGTCCGCCTGTTGCGGATGATGTGCGCCTCGTCGAGGATGACGCGCCACCACGCGACGTTGAACAGAGGGCCGACGTCGCCGCGTTTGTTGAATTCACCGGCGACGGTGCCGAAAGTGGTGACCACTACGTCGTACGCCAGGAGCGTTTCCTCGTTCAAGTGCTTCCGCGCCGAGCCGTGGTACACCACACACTTCAAGTCCGTCTTCTCGTCAACCTCTTCTTTCCACTGCTGCGCGACGATCGCGGGGCAGACGATGAGGGTACGCGCGGGCGTCTTGTGAGGACCGACGCCGCCGAGTCGTTCGCGGCCTCGGCGTTCTCGCGCGTTGGTCGCCTCCGCGGGTCCTTCCTCCGCCACACGCGTCCGGCGTTCGGCCCGCTCGCGCTCCTTGCGCGCCGCCTCGCGTCGCTCGAAGCGCGCGCGCTCGCGCTCGGCATCCTCGTCGTCGCTGTCGCCGAAGGCGATCGCCTGCGACCGCTTCCGCTCGGCGTCCTTGACCGCTTGTTTGCGTCGCCGTTTCGCGAGCTTGCAGTCGGCGCACACGCACGCGGGCAAATGCGGTAGCGCGTTGGCGGCTCGCGGCTCGGGTGACGCGCTCGCACGGCGGCGCTCAACAGGGGTGCCGCCGCCGCCGCGACCGGGCGCGGGCACGCTCCTCGCGCGGTTGAACCCGTCCCTCGGAAGAACCCGCCCCCGCCCGCCCAAGTCGTTCCTGTTGCGAATCACGTGCGGCTGCGCCGCCGCCGGGTTCGCGCCGTTCGCCGTCGGCGGCGGCGCGCTCACGATCAGCGCCAGCATCGACACCGTCTTCCCCAGCCCTTGGTCGTCCGCGAGGATCCCGCCGCGGCAGTGCCCACCGCGGTTGGGATCCGCGCCTCGTTCCCGCTTCAGCGCCCACGCCAGCGCGCGTCGTTGGTGCCGGAGCAGCGGCACCTTCAACGTCCCGGGAGGTGGGTCGATCTCGTCCTTCTCAGCCTTCTCCTGGTCCTCCAGCCCCGTGAGGATCTCGTTGAGGTTCTCGGTCTGCTCCGCGACGTCCTCCGGGCGCTCGGGGCGGTCAGGGGGGAAGAGGTGCGCGAACGGGTTTGGGTTTTCAAGCCCGGCGTCGGCGTCATTATTCTCGGGAACCTCGTCGCCGTTGTTGCCGGCTTCTCCCTTGACGTTACCCTGCGCCACAGGGCGCCTGGCGAAGTAGTCGGGGATGTTGTTGGCACCCGCGGCGCGCCCCACGCCGTTCGCGGCGTTCCGTCCCCGTCGCACGACGTCCCTCGCGCGGACCCAGTGCTGGATTCCTTCAGTCGCTCGGCAGTGGTCGTCGTTGATGGAAGTGCCGTCGCCCCATTGGTCGCACGGCGCGGGCACCTCGCAGACGTAGCAGTAGCACATCGGGCACGAGGACCGGTGCGGATGGCCGTTGTCGAGGGGCAGCGACTGGCAGAGGGATCGCGCGTGCGGGTAATCGTTCAGCGCGCCGCGGAACTCCGACGCGCCCGTCACCTCCACGTCGTCGTCGCTATTGTCTGCACCCCCCCCGAGATTGTTGCTGCCCGCGGCGCTGGCGGCGGGGGTCCGCGGGGTCCGCGGGGTCCGCGCGACCGACGACGCCGCCGACACCACCGATGCCGATGCCGCAGGGGTGAATGCGGGGCGCGCGGGTATCGTGCTCTCGGTGTTCGCGGGGGTGTTGGTGGCGTTCCTCTTGCGATCTTCAGTTCTCGGAGTTCGTCCGGTGATGCGAGCGATCTCGGCGAGGGGGTTGACGCCCTTGCCCACGGACATCCAGTTCGTGGGGTCCTCCGACATTAGAATATCATCGGAGTCGCTGTCGTCGCCCGCCATGACGTGACGACGATGCCGGGCGGCGCACACGCGCGGTGTCGCGCCTCGAGAGTGTGCGAACAAGTTCAAATGAGCTCGCTGAGATCTCGGAGGGGTGCCCATTTTCAGACAGTCGGAGCGCAGAGGGGGAGGATGTCGACCGGTAGGATGGTATCGTCGGTCGTCCCCCGCCTACGAACGACGGCATGGATGCACATCGCACGCGCTCGTCGCTCGACTCACGCCTCCACATCCACCTCGTCGTCGTCGTCCTCGTCGTCGTCCTCGTCATCCTCCGCGAAGAAGCACCCGCTCCGGCTTCATCCGATGCCCACACACCCGCTTCCGCCCCGGGTGGAGCACGTCATCCTGGACGCCGGCGGGCCGCTCAACGCCGTCCTCCCCGCGCACATCCCCGGCGAGCCCTACGTCGACCAGACGACGATGACGCAGCTCGTCAACATCGGCGCGGTGTACGCCGCGGACGTCCCACCCCCGATGGATAAAAAAGGCGTCGATCGAGCCCTACGTCCAAAGCGCGTCGCCCACCCGGACCGCGCGTTGCCGAACGGTGCGTACGTCAGGGTGCACGTCCACCCGAACCGCTTCCCAGCCGCGGTCGCCGCCGACTGGGCGCGACGGATCATCGACCGAGGTCACGGGTGGGTCGCGGTGGACAAACCGCCGGGGGTTCCCGCGGGGCCCGCACTCGACAACGCGACCGAGTGCGCGACGGCTCGAGTCGCCAAGGCGCTCCAGCGGCTGGAAACGAACCGCGATGATGTCGAGACATACACAGAGGAGGAGTTCAGCTGGTACATGGGTGCCGTGGGGGGTGCCGAGACGAACGTACACGCGTTGACGACGACGCACAGGTTGGACGTCGCCACCTCCGGCGTGCTGGTGTTGGCGAGAAACTCGACCTTCGCCGCGAATTTCAACGACGCCCTGCGACATAAACGCGTGACGAAGACGTACGAGTGCGTCACGGAACACGCCGTGCCGGTCGGGTCACTGGAGCACTGGACCGAGGAGTTGAAAGGGTCGGTCCCGAGGCGGTTCGCGATGAACGAGTTGCGACCCGAGGATCGATCCCGGCTTTTGAGACGGCAAACTTCGCACGGCGACGACGAAATTGAAATTCACGCGGGGGGAACGAAGACCGGGACGGCGGCGGACGACGACGCGTTCGTGACACCTGACGGACGTAAACTGTGCGTGCTTCGCGTGCTCAGCTGCGAGGAGACTACGCTGGGTAACGAGGCGTCGTCGTCGTCCTATTTGGGGTTGGGAAAAAGGTTCTTCGCGAATAAAATAGAGCTCGTCACCGGCCGGACGCATCAGATCCGTGCTCAGTTAGCGGCGATCGGCTGCCCGATCCTGGGCGATGTCCTGTACGGCGGCGTGGACCTGAGCGACACGCCGGGCGGTGGGACGGTACCCAGGGTGCTACGGGCGGACGATAGGCTCTGTCTGCACGCGAGCGAGATGAAAACGGAGGCGGACTCGGCGCTTGGGCCGGTCGGGACGATACTACGCGCCGGGCCGCCGTGGTGGCGGGCTTAGGGTTAGGCTTTAGGTTTAGGGGTCGATAGAGAGAACACACACGCGTGGTTAGTAGCCGTGGAGTTGATCACTTATACATCACGCGTCCTAGTATGCTAACAGACGCGGGCAATACGAAAATAAACACATAAATTTGGTGGTTGGCGGGTGTCACCCGTTCGTGAGAAGCCGAAGTGATTAGTTGGCCGCTTTGAAGTCAGCCATGAAGTCGACGAGCGCCTGCACTCCCTCCTTGGGCATGGCGTTGTAGATGGACGCGCGCGCGCCGCCCACGGAGCGGTGACCCTTGAGGGACTCCATACCCGCGGCGGCCGCCTCCTTCAGGAACTTCTTCTCGAGCTCCTCGCCGCCGCCGAGGGTGAACGGCACGTTCATCAGCGACCTGTACTCCTTCGTGACGGGGTTGTTGTAGTACCCGTCGGAGTTGTCGATGGCGTCGTAGAGGATCTTCGCCTTCTCCTGGTTCATCTTCTCGACAGCCTCGAGGCCGCCCATCTTGATCAGCTTCTTGAACACGAGCCCCGACGTGTACATGGTCCAGCACGGCGGCGTGTTGTACATGGAATCGTTCTTAGCCATGAGCGCGTAGTCGAACATGGTGGGGCAGAGCGGGTGGGTCTTGCCGATCAGGTCCTCGCGGACGATCACGATGGCCATGCCCGCGGGTCCGATGTTCTTCTGGACGCCGCCGTAGATGATGCCGTACTTCTCCACGTCGATGGGCTTGGACAGGTAGTTTGAGGACATGTCCGCGACGAGCGGCACGTCGCCCGTGTCGGGAACATCCTTGAACTCGACGCCTCCGATGGTCTCGTTGGAGCAGATGTGAACAAACTTGGCACCCTTGGTGAGGTTCCAGTCGGATACGTCGGGGATGGTGGAGAAGTTGGAGTCCTTGGAAGTCGCCGCTTGGTTCGCTTCCATGTACTTGCCGGCTTCTTCAAACGCTTTTTTGCCCCACGCGCCGGTGGTGATGAAGTCCGCCACGCCACCCTCGGGGGCGAGGTTCATGGGAATGGCGGAGAACTGGGAGGACGCGCCGCCCTGGAGGAAGAGAACCTGCGCGTGGATCGGGACGGGTGATTCGGGGATGCTCGGTCAGACACGTTCGATCGCGTGCGCGCAAAGGCGGCGGGGAGACGGCGGCGGTTGGGAGGGTGAAAATATCGCGGATTGGATTGGTGTTTTGGATGTGCGGCGTCGATCGGGCGGTTGGACGTACCTTGTAGTTGTCGGGGATTCCGACGAGCTCGCGGAGGTCAGCCTCGGCCTCTTCCGCGATCTTCATGAAGTCCTTGCCGCGGTGGGACATCTCCATGACGGACATGCCGGTGCCCTTGTAGTTGATCAGGTCCTCCTTGCAGTCCTCGAGGACGTCGAGGGGCAGGCACGCGGGGCCGGCGGAGAAGTTCCACTTGCGGTCGCCGGACGCCTGGACGGCGACGGCGGCGCGGGGCTTGGAGATGACAGCCTTGCGGGCGGTCACCTTGCGGCCGGCGACGGCGCGGGAGCCGAGGGCCACGCCGGAGGTCATGCTGAGAGCAGCCATCTTAGTAGTGCGATCGAAAAGTGTGCGTCTGTTGCGGCGCGGAAAGGCCTTTGAATCTGCGTGTCAACCGCCGGCGGGCGAGATCCAGTGCGGGTGGATGTCGTTCACGAGAATGAAGCGTCAGAATCGTGTTTGGGGATTCGTGAACCTCGATTAAATCGTAAATCGCAATTACGGTTTCGACGTGCACGAATACTCGTGGGACCCACTCGCCTTGTTAAAAAGTTCACGGGCGCGCAGTCAGACAGTCAGAAGAAAATCGTGAAATTTGGCATTTGGCAGCACCGAGAAGTGAAATCAGAGGGCGCCACATCACATCGAGTCGAGCCGCTCCCGAGGGTCCGAGAGGAGCGTCGACGCACGCCCCGAACGACCCGCGCCTCGCCTCGCGATGTCCCAGGACATCGACCCGATCGCCGCGGAGTGGCACAACCGCGCGCAGCTGTCACTAGAAGCCGGCGTGCCCCCGGGCGTGCACTCGCTCTGGATAATCAACAAGTCGGGCGGGCTCGTGTACCACAAGACGTACGCCGACATTCCGCACATAGACGTCAACGAAACCATGCGGCTGGCGAGCATGTGGTGCGTGCCTCGCTGCATCGTACCGCACGAAAACCCGTCCGCCGCGTGACCGACCCATGACCCCATCGACACACCAAACCCATCCGTCCACTCAAAAGCAATCTCAAAAAGTCAAAAAGTTGACGTCGCCGAACGAATCCTCACCAAATACTCACTCACTCTCCAACCCATGACAAACCCCGCACTCAGGCACGCGATCCACGCCATGTCCATCCAGATGTCCCCGGTGGGCGGGTGCACCGGGATCGAGCTGCTGGAGACGGACTCGTTCGACCTGCGTTGCACGCAGACGCCGACGGGGATTAAATTTTTCGTCACAGCCGCGCCGAAGACGCTCGGGCTGGACGTCTTACTGCGAACTGTGTACGACATATACAGCGATTACGTGATGAAGAACCCGTTCTACGAGGTGGAGATGCCGATCAGGGTCGAGGCGTTCGACACCAACGTCGCCGCCGCGATTAGGAATCACAACGCGCGGCTCGGGAACTACTGATGGCGAACACTTAGAATGTTCCGACTTAGCGAGTCGTGACTTTTTAGCGGCGAAAGGATGCGCGTGTTACAAGATTAATACTATCGTCACGCGCGCCGCCCTCGGCGCTTACATTTTTCTTCCCGTTTAGTCTCCAGGAACGCGAGCCGTTTCCCGTTTAGTCTCCAGGTGCGAGCCGTTCTCTAAGTTGTCTTTAAGAAAAAACCCATTGATTGATCATCGTCGAGGGAAAAACCCTACCCTCGACCCGCGATCACACCCTCGCTTAGTAGCCGCCGGGAGCGACGTCGAAGCCCGAACCAAAGCCGGACGCGTCCACGGGGGCCGCGGCCGCATCCCAGCCGCCGGCGGCGGGAGCATCGTTCCACTGGCCCGCGACGGGAGCGCCGCCGAAGCCGCCAATCGGCGCCGCCGCTTGCTCGTCCCAGGGCTCCGCGGCGCCCGCGGCGACGGGCGCGGCGAATCCAGAGGCGTCGTAGCCGGGCGCCGCCTCGACGACGGCAGCCTCCGGCTCCGCGGGCTTCTCCTCGAGCTCCTCGGGGTCGCGGTAGAAGAAGAGGTCGACCATGACGTCCCAAGGGTTGGCCGGGGAGATGGTACCTCGCATCTGGAGCACCATGCGCGCGAGGAGGTAGTAGAGGCAGCCGATGGAGTGCTTCGCCTTGTTGTTGGCGGGGATGGCGACGTCGACGAGCTTGAGGGGGGAGTCGGTGTCGCAGAACGCGATGGTGGGGAGGTTCACGTACGCGGTCTCCGCGATGGGCTGGTGATCGGTGCGGGGATCGGTGAGCACGAGCACGCGGGGCTCGTGGAAGCCCTCCATGATCTGGTTCGTGTAGGTACCGGGAGTGTGGCGGCCGGCGATCGCCTTGGCGCCGGTGTACTGGGCGTACTTGAGGACCGCGCGCTGGCCGTAGGGCCTGGAGGACTGCACCACAACATCGGCGGGGTTCTCGATCGCGACGAGAATGCGCGCGGCGAGCATGAGCTTGTCCCAGGTCTTGCCGAGGTTCATGATGTAGATGCCATCCTGACGGCGTTTCCACACGTAGCGCTCCATCTGGAAGTCGCAGTTCTTGGTGCCGAGGTGGCAACCGGCGGCGAGCATCATCTGGATGTCCGCCTCCTTCTGGGAGAGCTGAGACTGCATCTTGGCAAAGTCTGCTTTGTCGGGCGTCGCCGGCGCAGCTGTAAGAGGGTTAACGGCGCGCGCTCGAGCCCGGTTTTCCAAAAACCTGCAAAAAAAAGATGCGATTAGGGTTTTTTATCTGGACGTGGTAGCCAAACGGTCTGACTGAACGTCAGCTAGATTAACAAGAGTTAGGAAATCATCCCAACTGTATGCGCGTACAAAGTCGAAAATGCGAATCGGTCGAAATACGATGACGCGCTCGATAACGCGATGCGTTTGTCAAAACACGTTTTTCTTCGAGCGACGTGACTTGACGTCGCCACACTCTGCCGCACCGCGTCGGTACATGTTCTCCGCCCTATCGAGGAGAATCAACCCGCTCGTGGCCGCCCCGTCTAAGCAGGCCTCCCTCCGTCGCACGCGCCTCGCGTCCCGCACGCACCGAGCGATACACGCATCCTCCAGCATGACGCAACAAAAATACAAGGAAATACGTGAGATCCTGGGCGCACCGCCCAGGCACTGGGTCGGCAACGGCTTCCACGTCTTCCCCGTGTTTCACAACAAGGCGTTCACGAAGGAACTCTCCCCGTGGCTGATGTTCGACTACGCCGCGCCCAAGCAATTCGAGCCCAGCTACGAAAGGCGCGGCGTCGGGCAACATCCCCACCGAGGTTTCGAGACGATCACCATCGCGTGGCAGGGCGAGGTGGAGCACGGCGATTCCGTCGGCAACCGCGACGTCATCGGCCCGGGCGACGTCCAGTGGATGACCGCGGCGCGAGGTATCATCCACGAGGAGTTCCACTCCACGGACTTCCAACAAACCGGAGGCACGTTCGAGATGGCGCAGCTGTGGCTGAACCTCCCGAAGAAAGACAAGATGAAAAAACCGCGGTATCAACCCATCCTCGCGAAACAGATCCCAGTCGTCCCGCTCAAGTGCGCCGACGATGCCGACGTGGAGAAACTCAGCGGCGAGAACACCATCCGGGTCATCGCCGGCGACGAAGAGACGTACGGATGCAAGGCTCCCGCGGAGACGCACTCCCCAGTGGAGCTCCTCGACATTCGCATCGCCAACTCGAAAATACCGTTCGACGTGCCCATCCCGGAGGGACACAACACGATCGTATTCGTGAAGAAAGGAGAAATCACGGTGGGAGAGAAGGATAAAAAGGTGGAGCAGCAAGGCGTGGCGCTCATGCACCTCGGCGGGGACACGCTGCGGCTGACGGCGACGCAGAAGAACACGGAGGTGCTCTTACTGGCGGGTGAGCCGATTGACGAACCGATCGCCGCGAGGGGACCGTTCGTCATGAACACGCACGAGGAAATCGCCCAGGCCAACAAGGACTTCATGAACGGCAAGATGGGACGATAGACAACGCAACGAGCGTGTGTGAGTATTTAATCTCCGTGTCGCTAAACACGCTATTCGCGGAAAGAATTTCAAATCAGAGGCCGATTTTGGCGCCGTAGAGCGTCCTGAGTAGGTCCGCATCCAGCTTGGGCTCCGGCGCCTTGGTCGAACCACCCACGACGTCCTTCCCCACGCGCACGTCCTCCGCGTTCGCCTCCTGGATCAGCATGTCGTACTTATCCCCGCCGCTGAGCGCCGGGATCTCCCCTTGCGTCACCGCCGCGACAACCGCCGTGGCGATGATCGCGGTGGGCAACACCACGACCCCGAAGAGCAGCGCGAGGATCGTGTTGGTGAACTCTTCCTTGCTCGAGATCACCCCGGTGTCATCCCCGACCTGACGTTTAAAGTACTGCCACTCCAGCTCGAGTAAGACGTCGAAGAACCACGGCACCGCCTTGGCGCCCGGCGGTCTCAGCGCGTTGTAAAAAACAGTCACCGCGAACTCGTCCCTCGCCTGCCGCTCCTCCGCGTCCATGGAGGCGTCTTGATCCCCGGTCCCGCCCGTGTTGTACGACGCGTCACCCCGCCACACGATCTGATCCCGTCGCCCGGTACCCTGGACGGCACCCGGGTCGGCACCCTCGTCCCGCGAACGGTTAGTGGAACTCGAGGGCGCTTCTTGCATGTACTCTCCCTTTGCCACCAGGACGTCCTCGTGCGACGTCACCAGCCCCGCGGCGTTGACCTTGATCGTGGTTATTCCCCGTACGGCGTATTCCCTGTTGCCGGTGAACGTTCTTGTGTTGTTCGGGTCGTCCACGTCGCGCTTTAGCCGTGCGTAATCCTCCGGGTTGGTCTCCTCGTAGTCGGGGAAGTTGTCTTCGATGAACTTTAGCATCTGCGCGTCGGCGTTGAACGCGCCGTCCCACTCCGCGCGCCATCGCACGAGTAAGACGCCAGCCTCCGGGCAAAAGGCGCGCTCGGTTTCGTACGTGAAGTCCAGGAGCTGGCGCTTGACCTGCGGCCTCCACAACGCCATGAGTTTGGCGTAGTCGTCGGACCCGCGAGCTTCGTAAACCTGCGATCGGTAGACGACGTCGGGGGACACCTCTTGGGGCTCGACGTGGAACATCTCGCGCGACAGGCGCTCGCGGAGGGCGTTGGTGGTGCGGAGCTGCGCGCTGAGGCCCGTCGCGGACGACTGCGCGTCCCACTCGCGCTCGTTCCGCCCGTCGCCGCCGTCGAGCAGCTCGGGGACCACCTCATCGCCGTCCCCGGACGCAGACACGGAGGCGCGAGCGCGGTGCGCGACGGTTCGCGGCGCGCGGCGGCGTGATCCGGCACGGCTCGGCGGCCTCGATCGGCGCGTCACCGCGGTCGCCACCGCGGGACACAAACCCACAACCCCGGTCGCTAACATCACCGCGTCGCTCGATCTGACGACGAGCCCGAAGGGTTAGTTATGAACAAAATATCCAAACAGAGTCCGAAGCGGCGTTCTGGGTTTGGATTTTGCCAACGACGGCGGCGATGATAGGAGACGATGAACCGCCACAGGTTTACCACGGCTTACAACCGGACGCGTCTTCACGCCCCACGTACTCGCTAAAAGAACAATAATGATCGAACCGGCGGGACCCAAAGGCTGTCCCGCCGTCCGCAGCTAATAACTCCGCCCCGATGCCAATCGCCTCTTGCGATTGATTGAATCGACACATTCCACATATAATTCGGCGCTGACCATCGTCATGAAAGTGGCCCGGATCTCTCTCCATCCGTACCGACCACCGCCCTCCATGCCTGCCCGCGTGCACCGACCACACACGCTCGCTCCTGAACCCTTCGTTCCCCCCGTCGAATACCCCGATTTAATCACTTGCGGGGCAGGATCGGCGTGAAGTTCTCGGGCACGCTCCACTTGTCCTTGGGCAGGTACTGGTAGATGCCCGCCGCGAGGTGGCTCTTGCGCCTGCTCGGGTGGTTCATGTAGTCTTCGTACGCCTGCTTCGTGGTCCACTCCTGCTCGAACGTGAACTCCGACGCGCCCGGGCCGGCGCTGAGGTTGCACGAGGTGAAACCCGCGAGGGTCTTCATGAGCGCCTGCCTCGCGGCCATCTCATCTTGGAATCGCGCCACGACGGTGGCGTCGCCGTCGGGGACGATGAAGGTGTTGGAGGCGGTGTAAGGGACGCCGTCGACGCCGGGCTTGGGCGCCGCGCGGACCACGACGGAGACGCCGCGGCGGGTGGCCTGTCACGGAACGGGCGGGTGGGACGGGTGGGACGGCGATGGTCAGCGAAGAGCGAAGGGATTATTACGGAAAAAGCGATCGAGGGTTTGTTTGCGGGTGAGCCGTCGATGGGGGCGACGGTGCGGTGGGTATCGGGACACGGCGGCGGCGCTCACCTTGGCGGGTGCGCGCGCGGCGACGACCTGGACCTGAACGGCGGAGAACGCGGACATGACACTCGGTTTGCTGCGGAGTCCGCGGCTCGAGCTGCTGTGGTCGCGATTAACACTAAAAGCGAGCCGGGACGAGGTCGTCAAGCTTCTCGGTCAGATTTTTATTCTCGGGGCGGCAGAGCCTGTTTTCGCTGTTTCCCTGACCGCTTCTCATAGCAGATACGGTCCGTTTGGCCGTAATAGAATGATATTTGCTGCGTGATCTAGTTAGACTTGCCAAATTAGGAAACCGCAATTAAGACTTTTAATTTTTTTAACCAATGAAAACACGGGATTTCTCCGTAGAGCCATTCTGCGTCTCACAAAAGTCGTGTTGGAAACGTATGCACATCGTTGCTGAATTCTACCGTTGGTTTTTGAATTATAGCCCGCCGTTTGGCGACGC
>Ga0209631_10003768_pt1 | contig 17236 bp, 14 predicted proteins | sample COG_08_FD_184752 | JGI IMG/M metagenome (GOLD analysis project Ga0209631, IMG submission 184752) | Pelagic Microbial community sample from North Sea - COGITO 998_met_08 (SPAdes) (version 2) | ecosystem: Environmental > Aquatic > Marine > Neritic zone/Coastal water | place: Helgoland, sampling...
ATTAATCCGCCATGGTCGCGGCGCGTATGTATCCATCCACAAAGAGTGACCTGTTTGTCGATATCTTTGTCCGTTAATTCTCCGCAATGATGTGTTCTTTGTAGTTCGCTACTCATTTATGACCTTTATTTTTATACAAGAGATTTCGCCAGCCGAGGCGTAGTGCGACAAAACGGATAACTTACTGAAAATAGAGGGTACTTGCAAGGGGTAAATAGATGGAATACTGGAAGTATTAAGACTCGACACCTTGATTGCTTGTTTCGTCCTCGGTATCGGCTTCTTCTTTTTCCTGCTGTTCTGCAGCCAGTCGATCGGCTTCGATTTGCGCTTTTTCCTTTTCCAGTTGTTTTTTATGCAGTTGATAGTCTATGACCATCTGCGGTTTGATCTTAATGGCCACTGGAATATTAACCGTGCTGCAAGAACGCATACAGACTCCACAGCCCGTGCAAATATTTTTGTCGATAATGGGTTTGTCATCTACCTGATGAATCGCTCCAGGAACCGGGCAGTCGATGACACATTGCTGACAAAATGTTTCACCATAAGCCTGGCATTTCTTTTTGTCGAGTATGGCATAACCCATACTCACATCTGTCAATTCCTGGACTGGTAACAGTGCCCCATCTGGACAAGCGGAAATGCACGGCAAGTCTGTGCACATAACGCAGGGGGTTCGCATTGCATCAATATAGGGAGTGTTGTGGATGAGGAACCCAAATTTTTTCGGAGCTCTTTGAATAGCATCTTTCGGGCAGGCATGAATGCATTCCTCGCAACGTGTACAGGCCTGCAGAAACGCTTTCTCCGATATCGCTCCAGGCGGTCTCAGCACCGGCACTCTTTTGGTGATTTTATCGACGGCTTTATTGACGTTGTCTATTTTGCCCTGAACATTGTCGAGTGCAGGTTTGGCAAAGAAGTGGAATCCCTGACGCAATAAATTTCGTCGATCGTATTCCGGGTCTTCTTCCTCACCCTCCTCCAACGCGAAAATATTATGACTCGGCAGTTCCTGTTCTGCTGTTTCAAGAGTCTCTGCAAAAGACTCTTCCTTCTTTTCTGTGTTGTCGCTTGGTTCAATGCTGTCGTCTGGGGTGGGGTCGGACTTGAATTTAGAAACCAGACGTTTGAAAAACCCCGGTTTGGGAGCGTCTTCTTCTGCTTGCAACGGTTCGGTAGATTCTTCAGCGATAACCGGTTCATCTGCTTCCAGTTCTTCCGACTCTTCGTTGCCGGCCTTTTTTTCTTTGTTTTTTTTGGGTTGTTTTTTTCGGTCCTCTTCAACCGCTTCGGCAAAATCGGATACTCTGCCAAAGGAAAATAAATCGCGACGCGAAACTTCTTTCGGTTCTTCAGGTTCTACCGGAGTGATGGTTTCTTTGTCCAGGCTTAATGGACTAGAAACACCACCGCTGGAATGGTTCCCTCGCTGATCTTCATCGATGAGGTCTTCGACCCCTCGCTCGACGACTTTTTTACCCTTAAAGGTTTTTTTTGCAAGGTTGTATCTAAACTTCATGGATCTATAACAAAAAGGTTAGTGAAAAATCAGCTCACTCAGTAAGCCAACCTCGTTCCTGTGCGATGTTGTTATAGTCATGCCAGTTTTGCGCATCGGCGTTTTCCAACATGTATTCATCCATCGCCAGAACAAGCGGGTGTCCCTTGTTAACGAAGGACTGTACTGTTGGGAACCTGAGGATGAATGTTGTGACAGCGGCCTTACTCAAGACCATGATGTCTTTATTTGCCAGTACAGTATTTAATACTTCTTCGCCATTTGTTTCAGTTATTGATTCAAACAGCTTTGCCGTTTCTTCTTCGAGTTCGGGGTGTTCATCGCAGGTTATGGCGGCATTCATCTGCAATTCAAGGATTCTCTGATAGTCCGCTTCATCATATTCGCCTTCCATGCGGCCTTCTTCCCAAGCCGACCCATCTGCCTTGCGATCGCCGGAGGTATCCTTACGTTCAGACGCTTCCGAAAATGCTAGGTTTGCTTCATCAAGCATTATTTTTACTTTCACTTCTGCGCTGGTTTCAGTTTGTGACATAACTCGTTTTTTGCTCCATTTGCTATAAGGCCGGGCATTATCCATTAAGACCAGAGGGAAAAACCCGGCACACTGTTAAATTTTAATTTTTGAAGGTATTGATACCAGTATGTTAGCATTAACTCATAGGATTCCAAAAGCTTTAAAGCGGATTAGCACTTCAAGGAAAAGTGTGTGTTTCTCGAAGTACGCAATCTGAAGTATGGAATCAAATTATGATACCATAGCGCTCTATCGAATAATCGGCGTTTTGAGGAATATATATGAAAAAAGTAATGTTGATATTTCCACCGGAGTGGGTGCCCACGGCTCCTTATCTGGCATTGCCCAGTCTTGCCGCAGTGTTGCGTCAAAACAACATCGAAACTGTCCTCAAAGACATCAATGTCGAGATGTTCGACCATTTTTTCACACCCGGATTCCTGCTGTTTATAAAAGGAAAGATTCAAGATCGTTTCAAAGATCTCAAGAATCAACGAGATCCTCTCAGTCCAGAAGACGTCGAAATAAAGCAAATGCTCGATGACTATCAAAGGATAGACCTCGATCACCATATACAAAAAGTGACCCGCGCAAAGATCATCATGCGCAGCGAAGAGTTTTATGAGGTAGAGAAAGCCGAATGGGCGCTCAACGCTTTTCGGGAAGTGATGGAATATATCTCTGTTGCCTATTTCCCGGCCAGTATCCAGTTCTATCCGATCGAGAGCAACCTCAACGTTTACCGTCCATGGGTTTCGGAAGATTTATTAAAAGTGCCTTTCGACAATAAGGTCAATGTCTACGCCGACATCTGCCGACAACTGGTTTTACGATCCATCAAAAAAGAAAAACCGGAAGTAGTAGGCATCTCTATAGGCACCCCGGTTCAACTTATGGCGGGGATCACATTTGCCACATTGATTAAAGAAGCCTACCCGGATATTCATGTCACCGTGGGTGGTAATATCATCACCCGATTGAAAGACGAGTTTTCTAAATTGCCGCATTTCTTCGGCAAAGCCTTCGATTCAATGATCACTTACGAAGGCGAACACTCATTGGTCTGGTTGGTGGAAGCGTTATCGGGCAAACGCAAAATGTCAGAAGTGTCGAACCTCATCTATAAAGATGAAGAAGGTCAGGTACATGTCAACGAAACCTATCAGGAGCGAGTGGATCAATTGCCGCCGCCTGATTTCGATGGTATGCCGTGGGAAAAATATTTCTCACCGGTAAAACTGGTGCCCTATCTCGGTACAAGAGGATGTTACTGGGGCAAATGTACTTTCTGCGATCATGGTGCCGGTTATATCGATCAGTTTAGAGCGAAACATGCAGAACAGATCGTTGATGAGCTCGAATACCTGAAAAATAAGCTCAACACCAAACATTTTATGTTCACCGACGAGTCGTTCCCTCCGGCGCTGTTCCTCAAGTTGCCGCCGATGATGGTCGAACGTGAGCTCGATATCTATTGGACAACGCTCATCCGCTTCGAATCGCAATTGCTGGAACCAGAAACCTGGGACATGGCCCATAAAGCGGGCTGTCGATCGCTTTATTACGGACTGGAATCGGCCAACGAACGCATCATAAAGCTGGTTAAGAAAGATACCGACATCGAAGCCGCCAAGATCAACCTCGAGCAAGCAAAACGGGTGGGCATTTGGAGTCATGTCATGTGTTTTTACGGATTTCCAAGCGAAACCGAAGCCGAAGCCGAAGATACGCGAAATTTTCTCATTGAAAATCAGGACCGCATCCCGTCCGTCGAGATGTATTTCTTTGTTCTCTATAAAAACGCACCGGTGATGTTTGCAAAGGATGAATATAAAATCGATGTAAAGGTCAATCCCGAACACGACTTGGCGTTGGATTATTACTACACTCCCGAATCAGGTCAGACGACTGAAGAAGCAATGCGGCGTTACGAAAAATTCTATCAGGAAGATTTTAATCCCTGGGCAATGCGCATCAATGCCCGTGAACACGTGTTCCTCTATATCACCAAGTTCGGCACCAGCGACTTGCCGCAACTCTACGTTAAAAATAATCCCGAAGCACACCACCTAGAAACCGAAGTAATGCTCTAATCACCACTAGGCATGGAGCCAATAGGTCATTGCTCTTTTTGGTGAATCTAATACCCTCAAGCTTTTGAGTGAAGTGAACGTACTGGAAACAGGTCTGTGTTCTTTTCGCGCAATCCTTTTACATGTAATCGCGAGCCGCGAAGCGGTGTGGCGATCCAGTCTTGATGTCGTTATTTAATTTCTCCTCATCCTAACCTTCTCCCTCCAGGGGAGAAGGGATGTTATTTTTAACAGAGGAAAGTTACTTAAAGTATTGTGCTTGAGTGTTCAGTCGGCTTTATGGGTAATGCAGAGTAGGCCGCGGTGCCTTCACCTCTGGAAGCCGCGCATTTGTGGGATGGTGCCGTCGAATTCTTCTTCTGTTGTGGCTAGGGGTTCGGTTTTCTTTTCTTCGCCTTTTTTCTGTGCGAGAAACACACATAGATCGGGATTGACCTGATTTTCCGGGCACATCTTAAGGTGTTGACGGAAGAACGGCATATTGTAGACGGGGTCGTTGTACAACGCATCGAGTTTATAATGATCGAACAGCCCCTGCAACTGGCGTGGCCCAACGAGGAAGAGGAACCCTTCTGGCTCCAGTGCCTCGGACAGGGCCGTTAACATACTTTCGCAGGCTTCTCTATCCTGGTGGTACATGAACGGAATCCATTTAAAGATCAGCCCATATTTCTGGCTGTATGAGCCGACGATATGATCGGCTTCTTTGAGAAACGAAACCTTTTCGAGGTTGCTCAACTGGTTCTTTGACACGGCGTAGTTCCATAAAAGTTGTGCGTTTTTCTGTGCGAACTCCGGGTCACTGTAAAGAACGGTGTATTCCCGATCTTTCGAGCTGTCGATACAACCCGCAAGAACGGTGTCAAAAGTGTGAATGAGAACCTTATCGATTTTCTCCAGCTTTGATGCCATTGCCGGAGCCATTTCCATATAGTGAAAAATCTGATCAAGCACCATCGGTTGAGTGGAGGATTCTTCTATATCTGCCTGTCCTTCTGGATAGAAGGGAACGGTGTATAAAGATTTCACAGGATCAACGTTTGGCGTCTCGCCGTTAAAAAACCATTCCCATGTGAACGGATGTTTTGCCGGAGATGATTTGGAATACACTTGAGGCTTTAATCCCCAATTGTCTTCGAAAATAATTTCCCGTCCCTCAACGCCTTTGAGCAGAGTGAACGATTGATTGCTTATCCGCACTTCGCGTTCGAGAGGGGGTTTTCTGCCGCCGCTACAATTGGTGAACGGAAAAGTAATAGGGTCATCGAATACCGTGACTTTATATAGAAAGCCGCCTTGTGCAGTGAGTGCAATTTGTTGCACATGATTGAAGTAACGCACAGGTGGATGCTCTTGCGGTGTCCACGTGATTTCGTGCGATGTATGTGGGTCCATGAATATTTTTTGGATGTTTTTCCCTTCAGGGCCTTTGGGTTCGAAGAAAGCCGAGAAAATATTAAACGCTTCCTTGGAAGGGTAGGTTGGTAGGCCTCGGTATCGCAGAGGCGACAACTCTTCTTCTCGCGACTGATCATTGAAAATCCCCCAAATGAATTCGAAGACGGCACCCCCAGTTCCCGGTAGTGTGGATTGAAAGAGTTCCACCACCGGGATTAAGTCGAGTTTGGCCCAGTTGACTTGAAACATAAAGCTGATGAAAACAGCTTTATCGAATGTGCCATCGGGCAATGCGTAAAGACCGTCTTTAGTGAGGCGGATATCGTATTTTCCTTCGCCTTGATGGACCATATGTTGGTCATCATAAAAATATTTTATTTCAGAGACAGGTACGCGCCAGGCTTCTGCGGCTTTTTCGCGTAGGTCATCCAGTTTCATTTTTTCCCAACCTTCATGAGTGCTGATGTCGATTTGCGTCGAAAAGGTTTTAGCGCGTGGTTTAATGCCTACCCATTGTTTACAGTCGAGTTGCATGCGGGCGAGGGCTAGTTGTGTTTTACCATCTTCCTGAGTCCACAACGCTTCGTGCAGCGGAGTGCCCTCGGGATCGGTGTACAGAAAACGTCGGCCTTCTTTGTTATAGAAAGCAATATGCCGTGTTGGGAATATCTTGACTCGGGTATTTACGATAGTGGGCGCATCGTTTTCGAACCATATCTCGCAACCGTCTTTTTCTTGTGTTTTCAGATTGGGAGCTATCTTTTCTAAATCTGTCGCGTAAGACAGGTTATCGGCGAATATGAGTGATCCTTCTCGGGTCAATGCTTGGATGATTTTTTCAACTTTTGTCACAACTTGTTCCTTTTAAATTTAGTCTTGCTGGGTGATTTCTCTCGAATGAGGATTATAGTTAGCTGCATTCCAGTCTGTCAACCAATGTGGAGTTTCTTTGCAAATTAGCTTAAAAACAGGGCTTTTCATTAATGGGCAATGATTGACAGCGGCCTCAGAGAACTTTATAATTCAGTCTAATCAAAACAACTCATTAAGCTGGAAATACTTAGTTAGCGGTGAGGTCATTTTTTGGTCTTGGGTAACTCTTTGTTTGCGGCATAAAATAGAAGTATAAAATTTTTTAAGAGGCAGGATATGAGCGAAGGTAGAAAATTTGAAAAACTCGGTTATGAGAGTTTAGAGAAGAACAATATTCAAGAAGCGGAGTCCAATTTCCTCGAAGCTTTGAAAGAAATGGAAAAAGAGGGTGATGATACCGGTCAGGCTTATGTGTTGGGTAACTTGGGTAATATTTGTTTTCAGAGTAAACAATTTGAGAAAGCTGAAGACTTTTATTCTCGTTCTCTGACCTTTATGGAAAAGCTAAAGGATGCCAAGGGCATTGAAAGCTCATTGGGTAATCTTGGCAGTGTTTATTTTTATCAAGGCAGTTTTGACAAGGCGGAAGAAAATTATCAAAAAGCCATGCAGATAATGATTGAGGCTAATGATCCCTTGGGGCAGGGGATCTACAGCGAGTACCTTGGCAATATCTTTTTGAAAAAAGAAGAAGCGGAAAAGGCCATCGAGTATTACCAGAAGGCAAAAGAGTTTATGTCTACCGCTAAACAGGATGAAAGAAAAATCAAACAACTGGATGAACGCGTTGAGACGATTAAAAAATCCCCTCTCTATTTAAAGAAAAATGAAGACGGGCTACTTGCTGATGTGGATAACCTCATCTCTACCGGACAGAAGACCAAAGCCATTACCAAATTACAGGAACTGGAAGAAATATATTTCCAGTGGAAGCGCATGGACAAGGTAGTTGAAACCATCCAGAAAACCACGACTCTTCTGGAAGAGATCGAAGACAAGGCCTCAGCGGGTGTTTGTTATGCCAATTTAGCGGGTATCTATTTGCAGATGGCATCTGAAGGGCAAGCGGAAAAAGTAGATGAAGCCGAAACCTATTTTAAAAAAGCACTGGAGGCGATAGGCGATTCTGATAAACGCCGAAACTCTTACCTTTTGGGTAGTCTGGGAAATATTTATCTCAATAAAAATCAACTCGAATTGGCGTGGGAGAATTTCGAAAAATCTCTCAAAACTATGCAGGAACTTGGCGATGCGCTGGGCGAGGCACGCGGTTATGCCAACCTGGGTAATGTTCGTGGTTTGCAGAAAAATTGGGATGCGGCTGAGGAGCAGTATCTACGGTCTTTGGAATTGATGGAGAAGAATGAAAACCGTCCGGGTATTGCCCAACAATGCGAATCGTTGGGGGATGTGTATCTTAAAAAAGAAGATTTCGACAAGGCTGAAGATAATTTCATGCGTGCCAGTGATCTTTATGAGGAGATGAAAGAACAGACAAGTGTTCAGGAAGTACAGAGCAAACTGATGTTCATTTTCTCGCAGCCGAAATACCTAGAAAAACGGAAACAAGATCTTCGAGAAGGATTAAAAAAGCCGGAAGCTGAAAAAGACCCGAAGCTCAAGCTGATGTTGTTGAACGATTTGGGAAATGTCTTGTTCATGTCCAATGATTGGGAAGAGGCTGCCAGCGTGGCGAAAGAGACGATTGCCCTTCATGAAAAGTCAGGGGATAAGCAAGCACTCGGTGGAGCCTACGGTAACCTGGGAAGTATTTTGATGGAAACGGAAGATTTTAAGGGGGCTGAAGAAAATTATTCTAAAGCGATCAAGATCAAAGAAGAGTCGAGTGACAAGAGTGGTCTTAAAGATTTATATGGGGGTTATCTGAATATTTTGATTTTGGCAGGGAAGATTGAGAAGGCTGAAAAACTGGTGGGCAAATCCTTGAAGATCAATACAGATGCCAACAATATTAATGGCCTTGTTGCGGATTATCGAAATCTTGGCAATATTAGTTTGCAGAAAAAAGACTGGGCGGGGGCAGAGAAAAATTATCTGCAAGCGTTGGAATTGAACACCAAGGCGGATAATAAACCCGAAATGGCAGAAGATAATCGAAACCAGTACAACCTTTATTTGCAAAAGGAAGATTGGAAAAATGCAGAGAAATATGCGCTGAAATCTTTTGCCCTTGCTGAGGAGATTAAAGATAACCGCAATACTTTGTCAGACAGCCGTGTGTTGACGAAAATATATGTTGAGAAGAAGGAAAGAGCCAATCAGGACAAGTTTTATCATAAGTCTCTTGAAACATCTGAAAAGATCAAAGACCCAAGGGAGATTTGCGCGGATCTTAGAGGACTTGGAAAGTTTAATATGGAAAGAGGGTACCGAGAAAAAGCTAGCGAGAATTTTCAGAGATCGTTTGAAATTTCGAGCAAGCTGAATGACAAAAAAGAATTTGCTGAAGATCATCGAAATCTCGCTAACCTAGCATTCAGCAATGGAAAAAGAAAAGAAGCCGAAGAGTTATATTTAAAGGCTCTGAAACTCACCCAAGAGGTGAATGACCCGAAAGGTGCAGGTCAAGACTTGACGTATTTGGGTAATCTCAAGTTTAAAGATGCAAAATATGATGAGGCTGAAAACTATTTTTCGCAGGCGGCGGTATGTTTCAAGGAAACCAACAGTTGGTCGAGTTTAATTCAGTTCAATATGACCGTAGCTAGAATGCAAATACTTGTTGGAAGGTTTGATGAATTTGACAGGTATTTGAAAGATGCCAGAGAAATTGCCCGCGACCTGGGAGACCCGAAACCGATCATGGAAGCGATTCGCGCTATGGAAAAACTGAAGGATGAGATTGATAAGAAGTAATATTGCTTATTATAGCGGGCCTCTCTAGAGAGTGTGAAAAATCTGGTGTTGTTAAGGTAAAAGGTATAAAGTAGGGATTGTATCCTAAATTTTTTGAAGCGTAACTCCCAAAAAATAAAGGCCTTTTGTCTTGACATAGGCCTTTAAAAGGGGATAAGTTGTCATGATAATAGGTTATGTATGAAGGGGCGATTTATGCCCTGTTAAAAAGATAAACATTTATTTAGATTTGATCTGATTTTATGAAAGTTAGTTATAGTGCCCAGTTGATGGAAGAGTCGGTATTCCGGCATTTAAACCATTTGGAACGATCAGGTTATCGTTCTGATTATGATGAATTCCATTCTCTTGCCGATCCAATATACGAGCTCCCTGAAGATGATCGAGAGATTGCCTTCGAGAAAGTAAACCGCTTATTCTTTATGGAAAAATTGAAGCTGGGCGACCATGTGTTGCGAGCTTTGGAAGCGGTGGGTCTCATTCCGAAAAGAAAACGAACATCAAAAAAATCTGCTTTATTGAGGGAGAATCAGGCTCTGAAATCGGATGCAGATTTCGCGGTAGCGGATGCTGCTATTCTACCTGGTGAGTTTACTGAGGAAACTGAATCGGATGACGTGGAACAAGTTGATGAGGAAGCCGTGGCTGTTGTTGAAGAAGAGGCTCCTCCAGAGGATAGTGACGAAGTTTCCTACGATTTAGCGCGTGAATTTGAAGAGCGCATCAAAGAAGTTATTGTTAAAAGGGCGATCAACAAAGTAGACGAAGGCTCCAATGTGCTCAACAGAGTTTCAGGCAATCCGATCATAGAAATGCGTGTTCTCGCGAGTCGATTCAGTAATCCTGAAGAGGCTCTAGATTTGGATGCCTTTTTGATTCAGGAGTTCATGCATGCGAAGGATATGGTTGATCCCGAGTTTGACTATGAGGATGCGTTCATCCCGGGTAACCCTTCGGTAAAGAATCTTATTACGTCGCGTTTTCGCCTTCTCTGGAATATGTATGTTGATTCCCGGCTGGGCCGTATCGGTGTAGTCTCTGTGTTACCCAAGGAAGCTCGCTTTAGGGAGTTTGATAATTTTTATCGCAAAATTCCTGATAAGCAAAGACGAGGAATATTTGAAGGTATTTGGACGGCAGACAAGTTTACCCATGAAGAGCTTCTGTCCATGGCTACTGATCTCGACACATTGATGAGTAAATATGTCGATCCTGGGGAAATTTCGGAAGAAGAGAGGGACTTTATTCACCTTCAGGGGTCGCCTTGTCCGTTATGCAAGTTTCCCACATACAACTGGGTGGATGATCCTGAGAGTATTTGTGATGAAATGGTTCTCGAAGCTATCCAGATTGACTTTCCCGACTGGGAAAGTAAAGATGGTGGCTGCGATAGATGTATTGAAGTTTATGAATTGCGGGCCGGTGTGGGTTAACCGAGTAAATCAACTCAGACATCAGGCGTCTGATAGAGTAAATTAAGATTTCTGAAAAAATATGGAGATTAAGTAATATGGGAGATACTACTCAAGCTAAATCAAGTGACCCGATGCTCGCGGTTCTTGGTCAGACCGGTTCTCTGGAAGAGTTGAAAGAAGAACGTATATCTTTGCAACTAGCGAGAGGTCGTTGCTACGACATTCTTTCCAGTGCTTTTAGTTATCCATGGAATCGAAAATTTTTCCGGCCCAAGTCTTTGCTTGAGCCAATGGATATTGCACTCGTTGATGAAGAAGACTGGAACCATGTAAAATCTATCATCGAAGGCTTCGATAAGTATTTGCCTAAAATGACAGTCAAGCAGGTGCAGCAGGAATATGTGCAGGTGTTTGGACATGCAGTATCTATGGAATGTCCTCCGTATGAAATGCAATATGGTACAGAAGGGGGTATTCAATCACAAACCGATGTGTTGATCCAGTTGGGTGGTTTCTATGAGACCTTCGGATTTGAACAGCCTCGTAACCGGACTAAAGAAAGAGTAGATCACCTTTCTATAGAATTGGCTTTCATGTTTTTCATGTGTTTTAGAACTGCGTTTGGAGTGCAGAATGGACATGAAGAGCGTAACATAAACGTTTTGACCAGCAACATGAAGAAATTCATGCGTAATCACATTGGTCGTTGGGGCCCGTTGTTTTGCATTTTTACCTCGCGAAAAGCAGAGCGTGGACTCTATAAAGATATTGTTGATATCTTGGCTATTTTCTTGAGAAATGAAAACCTGCTACTGGATATTAAACCGGTTAAAGTTGAAGAACCTGAATATCGTTCGTTGTCCTACAGTATGGAAAATGATCTGATCGCTAATGCTCCCGCAGAGTGTGAGCCTAGGTAATATATAGATAGTTCGTTTAGATTTGGATGTGTATGCATCTTTGACCCAGAAATTAAGTTTGAAACTTACTTTCTGGGTTTTTTTTGCCCCAAAACCGCATTCTTGCCTACTTGCCTGCTGAAAACTTTGAGTGGCTTCTTGTTATGCGGAGCTTTTCGGAGCACCTCTCCTTTTGTTGCCATACTGCGAAAATTCATATGATTTAAAAAATCCTCCGCCTTTCGAATAGCATCTAATACATAAAATTGCATGAGTATTTCTTAACAGGTTTTCAATGTTTATTTATGACTCCATGACACAGGGACTTGAGCTTCTCGCCAAGCGGGAGTTGCAAAGCGCCGAAAGTTTGTTTTTAAACGTTATCAATGACCCCTACTCGCAACCAGAAGAGACAAAAAGGGCAAGAACCTTTTTAAATGATATTCGTGCCTGCCAGGCAGGTAGTAAGAATCTGGACTTCAGTTTATACAAAAAGCTCATAAAAAAAGTAACCGTTTCTTTAGACTATGTAGATGATTTGCTTTCTGATGTTTACTTTTCTGATGCAAGTTCCTACGAAGCGATAGACCATGAGCTCTCTTCTAAAACTCCATCCCTCATCAGTCGATTAAAACAAATAAAAATTTCTGATATTTCAGGGCGCGACAAGCTATTTGTAAAAATGGAAAAGAGTGGACTGAGTTGTGTTAAAAAAAGGATGAGAGAAGTAAAAAAACAATCTGGCTCTGGTGACTTTGACTCTTTCCGCTGGAAAACGATATTTAGAAAATTTATTGAACAGATCAATCCTGTTCTTCTTGAGCGGCATCTGGAATTGCTCGACTATATTCTCGCCACAGGTGAAATTCAGCTTCTCGATGACCCCAAAATTCCTGCTTTAACTCCAAAGTATATCTGGATTATTGAGTCCACTCTTGAAAGTGAATGGTATTTGTTGCGGAGTTATTTTTTTAAAGCTAAGTCTGAAATCCAATCGCAGTTTAATAAAAAAGAAGGTACGAGAAAATACTGGGAAGAAATTAAGTATAAAAAAATAAAAATTTTCGAAGCTTGCCAGTTCAGTGAATCAAATATTCAAAAATTTCTCTTTATTGATAAGCTGAATTATAAAACCCTTGAAGATATCTATGAGTTTTCTCAGGAGTTAGGGTTGGACCTGATGCCAAGAGATGTAAGTCTTGCTCTAAGAGGGGTTGATAAGGCGAAAAACCATATTAAAGAGCGCGGTGGATTTTTAATGGGAAACCGTAAGGTTTTTCAAAATCAGTTACTGGATCTTGGGTTTACCAAGGACAATGCTTACATCATTGCCAAACAGGCGAAACGCTCTAACAACCACCAAATTAGTGAAGCTTTTCAAAATTCGTTGCAGGTCGCAGGCGATGAAATATACTGGTATCGCATTCCCCCAGACTGTCAGAGAATAAAAATTGATGTTGAAGCACAATGCACAAAACATCTGAGCACAGTTCGAATCCACTTATTTGAACGGGGTCGCTTTAACAAGCTGTTGTTGCAGGCAGGCAAACCATTAATCCGAAAATACCTTGAGAAAGTTTATGGAGATAAAGTGTCTGAGTTGCATTGCTATTTTCGTCTGGAAACCGTTCATCAATATTACAAACTCAAATTTTTTGAGCATCACAGTTGCCAGATACCCAGTGTCTCTGAATTGATTAAGGTCAGTCGTAAAGAGTTTCAGTCTGTTTTGTTAGAGGGCTATAAAAATTTTTTGAAGAAAAAGCGGCTTGATATTCCTTCAAGCCTGTATAAAGCGATAGCCGCACATAAGTCTATGACTGAATGGGAAGATGCATATACCACACCCGAAGAAAAGATACTCCTGCGATTTTGGTTTTTAATGGATCACGGGGTAACCATAAACCAGAAAATTGTTAATACGGGTATTTTGAAGCCAGGAGCAGATATTTGGGCGTTTGTGAAGGGTCAGGGTGACGAGTGCAATAGTTGATTCATTCTGTGCTGCATGTCCTTGAGGGGCATGAGGTCGCCTTTTTTTGAGGCGATGGCGATACCTTTTTTATAGACATCTATGGCTTTTTCGTTTTCAACCAGTTTTTCCAGGGTTTTTCCTAATAATAGATAAGCCGCTGAATAGTCTTTGAATTTTTCAACAACGGTATTTAGGGGGACAAGTCCTTCTTCATATCGACCGGTTTCTAGGTAGATGGAACCCAGACCGAAGTTTGCTACTTGGTCCACCGGATCGATTTCCAAAACCTTTTTGAACATTTCGACTTTTTCTGCCATTTCTTGTTTTCTTTGCGCGGCCTCTTTTTTCTTCATTTTCTTAGCCATACTTTTTTCCACCGCCTGCTCGAATTGTAAAGCGGTGGCTTCGGCTTTTTCGTTTTCAGCATCTTCAATGCGTCCCTGCTTCATGTAGTAAACCGATAGATTGGTGTGGGCCATGATTTCTTGTGGGTTGATCTCGGTCAGGCGTTTCATTAGAGCAATGGCTTCATCCAGCTTATCTTGCTTGGCAAGAAAGACACCCAAAGCTTCATAAGCCTCTGCATGTTTGGGGTAGATATCTATAGCTTCCCTTAAAATGGCAATGGGTTTATCGAGGTTTTCCTGCTCCTTGTAAATTTGCAGAGCCTCGTTCAAAAGTTTTTTGGAATGTTCTTTTCTTGTGGACGCCTGATAAAAAGGCAAGAGACAGGTTTTGATTTTAAAAGGCCGTTCATTGATGTTGACATCCATTTCGACATCTGGACTACGATGGTCTTTCTGTAAATAAGCCAGAGCGATTAATTTGTCGAGGGATTCCGAACGCACCGAGCTTTTGATTATTCCTATTTTTTTATCCCCGAGCAAAATCGATCCATTCATCGGCGGTGAGATAGGGCCTTCGATAGTCACCCCCATCAAGGCAAAATTGGGTGCGCCATAAGTTTTTATGCGAGCAATGACCTCCTGGCCGATATAGCAACCCTTGTTGTAACTGACCGAACTATGCTCCAGACCTGTTTCGGGGAGGATATTCTTTCCATCCATGTCTTTGCCAAAGATAGGAATGCCTGCTTCAACTCTTAGAACTTCGCGCGCCTGTTCGCCGATTTTAGTGGATTGGGTTTCTGCATTAACCAACTTTTGTATGAAATTTTCTTTTAATTCCGAAGGAAGGCAGATGATGAAACCTTCTTCGCCGGTTAAAGATTTTTTTATTACTGTCAGAGGAACACCTTCAAAGTCGTGCCGTTCTATGCCATTAGGTTTTTCGGGAAGAGAACTGAATACTTTTTCAAGTATTAGCATGCTCTTGGGACCTTGAAGAGCCAGCAAGTCCAGGTTGAGCGTTTCAAAAGCAACGTCTTCGCGGAAGTGATAAGATTCAAGATGATCGTGCAGAGTTTTGGAGTTGTCGGATAGGAGCCAGCTTTCATTTTCATCCATACGATGAAGCGAGAAGCTGGTGATCAGGCGAGCCTGCCGGTCTGTGATAGCACTGGATTGACCTTGCCCCACTTGCAATTGCAATGCATCATTGGTGGTCTGTGTTTGCAGAAAAGAAAGAGTGTCTTTCCCATTTGCGGAAAGAATGCTCCACCCTTCCATAAAAAAGTATCCGCAATTCTGTCTTACTTGATTGATTTCTTCCTGAATTTCGGGAGTCAGTTGCATGGTTTTAAAAGTAACCTCGTTGTCAGAAGAAAAGCCAGATCCCCCCCCTGATAAGGGGGCTAGGTGGGTTATACAATGTGTGGATTGTCAGGTAATAGAGAAAGATTCCCCGCAACCACAAGTCGAAGTTGCATTTGGGTTGACGAAAACAAACCCTTTGCCCTGAAGTCCATCTTGAAAGTCCAGCGCCATACCCTTGAGATAGATCATACTTTTGGCATCCATGTAGACATTAAAGCCTTCATGCTGAATGATTGTATCGCCCTCGTCTTTTGGCGTGAATTGCAGATCATAAGATAACCCTGAGCAACCACCGCCTTTTACCGCCAGACGCAGTCCAATTTCAGGATTATTTTCTGCTTTGACCAGTCGAATGACTTCTACACTGGCTTTCGGCATTATTTTCACAAAATCTGTTGCAACCGTCATAAAAGTCTCCCTTAATTAACTATTTCTATTAGATAGCGTATATATCCGTAACGATTCTTAAATTATACTTAAATTTACGATGTTTCGTCAAATCTGGAAGAATGAATTGGGGGAATAGGCTAAATTATCGTTTTAAAATGATTTATGCGTTTTTTTAACAGCCAAGTTTATAGTATTATATTGAAAAAAACAGGACAAAACATTAAATCCTTTTGCTAAAATTAGAATCAAATAGTTACGGTTTATTGGTATAAAACATCATTTTAAAAGGAAAAAGGATGATTAGTATTCCAGATTTGATTGGTATCGTTAAAGCTGCTGTCCCGGATGCGGAAGTGAATGTAATGGATAAAACGGGGATGAGTGATCATTTTATTATCCACGTTGTCTCGACATCTTTTGAAGAATTAGGAATAATGGATCGACACCGAAAGGTTCAGGATGCGTTGAACCCTGCCATGGCGGACGGTCGAGTCCACGCCGCTGAAATAAAAACGGCTGTCTCATAGGCATGGGGTGGTTATAAACTTCATTATTAAACACACTTGAAAAATTAAAGGAGTAAGAAATGGCTGATATTGATGAACAAATTAAGGAAGAAATTGCAGCAAATAAAATTTTAATTTATGGTAAGGGTACCAAAGCTGCACCACAATGCGGATTCACTGTTGAAACCATTCAGTTTTTTAATAAATATGGCTATCCTTTTGAGGTTGTCAATTGTCTCGAAGATATGACCAAGCGTGAAGCTCTCACCAAAATGACCAACTGGCCTACTCTGCCAAAAGTTTTCATTGATGGTAAGTTTTACGGCGACACAGATATCCTTGATGAGATGGAAACAAAAGGTGAAGTAGAACCTCTGATCAAAGCCGCATTTGGCGAGTAGTTAACCTTAATTAAGAGGAACATTCATGTCCGATGAATTAGAAGTAGGGGATCGTGCGCCAAATTTTGATTTGCCCGCAGTTTATGGCTATAAAGCAGGTGCATCCAGTCCCTCTGCTGAAGAGAAGGTAATGGTCAGCCTGAAAGATTTTCTGGATAAAAAGTGGGTGGTTCTGGCTTTTTACAGACAGGATAGTAGCCCCGAAGATACGCGCTTGTTGGTCGGGTTCAACGAGTGGAACCGTAAGTTTAAAACCCGTGAAGTAGAGGTTCTAGGCTGTAGTTGGAATGGTGTAAATGCCCATCAACAGTTTATCGAAGTTTTTCAATTCGGATTCACTCTTCTAGCTGATGAATACAAAAAAGCGTCTGAGCAGTATGGCGTTATCAAGGAAGAAGATGATCTCGGAGAGAAGGTTAAATATATCGAACGGACCACATTTATTATTGATAAAACCGGGATGATCCGAGCTATCTGGAGAAACCCTGAAGATCTGCGTGAACACCCTGCCAGCGTCTGGGAATTTATCCAAAAAGAAAAGAAGTGACGGCCGGTCGGTGCCCGTAAAACGGCATCGATAAGCCTTTTGCTATAAGTTCGCTAACATCCGCTCAAGCGAGGGGCTTTGCCTTGCTAGAGACTTTCTTCAGAC
>Ga0209631_10003769_pt1 | contig 17232 bp, 15 predicted proteins | sample COG_08_FD_184752 | JGI IMG/M metagenome (GOLD analysis project Ga0209631, IMG submission 184752) | Pelagic Microbial community sample from North Sea - COGITO 998_met_08 (SPAdes) (version 2) | ecosystem: Environmental > Aquatic > Marine > Neritic zone/Coastal water | place: Helgoland, sampling...
AAGATCCAAAGGAAACCAATGCCGAAGCAGCCCATGGAGGGTGTCGCTGAGAGAAAACGCAACAGTGCGTCTCGGCGATTGAGAAGATCCCCGGATTCGTTAATCAGTTGCAAGCGCCAAACTTGCATGCCCAAGGTTTGACCTTTAAAGCTCCAAAAATAGACATAAAATGCCAGAAGTTCGAGGTACAGGAATGCCTGATAAAGGGGCCCTGTCATGGCCTCACCAAGATCTGTGGTCGCAACCAGGAGCAAACTACTCAGCATCCAAATCGCCACCACTAGAAAACTGTCGTAGATCAACGCTGCAATTCTTACCATGAGGCGAGCATTGGGCTGAGACAGCCTGTCGGCCCGAACAGTTCCTTCAGCTTGATCGGCATTTGCGGACTTAGGATTCATGGCCAACCTTTCTTCAAAGTTGATCTTCTATCCAAAGTTGATCTTAGAGGGTCCAAGGAAGAAGCTCCGCCATAATAGATGGGAATGATTGATTCACTGGGAAGTGATCATGAAAGTCGCTTCGCATTGGGCGACTAAAACTGCGTCGTCTGAACGTCGCATTTCGGAGCCGATTACCGCCATTTTTCCGCGCCGTTTAATGCACCAGCTTTTAACCTCAACTTCTGTTTCCGTCGGTAGGGGTGATTTGTATCTCAGGTCGCATTTAGCGGTCACGGCGCGATGACCTTGAAGAAAAAGCCAATTCGCCATGACGTCGTCTAGCACGCTAAAAATGATGCCTCCATGGGTCACCCCTGCAAAGCCGCAGTGATGAGCCTGGGGCGTAAAGGTTGCGCAGCAGTAATCCCCAACCAGCTCGAACTGCAATTGCAAGCCTTCGGGGTTGTTCGGTCCGCAGACAAAGCAGGTGTTGGCATCGCTTAAGAGTTCTGCGGTGGGTTCAGTGTTGGATTCATGATCCATAAAGTTTTTGCTCAATGAAAGGCTAGTAAAATTTCCCGGGTTCCTTCGGCGATTGACGCGCTTCGGGGTTGCGGGCGGCTTTGAGTTCTTTGCGCGCAAGGCGCGCCATAAAGGCACTGTCCTGACCCAGGGTGACCATCTGAAAGCCCTGATCTAGATAGCGCTGGGTGTACTGGAGTGATCCGGTATGGATCCCGGCTGCGACCTGGTGCTTCTGACAGGCTTCATAGATGCGCGTGACCGCCGCGACATGGACGGGGTGATCATTGTCTCCGGTTGGCGTCAGGCCAAGGGCAAAGGCAAGATCGGCGGGTCCGATGTAGGCTGCATCAACGCCGGGAGTCGAAAGAATCTCGTCAAGATTGTCGAGGGCTTCTTTGGTCTCGATCATAACGATGCAGGCCATGTGAGCATTGGCTTCGGTCAAATAGCCAGGGCCTGCGTAAAGGCTTGCGCGCGCGGGCCCAAAAGATCGGATCCCTTCTGGCGGGTAGCGGCAAGCTGCAACCGCTTGTTCGGCCTCAGCGCGATTGTTCACCAGGGGAACGATGACCCCGTAAGCGCCGGCATCGAGGGCTTTCATAATTTCGTAGGGCTCATTCCAAGGCACGCGAACGATGGGAATGGTCTTTGTTGTCGAGATGGCTGGAAGCATGCGTTTGACGTCATTGTAATCCAGCATGCCGTGTTGCATATCCAAGCAGAGCCAGTCGAAGCCGACTTGTGCCATGATCTCGGCGGTGAAGCTCGAGTCAATGCCAAGCCAACCGCCAATGGTCTGTTCACCGGCGCGCCAGGCTGTTAGGACGTGATTTTCTCGCATGATGGTAGCACCTCGTCAGTTGTGGACAGGTTGTGTTCAATGCCGGGCTGTTGTCGAATCATCGATTCTGCCTGGTTTGAGAGTTCGGCGACACTGCGGCTGGTCAGTTCGGCTGTTTGCAGCGCCGGATGGATCCGAAGCGCGACGCGTCCCGGTCGCCAGTCAAGGGTGCCGGTCGGCAGCATATTGCGCGTACCCTCGATGGTGATCGGCAGAACCGGTATCGACAAATCCACAGCCAGACGAAACGCGCCCTTTTTAAACGGTAGGATCCGGCCGTCGCTTGAGCGGGTGCCTTCGGGGAAAAACATAACGCTCATGCCTTGAGTCAGTTTAGCCGACGCATTTTGAATGCTCTCGACGGCCTGGGTAGAGTTTGATCGATCGATGAGAATATGGCCCATAGCGGCACAGGCACCGCCGATAATGGGAACCCTTCGCAACTCTTTTTTCATGACCCACTTGAGCTCGATGGGCAGATAACCATAAATCAAGAGAATGTCGAGCGCGCTCTCATGGTTGGCGACCAAGACGTAGGACTGTTGTGGTTTGATGTTGTCACGGCCTTCAACCGTGACCTGCATTCTGAGCACAATGCTGTTGAGTTTGGCCCAGAGCACTGCCAGGGTTCGAGAACCCAAGTCGCCGAAGCCCATCAGCGAGATGACGATCAGTGGGAGTCCAATCGCGAGAGTCGAGAGCCCGAAAAAAGGTATCGCGACGAGCCACCGATAGCTGAGTCGGGCGTATTGGCTTGCCATCATCTTAAGCGTCTAGCCATCATCTTAAGCTTCTAAGGGAACAGATAGCGGATGATCAAGGTTGGTGGGTATCTCTCCCGCGACCGTAGTGCGGAGCATCGCTCGCCGATGACCGTGATAGTCAGATGTCGCGCAATGCTGGGTACAGCGATTGTCCCACATGACTAAGGTGCCAGGCGCCCAGGAGACTCGGCAAGTCAATGAGGGCTGGATAATCAATTGGTTCAGGTAGTCGAGTAGAGGTTTGCTCTCGATCTCTGTCATGCCTTGAAAGCGAATCGTATAAGTTGGATTAACCCAGAGCGCAGGTCGGCCGGTTTTGGGGTGATAACGAACGACTGGATGCAATTGCTCCAGGGGTTCTGTTTTTTCTTTGTGGATGACCATGTTTTCGAGATGCTGACCCAAAGTACTTTTAGGTCCATAAGAGCGGGTGGCGCTGTGAACCGCTTTGAGCGGGTTTAGTAAATCTTTGAGGCCTTGAGAAAGCCCGTCATAGGCAGTGTAGAGGTTGGCAAACAGCGTGTCGCCGCCCGTGGGCGGGGTATCTTGCGCAAAGAGCAGCGTTCGACTTGGCGGCATGGCTTGGAACGTAAAATCGGTATGCCACCCGGAACCAAAGCTTACGGCTGATTTCTCTGTGGCTTCTTTGATGATCGGGACAACATCGGGATAATCAGGAAGTCCGGTTAGGTAGGGGGTGTCGCCTGGGCCGCCAAGCTGCTCTGTCAGCGCCAAAAGATTCTGTGGGTCGAGGGACTGGTCTCGAAAAACAAGGACGAGGTGCTGGTGAAAGTAGTCGTCGAGTGCGCTGGCTTGATCGTTAGTGATTTGACTGAGGTCTACACCTGAGATTTCAGCCCCGAGCGCGCCAGTGATGGGCGTGGCTTTCATATAGGCTCTCGTTTCATGTTCGTGGTTTCCTCGTCTTTTTGTCCAATCTGGCCATCTGATTTGGCTCGAGCCTCCATTTCCGGACGGAGCTTTACGATAGCAGACCGATCCAGAGGCCGAGCGGGTCCAAATCAGCGTCCCGTGATTGTGCCGAATTTTTTAAGGTTTGACACTTATTTTTGTCGTTGCCAGCCTCCCTGGCCTTGACGCTGGTTCATTGGCGCGAACCGAGTTCGGAAAGGCGGGCCAGTTCAAAAATTTGAACTTTTTGTTGACGACCCGCTGGATTAATTTCTTTTTCGCTCAAGGGTGCAAGCTGCGCTTTGTTCAAACATTGGGGAGAGTTGAGCATTTGTCTTGAAGAATATCATTTGGGGGCGCGACATCATTGACAATGAAAGCCAGGCTCCTCAAATCTGCGGTTGATGACCCATTGCCGGAAGAAGAACGCCGATATCCATGGAGCTACGCAGCAGCGGTATGAAACTTTTTAGACTGCGCCCAGTCCCGTCGGAGACCGTTTTCAGTCAAGCAGGGATAGGACCAAGAATCTATTGAAATATTGTACAAATGTTCATTTGTTGAGAAGCTGATGCAATGTTCATTTTTCATGGATCCGTCGATCCGGCAATTGTGTAATTAGTTACGTTACTATATTAGTAAATAGTTATATAATTGAGGCGTAATCGGTATAGTGAGCGTGATGGCGCTGTTAAGCCAGCAAATTAGTGAGTTAAGTTGCTCGGCTAAACCGACAGCAGACCCCAGCGGATAAAAGTTACAGCTGGACAGACTGTGGATTGGAGGAGATCAATGAATTGGGCTCGATAAAAGGAACAAACCCCTCATCCAATAGTTTTGCAAGATTGCTTGATCGCTACCTGACCCTTTGCAAGGGCTATGAGGCCCAGCAGTCCGAATCGCTTGGTCTCGATGCGGTAAAAGTGCGATTGGGATTGACGCTGTATCGAAACGGACCTTTATCGATTTCGGAATTGAGTGAAGCGCTCGGTGTATCGCATCCAGCGGTCTTAAAAATTGCGCTCGAGTTCATCGGCAAAGATTGGGTGGCAGACTACCGGGATCGACGGGATAAAAGACGCCGTTTGTTAGCGCTTACTAATGAAGGATCCACCTATTTTATGGGGATCTCAGCCCATGATGCGGTTCGTCGTCAGGCCTTCGAGGCCCTAGCCAAAGCGGTCGGAGTTGACCAAGCCTTGACTGACTTGGACCAAGCGCTTCAAGACCAAAGCCTGGAATCAAGAGTGCAAGAGGTGCATGATCAAATTAAAGTGCTGCCCTACAACGATGCCAATCAAGCCGCATTTGAGCGGCTCAATCGTGCTTGGATCGAGCAGTACTTTAGGATCGAGGCAGAGGATTCGCGAATTTTTGCAGACCCAAGATCAACCATCATTGAGCCCGGGGGAGAAATTTTCATGGCGGTGGTTCCAAGCGGCGAGGTTGTCGGAACTTGCGCGATGATCCTCTCGGCTTCAAAACCAGTGGGTGAGCTGGCGAAAATGGCGGTTCACCCGCATTTTCAGGGTTTTGGAATCGGGCGCCGCTTGGGGCAGTCCGCCATTGCATGGGCTGAAAGCAAGCACCTAGAAAAAATCACGTTGGAGAGCAATCAGCGTCTTCGGCCGGCGCTTGCGCTTTATGAAAGTCTGGGTTTCGAGCAGATCGAATTGCCGCCGGGTAGCGAGTTTGCTCGTGCCGATATTGCTATGGTGCTAATGCTCCGGGAGGTGTGAGTTTCTCAGACTTCTCCTGCGGGCCCGGTGAGTTCAAGGCCAAACGTGAACCCAAAGGCGCCCTGGTTGGTCTAGGCGACCGGAGGCGGGGGGATGTTCTAAATCCCAAAAACAACCGCTTGTGTTGCTGCTCACTTGATCCCAAGAACCTAGAAGATGATGCCATCTGACGCAAGGGCGTCGCGTAACAGCGGTCGGATCGCATGTTAAGCTTGAGAAGTTAGCCAGTCAGACTTTTTGGGAGTGCAGTAATGAGTTCAGAACCATCGATTTTCGAGCGGATCATGGCGGGGGATATTCCATCTGAAATGGTGCATGAAGATGATCACGCCATCGTGATCCAAGACATCAATCCACAAGCGCCGATTCATCTCTTGATCATTCCTAGAATTAAAATCCCTCGATTGGTAGATGCAGAAGTGCAACACCAAGCGGTATTAGGCCATTTAATGTTGCTCGCCGGCCAAATGGCGGAAAAGATGGGGTGCGCGGACGCGTTCCGAATCGTCATCAATAACGGCGCCGAGGCAGGACAAACGGTTTTTCATCTTCATCTTCATCTTTTGGCTCAAAAGCGGTTTGATGAGGGCGCTTTAGCCTCGCCATTTTAAATGGGGCTGACGTTGAAATTGAACGTGAGCGTACGGCTAGCTTAAAAAACTGACCTTACCGGTCTCAAGGTCATAAAAAGCGCCGCAGATGACCATTTCGCCGCTTGTTGTTCGGTCAAGTATTGGCTTGGAGTTCGCGCGAAGTTGTTCCATTGAGGCGCGGATGTTGGCCTGCATACACTGATCGGCGAGGGCCTCGTTCATTTCGATCGGAGCAGGGCCAACCACCGGGGCAATGCTTGGAGCGATTTGATCAACAATCACGCTCAGGTTATCAGGGGACGGGTCTTTTTTTTGATTCAGTCTGCTAAGGGTCGCGCTGATCGCGCCGCAACCGGTGTGCCCGAGTACAATGACGATAGGGGTCTGAAATTGTGTGGCAGCAAACTCAATGCTTGCAACTTGGGATGGCGCCGCGATATTGCCTGCTACCCGAACAACAAACAATTCGCCGAGACCTTGATCAAAAATGATCTCAACCGGAACCCGAGCATCGGAGCAGCTCAGCACGATGGCACTAGGATTTTGAGGCCGGTTACTCTCGCCGGATTGCCAGTATTTTGCGGTGGAACGACCTTCACGGTAGCGGAGATTGCCGGCTTTTAGGGCTGCCAGAACGCGGTCAGCTGAGGTCGGGGTCATGGGGGGCCAAGCGTTGAGGGTCAGGATGGCGGATCACAGTTTACCTCCGATTGATTAGGCCCCAGTGTAGCACTGTCCGGCTCATTGTGGGCCGGCCGTGGAGGTTAGTACCCAAAAACCGACGGCTCTGGTCCGGTCAATCCCTGTTTAAATGGTTCACCTTCGGATTTGATCAACAGCAACATGGAGTTGAGGGGGATGGCGTGACCGGGCGCTGTCGGTGTGTTCGGTAGAGATCGAGCGCACAAATGCCCGTTGATGAGAACCGGTAAAACAACAAGGTGCACATCGCAAGCCGCCGCACTCGGACCCTTTGTGAGCGGGTCAAAGGTTTCCATTGGATTGATTGAGTGCGGACAACCCCTTGAGTATGATTCGCGGATGGACAGGGTCTATGACTATATTGTAATTGGCGCGGGCTCAGCCGGGTGTGTGATGGCCACTCGGCTGGCAAAAAACCACCGAGTACTGCTGCTTGAGGCCGGTCGAGCCAATCCGTCTTGGGATTTTAGGGTGCATATGCCAGCTGCGCTTTCAGAAGTTCTGAAAGGCACTTGGTATAACTGGGCTTATAACTCGCTGCCTGAACCTTATATGAACGACCGCGTCATGTACTGTCCCCGGGGCAAGGTCCTTGGGGGGTCGTCATCGATCAACGGAATGATTTTTGTGCGGGGCAATCCGCAAGACTTTAATCGGTGGTCAGAAGTTTACGGAGCGACCGGTTGGAGTTACTCGGATGTCCTGCCGTTTTTTAAGATGAGCGAGACCAAACAGGGCGGAGACCCCCAGTTTCGTGGTGACAGCGGCCCTGTGCAGATTACCAATGGCGAGACGGATTCTCCGCTGTGCCAAGCGTGGCTTGGGGCGGGTCAGGAGCTGGGCTTTGACCTGACGGATGATTTTAATGGTGCTCGGCAAGAAGGGTTTGGACCCTTTGATCGATCAATCGCTCATGGACGCAGACAGAGCACGGCGGTGGCCTATCTCAGCGATCATGCTGCAGCGCCCGATGCGCCAGGTCTGACCGTGATGACGAAAACTCAAGTGCAAAAGGTGGACCTGGAGTCTGGAAGGGTCAAAGGCGTCACCGTGCTGTTAGGAGGGCGCCTAATTAGTTTTGGAGCAGAGAGGGAGGTTATTTGTGCTGCAGGTGCGATCAATTCTCCCCAGCTGTTAATGCTTTCCGGCATCGGGCCCGAAGCAGAGTTAAAGAAGCACGATATCGTCTGTCACGTTGCCAGTGAGGAAGTTGGACAAAACTTACAGGATCACCTTGAGGTCTATGTCCAGGCCGATTGTCAACGACCGGTTTCTTTATACCCTGTGACACGAGGTCTAGGAAAACTGCTCGTGGGCGCACGTTGGTACTTTTTTAACCAAGGTCCGGGTGCGACCAATCACTTTCATACTGGGGCCTTTCTTCGAAGCGGCTATGACCCGGGTTACCCAGATTTACAGTTTCATTTCTTGCCTGTGGCGATGGATTACGATGGTAAGGATCAGCACAAAGGACATGGCTTTCAAGCCCATGTCGGTCCCATGAAGCCGACCAGTCGCGGTCAGGTCACGTTAAGGGATGCCAATCCGATGCAGGCGCCTAACATACAGTTTAATTACAACGCGACGGAGCAAGATCAGCGGGTTATGCGGCAGGGCATCGATCTCGCTCGGGAGCTGATTGCGAGTCGATCCTTCAACGGCTTGGCGGGTAAAGAACTGAAACCGGGTGTCGGAAATCTTGAGGATTTTATCCGAGAGCGAGGCGAAAGCGCTTATCATCCCAGCGGCACATGCCGGATGGGCGCAGACTCTCGGGCGGTGACTGATCTTGACGGGCGAGTTAAGGGTGTTCGCGGTTTAAGAGTCGTTGATGCTTCACTGATGCCTGAAATTACTAACGGCAATCTCAATGCAGTGGTCATTATGATGGCAGAAAAAATTGCCGCCGGGATGACCCAATCATGAGCGTTCCAAAGTGACTGGGGTGATTCAAGTCCGTGTCCTGGGTTTGGCTGAGCCGAATGCCATCACTGATGGCGTGCTTTGCCGCGGCTTCATGATGCAGAGGGCCAATGGCTTGCTCTTCAGAGCGCCTGAAAGAAAGACAAATTACACCTTCCACGGTTTTCGAAAGGTTTGGGATTCTTGCTGCGCCTGGAGGCGATCCCAGTGAACGCATGGTCACAGCCGGTTTTCGGAATGACTTGCCTCAACTGTGAAGCGAAGGTCGAGGCGGCGCTGCTTGCACTTGAGGAGGTCCAGAGCGCGAAAGCTGATTTTTTAAATTCCGAGGTGCGTCTCGAGGGTGCGGTAGACCCTATGCTCGTTAGCCGTCTGATCGAAGCACTAGGCTATTCGGTGCACCCCAGCCTGGAGCAGGAGCCGAGCCCTGATGCAACGGAGGCGTTAACTTCTGAAGGCGCTGTAGCCGCGATCTCAGCACAGGCAAGGTCCGAGCCTCAGACGGCGCCTTCAAGGGTTCCCGTTGATTATTTCATGGCCATCGAAGGGATGGCCTGCGCGGGTTGTGTTGCAACAGTTGAGAGGATTCTCAATGACGCTCCGGACACGGTCCAAGCCGTGGTTAACTTTGCTGCGGAATCGGCCTGGCTCCAGAGCACAGGTGATTTCGAAACCATGGCTGAGGCGCTGGCGACTTCAGGGTACTCTGCACGATTGCTGGATGAAGCTACCGCTGTTGCGGAAACAGAGGTCACCGGGTCTCGTTTCAATATCTGGCACCAAGCCTGGATCGCACTGCTTGCGGGGAGTGTGCTGATGCTGTGGGCCATGGTTTTTGAGCAGGTTGGCCTCGGGGATGCGCGCATGAACCTCCTATTGATAGTAGGCAGCGCAGGGATCATTGCAGTTTCGGGTGGTCATTATTTTAAGCGCGCCTTTGCCGCCCTCCGCCATGGCATGGCCACGATGGATACTTTGATCGCGCTCAGCACTGGTGCTGCATGGCTTTACTCGAGCTTTGCGTTGGCACCGGCGGTCCTGCTTCTCGATTGGGCCGGGGGCATGATTTTCTACGAGTCGGCTTTTTTTATTATAGGGTTTGTCAATCTGGGGAAGGCCTTCGAACGACGGGTTCGCCTGCGAGCAGGTGGCGCCATCAGCGCATTGTCAGAGCTCCAGCCCACAACCGCCTCTCGGGTTTTGGCTGAGGGCGCGGTCGAGAGTGTGGCGATCGAACATGTTGCGAAGAACGATATCCTTCAGGTTGCCCCGGGGGCCCGGATTCCGTTGGATGGCATCGTTCGCGCAGGACATTCGGCGATTGATGCATCCTTGATCACAGGAGAGAGCGAGCTTCAAACGACGCTCATCGGTCAGCCTGTAATCGGCGGGACCTTAAATGTGGATGCTGTTATCGAAGTTGAAGTCACCGAGGTGGGCCAATCAACGGTGATGCAGCAAATGATTCGCGACCTTAAGCGGGCGCAAAATTCAAAGCCCGCTTTAGCCAGCCGAGTCGATCAGGTGTCCGCTTGGTTTGTTCCAATGGTCTTGGTTTTAGCAGTGTCCGCCGCGTTGATCTGGCTGCTGTTAGGAGCCTCCGCGGGCTTTGCAGTTGAAACGATGATGACTGTCTTGATCATAGCGTGTCCCTGCGCATTGGGATTGGCGGTACCCATGAGTATTATGGTCTCGGTTGGCCGTGCGGCCGAAGCGGGCTTAATGATACGTAATGGAAGGGTCCTCGAAGCCGCTAGGGCCGTGACGACGGTTATCTTTGATAAAACTGGAACCTTGACGTTGGGTCAGCCCGAAGTCTCAAGCCATCACTGGTTTTTTAAGGCCCAGGATGGCACGGAGGCCGCTAACTTGGCGGCCTTAAGTGCATTGTTGACCCGATCAGAGCATGTGCTTGCGCAGGCTGTGGTCGGTTTCTTGGGTGATGCTTCGACCGGACATTCAGTGACGGCACCGGAGCTTGAAGCGGGCCAGGGGGGATCTGGCCAAGTTGATGGAAGAAGGTTTGCGTTCGGACGGCTCAGCTACTTACATGAGCTTGGCTACGCCGGGGGCACCGAAGTCGATGCGGCGGAGGGTCAATCTCGGGTGTATTGGGGCACTGGCGAGCAGGTCTGCGGAGTGTTCCTGCTGGCGGATGCCCCGCGCGCTATGGCTGCTGAGACCATCGAAACACTTCATCGACTTGATAAGCGAGTGTTGATGTTAACCGGGGATCATGCCTCCCCGGCGGCGGTCCTTGCTGATGCACTTCAGCTAGAATTTGAGGCTGAACTGAGCCCAAGTCAGAAACAAGCGCGGGTTCAATCACTGCAATCCAGCGGCGCTGTGGTCGCGATGGTGGGAGATGGCCTGAATGATGCTGGCGCATTGGCGCGAGCAGATGTCAGTGTGGCCATGGCGCATGGAACCGAAGCATCCATTCAGGCCGCGGACCTGACGCTGCTCAGTAATGATCTCAATGCGGTGGCGCGTTTGATGACCCTGTCAAAACAAACGGTTCGAAATATTCAGCAAAATTTGGTGTTTGCGTTTTTGTATAACGTAACCCTCATTCCGGTTGCAGCGGGATTACTGTATCCGAGTTTGGGTTGGCGGATTGATCCGTCACTGGCGGGTCTAGCCATGGCGTTATCCAGCGTGTCGGTGGTGATCAATTCGGCCAGACTCAGCCATCGACCGTTGCTCGCAACATCCTATCCCGAATGATTTGCGTTAGCGTGCAAAGCGCGTCGCAGTAGGACTGACTGAAGGCAGCATTACGCTATGAATTCTGCGCAACTCGACCCTTAGGCAAGGAGCCCCCAGTGAGTTATCAAAATCAAGCTTGGTTGGACCAACACGTTGAGCCGGTAGAGGACCCAGAGCTCGAAATAATCGACCCCCATCACCATCTTTGGGATCACCCCGAACACCGTTACCTACTTGACGAATTTAAGCGAGATTTAGACAGCGGGCATCGCATTGTGAGTTCAGTATTTGTTGAATGCGCAAGTATGTACCGGCAAGCAGGTCCCTCCTCGATGGCGCCGGTTGGAGAAACAGAGTTTGTTAATGGGATTGCCGCTATGTCAGCGAGCGGTGGCTATGGCGCGCAGAGAATGGCTGCGGGGATTGTTGGATTTGCTGACTTAACACTTGGAAAAGCGGTGGGCGCTGTACTTGATGCTCACCTTGCGGCGAGCCAGCGTTTTCGAGGCATTCGTCATGCAACGGGATGGCACCCCAGCCCGGCCATCCGAAATTCTCACAGCGATCCTCAGGAGGGTTTGATGAGCGATCCTCGCTTCCGCGCGGGATTTGCAGAGCTTGCACCCAGGGGCCTGAGTTTTGACGCTTGGTTTTATCACCCTCAGATACCTGAGTTTATCGAGCTTGCTGATGCTTTTCCGGAAACGACCCTTGTCCTTGACCATTTTGGAGGACCCTTGGGGATCGGTCCTTACCAGGGCCAATCCGCTGAGGTCTTTAAAGCCTGGCGGTCTGACGTGTCGAAGCTCTCCCAGCGGCCCAATGTCGTGATGAAGTTGGGTGGTTTGGTCATGCCGATCAATGGCTTTGAATTGCACAAACGGAGGCGGCCGCCAACATCCGACGAGATCAAAGCCTTGACGGGAGATTACTATCGTTTCGCGATTGAGTGTTTTGGCGCTGATCGGTGCATGTTTGAGAGTAATTTTCCGGTTGATCGTCAAAGTTGCTCGTATCGCGTCCTGTGGAATGCATTCAAAAAGTTGGTATCGGATGCCTCTGCTTCTGAGAAAGCAGCTTTGTTTCATGACACTGCGGCACGGATTTACCGTCTATGAAGACGGAGAGGCGCTTTTAATCGAGGCAGCCTCGAGGGACTCAAGGGCTGCTGAAACGCTCCATCAAAGTCGCCAAGCTCTCCTGTCGATAGCGTTTGACCAATGCCAGTGCGATGACGGCGGTCTCGATATCGACGAATCCCCGGTAGTTCTTGGGCCTAAAGTGCATTTGGAAGCTGCGAACGACCCGTTGGGTTTGGTGATCGAGTTCGCCGTTGACTGCAATAGGGTAACCGAGGGCCGCCAAACTTGCTTGGGTGAGCCGCACTAAGTCGGTGGAGGGTCCTGGTCCGAGGACATCTCTGAAGAACGCGAGGTCCTCAGCGCGTGGCCAGGCGCCAACACCGGCCTCGTACAGTCGATACCAGGGGAACTTCGGTCCTGGATCAATTCTTCGTTCCGGAGCAATATCCGCGTGCCCGATAACCTGTAGGGGTTCGATGTCGGGATGGCGAGCAATAATATCCTGAGCAAGGGCAATCAGCAGTTGGATTTGGGTTTCGGGATAATCGATGAATTCACAGATTGACTCCAAATCAGGAAGCTCGAGCGCTTCCAAAGATTCAGGAGCGCACCGCGAACTGTTGACGATCTCAATTCCAATAGAGCGATCGTTTAATGCGGTTTCACCGCCCCAAAAGCTTAAGCCGGCGTGCCAAGCGCGCTGGTGTTCGTTAACCAATCGATACACCTTGAGCGTGCTGTGGGGATAGGTGACATCTTCCAATCTTGGGACCAAGTAGTGGGCGCTGACGGGCCGCTCAGATTGAACCGTGAGTGCGGTGAGCGATTCATCGAAATCCTCTGAAGTAAAGTGCAGTACGAGATGGTTGATTCGGCCATTTTGATTGGCGGAAGGAACATCGACCAAGGGGATCGCGGTGCAACCGCACAAGATCGCGAGCGTTAGTGCGAGGCTTTGAATGATTCGATGAGGCCGTCTCGGAAATTGGACGCAGGCCACATTGTGCGAGGGTGGTGGGTTCGGTGAGGGACTGAGTCTTGATTGGGTCATACTTTTGATTGGGCGCGCTCAGCACAGCCTTGGTGAGGGTGGTAGATCAATTGCTGCATGATGGTGAACTCCATCGCTCTAGCGTCTGTATTGGATGACTGCGCTGACAGCCCTCAACCAGTCCAGTCTCTTAGGCCCCATTCAGCGCTCCCCGCAGCATCTAAAAAGCGTTCCTCAGTGATGCGGATGATTCATTCTGGCGTTAATTGGCGCTTAAAGCGTCTCCTTTTCACTGCGTTGAAACATTTGGAGCACGCCAGACAATGAACGGTGTTGAACCTTCTTTTGATGTGCTCGCTGCTCCAGTTGACTGAGAGTCTGGTTTAACTGGGCAAGATGATCAGGAGCAAAACCATCTTCTAGCGCTGTAGCGAATGTCTCGAGCATCATGAGATCTTCCTCAGAAAGGACTTGGTCTCGGCGTAGCTGATCAATGTAAGCCCGAGCGACGAGGGGGCTGTCAGGCCATCGAACGGGAAACTGTTGTTGTGGATTAAACGTCTCGCCAGGATCAGCCAAAGCGGCGGCGGCAATTTCATTGGCCGTGAGAAATTCGCTTGGCAGGAGTTCGAGAACATCTAAGCCTCGGGTGATCTCGGTTGCATAGATTTGTCCTTGGTACCAGTAGGTCGACCAAAAACCGCCGAGCACAAGTTGGGTCTCGTGGATAGGGCCACGATCAAAGTAGGCAATTTCTATTGGATTTTTAGAGTCGGTGAAGTCGATCACTGAAATGCCGCCCTGATACCAGGCTTGAACAAAGATGTCTCTGCCAGGAATGGGCACGATCGACCCATTATGGGCGACGCAATTTTCGGTTTTTGTCTGGGGTGCGGGCATCTTATAGTAGGACTGGAAGTCGAGTTTGTGGTCGGCAATGTCGAAGATTGCGATGGCGCCCCAATCGATGGGATCAAAGCTTCTGCAGCGAGGGCGCATGCCGCCGCCCCACTCGTCAGTAAACAAAACTTTCGTGCCATCATTGTTAAAAGTGGCTGAGTGCCAGTAGGCAAAACCTGTGTCGGTGACCACATCCAATCGACTGGGTGTCAGGGGATGGGTGATGTCAAAGATGATGCCATTGCCTGAACAAGCCCCTGCTGCAATGCCACCGGTGGGGTAGACGGTAATGTCATGGCATTGGTCTGTGCGAGAGGTGGTTTGTGATTCGTCATCGTGTTCCCCGCCGCGCCAAAGCCCGGCCAAGGCGCCTGTTTTGGGATCGGCAAAGACCGCAGGACTGTCAACGATTTTGGCCTTAGAAGGATCCGCTACGGGTATTTCGATGACGTCAATTCTAAACAAGGCGGTCCGATTGTCGCCTGGCGTTGCGCCGATACAGTCCGCAAGCTCCTCTTCTTTGCGGATGTTAGAAGTTCCAGAATTGTAGACAATGATGGTGTCCTCATTGCTGCTCACAACAGAGTGCGTGTGTGATCCTCGGCAGGTTTGCACGAGCCCCACTTGTTTAGGTTCAGTCAGATCACTGATGTCAAAGATGCGCAGGCCTCGGAAGCGCTCAGAGCTGATATCGTCGGCGATTCCCCCGAGCCCGCAGTCGATGCGTCCTCGGTTTTCCTCTACTGACATCAGCAAAAGGTCACCGACAATCGAGACGTCACCCTGGCCGCCGGGACAGACGACAGAGCTAAGAAGGTTGGGGGGTGCACTTGGGTTGAGGCGATAAAGGTTAAAGCCGTGATATCCCCCCAAAGCTAAAAGGTCTCCCGAAAAAGCCATATCGGTATAAGAAAAGCTCAGCAGGGGAGAACGTTTTGAGCGGGGTTCGGGCTTTTCCCGATCAGGCAAAGTCCCTGAATCAGCGGGCTTATGTTTTTCTGTATGGGATTCAGTCTGCTCTTGGACCTCGGATGCCCCATCCGTGCTCATGAAAGGAAGCGATGCGGCCCAGCGAGACCACCAACTGACCTCCTCGGGTTGATCTTCTTTCGGCGCTAATGGCGGCAATTCAGAGGGGTTTTCTGGATCAAAGAAACCCGGTGGTTTGGGTAAATTTACGACAAGGCGCATATTCAGCGCAGCTTCGCCGCCGGTCGGGAACCCCGCTGGAAGATTAGCCCGGGGGTCTGGGGAAAGGCCGGCCCGAAGTAGATCCATACGATCAATCTCTGCGGTTTGCTCGTTTTTTAGGTCTGTAATGAATTGGTAGAGGGCTGGATCGTGAGCGGAGCCTGGCAACTCCAAGAGATTCTTTGTCATCTCAAGGGCACCGTCGTGATGGTTGATCATGAGTTCCAAGAACAGCGTTTCAAATTCGAGGCTGGATGCGTCCGCAAGCGCGCGCATCTGCTCAGGCGACGCCATGCCCATCGCGGCGTGATGCGTGGACATGTCGGAATGATCCATCTCGCGAACATGGGATTGTTCACGATCATCAAGCCACGATTCCATAAAAGTAATTTCGTCGATTTGGGACGCTTTAATTCTGCCAGCGACATCAATAAACGAGGGCTGGTTGGTGCGCTCGTTAACGAGATTTGCCATGTCGACCGCTTGCTGATGGTGGACGATCATGTCCTGCAGAAAGCGCGTATCGTCGGGGGAGAAGCTGGAGACTGCGATTGCGGAGGCCTCTGCGGCATCGAGTATTTTATGTGGTTGGCCCGGTGCGCCAGGTTGAATGATGGGCGGCTCTGCCATTGCCGTGAGTGAAAGCAGAAGGCCGGCGCAGGCGCTAGAGGTTACTGAACCAAGGTTGATCCAGCGCAAAATCGATTTTTTTTGGACTCGATTTGATCGGTGGTCAATCGAGAAGCCATGGTCTAAAAAGCCATTCGTCAATAAGCCATTATTGGACGAACCAACATTTAAAAACTTAGGAATTTTAAAGCCGATAAGTCCAAGTGAAAGCTTACGCCTTAGCATCGCTTGCTCCAAATTTGTGATCGAGCTCTAGATGCGCTTGAGGCTCAATTCTGATGTATGAATGTAGGTTAGCAACAGCACCAGTGAGGTTGTAACCATAGCATTACCTCCGCTCGAGAACAGCTTTGAGGGATCCGCCGTGTGTCATCAGGGTTTGTTAGGGTCTTAATGAGTTCACGAGTTTTAGTTTGAGTTTCCCACCGGATTTCCCGTAAGTCTCCATCGTTTTCAAGCGGTATCGTGGTAGCGTTTGACAAAGCCCACGAGGAGTCGACATGAAATCTGTGAAGGTATCAGACTATATGGTGGGAAAGCCGGTGACGGTGCCCGAAACCGTTACCATTGCTCAAGCTGCGCGAGTCATCACGGACAATAAGGTCTCTGGGGTAATTGTGGTCGATACAGACGGCCGTGCCGTCGGCATGCTTTCTGAACTGGATTGCCTACGCAGCCTGTTGTCGGAGATCTATAATGGCCAGACCTTAGGCGGCGACTCAGTCGTTGACGTCATGACAACGCCAGTCACCGATGCGGCGCCGGATGATGACATCATCAGTGTGGCTGAGTCCATGCTGTCAAACAAGCAGCGCAGGCGCCCTGTCGTCAATCAGGGGTCGTTGGTGGGCCAGATTACGTGTCGGCAGCTGCTCGGCGCGCTTTTGGATTATTGATTACTCCCTTTCGTTGACTGACGTTTTGACGCCCAGAAGTGGATAGTCAGAGGCTCGATATTCAGAGGCTGGTTAGTTCAAAGGTCGATAGCCAGAGATTCGACAATCAGCTTCAAGGGCGTTTCGGGAAAGTGCGCTATTCAATGTCTTTTAAGCGGATCGCGCCGGGTAAGCGAGTCGCGTCGCTCAGCAAGCGATGGTGATTAAGTAGGCCTTTGGCTCAAGTTGCTTTGCATTCAAGAGTTGTTGTCTGTGCTGAAAGTAAAAGGCCTAGGCTTCACTGGTTAGGGATTCGATGCTCTGCGATCCGCCGGAGTGTTCTTTATCACTGCGGTTATCCGGATTGAGGGCTTTTTTAATCGATATCCTGGCCAAAAACCAAAATGTATCCGTTAATGTCGGTCACGCTGAAATCCCTGATACCATAGTCTCGATCTCCGATTTCAGTGGT
>Ga0209631_10003770_pt1 | contig 17229 bp, 16 predicted proteins | sample COG_08_FD_184752 | JGI IMG/M metagenome (GOLD analysis project Ga0209631, IMG submission 184752) | Pelagic Microbial community sample from North Sea - COGITO 998_met_08 (SPAdes) (version 2) | ecosystem: Environmental > Aquatic > Marine > Neritic zone/Coastal water | place: Helgoland, sampling...
GTATGTAATATAAAAAATGATAATTCACTAAAAATTTATGGCCTAATTAAGAATATTTATGAACTTACTTTCATCAACATCATTATATAGTTTTTTTACAATAATCAGCAGAATTTTTGGCTATGTAAGAGACATTCTAATAGCTATTTTTCTTGGAGCATCATTTTTTGCCGATGCTTTTTTTGTTGCTTTTAGATTACCGAATACTTTTAGAAGATTATTTGCTGAAGGAACTTTTAACGCAGCTTTTATACCAAGTTATATAGCTGCAAAAGTTGAAGGCAAAAATGAGGGAAAGAAATTTGCAGATGATGTTTTAAGCTCATTATTACTTATATTAATATTAGTAGTTACACTTGTTGAAATCTTTGCACCTTACTTAGTTTATATTATAGCACCAGGATTTACTGAAAATGAAGTCAAATTTGAATTAGCTGTACAACTAACGAGAATTACTTTTCCATTTTTATTATTTGTAAGTTTATCATCATTTTTTTCAGGCATTCTAAATTCTAACAATAAATTTGCAGCTGCTGCAGCAGCCCCAATTATATTAAACATTGTTCTAATTATTAGTTTAATAACATCATATTATTTAGATCTTAATTTTGTTAAACAGCTATCATATGGAGTAACATTAGCAGGGTTTATTCAATTAATTTTTTTAGTTTATGTTACATTAAAATTTTATAGACCAAACTTAGTTCTAAGATTAAAGTTTAGCAGCAAGTTAAAATTTTTTTTTAGAAAGCTTTTACCAAGCATTTTTTCATCAGGTGTAACCCAAATAAATATTTTAGTTGGAACAATTATTGCTTCTTTTCAAACAGGGGCTGTTTCTTATTTGTATTATGCAGATAGAGTTTATCAAATTAATTTAGCAATAGCAGGGATAGCCGTAGGAACTGTATCTTTACCGGTTTTGTCTCAAGCTCTTAAAAAAAAAAATATAAAAAAAATCTCTGATATTCAGAACAAATGTTTCGAACTGTCTTTATTGCTTTCCATTCCCGCTAGTCTTGGTTTAATCTTGGCTTCCAATCAAATTGTAAACGCATTATTTGGTTACGGTTCATTTTCAGTAAAAGATGTTGAAATGACTGCAAGTGCGCTTAAATTTTTTGGCTACGGAGTTCCTGCATTTGCCTTAATTAAAATTTTATCTAACTTCTTTTTTGCTAGAGATAATACCGTAGCGCCTTTTTATATCTCTATTTTTATTGTAACTCTGAATATTTTAATAAGTGTAAGTTTATTTGTTAAAATAGGATTTGTAATTATTCCAATTGCTACATCAATTTCAACATGGGCAGGTGTAATAATTTATTTATATTTATTGCAAGAAAAAAAATCTCTTCTTTTACAAAGGCAATTAATAATTAATTTAATTAAAATATTGATCTCAACAATGATCATGTCTTTAATTTTGTTTTTTGCCTTAGAAAATTTTGCAAATTATTTAGATTATACCTACGATTATAAAGCAGTTTATCTAATATTAATTGTTAGTTTTGTGGGTATTCTTTATTTAATATCATGCTATTTATTAGGAATATTAAAACTAAAAAATTATAAAACAAATTAGATGACTAATAAAAAATTAGTATTTTCAGGAGTACAGCCTACTGGCAATTTACATTTAGGAAATTATTTAGGAGCTCTTAAAAAGTTTGTGTCTTTACAAAAAGAAATGAAATGTATTTATTGTGTAGTTGATCTTCACGCTATAACTGTTTTTCAAAAACCTAGTGAACTACATGATAATGTTTTGGAGACTACAGCAGGTTTTTTAGCAACTGGATTAGATCCAGATAAAAGCGTTATATTTAACCAGTCTTCTGTTTCTGGTCATACAGAGCTAGCTTGGATATTAAATTGTGTTTCAAGAATTGGCTGGTTAAATCGAATGACACAATTTAAAGATAAAGCTGGCTCGGATAAAGAAAAAGCTAGTGTTGGATTATATATTTATCCCAATTTAATGGCTGCCGATATACTTTTGTATAAAGCTACCCATGTTCCGGTTGGAGCTGATCAAAAACAACATTTAGAGTTATCTAGAGACATAGCTCAGAAATTTAATAAAGATTATAATTGTGAAAATTTTTTTCCTCTTCCCGAACCGTTAATTTCTAAAAATATTTCAAGGGTTATGAGTTTAAGGGATGCAACAAAAAAAATGAGCAAATCTGAAGAGTCAGATTATTCAAGAATTAATCTCAAAGATACAGCTGATGAAATAAATAAAAAAATAAAAAAAGCTAAATCAGACTCTGAGCCGATACCAGAAAATATAAAATTATTAACAAATAAACCTGAGGCCTTAAATTTACTAACCATATATTCTGAAATTACAAAAAATAAACTTGAAGAGGTTATTTTTGAAATGGCTGGAAAAGAATATTCATTTTTAAAAACTAAATTAGCCGAAGCTATAATAGGAGAAATAACACCAGTTGGAAAAGAATTACAAAAAATACTTAAAGATAAGTCATATTTAAAAAATGTTATAAAAAAAGGCAGTGAAAAGGCTAATATAATAGCTGAGGAGAACCTAAAGAATATACGTGCTAAAGTAGGTTTGATATAATATATAAGCATTAATGATACAAACTGAAACAACACCTAATCCTGACTCAATAAAATTTTTGTCAGAAAAAATAATTTCTGTTTCCGGAACAGAGGAATTTCAAAAAGAGCAAAAAGATAAAGTTACAATTCCGTTTGTCAAAGAATTATTGGATTTTAAAGGTGTAGAATTAATTTTATTATCGGAAAAATTTTTGTCAGTAAAAAAAACTAAAGAAGTTTCATGGAATGAGTTAAAACCAATGGTCATTTCTCATTTAAATGATTATTTTTCAAAAAATAACGAACCCATTTTAAACAATAAAAAAAAATCTGCTGATAATGCTAGTAATAACAGTGAAATTGTTAACAAGATTATGGAAGTTTTAGATACTAAAATCAGACCATCTGTGGCAAGAGATGGTGGAGACATTAAATTTGTATCTTTTGAAGATGGTGTTGTAAAAGTTCTTCTACAAGGCAGCTGTTCAGGTTGCCCCAGCTCTTTGATGACTTTAAAACAAGGAGTTCAGAATCTTTTAAAACATTATGTAAAAGAAGTTAATACTGTTGAGGCCATACAATGAAAAAAAAACTAAGTTACAGAGACAAACTAGTCGAATTAGCCTACATATATGATGTTAAGGAAATAAAAGATTATCAAAATAATCGAAAAAATTTAACAACAGGCCAGTTAGAGCTAATACTTAAGAAAAACAAAATTGCAATACCAAAAGACTTTAAATCAAATTTCTTAAGAGACAATATTGTTAAACCAGTTACAAAAATTAAATTTAATTTAATTGAATTTAAAGAAAACAGAATTAAAGATAAAAATAGATTTGTACGAAAAGCAGAAAATTTTAAACATGACTCAAATAGAAAAATTGCAAGAACATTTAAAGATATTTGGAAACAACTTGGTCAAATAGGCCTTAATTTTCTTAATATCATTCCCAAGTTAGGTAAAGTCATATATCAATTTTTTGGAAAATTATTCATTGACCTTTTTCACGGAATTTATAGTCAACAAGTAGAACCACAAAAGGCTAAAAGAGTAATTATTGGTATTTCATCGGTAGCAGTTGTTTTTACTGTAGCTTTTAGCGGAATAAATTATTTTTCAGACGATAAAATTGTAAAAAAAACAGAAATTAAAAAAGAGCTTGAAGTAAAAAAACCTGAGATTAAAAAAGAAGTTATAAAGCCAGATGTGAAAGTCAAAAAAAAAATAAAAAAACCTGAAATTAAAAAAGAACAGGAACCAAAATTTGAGGTAAAAAGAAAAAGTGTCGACGAAGTAATTTTACCTGATTTAAACCTTAAAACTGAAACTGTTTTAAATCTTTTTAAAGATGTCGAGTATGATCTAGGAAAAGTAAGATCAAAAAAATTAGTTAAACCAATTTATTTTACTCAATTCCCAAAAGATTTGAATGCACTTGAAAGCACTCAATTAAAAAAAGAAACTTTTATTAAAATAGTTTTGCCTCTAGTTGTAGCAGAAAATGAGAGAATTCTTGCTGATAGAGAAAAACTGAAAATTTTGTCTGATAAAAAATTTACTACCGATCCAGAAAAGCAGTGGATTAGACAAAAGTTGTTAGAGTACAAAGTTAAAAAAGGTGATTTAAAAGAGTTATTAGTCCGAATGGATATAATCCCAACTTCGATAGCTCTAGCCCAAGCAGCAAAAGAAAGTGGTTGGGGAACATCAAGATTTGCATTAGAAGGAAACGCTATATTTGGTCAGTGGACTTGGAGCGGACAAGGAATTGCTCCACTAGATAGAGCAAGCAATAAAAATCATAAAATTTTAAAATTTCCAATTTTAAGAGCTTCAGTAAAAGCTTATAAAAACAATCTTAACACTCATAAGAGTTATACAAAGTTTAGAGAAAAAAGATTTAATTTAAGAGAAAAAAATAAAAAAATTTCCGGTTTAGAATTGACAGAAACGCTGAATAACTATGCCCAAACAGGATCTGAATATACAAAGATTTTAAACCAAATTATTAGACAAAATAGATTAAGTGATTTCGAACCAGTAAGTTTAATTAATTCAGTCAAAAACATAGAACTTAGCTCTTAGATTATCTTTCGCTTACCACAAACTGAATACCCAACCAACGCCAAAAACCACTCGGATCTCTTAAAGAACAATTAATTCTTCCTCTTTCGCCAACAAATTTTTCATTAATATTTATTAACAATGTATTAGTATTTTCAAATTTTATATTTGAGAGTCTCCATCTATCAGCTTCATTAGAATAACAAGTTAATGATTTTAAATTTTTTATATTTTCATAAAAATTTATTTTAACTTGAGGTGGATTTCTACTTTGTAGCAGGTACTTTTCATCAGGAAAAATATTTTGGTATTTAAATGGTAATGTTTTCATTAAAGAGTTAAATCTTTTAATTTCCCCATACTTTTCATTGATTGGAAATCTAGGAAGCTCATAAAAGTTTTTTGTATCATCCATTACTCCAGAATGTTGTCCAAACGCATATTTAAAGTTTAGTGATTTTATTAATTCTTTAAATTCTAAACTATATTCACCAAACGGATACGAAAAAAAATCAGAATTTTTTCCTAATTTTTCTTTAAAAATTTTTATTGATTTTTCAATATCTTCTCTAATTATTTTGATATTTTCATCAACAAGGTATTCATGGCTATGACTATGGTTTCCTATTTGAACAAAATTTTCTTTAGCCACTTCTTTTATTTGATCCCAACTCATATAATTAAAAGAACCAACTTCTCTTGTACTTATAAATAAAATGAATGGTATTTTTTTTTCTTTAAGAATAGGCCAAGCATTTTCATAGAAGGAAGAAAAACCATCATCTACGGTTAAAAGAATCTTTCTTTGCTTTTTATTATTGAGCAATTCGTATTCAAAGTTTTTTGGATCAACAAAGCTAATTTTATTATTTTCAATAATTTTTAAGTGTTCTTTAAAATCATCAATTTTTATATTTGTGGATGGATATTTGTTTTCTTCAAATCTGTGGTACATTAAAGATATTATACCAAAATCATCAATATCTTCTGTTAAAGGATTTGAATACAAATTGTTTTGAAAAGCTAAAATAGTTATAAACAAGCTTATGATAAAAGATTTTCTTATTTTAAATTGCATAGGCAAAAATGATAAAATTGGTATTAAATTTGATAATAGATTTTATATCCACGATTTTAAACAAAAAGTAAATAAAAATGATCAATTAGTTTCAAACATAATAAATCTAATAAAAAAATACAAAGTTATTATTAATAATGATTTTTCTGTATTAATTAACAGCGGACCCGGCTCGTTTTCTTCTATTAGAGTTTCTTTAGCTGTAGCAAAAGGAATAAAAATTACGAAAAAAGTTAATTTATATGGATATAATAATACTGATTTAGGTCAATTTAACCTTGCTAATATTGAGCTTTTAATTAAAAAAAATTTAATACAAAAAAAATTGATTAAACCCTTATATATAAGATAAATTAAAAAGATGAATGCAATTGAAGACAAGTGCAAGCAAAAAGGAGTTAGACTTACCGATCAACGAAAAATTATCGCTCAAGTTATGGCAGAGTCTAAGGATCATCCAGATGTAGATGAACTTCACAAAAGAGTTACAGAAGTAGACAAAAAGATAAGTATCGCAACAGTATATAGAACTGTAAAACTTTTTGAGGAAGCAGGTATAGTAGAAAAACATGATTTTAAAAGTGGAAAAGCGAGATACGAGCAATCTCCCGACGAGCATCATGATCATCTAATAGACATTAATAGCGGTGAAATAATAGAGTTTGTTGATAAAGAAATTGAAAAACTTCAAAATGAAGTAGCGCAAAAGCTAGGTTATAAATTAGTTGATCATAAGTTAGAACTTTATGGTTCAAAAATAAAAAAATAAATTGCAAAAAAAAATATTTATCAAAACGCTAGGCTGTCAAATGAATGAATATGACAGTAATCGAATTTTAGATTTAACAAAAAAATTAAATTATTCATCTACAGATAGTTTGAGCGAAGCTAATTGTTACATTTTAAACACTTGCCATATAAGAGAAAAAGCAACAGATAAAGTTTATCATGATATAGGTAGATTAAAAAAGGCGTTCAGAAATAAACCCAAACCAATTGTTTTGATAGCAGGCTGTGTAGCTCAGGCAGAAGGAGAAATTTTATTAAAAAAAGAAAAATATATAGATGGAGTTATTGGTCCTCAATCATATCATCAGATTAATAATATGATTTTGAAATTAGAAAAAAAAAAAGAACCAATAGATTATACCGAGTTTGACGTAATTGAAAAATTTGACAGTTTAAATTCTTTAAAAAACTCTAATAATAAAATTTCAACATTTTTAACTATACAAGAAGGGTGTGATAAATTTTGCAAATTTTGCGTTGTACCCTACACCCGTGGTCCTGAATTCTCTCGATCAATTGACGAGATATTATTAGAAGCAAATCAATTAGTAAAAAATGGAGCACGTGAAATTACTCTGTTAGGTCAAAATGTAAATGCTTATAATTTTGAAACTAAAAGACTCTCAGATTTAATTTTTGAAGTATCAAAAATTAAAGACTTAAAAAGAATAAGATACACTACTTCGCACCCTAAAGATTTAACTGAAGATTTAATTGAAGCACATAAAAATTGTGAAAAATTAATGCCCTTAATTCATTTACCAGTTCAAAGTGGATCAAATAAAATATTAAAAAAAATGAATAGAAAGCATACTATTGAGGAATATTGTGAAACTTTAAAAAAATTAAAAAAAGTGAAACCAAATATTGAATTTTCTAGTGACTTTATTATTGGATATCCAGGAGAAACTAATAACGATTTTGAAGCGACCACTAAATTGATGCTTAGTGTGAAATTTATAAACTCATATTCTTTTGTTTTTAGTCCAAGACCAGGCACAACCGCATTTGGTTTAAAAAGAATTTCTGGAAAAATTACAAAGAATAGGCTTGCAAAATTCCAAAAAATTGCAGAAGAGATAAAAATTAATTATAGAAAAAAATTAATTAATAAAATTGGATTAGTATTATTTGAAAACAAAATTAAGAATGAAAATAAGTATTTCGGAAGAGATGAATACGCGAATTCAGTTATAGTTGAAAGTAATAATGAAAATTTAAATGGAAAAATAAAAAGTATAAAAATTTTGAATGTAAACCACAATACTCTATTTGGTAAAATTGTTCATGATAGCAATCAAACAAACTATGCAGCTTAGATAAATGTCTGAAATTATTAAATTAGAACAAAATCTTATTATTAAAAAAATAGATAGTGAAACTGTAAATGTTTCAATTATAAATAATGAGATGTTAATGGCTATTGCAGGGCAATTCGATCAACATCTAAAAAGTTTATCTAAATTAACAAGCACCGAAGTTTATTTCAGAGGCAACTCTATTACATGCAAAGGAGCTAAAGAAAATCTTTCAACATTTTGCGAGGCAATAAAGTTTTTAATAAGTAAATATTTAATAACGAATATTATAGAAAAAGAGGATATAGTTTTATCGGTGAAAAAAAATATGGAAATAGAACAGTCTAACGTTAAACGTTTTAAACAATTAATAAAGACCCCAAAAAAATCTGTTATAGCAAGATCAGAAAAACAGTCTGAATACATTAAAGTTCTGAGAGAAAATGATATTATATTATCTCTAGGACCAGCAGGAACTGGAAAAAGTTTCTTAGCAGTTTCAGTAGCTGTAACTTTATTAATGGAAAAAAAAATAGATAGAGTTATTCTTTCCAGACCAGCAGTAGAAGCAGGAGAAAAATTAGGATTTTTACCAGGTGACATGAAAGAAAAGGTTGATCCATATTTAAGGCCTTTGTACGACGCGTTATACGAACTCTTTGGAGCAGATAAAATTGATAAGAAAATAGAGACAGGAGAAATTGAAATAGCTCCATTAGCTTTTATGAGAGGAAGAACTCTTAAAAATTGTTTTGCAATTTTAGATGAAGCGCAAAATGCTACAGAAACTCAAATTAAAATGTTCTTAACAAGAATAGGTGAAAACTCCAAACTAGTTGTCAATGGAGATCCTAGTCAAGTAGATCTGATAAAAAAATCTCACTCAGGATTAATTAAATCTAAAAATATCCTAAAAGATATTAAAGAAATAAAACTAATAGAATTTGATCATAATGACGTTGTGAGACATCCACTTGTTTCAAAAATTATTAGGGCTTATCAAAATAAAAGCACTGATGATAACAATTAATGTAATAGTCAATAATAACTACTGGTATAGTTCTATTAAAAATCCAGATAATTATATTGCCAGGAAAATAAATAGGATTAATAAATTTGAAAAAATTTATTTTAAAAAAAAAATTTATTGCACATTACTCCTCTCGGGTAATAAAGAAATTAAATATCTTAATAATAAATTTAGAAAAAAAAATTTGTCAACAGATGTTTTATCTTTTCCTTTTCAACCAAAAAAAGAATTAAATAATTTATTAAAAAGTGAAAAAGAAATTTATTTAGGAGATATAATAATAAACCTCAACAAAATAGAAAAAAAAAATTTAAATAGTTTTAAATCAGAATTTGACCGTTTATGGATTCATGGTTTTTTGCACCTTTTTGGGCACGATCATAAAAATGAAAAAGATTTTTTAAAAATGAAACAAGTGGAAAAAAAATATTTAGATCTAATAAATGCTTAAAAATCTTTTAAGTAATCGTTTTGTAGTACTATATATTATTCCGTTTATAATTGGCTCTATATCAGTTTTATCTTTTGAACCGTTTAATCTAACAATTATTAATTTTATAATTTTACCACTTTTTTTTTATTTTATTGTTTACATCAACAATAAATCAAAAGGGATTTATAGAAAGAAACCTTATAAAAAAAATCTATTTATATTTGGATTATTATTTGGATTTGGATTTTACTTAAGTGGTATTTCATGGATTACCAACTCTCTTACATTTGACAACAATTTTAAAGTTTTAATTCCATTTGCCTTAATTCTGATACCGCTGTTCTTAGCTTTATTTACTGCTTTTACAACTCTAATTATTGGACCTTATTTAAAATATAATTTTATGTCGTTAATTTTTTTTTCGGGAAGTATCGCCTTTTCAGATTATTTAAGAGCAAAATTATTTACTGGTTTTCCATGGAATTTATGGGCTTACAGCACTAGTTGGATGATTGAGATATTACAAGTTTTAAGTTTAACCGGACTACATTTGTATAATTTACTTGTAATCAGCTTTTTTACAATACCTGCGATAATTTTTTTCAGAATTAGTCTGATAAAAAAATTACTTTGTTTTATTTTGACTATTTTAATTATTCTATTTTTTTTTATATACGGGAGTTATGCGATTAATAAAAATAAAGAAATTTTAGAAGTGTCTAAAAACTCTTTTTTTATAAAAATTATATCTCCCAATTTTAAATTGAAATATGGTTTAAGTAAAAAAGAAATTGAAGATAGGTTCAAAAAATTAATAAGATATAGCGATCCTGATAAAGATCGGGAAACATTATTTATATGGCCAGAAGGAGTTTTTAGTGGTTATAGTTTTGAAGAAATTAAGACTTTCAATGAATTAATTAAAAATAATTTTTCAAAAAAACATATTCTAGTTTTTGGAGCAAACAAATTAGACAAGGATTCTGGTAATTTTTTTAACAGCATGTTCTTAATTAACAATAATTTTGATGTGATTCAAAGCTATGATAAATTAAAACTAGTTCCATTCGGTGAATTTTTGCCATTTGAAAAATTATTAGATAGCTTCGGATTAAAAAAAATTACAGAAGGCCATGGATCTTTTTTAAAAGGAAACACAAATTCGTCTTTGATTTTTGAAAAATTAAATATTTTACCTTTAATATGTTATGAAGTTATTTTTACTGAATTAATTCAAAAGTCTAACATTAATACGAATCTTATTATTAATATTTCAGAAGATGGTTGGTTTGGGAAAACAATAGGCCCCGACCAACATTTTGCAAAATCAATTTTTAGAGCAATTGAAAATAATACTTTTCTTCTTAGGTCTGCAAATAAAGGTGTTAGCGCAATTATTGATAACAAAGGTAATATAATTAAGCAATTGAACCGAAACGAGGCAGGAAATATAGAGTTTGAGGTACCATTAATAAAGTCAAATAAAGTTAAAAATGATTTGATATTTTTTATACTTTTAATTACATATCTCTTTATCTTTTTAATTTATAAAAAAAATGCTCAAAAATAAATATTTGTTTACAAGCGAGTCGGTGTCAGAGGGGCATCCAGATAAAGTCTGCGACAGGATTTCAGACATGGTAGTCGACTCTTATTTGTCTAAAGATTCAGTTTCAAGAGTTGCTTGCGAAACATTAACAACTACTAACAAAGTTGTTTTAGCTGGTGAAATAAGAGGTCCCAAAATAGAAAAAGATGAATTAATTTCCAAAGTAAGAGATTGCATAAAAGATATTGGATATAATCAAGAGGGTTTTAGTTGGAAAACAGCAAATATCGAAACATATCTGCATGAACAATCTGCAGATATAGCTATGGGAGTAGACTCTAAAGAAAATAAAGACGAAGGAGCAGGCGACCAAGGTATAATGTTTGGATACGCATGCACTGAAACAGATGAATTAATGCCTGCGCCAATTCATTATTCTCATAAAATACTGAGATTGATGGCAGACGATAGAAAGAATGGAAGTTTAAAAGGAATTGAACCAGACTCTAAAAGTCAAGTTACTATGCTTTATGAAAATGAAAAACCAATTAAAGTTACCTCAGTTGTGATTTCAACCCAACATTCTAAAGATCTTAACCAAGAAAAAGTAAGAGAAGCAATAATCCCATATATAAAAAAAACAATACCTGAAAAATTTTTAACAGATTTAAATCCTGAAGAAATTTATATTAACCCTACGGGCCAATTTATAATTGGGGGACCTGACGGGGACACTGGACTTACAGGAAGAAAAATTATTGTTGATACATATGGAGGTGCCGCTCCACATGGTGGAGGAGCTTTTTCAGGAAAAGATCCAACAAAGGTAGATAGGTCAGCAGCCTATGTTTCAAGATATTTAGCAAAAAATATTGTTGCTGCAGGAGTTTCTGAAAAATGTTTAATACAACTAGCCTATGCAATTGGGGTATCAAAACCATTATCGATATTTATCAAACTAGCCGAAGGCGACTCAGGAAAAGTTGAAAAAGTAAAAAAAATAATAGAAGATAATTTTAATTTATCGCCTAGAGGTATTAGAGAAATGTTGAAATTAAACAACCCAATATATGAGGTAACCTCAGCTTATGGCCACTTTGGCAGAAAGCCTACCAATAATGGTGAATTTAGTTGGGAAAAGATTGATAAAGCAGATTTATTTAAATTGTGATCTTGAAAAAACCTTAATTTTCTTCTAAAAACTTAATTAAATAATTAACTTACTAAATGGGCACTAGCCCATTTTTTTTTAGGGGTAATAAAATGTTGAATAGAGGCTTAGATAAACAAGAGCTTTTACGAATAGTCGAAGCAGTTGCTAATGAAAAATCTATTGATAAAGAACTTGTGATTGGATCAATGGAAAGTGCAATACAAAAAGCAGCACTTATAAAATTTGGAAACGATAATAATATTGAGGTTATTATCGACAGAGAAAGTGGAGATATAAAAATACAAAAAGTTTTAGAAATAGTTGAAAAAGTTGAAGACTATGCAAGAGAGATCACGCTAGAACAAGCTCAAAAGAATGATCCGAAAAATAAAAACTTAAAAGTTGGTGAAAAAGTTTTTGAAGAATTACCACAAATAGATTTTGGACGTATTGCAGCACAAAGTGCTAAACAAGTAATAAGCAGCAGAGTCAGAGAGGCAGAAAAAAATAGACAATATGAAGATTTTATAGATAAACAGGGTCAAATATTAAGTGGTATTATTAAGAGACTCGAGTATGGAAATGTAATTGTAGACTTAGGTAAGGCAGAAGGGGTTATAAAAAAAGATGAGTTAATTCCAAGAGAAATCTTGAAAACAGGTGATCGAGTAAAAGCTTATTGTTATGAAGTAAAAAAAGAATTAAAAGGCCATCAAATATTTTTATCTCGTGCACATCCTCAATTCTTAGCAAAATTATTCTTTCAAGAGGTTCCTGAAATTTACGAGGGAACAATAGAAATCAAAGCTGTTGCAAGAGACCCTGGAAGCAGAGCAAAGATTTGTGTGCATTCACAAGACTCATCAATAGATCCAGTTGGAGCTTGCGTTGGAATGAGAGGCAGCAGAGTTCAAACTATTGTAAATGAGCTACATGGTGAGAAAATTGATATTATAAAATGGACCGAGGATTTACCTACTTTAATTTCTGAGTCTTTATCACCAGCAGAAATTCAAAGAGTACTTATAGATCAAGACAATAAAAGAATAGATATAATATTATCTGAAGAAAATTTAAGTAAAGCAATTGGTAGAAGGGGACAGAATGTAAGATTAGCATCTAAATTAACTAATTTTGAAATAGATATACTTACAGACAAAGAAGACTCAGAAAGAAGACAAGCTGATTTTAAAGATAGAACCGAAACTTTAATTAAAAATTTAGAAGTAGATGAAACTCTAGGGCAACTTCTAGTTTCAGAAGGCTTTGTTTCAATTGATGAAATCGCACAATCAAACCCAGAAGATATTGCAAAAATAGAAGCAATAGATGAAGACACAGCAAAAGAACTAATTAACAGATCTAAAGAAACTTTAATTAAAGAGAAAGAGGCAGTCGCATTAAAATTAAAGGAGTTGGGTGTAGAAGATAAATTAATAAATCTTAAAGGGATGACACAAGGTATGCTTGTAATATTAGGTCAAAAAAATATAAAAAAACTTAGTGATTTTGCCGATTTGTCATCAGATGAACTTATCGGCGGTTATGATGAAATAAAAGGAAAAAAAATTAGAATTGATGGTTATCTTGAAGAGTTTTCATTATCAAGAAAAGAAGCTGACGATTTAATAATGGCGGCAAGAGAGATAGCGTATACATAATGTTATGGATAAAGATAAAAAAAAAACCCTTACAATCTCGTCCAATTTAAAAAAAAAAATTGATACAACATCTATTTCAACTTCTGGTAAAAAATCTTTTTCAGTAGAGAAAAAAAAGCCTTTTAGACCCAATAAACCATTTAATAAACCATCATCTGCACCCAATGTTAACACTGATGTTAAGAAAAAAAACTTTGCAAGAAAATTTATAGAACAGCAAGCCACTAAAGATTTCATCAAAAAGGACAATAAACCAGCTGGTAAAAGCAAGTTAAAACTTAAAGGACCGGTAGACAAACATGATTTTAAGCTAACTGTGGCAAGAGCATTAAATGTTGAGGAAATTGAAATTAAACAAAGAAGTTTAGCATCAGTTAAACGCGCGAGATTAAAAGAAAAGAAGAAACCAGAAGGAGATGATAAGAAAGAATTTAAGAAAGTTATCAGAGAAGTAAAAATACCTGAACAAATTACAATTCAAGAATTGTCAAACCGAATGGCTGAAAAATCAAGTGATATTATTAAATTTTTATTTAATATGAAGGTAGTAGCTACGATAAATCATAATATTGATAAGGATACAGCCGAATACATCGTTAAAGAATTTGGCCATACACCTATTATAGAAGAAAAACCTTCCATAGAAAAAAATAAATCAAAGGAAAAATTTGAGGGTGAAGTAAAAAATCGACCCCCGGTCGTTACAATTATGGGCCATGTTGATCATGGAAAAACCTCACTACTTGACTCATTAAGAGACTCGAATGTTGTTTCAGGTGAACATGGGGGGATAACCCAACATATTGGAGCTTATCAAGTAAGAACTGAAAATAACAAGCTTATCACATTCATCGATACACCTGGTCACGCAGCATTCACAGAGATGAGAGCAAGAGGGTCCAAGATCACAGATATAGTTGTTTTAGTTGTAGCCGCAGATGATGGAATTAAACCGCAAACGATAGAGGCTATTAAACATGCAAAAGCTGCAAAGGTTCCAATCATTGTAGCGATTAATAAATGTGATTTACCTGAAAAAAATATAAGTAAAATTAAAAATGAAATGATGCAGTATGAATTGATAGCTGAAGATTTGAGCGGTGATACTTTATTTGTGGAAGTTTCAGCATTAAAAAAGATTAATTTAGATAAATTAAAAGAAAGTATTCTACTTCAGTCAGAAATTTTAGACTTAAAAGCTTCATATAGTGATAAAGCAAGAGGAGTAGTAATCGAGTCAAAAATTGATAAAGGAAAAGGACCAGTCTCAACAATATTGATTAGCAATGGAAAATTAAATAAAGGCGATCACTTTGTTTGCGGTGATACATGGGGAAAAATTAGAGCTATGATTAATTATGAAGGAAAATTGGTTAAAGAAGCTTTACCATCTATGCCAATAGAAATACTTGGCATGAATAGCTCAGCTTACGCAGGGGCTGAATTTATAGTAACAAAAGATGAAGATGAAGCAAAAGAATTAACAGAATTTAGAAAGAACAATAATAATAAGAATAAAACATTAGCTAAAGATAAAACAACCCTATTTGAGGATACAAAAGTTAAAGATGAATTAAATATCATCATTAAATCCGATGTCCAAGGATCAAGTGAGGCTTTAAAAATGGCAATAACAAAAATAGAACATAAAGAAGTAGAAGCAAAGATTATATTATCTGATATCGGCATGATTAATGAAACAGACGTTTCTTTAGCCAAAGCATCTAATGCAATTCTCATTGGCTTTAATGTAAAACCTAATAGAGAAGCAAAAAAATTAGCTGAAGATCAAAAAGTTGATATAAAATATTATAATATAATCTACGAAGCGATCGATCATGTAGAAAAATCTTTGTCTGGACTACTAGAGCCAGATATTAAAGAAACAGTTCTCGGTAGCGCAGAAATTCAAAAAGTTTTTAAGGTATCTACAGCAGGCAAGATAGCGGGCTCAAAAGTTATTAGTGGAGAAATAAAAAGTAAATCAAAAGCAAGAATTATAAGAGATGGAGTTGTCGTATATAGTGGTGAGATTTTATCTATTTTTAGAGAAAAAAATCAAGTCAAAGAAGTAGGCACAGGTTTAGAGTGCGGTATAAGTATAAAAGATTTTATAGATTTTAAAGAAAAAGACGTAATAGAGTCGTATTTAGCTGAAGAAGTTAAAAGAACAATTTAAAATGATGGGAAATCAATCTACACAAAGACCATTTAGTCAAAGGCAGCTGAGGGTGGGAGAGCTAGTAAAACAAAATCTTGGTGAACTTTTCATTAGAAATGAAGCTAAAATACCATCATTTAACTCAAAACTTATTACTGTAACTGAAGTAAGAATGACACCTGATTTAAAAACAGCTAGAGTTTACGTTATTCCATTAGGAGGAATAGAAACTAAAGAAACAGTTAGGATCTTGACGGAGAACTCGCATCTTGTTAGAAGAGCTTTGTCTAAAAGGCTAGATATTAAGTTTCTTCCTAAACTCACTTTTGTTGAAGATAACTCATTCGAATATGCTGAAAAGATTGAAAAGATTATAAAAAAAAATAAAGAAAATGATAAAGACAAAAAAAGATACAATTAAGTCGCTAGCAACACACGAAAAAGATGTTGGCTCAACAGAGGTACAAATAGGATTGCTTACAGATAAAATAGCCAAATTATCAGAGCATTTTAAAATTTTTAAAAAAGATAAACACTCAACTTTAGGTTTGACTAAATCAGTAAATAAAAGAAAGAAACTTCTTGCTTACCTTAAAAAGAAAAATGTTGAGTCCTATCAAAAGGTCATCAAACAATTAAATTTAAGGAAATAATGTTCAAAATACATAAAGAAGAATTAGAAGTTAATGGTAAAAAATTAACTTTAGAGACGGGTAAAGTAGCTCGTCAAGCCGATGGAGCAATTATAGCGAGTCTAGGTGAAACAGTAGTAATAGCAACAGTAGTTGGAGCGAAAAAATTAAAAGATGGGCAAGATTATTTTCCTTTGTCAGTTAATTATCAGGAAAAATTTTATGCAGCTGGAAAAATACCAGGTGGATATTTTAAAAGAGAAGCTAGACCTACTGAAGCCGAAACATTAATTTCAAGATTAATAGATAGACCTATAAGACCTTTATTTCCAACAAGCTTTATGAACGAAGTACAGTTACTTCCAACAGTATTGTCTTATGATGGAGAAAACCAACCTGACATATTATCAATTATTGCCTCTTCAGCTGCGCTAGCTATTTCAGGTCTTCCTTTTCAAGGACCGGTAGCTGCAAGCAGAGTCGGATACAAAGACGGTAAATTTTTATTAAATCCTTCATTAGAGGAATTAAAAGACTCCGAGTTAGACTTAGTTGTTGCAGGCACTAAAAATGCAGTTTTAATGGTTGAGTCAGAAACATCAGGATTATCCGAAAAGGTTATGCTTGATGCTGTAAAATTTGGACATGAAAAATTTGTCCCAATAATAGAAGCTATAGAAAAATTAGCAAAAAAAGCTGGTAAACCCAAATGGGAAGTAGAAGAAGTTGATCACTCAAATGTTAAAAAACAAATTGCAAATAAATTTGAAACCGGACTAAGAAACGCATTTAAAGAAATCGATAAG
>Ga0209631_10003772_pt1 | contig 17220 bp, 20 predicted proteins | sample COG_08_FD_184752 | JGI IMG/M metagenome (GOLD analysis project Ga0209631, IMG submission 184752) | Pelagic Microbial community sample from North Sea - COGITO 998_met_08 (SPAdes) (version 2) | ecosystem: Environmental > Aquatic > Marine > Neritic zone/Coastal water | place: Helgoland, sampling...
ATGTTTGTGTACCACACCCTGCTAAATTATATCTTGCTAAATTCATAGCAGTTCCTGTTGACCATGCACCTGCTGTACTAACAGAAGATACTTTTAAAGTATTAGACGTTTCATTATACCATACCTGACCCTCTTTTGGGTTATCAGGATCAGAAGTATAATTTCTGACTTTATTACCTTGTATGCCTTTATATTCTGACATTTAAAATTTATTCCTCCAAAGTTATATCTTGTGGTCTTGGGTTATCATCTGTTTTTTCTTCTTCTGGTAGCGAATCCCAATTAGCTTGTGCTATTTGAACTTCTGCATCTACAAGTGTTTGTGCTTCGTCTTTTGTTTTAATTTGACCTAAAACTTTATTAATCCACATATTAGCATCTTTATTGTGTGCTGGTACTTGCCAAACATTAGCAGGATAACCTCTAAAAGTTATTTTTTGAGATTCAGAATGTTCTATAAATCCTTTTCCCCAGTTTTCTGCTACACAGTATTGATATGTTTTTGCCATAGTTATTACCTCCTTTAAGATGTTGTTATTGTTTTTGTTATTGTTGCTCCTGCACCATTCCATTCTTCAACTGCTGTTGTTACTGGTGGTGCAGAGCCTGTAAAATATAATCCTGCTGACGTTGATCCTGATGATCCGGACGCAACGGTTGCGTTTGACGCTGCCGCTCACGCTCAACGTGTTTGGGATGATCTTGACGCTCTGAACGCATAAGGTAAGACAATGGATAAGCAAACAGTAAGCAGCGCGCATAAGAGGATTGATGGGTTAGAAAAAGAGGTAATTGCTATGCAAACCGAAATGAAGATCCAATTCAAAGATTTGTTCGGACGTGTAAAACGAATGGAAACTATTATGATTGCGGCGACTGCCTCTATTATAGGTTTACTCGTTGCTGTCTTGATGAAGATGTAAGGGCGTACTAATGAGCTATACGATGACATATGACAGCTTACTGGTAGATCTTCGGAGATACTTAGAGCGAGGATTTACTCAATCGAGTGACCAAATCGTTTTTGATCAGCTCCCTCGTTTGATTACCCTAGGCGAAAGACGTATAGCTCGTGAATTAAAAATAGAAGGTTTTATAAGAGCGGTTAATTTACCCTTGGTCGTGGGAACTTCTACTTATTTGAAGCCTGACAGGTGGAGAGATACAGTTTCTATGACTGTTGGAGGAACTTCTATTTTTGCTAGATCTTATGAATACTCTAGGAATTACTGGCCAAATGAAGCAGAAACAGCAGCACCTCAGTTTTATGCAGATTACGATTATCAACACTGGCTTATAACTCCGACTCCGTCAACTGCTCAGACATGTGAAATACTTTATTATGAACAGCCAGCTCTTTTGGGTGATGATCTGCAAAGTAACTGGTTAACTGAATATGCCCCAGACGTTCTTCTCTATGCGTCATTGTTAGAAGCTACTCCATTCTTAAAAAATGATGAAAGAGTACCTACTTGGCAATCGATGTACGATAGAGCTGCTCAGGCGTTAAGCGGAGAAGACTTAGCAAGAATTATGGATAGATCCGCAAATAGGAGTGAAGCATAATGCCTAATTATACCGATGTCTTTGGTGGCGCAAATATATACCCCAGTGAAATAAGTTATAGCTCAGTTGCTTTAAGCGCAAACATTGTATTAAGCTGGCCAGAAGAAACTTCAACTAATATAAATTTAGCCACTAGAATAATGGATGTGACTCCTAGCTCGAGTGGGCTAACTATAACTTTACCTGATGCGACAAAAAGCGGGACTGGTAACACTATATTATTTAACAATAAAGGCAGTCATACATTCACTGTACTAAACGCTGGCGGTATTCAAGTAGGTACAATAGCAGCTGGGCAGCTATGGCAAATATACTTAACTAATAATACCACTTCCAATGGTACATGGGAGCTACTTCAGTATGGAGCGACAACATCTAGTGCTAATGCTTCAGCTTTGGCAGGCACTGGTATTGTTGCAGTAGGGGCATTACTTTCTCAATCAGTGCCTATAACAGGATTCAATAGTAATTTTACAGCTACTATCGATTCTAGAGCGATAATGTTTAATTGGACAGGAGCAGGGGGAGTATTGACTCTACCCGATCCGACAGTGGTGACTAACAACTGGTTTATATATGTAAGAAATTCAGGCTCAGGTCAAGTTGCAGTCACTCCTCCTGGATTAACAACTGTTGATGGAGTATCTCCTAAACCATTTCAACCAGGAGAGTCAGCAATAGTAGCATGCGATGGTGTAAACTTTTATACGATTGGTTTTGGTCAATCTGCTACTTTCGCTTTTGATTACACAGTAATTGACGTACCTGGAAGTGGTGATTACACCTTAACAGGCACAGAATTAAATAGGGTTGCATATAGGTTCACTGGGATATTAACTGGTAATAGAAATATAATAATACCTGCTACAGTTCAACAGTATTGGATAGATAATAGAACAACAGGTGCTTACACATTTACAGTAAAAGTATCAGGTCAAACTGGGGTCGTGTTAGCTACTAATGAAAGAGGTATATTTTACTGCGACGGAAATGACATCATAGATGCTGACACAGCAACTGTTTCTTTACCTCTACAAGTAAGTCAAGGTGGTACAGGAGCAACTTCTGCAGGAGCAGCTTTGATAAATTTAGGAGGTACGTCAACAGGTATAGCATTGTTTGAAGCTACAAATCAAGCAGCTGCTTGGACTGCATTAGGTCTTGCTCAAACAGGTAATATAAATGGAGGCACGTTCCCCTAATGGCCATCCAGACAGCAGTTTTAAAGTCTTCCCCTGGCATAAAAAGGGATGGTACTAAATTTGAAGGTGACAATTACACTGACGGACAGTGGGTGCGCTGGCAGAGAGGCTTACCTCGTAAAATGGGAGGTTTTAAAACAACTCAAAAATACCTGCAAGAGCTAAGTAGAGGGTTTTCTACTTTCACTCAACAGAATTATGTTTATTGTCATTCTGGAGGAGACACCACATTAGATAGGTTTACTTTAGATGCGACAGGTAACAGCTCAATCGTTACCGATAGAACTCCTACTTTACAATATGCCTATGGAACAGTGACTTTGATTGGCGGTTCAGGCTCTGTTGACATGATAGCGGTTAATGGCGTTGATATCATGTCTGGATCAGTGCCTTTCAATACTGATATAAATCAAACAGCAACCGATGTAGCCTCTAATATTACGGCTCATACGAGTAACCCTAATTATACAGCTACAGCCAATAATGCTATAATCACCATAACATCTTCAACAGGAGGAGATTCAGTTAATGGTTATATCATCACAAATACATTAACAACCCTAACGTCTACTATCGTTAATATGAATTACGGTTCAGATGCCCTTATAAATAGTGAATACAATCTTTGGATGTTTGATGTTCAATATGACTCTTCAACCAGTCAAAATTATTTAATTTCTCACGTAGCTCCTAATTTAGATTGTATATGTAATGATAGAGATGGACGGATATTTTTTGGTGAAGTTTTAGGCACTGGAATACTTCAAAGTATAACTCTACCTGCTGGGGCTAATGCTACAGGCGGTATTGTCAGTCTTCATCCGTATTTATTTTATTATGGGACTGATGGAGTTATAGGACATTCCGTACCAGGAGAGCCTACAGATTTGAATGGAACAGGCTCAGGTTTAGCCAGAGTTTGGGGGCAAAAAATCATTAAAGGTATGCCGATGAGAGCAGGTTCGGGTACAGCTCCTGCGGGATTATTTTGGGCTTTTGATGCAGTTCTTAGAGCGACTTTTACAGGAGGCAGTACTATATTTCAATATGATGTTATAGCTACTGGAACATCAATAATGTCTCCTCAGTGTGTGGTAGATTATGACGGAGTGTTTTATTGGGTGGGAGTTGACAGGTTTTACATGTTCAATGGTGTTGTTAGGGAAGTTCCAAACACAATGAATTTGAATTACTTTTTTGATAATATAAACGTCAATCATCAAACTAAATGTTTCGGTTTTCAAATACCTAAATACGGTGAAATATGGTGGTGTTATCCCAAAGGCACTGCTACTGAATGCACCCATGCGGTGGTCTTCAATGTTAGAGAAAATACTTGGTATGACACAGAATTACCTAACGAAGGTCGCTCTGCAGGGCATTTTAATAATTCCTTTGCCGCTCCTATTTTAACGGGAGTTCAATCAACTCCTCTTCCTTTAGACCCGATGACGGTGTACGCAGTCACGGTTGCTAATCCTGGAAGCGGCAATAAATACTATGTGGATGGGGTGCTGCAACCTACATTAAATCTTACAGAAGGCAACGTATATAAATTTGATCAATCAGCAGCAAGTAATGCGGGGCATCCTTTTAGGCTTTCCACCACTTCTGACGGCACTCATGGAGGAGGTAGCGAATACTCTAGTGGAGTAATAACTGTAGGCACTCCAGGAACGGCAGGTTCCTATACTCAAATAACTGTTCCAGTTTCAGCGCCCACCTTATATTACTATTGTAGTATCCATAGCGGTATGGGAGGGCAACTTAATACCTTAACCTTAGGTGACGGTTTTAAAGTGTGGCAGCATGAATTTAAAGTTGACGAATATGACGGTCCTGCGGTGAGTCCAATACAGTCTTATTTTGAAACAGCAGATCTATCAACTTTAGTCACTGGTAAAAATGAGTATTTGAGAATAACTACTTTAGAACCAGATTTTGTTCAAACAGGTGACATGACTGTTAATGTTACAGGTAGGGCTAATTCTAGAGCTCCTGAAGTAATAGGGACTACTTTCACATTTCCTGATACGGCAGCGCAACCTTATGAACAAATCGTCATGTTGAAAGAACAAAGAAGAGAGTTACGAGTTAGATTTGAGTCTAATTCATTATATGGTGATTATCAAATGGGTCAAATAATTGGTCATTTTGATAGCGGTGATGGGACGGATTTAGGATAATGGCGTTAAGTGTAACATTACCAGTAGGGATAAGTTTACAAGACTGGGCAGATTGCCTAATTACAGATTTTAGTAATTTCGGTGCGTATTACCCTTTAGAAGACCCTGCAAAGTGGCAGGATTGGGCAAGTCAATACGACAGAGCTACTAATTTAATAGAAGATTTTCCAGATCCCTACGCCTATGATGTCAGTCAATGGAGAGAATGGGCAGAGAGGTTTGTGCAAACAACGCTATGAAGTATGTTGGTAATCATAACGAATATGAAGCTGAAAAATGGGCTAGATCTAGGCTTGGGTTAAAACAAGCTCCTAGCGTATTTAAAGCTCTTTCAACTGTAAATTTAAATAATGAGTTTACTTGTGTTGTATTATTGACTAATTTTACTAAAAGAAATATAGATTTGAACATAGCTGGAGACAGGGGTTGGGCGACACCTAAATTAACTGTTGATTTATTTAATGGGGTGTTCGACACAGTTTTTAATAAATTAAAGGCAGTTAGAGCCACTGCATTGATAGCTGAATCAAATATAATAAGTCAAAAATTTGTAACCCACTTAGGATTTCAAAAAGAGGGTGAAATGAGAAAGGCTTATGATAATGACGAAGACATGTTTATTTATAGCTTGTTAAAAGAAGAATACATGTCTCATGACTGGTGTAGGAGTTAGAAATGATTGAACAAACCTTAATGGAGTTCGCTAGAACAAGTCCAGATTTCGCAGTAGGTGTAGAAGAAATAAAGAAGAGGTTATCTAACACTCCGATTGTAGCTGAAGATTTGATGGAAGCGATTCAGATGTTAGAAATCGCTCTGCAAGATCCTAACTCTTACCCTGAAATGGTTCAAGCTGCCATAGCAGACGGATTAATAGATCCTGGCGATGCTCCTGAGCAGTATGACGCAGTGTTTATTATATCTTTATTGTTAGCTCTTTACGGATTGAGAGATAATTTAACAGCTGAAGGTTTTGCCAGAGGAGGTTTGACAGTAGCTGGGCGTAAATTAGCTAATCAAGGGCAGGGTGGCGACAGTATGCTCGCTCACATTAATCCTCGTGAAGCTGAGATACTCAGAAGGATGGGCGGTCAAGGAACTATAAACCCTAACACCGGAATACAAGAGTACAAAAGCCTCAAGAAAATATTTAAAACTGTTCTTCCTGTAGCTTTAGCTGTTTTTGCTCCTGGCTTGGGTATGACTATAGGAACCAGTCTAGGTCTAACTGGAACAACTGCTGCGGTCGTAGGCGGTGGCTTATTAGGGGCAGGTACTGCTGCGATAACTGGAGGAGACCCACTTAAAGGTGCTCTAATGGGAGGCATTAGCGGTGGAATAGGGGACGTAACAGGTAATTTCGTAAACGAAGGATTAAATTTAGGTCTTAGTCAACCTATGGCAGCGACCTTAGGTAGTGGTTTAGTTGGTGGTGTCGCAGGAGAACTTACTGGAGGTGATTTCTTATCAGGAGCTCTTCAAGGTGCAGGAGGGCAGCTCCTTAAGAATGCTGTTCCTAGCGGTGCACCTACTAATGCTTTTGAATCAGCTCTACAATCTGGAGTAAACACAGGCGGTAACATGTTAACCGCAGGTTATTCACCTACTGAAGCTATTCAAGGAGGCTTAACTTCAGGTATTTTATCTGGAGCTAAAGAGTATATCAGACCTTCTAACGCTGTATTGAGTGAAGTTCAAAATGAAATGCCCAGCTCTTCTGACATGATAGATTACTCTAATAGTGAAGGTGTCATGCTTGATAATGGCCAGCTTATAGACGTTACTGCAGAGTATACAGGACCTGGAAGTGATATGGTCTCTGGAATTTATAATGGGCAGGTATATGAAAATGGAATACTTAAAGGTCCTGTTTCTGCGGGCGTAGTTAACACTGAAACGATTGACATAGGGGCAGGAAATACTACTGCAGAACCTAATATGTTTCAAAAGGCGATGACTTACGCCACTGAAAACCCATTTCCTACTGCAACATTAGCATTATCAGCAGCCAGTGCTTTAGATGCGCCGGAAGACGTAACTCAAGCGGTAAGCTCTTTAAGTCCTGAGCAGCAAGAGTATTTCAATAGACCGTTGGTTTCTTGGGATTGGGATAAAATGAGATTAGATGCTAATAATGCAAATATGACTTTAGGGGCATACATGGCTTCTAACATGCCAACTATATCTCAAGGTTATTATAATATGTCTGACCCTGCAGGTGCTTATAGAGGAGGTCCTATAAATATGAATATGGGTGGGCTGAATCAAGTCTCTAGGTATGTTAGAGGTCGAGGCACTGGTAGATCCGATGAGATACCCGCATATTTAAGTGACGGGGAATATGTTATAGATGCTGAAACAGTGGCTTTATTAGGAGACGGTTCAAATAAAGCTGGTGCTAATGCGCTTGACGATATGAGAAAAACAGTTAGAAAACACAAAGGTGGTAACTTGTCAAAAGGTAAGTTCAGTAAGGATGCTAAATCGCCACTTCAATATTTAAAAGGAGTAGCATAATGGGTAGCATATTTCAAGGCACTCCGCAGAACGCAACTTCCTACACTACTTCGTCTAGTGAAACACCAAAGTGGATGCAGGATGCAATTTATAATCAGATAAATTGGGCACAAAATATAGCCAACAAGCCATATGAAAGCTATGACATGCCGACGGTAGCTGAGCTTTCACCTTTACAACAACAGGCTTATGCAGGCATAGAGGCAGCGCAAGGAGTAGGGCAGGAAGATTTAGGCAAAGCACAAGCTGGTATGGAGACTCTGTCTTCTCAAGACACTACGACTAGGCTTAGATCAGATCAAGCTGATTATTTGAGAAAAGATTTAGTAGGAGCTAATTTAGACGCAGGGCAAGACCTTTTTGCTAGGTCAGGTGAGATTAGCGTTTTAGGTAATGCCCAGCCTATGATGGATCAAGCTCAACAATCTGCTTTAAATATAGCAGGCGCAGGTCAAGGATATTTAACTGACGCTGCCAATATGAGTGCTGCTAGTGCTGCTAACCCTTACATTACTCAGGGCACTCAGATGAGTGGTATGAGTGCTGCTAATCCGTATCTTACTCAGGGTACTAAAATGAGCGGTGCGAGCGCGGCCAATCCTTATTTAAACCAAGCCCAAAGCACTACAGCACAAGCATTAGCTGACAAGGCTCTGAACGCTGCTAATCCTTATTTCAGCAGGGCAGCTCAGACTTCAGTTTCAGATATCAATCAATATATGAATCCTTACCAGCAAAATGTTTTAGATACTATAGCCAAGCAGGGAACACGTAATTTAACTGAAAATTTACTTCCAGGCGTCTCTGACTCTTTTATTAAAGCTGGTCAATTTGGCTCTAGAGGTATGGGTGAGTTTGGTAGCAGAGCTCTAAGAGATACGCAAGAAGCTATTTTAAACCAACAAGCTCCTTTAGCAGCTCAAGGATACGAGTCAGCTCTTAGAGCATCTGCAGCTGATAAGCAGAGACAGGCTTCATTAGGGCAATCGGTAGGTAGTATATCAGGTGCAGATTTATCTAGGGTTCTTCAAGGTGGTAGCCAATATGGTCAGCTCGGCCAAACAGCTGGCCAATTAACTGGCCAAGACGCTGCCAGACAGATGCAAGCTGCCCAAACGGCAGGTCAATTAACTGGGCAGGATGCAGGTCGTCAAATGCAAGCTGGTCAGACTATGGGTCAGTTGACAGGTCAAGATGCAGGTAGACTGGCTCAAGTAGGGCAAACATTAAGTAATGTCACAAGAGACCAAGCTTCTACTCTCGGTAATTTAGCTCAGACTACAGGCCAATTAAGCTCACAAGAGCAGCAAAATTTAGCTAATATTGCAAATATGCGAACCCAAGCAGGTCAATCTCAACAGCAATATGGTTTAAACGCAGCTCAAACATCAGCGGCACAGCAAGCTCAAGATTATAGGCAACAGCAATCTGCATTAAATGACATGGCGGCATTAGCTGCACAGGAACAAGCCATGACTTATACTGACCTAGCTGCCCTAGAAGCTGCTGGTAAAGCTCAACAACAGCAACTGCAGACTGAGCTTAGTGCTGCTGAAAAAGAGTTCATGGATGAGCAACTTTACCCTCAACGTAACATGGATTTCCTCAGTACTCAAATTAGAGGACTGGCTCCTATCGTTCCTACTGCCACTACTACGGCTGGTTCAACTACTGGGGCAACTTATAATCCTTCACCTCTGTCTCAGATTGCCACTGGGTTTGCGACATATAAAGGCTTAACATCATAGGAGTATATCATGGGATATAATTTAAAAAGATTAATGAATCAATATGGTGTAAGCACTGCTAGTAAAGCTGGGTATGCTGGGGCATCAGATCCTGGAGCTGCACCTGAAATGAGTTATTACCCAGCGGTGATGTACCCTGAAGGTACGCCAGACCCTTATGCCGAACAAAAAGCTAAAGAAGCTAAAGCCTTTGCTGATTGGAGGGCAAAAAACGAGGCTTACACAGCAGATAAAGCTGCGTATGACGCTTATTCAGGAAGCTATGATCAGCGGATGCAAGGTACGCCTATGTATGCCGCAAAGCAGTTTCAAACTAAGAAACAAGCCCAACCTGAAAATTATAATCAATTATTTGATAAATACTTAGGACCTAATCGTACAGACGAACAAATCATAGCTGGTGGGGCAGCAGTGCAGCCTTACACAACATTTGACATGGAGGGTGGTGACGGTATACAATTGACTAACCCTCAAGCTGCTAGAAATGCGTTTATTCAAGGTATAGCTCCCACTCTAGGCACAGGCATGGGTAATACGGGTAATCAAGCTATAATGGAGCAGTCAGGTAAGTATTACGGTAATGTTTTAAAGAACCCGATATACGGAACTACCAGTACTGGAGTAGGAGCTACAGATGTTGTAGATGGGGTCACTTCAATAATAGACAACAATGATGAATATGATCTTTTTGACAGCGCCGTCATAGACGCAGCTGAAAACGATGGTGTTGATACTGTTGGTGGTCTTGGAAACGATGTTATAACCAATGTAAACACCAATGATGACGACCCTAGCGACTATTTTACAAAAAACCCAATTAACACTGACAATAACCTTTACGGTGATAACAGTTTTACTGAAGATCTTGCTAATTTATTTACTCCTTGGGACGGAGCAAGTTATGTTGATGGAACATTAACGTATGACGAAGATGGGGAAGTAGGAACCGTAGCTGTTCCCGACGATGACGACAATTATAGCGGAACCATGAACAGTACGTACAATGATGATGGTGGCGATTGGAGCTGGTCTGAGTCTAATTGGAATCCATCTAACTGGTTTGAAGAAGGTGGGAAAGTTAGAGGTTACGCACAAGCTGGCGAGGTGATTGTTGATGATGAATCATTAGAAGAAGTCACTGATGTGCCAAGCTTAGATGAGCTAGCATTAGCTAATATAAATAATATCCAAGACTCTAATACAAACATCGCAGAATTGCAGAGAATGTTAGCTAATAGTGCTATGCCTTCTTCCACTGCAACCTCAGACGCTCGTGCAGCATTAGACACTGCTAGAGCTGATTTTTCAGCTATGTTACAACGATCAGCAGATACTGCAGCACAAGGTCCTAGCGAATCTGAGAAATGGTTTAGGCTGGCTGCTGCATTCGGTAAACCCACTCAGAGTGGTCATTTCATGGAGAACCTAGGCTTAGCTAACGAAGCATTGGCTGGTTTCAAATCAGATAAAAGAGCTGCTCAATCAGCTTCAGATGCACTGTTAATGCAAGGAGCAGAATTTAATTTAAGTTATTTGAAAGATGATTTAGCAGCAGCTACCGCTGCAGGTGCTGCTGAAAGAGATTGGAAACGTGGTATGGCTGCAGAGCTATTAGAATACGAGAGGGATCAATTACAGAAAGTTCAAGATAGAGAATTTGATCTTGCTGTCATAGCTGGTGAGAGAGAATACGAAGCAGGTAAACCTAAATCTACAGCAGCTAAAATAGCAACTGATATGGGATTAGAAGGTGCTGCATATAATACTTTCATTGAAGAGTATTATGAAAGAGAACAAGCAGTGGCTGCTTTAGAACTTGAAGCTCTAACTAAACAAGTTGACACTCTAAGCACAGGTGAATTAAACCTTAAAGCAGAGACTCAAACTCAAATTGAATCAGCTGAATCTTCATTAGCGTTGTTAGATAAAGCTTTAGAGTTGAATGAAATAGCTTTCAGCAAAAGTTTTTATGACAGTTCAAAAACAGCCTTTTTAGGTGCAATGGATCCTGAAAACCCTGAATATGTAGCTACCATGGAACTTGAACAAATATTAAGTAGTAATGCATTAGCTTCTTTAAAATCTACTTTCGGAGGTCAGATTTCAGACGGAGAAAGAAAATCTTTAAGTGCTCTGCAAGGTATAGAAGCGAAAAGTTCTGCAGAAAGAGAAAAAATAATTAGAAATGCCGCAGAAGCTCTGGCTAGTATACTAGGCAAAAGACGTATTAAATTAGAACAAATCAGTTCTGGTGAATATGGAAGAAAAACACCTACAGGAGATAAATGATGTCTGATGGTTACTGGACAAATACTGCTCGCTCATGGTTAGGACAAGGTTTAGCCATGGGTTGGGGAGATGAGTTAGAAGCTCGACTTAGAACCCTGAGCGGTGATGAAACTTATGAAGAAGAACTTGCTGCCATAAATGAATCTTATAATCAATATTCTGCTGAAAACCCAGGAGCGTCTTTGACTGGTGAAATCGTAGGAGGTTTCATACCTACGGCAGCTGCTTTAATAGCCACTCCATTTACTGGGGGAGCCGCTGCTCCCGTTGCTGCTGCAAGCGGAGCTAGAACGGTAGGAGCTTTAACCAACATAGCTAACAAAGCTAGACAGGCTTATAAAGGTACGGTCGGGAGGAACGCAGTAACTACTGGTACAACAACAGGTTTAACTACTGGGGCTATAACTGGAGCAGGAATGGCTCCTCCTGATAATAGAAGCTTAGACGCCATCATCAGTGGAGGCTTAGGAGGTGCGATAGGTTTTGCGCTACCTATGGGTGGTAGAGGAGCTGCAGCAATATTCGGTTTCATTAGAGACAGGTTGCAACAGAGCGGTCAATATGTTGATGACTTAGTGTTAAAAAAGGTTTATGATGCTGTCGGTGCTAATGGGGGAACTCCTCAAGACGTTTTAAATATGATTTCAAGAGATGCTGAATTAGGCGTGCCTACTACTGTAGCAAATGTTAATGAAAAAACCCGCAGACTGGCTGATTCTTTGAACACCGCAGGCAGGGGAGATGTTCCTGAAATCATTCAAGATAAATTAGTAGATGTTCAATCTTCTGCTAGGGACAGAGTTATAAAACAAACTACAGATGCGCTAGGAGAGGGTAAGTTTTATGATCAACAAGACGCTCTTATAAATAATTTAAGAGCTGGCGCTAATACGGCTTATGATGAGGCTTATCAATTTGGTAAAGTAGACGACCCTAGAATATTAAATCTATTGAAAAATAATCCCAACTTCAAAGAGGCATTTAAGAGAGCTCAAGCTATTGCTCAGAATGAAGCAGATGCAGACATTCTGGCAGGTGGAGACGGTAGCGCATTTAAATTAGTTCCTTATGAAATAGTTAAGAAGCGTGGTAAACTCTCTATGAACATGCTTCCTGATGTCAGAACTCTTGATTATATTAAAAGAGGATTAGATGATTTAATTAGAAAAGGCTTTGACGGAACCGGAATGGCACCTGCACAAGCTAATTCTTTAAAAAAGCTTAAAAATGAATTTGTAAATGTGTTAGACGAGGTTACTGAAGTTGACGGAGTTTCTGCATACGCTAACGCTAGGAAAGTTTACGCAGGAGATATGGAAGTTATTGAAGCTTTAGACAATGGTTTTAAAAACTTTGGTAAGATGGCTCCTGAAGAAGTGTCTAAGGCGTTTGAGAATATGAGTGAAGGAGAAGCTCAGGCATTTTTAACAGGAGCTTCCAGGAACTTATTAGATAAACTTACGAAACCAAGTAATAATGCTAATTATGCGCAGAGAATAATTGGCTCCCCTGACATGCGTAAGAAAATACAGATGCTTTTCCCAGCAGCAGGTGAAGAAGGATTGGCTCTTTATGAAGCAGCGTTGTTAAGAGAAGCTCAATTATTTAAAGAGATTGGTAGGATAACTGGAGGGTCTCCGACAGCTCAGAGGGAAGCAGGTAAAGCTGCTATAGGAGAAGGTTCAACTGCGGGTGATGTGATGGCTGACGCTGTTTCTACAACAGGTCTCACTAGCGCATTAGTTCAAATGGTTAGTAAAGTAATAAGGCAGTCAACTTTACCTGCTACAACTCAAGAGAGAATGGCTCGAATGTTAATGTCTGATAATCCTGAAGACGTGGCAATAGTTGTACAGGCTCTAGAAGATTTTGGAACAAGAAAGATACCTAAGGATATAGCATTAAATAGAAGGGAAACGGCTAACATCATTGGTACTGCTTCACTACCTGGAAAGTCAGGTCCTGATAAAACTCCTACCATAGAAGAAACATCTGAAGAAACTATGGAAATTGAGACTCCTGATTCCACACTGGTGATAACTGATGAAATGAGAGAAACATATCCAAATCTTTTCGGTAATTAAATGTGGTTTTTAGTATGGATAAACTTCACGACTGCTGGCGAAGTAAATTATTACCAGATTAGTACTCATGGTTTAGAAGAAATATGTCAACAGGAAAAAGAACAGGCAAAGGTGATAGTAACTAAGTCTAATGAAACGGTAGCTTGTTTATGGGCAGAGAAATAAATGATAGAGATCGCTGCTGCTATAAGTCTGGCTACTGGAGCATTTAATGGTCTTAAAAAAGGCATCGCAGTAGGTAAAGATTTACACGATATGGGTAATCAGCTTTCTCAGTGGGCTGGTGCCATGGCTGATTTAGATTTTTGTGAACAGCAGCAAAAGAATCCCCCATGGTATAAAGCACTCGGAGGTCAAGTTGAAGCCGAAGCTATGGAGTTGTTTGTAGCTAAAAAGAAAAAAGAACAGATGCGTAAAGAATTAAAAGATTGGATCTCAGCTGTGATGGGTCCTAGTCAATGGGAAGAATTAGTTAGAATAGAAGGCGAAGTTCGTAAGAGAAAAAGAGATGAAGAATATCGTAGAATTGAAATGAAACAAACAGTTTTTGAATGGATATTCGGCTTGATTCTTCTTTTAACAGGCACGGCTATATTAATATGTGCAGTATGGTTAATTGACCAGAAAATAAACAAGTGAGGTGAAAAATGAGTTTAATAACTAGCTTAGTGGGACCTGTATCCGGCCTATTAGATAAATTTATTGAAGACAAAGATCAAAAAGCTAAACTAGCTCATGAATTAGCCACCATGGCTGATAATCATGCACAGCAGATAGCCTTGGCTCAGATTGATGTTAATAAAGCAGAAGCTGCTTCAGGTTCTTTCTTCAGAGGAGGATGGCGTCCGTTTGTAGGATGGACTTGCGGCATAGCTTTATTATATCACTTTATTCTTTCCCCATTGATATTATTCGCAGTTGCGCTTTTTGGGATAGAAATACCACCTATACCCGAATTTGACATGGGGTCTCTTCTAACAGTCCTTATGGGTATGTTGGGGTTAGGTGGTCTTAGAACATATGAAAAACAGAAAGGTTTAACCCAGTGAAACACAATTTTGAAAATGCTCTAGAAATGTTATTGGAGCACGAAGGAGGATATGTTAACCATCCCAGAGACCCAGGAGGAGAAACTAACTTAGGAGTTACTCGTAAAACTTGGGCAAAATGGTTAGGACGTGAAATCAAAAATGGCGAAATGAAAAAATTAAAGATTGAAGATGTAGGAGATCTTTATAAAAAAGAATACTGGGAAAGGTTAAAATGTGATGAGTTACCCAGTGGACTTGATTTCTTCTGTTTTGATTGGGGTGTCAACTCAGGAACTGGTAGAAGTGCTAAAGCACTGCAAAGAATTATAGAGGTGGCTCAAGACGGAGCAATAGGTCCTATGACTTTAAAAGAAGTAAATAAACATGAAGCTAAAGATCTAGTAAATAAAATGCATACACGAAGACAAGAATTTTACGAAAACCTTAGTACGTTTGATACGTTCGGGAAAGGTTGGACTGCTAGAAATAAAAAAGCTTTAAAACAAGCTAAAAAATTAATTAAGGAGAAATAAGTGACTCCTAAAAAATTAGAGCCTACTTCTAAATATGCAGAATATGATTTAGACTCTGATGGCGTGGTCAGCGATAGTGAGATAGCAAGAGCTAGAGAAATTAGAGAAACAGAAGACTCACTACGTAAGCATATAGCCCAACTGAGAATGGCCAGAGCTACATTGATAGCTATGGCTGCTTTTACGTTAGCGATGTTCTTTTTACCTATAGAAAGGGTGAAGGCATTGAGTGATATTTCAAATTTATTTTATATATCAGGTGCGGGTATAGTAGGGGCTTATATGGGTACGACTGCGTGGATGTCTAAAAAATAAATAAAAATAGGGCTTTACTTCTAACAATGAATATGCTATAATAAGTGTATAACTCATAACTTAGGAGGGTCTCATGGCTCACAATCAAATCACATTCGGCATCATTTTCCGCAAAACTTCTTATGCAATTAGTGAAGTTTCTAATTTCATCGAGTGTGCCGATGGTATTGAGCCAGTAAGTCATAAAAATGCTTACGTTAAATTTCTTGGAGATCTTCTTGATGGAAATATCACAAAATCTACCTTGGTCGATCGTGACATCTTAAATGAATTCTATAATGATTTAGATAATCGTGCAAGTATTGATTATCGTGAGGGTCATTGGGATGACGACTATGATGTCTACTGGGGAGGCTATTCATTTGATCAAAGAGCAAAGAAGCTAAGAGCTCATCTTGGCAAGAAATAAAATAATCCTTTACTTTCATAAAAATGAGAGTATAGTAAATCTTATAACTTATAACTAGGAGAGCTAAAATGGATCTTACTCAAAATGAAATCAAAATGTTAATTGCCTTCGTCAAAGAAGGCAAAGACTGTATCGGTGCGGAAAGTTGTGCAGAAATAATAGAAGACAACATGGCTATCATGTCAGTTGATGACTTCAAAGAAGGAATGTTTTCAGAACTTAGTCGACAAGCTATCGGCGGTATTATGGGTTCCTTAAGCAGCAAAGGTCTCGCAGGTGATTCTGGTGAAAGCCGCAGAGCGCAAAATAATGACCGCACTCAGGATGGTCGTAAACCTATGAATGACTGGTACCCTACAGACAAGGGTATTAGGATTGGTTGGCAACTCATGGAGGCTTTAACATGAAGCTCTATGTAAACCACTTCGGCCAGTGGGCTGGTAATCAAGATGATGCTCGTTCTTACGGGCATCCATTTGATCAAGTCGAAGTCCCTTATGATAAAAAAGGGCTTCTTGAGTTTCTCAATGAAAATAAAGTTACCGTTGGCCTACCTGATAATGTTCCTCCACCTCATGATCCAGAACGTATACCGAGTCAGAAACCTAATTACGTTGATCCTATAATTGTAACTAGTGGTAACACCACCAGCACTCCTCTGGCTTACGTTAGAGATGAGGTAGGTATATTAGAGATTGAAAATGTTTATAAAAATTTAGTAACCGCACATCTAGCTATGACTCATATAATGGATGCCGTAGGTCACACTCCCCACAAAACTAGTCTTTTCAAGAAAGAGGAAGAGTGATATGATTAGCGCGTCAATGTGTCTAGCAATTGCTATATATTTTGAATCAGCAGTGGAGCCTAGCTATAATGCTGGGCTTGCTGTAGCTGAAGTAATTTTGAATAGAGTGAAACATCCTAAATTTGAAGACACGATATGCGGAGTGGTAACAGAAGATTGGGGACCTGGAAAGTATGATTGTCAATTTTCATTCTACTGTGATGGTAAACCGGAAAGACCATATCAAGGTGAGCGATGGGAAAGAGCCAAGAAACAAGCCAGAGACGCATTAACTGGGAAAGGCTTAAAGCACAGCGCATTATTTTATCACACTACTTATGTTAATCCCAAGTGGAGCTCTCAGATGGTCTCAATAGGCAGGATTGGTAAACATATTTTCTATAGGGAAAAATAATCCTTTACTTTTTGAATCATTGGTGGTATAGTAGATATTATAACTGATAACTAAGGAACTGAAAAATGACAACATTCGTATTAGTAACTTCCTCATATCTTCTTCTAAATGATAAAACATACACTAGCAAGATTGGCG
>Ga0209631_10003776_pt1 | contig 17207 bp, 12 predicted proteins | sample COG_08_FD_184752 | JGI IMG/M metagenome (GOLD analysis project Ga0209631, IMG submission 184752) | Pelagic Microbial community sample from North Sea - COGITO 998_met_08 (SPAdes) (version 2) | ecosystem: Environmental > Aquatic > Marine > Neritic zone/Coastal water | place: Helgoland, sampling...
GGGTGTAGGTAAAACTGCAATTATTGAAGGCTTAGGTCAAAAAATTATCGATAAAAATGTCCCAAGAACGCTTCACAATAAAAGAATATTGTCCTTAGACTTAGCAGGGCTTGTTGCCGGCACAAAGTATAGGGGCCAGTTTGAAGAGAGAATGAAAACTATAATGGTTGAACTTGAAAAAACTAGCAACTTAATTTTATTTATTGACGAGCTTCATACTATAGTTGGTGCAGGAGGAGCCTCGGGTTCCCTCGATGCCTCTAATATGTTTAAACCAGCACTTGCGCGTGGGGATATTCATTGCATTGGCGCAACAACTTTAGATGAATATAGAAAACATGTTGAAAAAGACGGTGCATTAGAAAGAAGATTTCAAAAAATAAATATTTCACCACCCTCATCAGTAGAGTCAATAGAAATTCTCAAAGGATTGCAGTCTAGCTATGAAAAACATCACAATGTATCTTATTCGGATGAAGCGATAAGAGCATGTGTCTATTTTTCGGACAGATATATAACTGATAAATTTTTACCAGATAAGGCTATTGATGTTTTAGATGAAGCGGGTTCAAGAGCCCATATCTTAAATATTAAAGTCCCTCAAAAGATAATTGACTTAGAGATTGAGATTGATAAAATAAGAAATAAAAAAAATTCCGTTGTTATCGAGCAGAAATTTGAGGACGCTGCAAGCTTAAGAGATAAAGAGCATAAATTGATCAATAAGCTCAGTCAAATGCAAAAAAAATGGAAAACAAGCGAAGAGTTGAACCCCGCAATCATTTCAGAAGAAAATATTGCGGATGTTGTCTCAACAATGACGAGAATACCAGTTCAAAGAGTCGCAGAATCAGAAGGTAGAAAGCTATTAAAGATGGATGAAGAGCTTTCACAAAAAATTATCGGTCAAAACCATGCCATAAAAACGCTAAGTAAAGCTATTCAAAGATCTAGAGCCGGTTTACAAAGACAGGGAAGACCTATAGGTGTTTATTTATTTCTTGGGCCTACAGGTGTTGGTAAAACAGAAACTGTAAAAGAGCTAGCAAATTATCTTTTTAGCAAAGAAGATTCATTGGTAAGGCTAGATATGAGTGAGTACCGTGAGCGTTTTGCAATGTCAAGACTGATTGGTGCTCCTCCTGGATATGTTGGTTACGATGAGGGTGGTGAGCTAACAGAAAAAGTTCGTAGAAATCCTTATTCTGTGATTTTATTTGATGAAATTGAAAAGGCCCATCCAGATATTTTTAATTTACTTTTACAGTTATTTGATGAAGGTTTTTTGACTGATAGTTATGGAAGAAAAATTGATTTTCAAAATTCAATAATTGTACTTACATCAAACATAGGAACAAAAGAAATTCAAAACACTTCTTCATTTGGTTTTAATGATTCATCAAAAGAGGTTGAAAATGAAAAGATTAAAAATAAAATACTAGACAAAGTTAAAAGTACTTTTAGTCCTGAATTTATTAATAGACTTGATGAAACTGTGGTATACAATAAACTCTCAAAAGATGACGTAATTAGAATAATTGATTTACAGATGTCCGACTTATATAAAAATTTAGAAAAAATTGGCTTTTCAGTTTTAATTACAAAAAAAGCAAAATCGCATTTAGCAAATCAAGGCTTTAGTTCTGAATATGGAGCACGGAATCTTAGAAGAGAAATTCAAAAATCAATTGAAGACCCACTCTCTGAACTTCTTTTGCGCAATAAATTTAAAAAAGTCAATAAAATCAAAATCGACATAAAAGCTGGTATATTTGAGTTTTTACCTGTTTTGGTAAAATCAAAAAAAACAGTAACTTCTAAATCTTAACAGTTCTATTTAACCTGCCATATTTGCATGTAAATAAATATATATATGCCATAATGCTATGTCAAGAGTATTGGCACGCATATTGCAATGTTTATGATAGAATTTATTAATTTATTAAATCGGAGAAATTTATTATGGGAAAAATTATCGGTATTGATTTAGGTACAACAAACTCTTGCGTGGCTGTCTTAGAAGGCGGAGAGCCGTCTGTTATAAGTAGTTCGGAAGGTGGAAGAACAACGCCTTCAGTTGTTGCTTTTGCCAAAGATGAAGATAGATTGGTTGGTCAACCAGCAAAACGACAAGCAGTTACAAACCCTCAGAATACTATTTTTTCAATTAAAAGGTTTATGGGTAGAATGTTTAAAGAGGTTGGCTCTGAATCTAAAGATGTACCTTACGAAATTGTTAAAGGTAAATCGGAATCGGTTGCGGTAAAAATTTCTGAAAAAACTTATTCTCCCCCGGAAATCAGCGCAATGGTGCTTCAAAAACTCAAACAAACCGCAGAAGAACATCTAGGTTCTTCTGTTTCTGATGCTGTAATTACAGTCCCTGCTTATTTCAATGATTCTCAAAGACAAGCAACTAAAGATGCCGGTAAAATTGCAGGCTTAAATGTTCGGAGGATTATTAATGAACCCACAGCTGCTTCTTTGGCTTACGGTTTAGATAAAAAGAAAGAGGAGACAATAGCTGTATTTGATCTTGGAGGTGGAACATTTGACATATCCATATTAGAGCTTGGTGACGGTGTATTTGAAGTTAAATCAACTAATGGCGACACTCATCTTGGTGGAGATGATTTTGATCAAAAAGTTATTAATTGGATTGCTGAAGAATTTAAAGCCAGCGAAGGAATAGATTTAACTAAAGACCCTATGGCGCTTCAAAGATTACGTGAATCTGCAGAAGTAGCTAAGAAAGAACTATCAAGCTCCAAACAAACTGAAATCAATTTGCCGTTTATCACCGCAGATTCATCTGGGCCTAAACACTTGAACCTAACGCTGACAAGAGCGAAGTTTGAAGAACTTGTTTCTGAATTAGTAGAAAGAACTGTCAGTCCTTGTAAGAAAGCTTTAAAAGATGCAGGTTTATCAACTTCTGATATTAACGAGGTAATTCTAGTTGGTGGATCAACTAGAATACCGAAAATTCAGGATAAAGTAAAAGAAATTTTCGGTAAAGAACTTAATCAAAGTGTTAATCCTGATGAAGTAGTAGCGTTAGGCGCAGCTATTCAAGGAGGAGTATTATCTGGAGATGTTGATGACATTTTATTGTTAGACGTAACCCCTCTTTCTCTTGGCATTGAAACCCTTGGAAGTGTATCCACAAAACTAATTGAAAGAAATACTACAATACCGACAAAAAAATCTCAGGTATTCTCAACTGCAGCTGATAATCAAACAACAGTTGAAATCCATGTACTTCAAGGTGAGCGTGAAATGGCTGTTGATAACAAAACTATCGGAAGGTTTCACTTGGACGGTATTCCTCCAGCACCTAGAGGAGTTCCACAAGTTGAAGTCACTTTTGATATCGATGCAAACGGAATACTAAATGTTGGCGCAAAAGACAAGGCTACAGGTAAAGAACAAAGTATACGCATTGAAGCTTCTAGCGGACTTTCTGATACTGAAGTTGAAAAAATGGTAAATGATGCCAAAAAACACGAATCAGACGATAAAGAAAAAAGGGAACTGATTGATATGCAAAACCAGTCAGAACAGTTAATTTATCAAACTGAGAAGAATTTAGATGAATATAAAGAAAAATTGGATGATTCTGAGAAAAAATCACTTGAAGATAATGTTAAAAAACTAAAATCTGCCAAAGATGGTGATAATGTTGAGAATCTAAAATCTGCACTTGATGAATTAAATAATGCATGGAATCAGGTTGCTTCAAAAATGTATGATTCCGCAAAAGAAGATGTAGGTCAAGATGCTGGCGAAAGCGCTTCAAATGATAAGAGCAAGAAAAAGAAAAAAGATGATTCAGAAATTGAAGACGCTGACTTTGAAGTAGTAGATTAATCTAATTTAGTACTCGTAAAAAAAGCACACTTGATAGTGTGCTTTTTTTGTTTATGGAACCGAAGAGGTGTAATTTCATACTAAGTATATAGTTCCAATTTAATTATGAAAAAAAATCACCAGAAAATTTTAATATTATCAATTACAATATCTGCCCTGACTTTGATTTATTTATTTCGACCAAGCATATGGCAAGAGCGAATTGAAACATATTTAAACAATCAACTAAATGATTCGGGTTGGATTCTTAAAAATAGTGTTTTCTCTGGACATTTGTTTACCCAGGTTTCTTCAAATGATATTATTTTAACTAAGCCTGATGGTTCAATAGTTCAGTTCCCATCTATTAACGCTAGAATAAAAATCGTACCATTATTATTGGGCAGAATAAATCTTAACCAACTAACGGTTTCGAATGCTACAATTAAACCTTCTTTTGATTTTCAAGGAGACAAAACTGAAACGAGCATGATAGTTTTTGATCCTAACAGTTTTCCAGTAAACATTAAAAACTTGTATATCGATGGAAGTTTTATTGTTCCTTTTGAAGATTCAACTCGTTCTGTAGATTTTTTATTAAATGGAGAAATTTCAAATAAAGATGAAAATATTAATCTTTATTTAAAACAATTTGATTTCTTTTCACCTTCCATGGATTTTGAAGTTAATACAAAAGGCCTTAAAGGGTTTTTTAATAAAAACAAATTTTCTCTAGATTTTAACTCAGCTAGCATTAATAATATCAGTTTATCTGGATATTTAGAATACAGCTTCTTTGATACATCTAGTATTTTAGCTCAAATTGAATTGAATGATTATAAGATACCTGAATCAATTTTTTCTCAACTTCCGTTACAACCCAACCTTTCAAAGCTTTCAGCGGTTTTTAATTTTAAGTCAAATCTTACGGACTATATTGGAGATCTTCAAATTGAAAATGACCTAGGGTTAAAGATGCAAGGCAGCTTTGAATTAAAAAGTGACTCAGGGTATGTACGTTTAAATAAACTGGATCTTGAAGGAAATGAAGCCAGTCTCTCACTAAATGGACTTATCGAAGAAGCAGGTAGATTTAATGGAATTGTAAAACTAGACAATTTAGATTTTAGTGAATGGATTTTAAATTCTCAAAAAACAGGAATATCCGGCTATTTATTATTAGATGGAAGTTTTCAAGAAATGCTCATTACGTCTCTTGATGTGAATGCAGACGTAAGTGAGTCAATAAGGTTTAACAAAGAACCATCATCTTTTTCTGGAGGTATTTCTTATTCTGAATCCATCTTAAAAATATTTAACCCTGTTACACTTTCTATAGGTCGTTCATTGGTTACTATTCAGGGAAGCGCTGACTATAAAAAAAAGATACTGGATTTTAATGTAGACCTTACTGAAGCCTCCAGTTCCCTGATAAATTATTTCTGGAGCGACACACTATCTAGTGGAAATGCTACAGGCGCCATGAAAATTGATGGCACCTTTGATCAAACCTCATTAAATGCTGACCTCATTATTAGTAATTTTATTTACAATGATATTAGCTTATCTAATTTTGAATTATATGCACAGCTTAACGACTTAAGAAATAATAGAAATGGGGTTATAAAAACAAAATTTAGCGATGGAGAATGGAATGATTTTTTCGTGCAAAGTGGTAATGGTCAATTTTTACTAAATAATAATGAGGTAGGAATAACATCGTTTGAGGTAAGAAATAATTCTGATTTTATGCAGTTAAATGGTAGCTATATTCCTGACTCACTATTAATTATAGATAAATTTCAACTTGCTTATCAAAACCATTTTTTGATTAATCCATCACAATTAATTTTAAATCTATCTAATGAAAAACTATCGATCAGTCCATTCGAGCTTCATGTGGACGATGGTGTTATACAAGGCAGCTTTGAAACCAATCCATTTGTTGGAAAAATAAAATTTTCAAATGTTACATCAGACTTACTCCCTCTATTAAAATTAAAAGGAAGTGAAAAGATAAGTGGAAGTCTTTTTGGGGAAATCAATTTTCCTAGAAACATCAATTCTGAAAGAATAATATTTGATTTTAGTATTAAGGAGGGGTTTTTGGTAAATCAGCCTTTCAATGACTTACGGTTTGATGTTTTTTATCAGGACGGAATATTATCAATCGACACATTGCTATTAAAACACGAAAGCATTTCCAGCTTTTTTATTTCTGGAAATATTCCTTTTCCATTCGATAAGTCAAAATCTCAGCCAACTGAATTTTTTTCAGAATACAAAAATATTGATTTATCTTTTATTTCAGATATTTCAAATAATTACTTATCTCGAATTAAGGGCCAATTCACAGGATCTTTTAATATAGCTGGTAATACTTTTGATACCGAGTATTATCTTAGTGGAAAAATACAAAATGCATTCTGGGGTAAGCTGCCACTTGGCACCGTCAATGGTGAGGGATTATATAAAAATAAAAAACTGATATTTGAGAATTTTTCTTCAAAGATTGATAAAAATCGTATAACTGGTAATGCTAAAATCCCTATAGATATTGATTTTGTATCTAAATCTAGAAAAATCTCACCAAATGCCGAAATAGAATTTAATTCCAAAGGCTCTCTTCGTTCAGCGGAATTTATTTCAGCATATGTGTCTGAAGTTGACTCTATTATAGGTAATATTGACATAAATTTTAGCATAAAAGGTCCAAGGAAAAGTTTAAAACGAAATGGGAATATAAACCTATCTAGCGCCAGCATCTATACGGTTCTAATGGATGAGCCCGTGAAGGATATTATAGCGCAAGCAGAATTGGTAAACAATAAGATGACAATTAAGTCATTTAAGGGTTCGGTGAATAATTCCGCTGGAAGAAAAAAAGAAAGAAATAATTTAAACATATCCGGGGGGATTGATTTAGCAAAGTTTTTCGAACCTCGTTATGCCATTAATGCTAGCGGTAAAAATATCTTTTATCGCTCTTTAAACCAGGATATTGAAAGCTATGCCGACCTTGAAGTTTTTATAGTTGGAAAAGATACTATAGATATTTCAGGCACTATTAATGCTAAAAACGGAGCAATTTATAAAGAATTTACAGGGAGCGAACCTTCAGTTAAGAGCGATGAGCAGGGAAGAGTATTAACGAACTATAACATTAGATTCCCCATTGAAGATTCTTTCGCAATACGTAACTCACAAATTGATGCTAAAATATCTGGTGAACTAGGAATGTCAAAATTATTTAGTGATGAATGGAATTATTCTGGAGAAATAGAATTTCTTGAAGGACAGATCTATTATTATTTAGGCGATGTTTTTGAAAATTTAAAAGGATCTATGGTGTTTGACGGTCAAGGATTTAATCCATTTTTAGAGGTTTCAGCATCTACAAAAATTGGTGATTCTGAAATTTTACTAGGAGTTTTTGGTCCTCTTGATAATCCAGAGTGGAGATTTGATAGCGATAAAGGTTATTCAGAAAGCGATATCCTTCAACTGTTAACATTTAATACCAGGGTATCTGAAGAAGGTTTTTCTACGGAAGGTTTAGGCACTCAAGCACAAACAATACTTGGCGCTTATCTTGAAAGGCAGCTTGAAAAAAACTTTATTAAGACTACAGGTTTGAAATCCTCAGGTATAATTCAGGACGTTCAAATTTCAGGTACCTCGGAGCTTCTAAATCCAAACCAAGGAGAAGAGTTCAGTATCAATGCAAGGCTGAATCAAAATTTTAGTTTAAGTTATAAAAGATCATTTTCTTTAGAAGCGGCTTACAAAAACAAAGTAGGCGTTGAATACAAATTAAATCCTAATTTCTCAGTCATAGGTAATGTAGATGAGAGTGGTCAAGTGCAAATGAAATTTCGCGTTCGCCGAGTATATTAAGCCGAGGTTTATGTTTAAGAATAAATATTTATTTATATTATTATTATCAATTTCTTTCTCTCAAAGTAGTGACGCAAAAATAATTAATAAGATTTTTTTTGTGGGCAATAAACAAATTGGTACCAATGAATTAGAATATCAAATTGAATTAAAGCCGCCTTCAATTATGGCATTTAATTCTATAGATTTTGATAGAAGATTGTTGAAGCTTGATGCGATCAATGTTAAAAATTATTACAACTCAAAAGGCTTTTTAGAAGCTTCCGTTAAAGACTCATTTAACGTCGATAATAACAAAGTCGATATCTTTTTTTTAATTAATGAAAATAAACAATATTTTTTAAACAGTGTTAAAATCGAGGGCTTAAAATCATTAAATGAAAATAAGATTCTAGCAAGCCTTGGCTTATTTAAGGGGCAGCCATACAACCCAATTATTATAAACAAAAAATTATCAATTATTGATGAGCTTTTGCAACTAAAAGGGAAAATATTCTCTACAATTGACATTGCTCAATCAATTCAAGATTCAGTAAATATTGTAATAAAAGTAAATGAAGGAAAAAAAGTATATATTAATAATTCTTGGATTTCAGGAGCTGAGCGAGTTGACACCTTGTTTGTAAAGAAAGAGATTGAATTTGAGAATGGTAAAATTTTTAATAAAAGAAAAATTGATAAAACAAAACGCAACCTTCTTCAGGCTGGCTTCTTTACTTCTGTTAATATAGTTGCCCATGCAATTCCAGAAGAAGACACTCTGGTAAACCTTGAAGTTAGACTCAGGGAGTTTAAAAATGTTGGTGAAACAGCTCTTGAATTTGGTCTTGACGAAATTGAGTATGTTCCTGGAGTAAGATCGCTTGTCGGAATTGGTGGATCAGTTAATTGGACCGATCGAATGATTTTTGGAACAAAAAATAGATTTGAGACCGATGGAAGCGTTGTTATTCCAACCGAAGAAGGATTTATTTTTCCAAGATTAGGATTTGACATAAAAATTTCCAACCAAAGGCCTTTTTCAATAAAGTTTCCAACTCAAATAAAGCTTTTTTTTCAACAGTTTAAAAATTTTGGTGATGAGTATGGGCCATACGTTAGAAGATTTGGTTTTCAATATTCAAATATTTTTAGATGGAACCGCCAACGATCTTTCGTTGATTTTGGTTTTAACTTTGAAAGGTTTGATGAATCTGCTGCTTTCAGTCAAGATATCGAACAGAGAAAGTTCAAATTTCATCTTAACCAAGATAATAGAGATAATCCAATAGATCCAAAAAAAGGAAGTGTAGTCATTTTTAATTTGGATGCTTATGGGGGCTTACTGGGAGGTAATAGATCGTACATTAAATACCGCGTTGATCTTAGGAATTATATTACCATGTTTAAGCATATTACATTTGCATCAAGGATAAATGGAGGATTGATTTCTGGGTGGTCAAATGACTATGATCAGTATGAGGCTATTCTTTTTGAAAAATTTTATTTAGGTGGAAGCAATACATTGAGAGCTATTCGTCCGTTACGCTTGTTAAATTATAATAATGATAGCTATGACAATGATGGAGATGGCTTGATCGATGAAGAAGATGAAGATAAAAATACTCCATCAGGAAAAGAAATCATGGTTTTAACCAATTTAGAGTTAAGATTTCCTATTTTATGGGAGATAGGAGGAGTTTTATTCTTTGATGGAGGAAATATTTATGGAGAATCAAAAAATATTAACATTGAAAGTCTTGTATGGAATTATGGTGTAGCTTTAACGTTAAATTTACCAGTTGGCCCTCTAAGAATAGATTTTGCTCGAGATTCAATTGATCCTAAGATATATCAAATTCAATTAGGCTTTCTATATGCTTTTTAAGTGTTTAATCTTTTTAAAAATCTAATTTTGATGATATACGTTGATTATTTAAATTTTAATAATAACTAACAAATATTTTATGAAAAATATATCTATATTATTTTTATTACTTTACTTTTTTAGCTCATGCGACTTTTTTAAATCTGCAGATGAACTATATAGTGAAGCTGAAAAACTGCGAAATGAAAATAAGCCAAAAGTTGCTATTGAATTATTTGAGAAAATAGTCAATAAATTTTCAAATCATCCTAAAGCTCCGGATGCTCAATATCTTATAGCTGAGGTTTATTATCGAGACCTTCAAGACTTCACAAAGTCAATAATAGAACACAGAAAATTTTTGACTTCTTTCCCAAACAGTGAAAAAGTTCCTTTTTCTATCTTCATGCAAGGATACATTTATGCAAATGAGCTTGTAAATCATGATTCAGCCAGCGTGCTTTATAGAAAATTTATAGATTTATATCCAGACCATGAAATGCTAGAATCTGTTAAGTTTGAATTAAAATATCTTGGTCTAGGAATAAATGAAATCCCCGAATTAAAACATTTAATTGAGTAATTATAAATATGGAAAAATTTAATTTATCTGAAATAAATAATAAAATAGCAAAAGACTCAAAGTTCATTTCGCCTCTCAGAGAGTCAATTGCTGAAGTTATTATAGGACAACATGAGCTAATAGATAAGATACTTATTGGTATGCTTGCAAACGGACATTTACTCTTAGAGGGGGTACCTGGATTAGCAAAAACCCTTACGGTCAATACATTGGCTAATTCTATAAATACAAGCTTTCAAAGGATTCAATTTACCCCAGATATGTTGCCAGCTGATTTGATTGGAACTTTAATATTTAATCAAAAAACAAGCGGATTTGAAACTAAAAAAGGCCCCATCTTTTCTAATATTATTTTAGCTGACGAAATTAATAGAGCTCCCTCTAAAGTTCAGAGCGCTTTACTGGAAGCCATGCAGGAGAGGCAAGTTACTATTGGCGAATCCACATTTAAGCTAGAGGCACCTTTTTTAGTCTTAGCTACTCAAAACCCAATAGAGCAAGAAGGTACGTATATACTACCTGAGGCACAGGTAGATCGCTTTATGATGAAATTGAAAGTTGATTATCCTAGTAAAGATGAAGAGCGTCAAATTTTAAGATCGTCAGCTAGAACTGAACCTTTTAAGTTTAAAAAGTCTAAAATTAAAGCTACAGCTATAACAAAAGCTCAAAAATTGATTAATGATATTTATGTAGATGAAAAAGTCGAAGAATACATATTAAATCTTGTTTTTTCTACAAGAAATCCCTCTAACTACAACCTTAGCGATTTATCTCATTTAATTGAAAATGGTGCAAGTCCAAGAGCGTCAATTAGTTTGATTCTCGCCGCTAAAGCACGAGCCTTTCTTGAGGGAAGAGGGTACATCACTCCTGAGGATGTAAGGTTTATTGGAAAAGACGTTTTGAGGCATAGGATTATTTTAAGCTATGAAGCTGAAGCAGAAGAAATTTCATCTGAAGATATTATTCAAAGGCTTTTTGACTCAATTGAAATACCTTAAGCTTCTACTTTAAAAAAAAATCAAATGATTCCAAAAACAATACTCAAAAAGGTTAAGCGTATTGAAATAAGAACAAAAGGATTGGTTAATGATCTTTTTGGTGGTGAATACCATTCAGCCTTCAAGGGTCAAGGTATGACTTTTTCAGAAGTAAGAGAGTATTATCCAGGCGATGATATAAGAATGATTGATTGGAACGTAACAGCTAGAAATAATTCACCATTTATAAAAGTCTTTGAAGAAGAGAGAGAGCTTACCGTTTATATTTTAGTTGATATCAGCTCCTCTGGGGGTTTTGGCACAATCAACCAGCTAAAATCAGATATTTCTGCAGAACTAGCGTCAGTATTAGGGTTTTCAGCTATCAAGAACCAAGATAAAGTTGGTTTAATTTTATTTAGTTCTAAAGTTGAAAAATATATTCCTCCTAAAAAAAATAAATCTCATATATTGAGATTAATTCGCGAAGTTTTATTTCACAAGCCTGTCTATAATGGAACTTCTATAAAATCAGCTTTAGATTTTTTGATGAATGTTTCAACAAGAAAGTCTGTAGTATTCTTAATATCAGATTTTTTTGATGATGGCTATTGGAACTCATTGAAGCTTGTAAACAAGAAGCATGATTTAATTGGTATCCGTATTTCTGATCCAGCAGAGAAAAAGATACCAAACTTAGGCTTACTAAAAGTCTTAGATCCGGAATCTAAAGAAGAATATTGGGTTGATACGACGTCAAAAAAAGATAGAGATATTTCTGAGAAATTAATTTTAAAGACCTGGAGCAATTTTAATAATAAATCAAAAAAAAATAAATTTGACTTAGTTCATATAAGCGCTAGTCAAGATTATGTTGAGCCGCTTATGAGCTTTTTTCAAAAAAGAGAAAGACGGTCATAGTTAAAAAGTTCATTGTTGTTAATCTCGTATTTTTATTTGCTTGCGTAGATAAAAAACTGGATAAATCTATAGTTTTATCTGCAGAAATTGATACACTTGAAACTACAATCGGTGAGCCTATTATTTATAATATTGCTATTATCCATCCCGATACAAATATCATTGATTTTCCAAATTTGACCTTTAATGACAAGATTCAGTTAAAAAATTCATCTTTCAAGATCTCTAAAAATAAATTTGATGCAAACCTTGAACTAGTTTTTTGGGATACAGGATCTATTTTAGTACCTGAAATTAGTATTAATATTATGAATTTGGATAGTGCATCTATTTATTCAATCAATTCCGACTCTTTTTTTGTTAATATTGTATCAGTTAAAGAGAAAAACTTAACTCTTAATGCTGGATCAAGCGGAATCTTACCCATAAAAGGGCCTGTAGAGATTCAAAACTATGAAAATTTATATCTTATTTTAAAAATTATTCTTTTAGTTGTGATTAGTTTTGGAATTGTTTCGATATGGAGTAAAAGAATAAAAAAAGAACTTTCTGCAGAAAATAGCCTGAGCTATCAAAAACCTTTTGAAATAGCTTTGAAAAAGCTTGAGACAATGAAAAAATCTGATATTTCAAGTAAAGAATTAAAAAAAGAATTTTATGTTAAGATCTCATTTATTTTGCGTGAATATATTGAGACTAGTTTTTTTATAAGATCGCTTGAAATGACAACCAAAGAAATTAGTAATAATAGTGAAATATTACCATTTGATAGGAACCTAGCTATGGAATTAGTTTCTATTTTAAGTCTAGCGGATTTGGTTAAATATGCAAAAGACGATAAGGATACAGATCAATGTTTAAAAAACCTTGAAGGCTCGATAGAATTTGTTAAGAAGTCTTCTGTAAAATATTAGCTATTGGTGTTTAGTAAAAAATTATAAAAAATGAAATTTAAGTTATAAATTATAATATAGTTAAGGAGGTAAAATGGCTAACACATCTGATATAAAAAACGGCTCAGTAATATTTCATAAAAATAAACGCATGAAAGTGATAGAGTTTTTGCATGTGAAGCCTGGCAAGGGTCCTGCATTCGTTCGCACAAAGTTAAAGGACATTTCATCGGGAAAAACTATTGATGAAACATTTAATGCTGGCATAAAGCTTGAATTTCTCAAAATTGAAGTTAAAGAAATGCAATTCTTATATAATGATTCTGATTCATACATTTTCATGGACAATATAACTTACGAGCAATTTAACATATCAAATGAAAGCATAGGTGATACTAAGAATTTTTTAAAGCCAGGTATGAACGTAGATCTATTATTTGATGGTGCGGATATTTTAGATGTAAGATTACCAGCGCACGTACAGCTACTTGTGATAGACACTGAGCCTGGCGTCAAAGGTAATACAGCCACTGGCGCAACCAAACCTGCAACAATTGAAACGGATTACAGTCTTCAAGTTCCACTATTTATTAACATTGACGATAAGATAAAAATAGACACTCGATCTGGAGAATATATTGAACGTGTGAAAACTTAATCGTATCTTCTCAGGATTATACATAACAAGATATAGAGAAAATCATGTGGCAAGACAAATTAAAAGAAATTATATATATACTTGAGAATAGCAACGTTAATGAAATAGACATTCATTTTTGGGGTAGAAAATACCGCGTTGTAAAATCCGCTGGAGTTAACGTTATTGATCAAAAATCAAACAATAATCCTGCAGACTTAATTCGCACTAGTCAGGAAAATTTATCTCAAGATGATCAAAACGAAAGATCTGTTAATTTTAGTCATAATGAGATTCTTTCTCCAATGCCTGGAACTTTTTATACCGCCCCATCTCCAGAAGCTGAGTTATTTGTTAAACCGGGAGATACGGTAAAAAAAGGCGATACACTTTGCATTATTGAAGCAATGAAAATAATGAACGAAATTGAAGCTGAGAGCAGTGGAGTTATTTCTGAGGTACTCATTAATAATGGTGATCCTGTAGAATATAATCAGCCTTTATTTAAGATTAGTTCTTCTTAGAATGTATAAAAAAATATTAATTGCCAATCGCGGTGAGATTGCTCTGCGAATTATACGTGCTTGTCATGAGCTTGGGATTAAATCTGTTGCTGTTTATTCAACAGCAGATAAAAGCTCACTGCATACAAAATTTGCTGATGAAGCAGTTTGTATTGGTCCACCTCATAGTAGTGAGTCCTATCTGAGTATACCTAATATTATTTCTGCAGGAGAAATCACAAATGCTGATGCTATTCACCCGGGTTATGGTTTTTTAGCTGAGAATGCAGATTTTTCACAAATTTGTAGTGAAAATAATTTTGTTTTTCTTGGGCCAAAGCCTGAAATAATAAAAGCTATGGGTGATAAATCACAAGCAAAAAAAACTATGAAATCTGCTGGTGTTCCAGTTATTCCAGGGAATGAAGGTATTTTATTAGACCCTAGTGAAGCTAAGGCAGCTGCAAAGAAGATTGGATATCCCGTAATGCTTAAGGCTTCAGCGGGTGGAGGCGGAAGAGGGATGCGGCTAGTTTATAAAGAATCTGAAATTGAAAATGCTTTTAAAACAGCAAGCACTGAAGCCCTAAATGCATTTAATAACGGCGATATGTATATTGAAAAATTTGTTGAAAATCCTAGACATATAGAAATTCAAATTTTAGCAGATGCATTTGGAAATGTTGTTAGTTTAGGTGAGCGAGAATGTTCCATTCAAAGAAGATATCAAAAGCTGGTTGAAGAATCACCTTCTCCAGCTGTAAACGAAGATTTAAGAAAAAAAATGGGTGAAGCTGCTATTCTAGGAGCTAAAGCTGTAAGCTATGTTGGTGTCGGAACCGTTGAATTTCTATTAGATAAAAATAAAGATTTTTATTTTATGGAAATGAATACCCGCATACAAGTAGAGCATCCAATAACTGAAATGGTAACAGGAGCAGATTTAATTAAGTGGCAAATCCGGACTCACGCAGGAGATAAATTTCCGAAATATTTATATAATATGAAGCTAAGAGGGCATTCTATTGAATGTAGAATAAATGCAGAAGATCCAGATAAAAACTTTTCTCCTTCAGCTATTCCAATCACTAGTTTCCACATGCCGGGGGGTAAAGGGGTGAGGATTGATTCTCATGCATACGCAGGTTATGAAATTCCTCCTTATTATGACTCGCTTTTGGGAAAATTAATTGTTCATTCACCAGATAGAAAATCTGCAATAAACCGGATGGAGCGAGCTTTAGAAGAAACGATTATCGAAGGACCTAAAACCACGATCCCTTTTCATCAAGCAATTATGAAAGATGATGCGTTTAGGTCTGGAAATTTTGACACTAATTTTTTAAAAACATTTAAATATAAAAAGGGTATAGAATAGATGAGCATTCCAAAGGAATTAAAATATACAAAAGAACATGAATGGGTTTCTGTTGAAAACAATATAGCAACTATTGGAATTACTGATCATGCGCAAGGACAGTTAGGGGATATTGTATTCGTCGAACTCCCTGACCTTGAAAGTAATATTAATCAGGATGATACATTTGGTGTAGTTGAAGCCGTTAAAACTGTTGCTGATCTTTTTGCACCGGTATCTGGACATATTGTAGAGACCAATACATTATTAGAGGAGAGCCCAGATCTTATTAATTCTGACCCTTATGGATCTGGGTGGGTAATAAAAGTAGCAATAGAAAGCCTTGAAGAATATGAAAATTTAATGTCAGACGAGGGTTACGGGGACTTTATTAAATGAAGCTTGATTTCCGAGAAATAATTCAAGAAAGCGCTAAAATTAAATTAAGCATGCTTGAAGAGTGTATAGGCGATATTGAGAGTGCGGCAAAAATGATTCATGATGCAATTACGAATGGCAAAAAAATACTTTGGTGTGGAAACGGTGGATCTGCTGCAGACGCTCAGCATATGGCGGCTGAATTAATGGGTGGATTAAGAAGTCACTCAAGAAAGCCAATAGCCTCTATTGCCCTTACAACCGATACTTCTTTTATAACAGCATGGGCAAATGATACTAGTTATGATGAAATTTTTTCACGACAAATTGAAGGAATAGGGGTTTTTGGTGATATTCTCATTGCTATTTCAACAAGCGGTAATTCAAAAAATATTATAAATGCTATATTAGCTGCAAAATTAGCAGGAATTAAAAGCATAATTTTAACTGGAAGCTCTAAAGGAAAAATGAAAGGTATGGGTGACGTTTTGATATCAGTACCCTCTGATGACACACAGCGCATCCAAGAGTGCCACCTTCTCATTGAGCATATTTTATGTGAAAATATTGAAAACAGTGTCAAGTAAGATATGCGCGAATTTATCAAAGAATTTCTTAAAATATTAAAAGTTGAAAAGGGTCTCGCCAATAATTCTTTGCTTTCATATGAGCGAGATTTAGTCAAATACCACTCATTTATATTTAATAGACAAAGATTAGACGATGTTACTCTAGTTAAAGAAAGAAATTTAAGGGCATATGTCAGATTTTTGAATGCTGAAAAGATGTCAGCCAATTCTATAAAGCGAGCTATTTCCTGCATCAGAACATATCACAAATTTTTATTATCTGAAGGAAGTATGGATTACAATCCGGTTTTATCAATTGACACTCCTAAAGTTGCAAAAAAACTTCCAAACATTCTTACTGTAGATGAAATTGATAAAATTTTGCACTTTATTCCAAAAAAAGCTCCAATGTCAATGCGTGATATCGCAATATTTGAGATGATGTATTCTTGCGGTTTGCGCGTTACCGAATTATGTAATTTTAAATTATCAAGCATTCTTTGGGATTCAGAGATGGTTAGAATTGATGGAAAGGGCGGTAAGCAAAGATTTGTGCCTATTGGTCCAATGGCAAGAGAAAATTTGAAAAATTATATTAAAAAAGAAAGACCTTCAATTTCTAAAAAAAACCCTAATACTCCAGAACTTTTTTTAAGCAGGAACGGTAAAAAGCTAACGAGGATGATGATATGGATTTTATTGAAAAAATGGGCCAATATTGCTGAAATAAATAAAGAAATCAGTCCACATACTTTAAGGCATTCCTTTGCAACGCACCTCCTTGAGGGAGG
>Ga0209631_10003777_pt1 | contig 17207 bp, 17 predicted proteins | sample COG_08_FD_184752 | JGI IMG/M metagenome (GOLD analysis project Ga0209631, IMG submission 184752) | Pelagic Microbial community sample from North Sea - COGITO 998_met_08 (SPAdes) (version 2) | ecosystem: Environmental > Aquatic > Marine > Neritic zone/Coastal water | place: Helgoland, sampling...
TGAATATTACGAAACCAAAAAAAAAGTAGATCAAAAAAAAATTGAATTAAAAGAACTATCGAATAAATTTAAAGAATTGAAATCATTGATCTATGATTACAAGGATAAGAAGGAACTTGAATTTAATGATTTGAACGAAAAACATAATAATTTAAAAAAAAAAATTGACGTAAATCAAAGAAAATATGAAAAACTTATTGATGAAGCTGCTGAAGAAATTTCAACTTTTGTTGAAAAGTCAAACTTAGATAACTTATCCTAATCATTTCAGTGAATAAATCTCAAATAAGAATAAAAATTTCTAAAATTAGAAAAAAAAATAATTTTAAAGATTTGTCAATTAATTTTAATACTTTAAATAAAATTCTTAATAAAATAAATATTAAAGATAAGTGCATAGGTGGATATTTTCCTTATAATTATGAAGTTGATGCATTAAAAATCTTAAATAAACTTGAAAAAAATTATATTATCGGACTACCTAAAATAAAAAAAAATTTTGACATGGACTTTTTTCAATGGTCTTCAAAAGATCCGTTGACAATAAATAAATACGGTATCCCCGAACCAACTTCTAAAAAAATTATTTATCCAAGTATATTATTAATCCCACTTTTAGCTTTTGATAAATATTTGAATAGAATTGGTTATGGTGGAGGATATTATGATAGATACATAAAAAAAATTAAAACAAAAAAAAATATTTTAACAATTGGTCTTGCATATTCATTTCAAAAAGTAAAAGTAATACCGGTAAATAAGTACGATAAAAAATTAGATTATATAATTACAGAAAAATAAAATGAGAATATTGTTTTTAGGGGATATTGTAGGTGTTTCAGGTTGTTCTAAGTTAATGAATAATCTTTTAGACCAAATAGATAAAAAAAAAATTGATTTTGTAATTGTAAATGGAGAAAATGCCTCTGAAACTGGAGTAGGTTTGACAAAAGAAATTTGTGAAGATTTTTTTAATTGTGGTGTGAATGTAATTACAACTGGAAATCATGTATGGGATCAAAAAGAAATAATGAATTATATAGATAAAGATAATCGACTTCTTAGACCAAAAAACTTATTTGAACCATCACCAGGTAAAGGATTTGAAATATATACAACCGAAAAAAATATTAAAGTAGGTGTTTTAAATTTAATGGGAAATGTTTTTATGAAAAAATGTGATGATGTCTTTGAAATCTCAAAAAAATTTATTGAAACACATAAACTAAAAAAAGATTATGATTTATTAATAGTAGATTTTCATGGGGAAATTACGAGTGAAAAAAATGCTATCGGACATTATTTTGATGGTAATGCAACTTTAGTTGTGGGTACCCATACCCATATTCCAACCAATGATGCTAGAATTTTAAAAAATGGTACAGCATATCAAACAGATGCAGGGATGTGCGGCGACTATGACTCTGTTATTGGAATGAATAAAGATAATTCATTAAATAGATTTATGAAAAAAAAATCAATCAAACATTTTCCAGCTGTAGGAGAAGGTACTTTAAGTGGAGTTATCGTAGATTGTGATGTACAAACAGGCTTAGCAAAAAAAATAGAAAGTTATATTTTTGGAGGAGAATTAAAAAATTCTCAATAATTATTATGTCAGGTCATTCTAAGTGGGCAAGTATAAAACATTCTAAGGGCAAGGCAGACAAACAAAGATCTAAAATTTTTTCTAAACTATCTAAAGAAATCAGTGTAGCAGCAAAGCTTGGGGACAAGGATCCCGATATGAATCCTAGACTAAGATCTGCGATACAGGCTGCAAGATCGGCCAATATGCCAAAAGATAATATTGAAAGAGCTATAGATAAATCTTCAGCAAATACAGAATTGAATTTTGAAAATTTAAGATATGAAGGTTTTGGGCCTGATAAAGTAGCAGTAATCGTTGAAACATTAACTGACAACAAAAACAGAACCGCATCTAACATTAGAACTATTTTTCAAAAATCAGGTGGTAGTCTTGGAACACAAGGATCAGCTTCTCATAATTTTAATCAACTAGGAGTCATTAAATTAGATAAAAAAGAAATTTCTGATGACGATGTGCTTGAACTGGCAATTGAGTCTGGAGCAGATGAGTGTATATCGAATAATGATTTTCATGAAGTTCAATGCTCGGTAAATGAAATTTATAATGTTAAAAAAAAATTAGAAAAAAGAATAAAAAATTTTATATCAACTGAAATTGAATGGATACCCTTGAACAGTGTTAATATTTTAAAGGATAATGAGGAAAGTCTAATCAATTTTTTTGAGACATTAGAAGAAGATGATGATGTTCAAAACGTTTATTCTAATGCAGAATTTGGAAAATAGATTATGTTAATTATAGGTATTGATCCTGGTATATCTGGTTCAATTTGTTTTTTTAAAGATGGTAAAATTCTTGATGTTGTAGAAATGCCAACAATGACAGAAGGAAAAAAAAATAAAAAACAAGTTAATGGAGCCCAGATTTATAATGAAATAACAAAAAGAGTTAATAAGGCTGAAAAAGTTAATGTAAGAGTCATTATTGAACAAGTCTCTGCAATGCCTGGTCAGGGTGTAACAAGTATGTTTAATTTTGGTCAATCATTTGGAATTTTAAAGGGAATATGTTCTGCTATGCAATTGCCAATGTTTTTCGTAAGGCCAGCAAAATGGAAAAAACATTTTAATTTGATAAACTCTGAAAAAGATGCCAGCAGAACACGAGCTATTGAAATATTTCCTTATTTTTCACCCCAATTATCTAGAAAAAAAGATTCTAATAAGGCAGATGCCATCTTGATTGCAAGCTTTTATTATGAAACTCACAATTTAGAAGGGTAAGTCAAAAAAAATTAAGACAAATTCATGACACAATTAAGTGTGAGAAGCAATTATGGAAGCTGATATTTCGACTCAAGCGGTAGGCCTTGCTTCAAATACTGATTTTTCTTTAATCAGTTTGTTCTTGCGTGCTGATATTATTGTAAAGACAGTTATAATTTTGCTAATTGCTTGTTCAATTTATTCATGGTCAATAATTATTGAAAAGTTTAAATTGTTTAAAAAGATAGACGAGTCTACAGAATTATTTGAAAGAAAGTTTTGGAACTCCAAATCTGCAGAATCTTTTTATAACAGTCTTCCGACCAATTTAGAGGACCCAATGGCTCTAGTTTTTAAAGATGCTATGCAAAGTTTGCTAAAAAGAAAATCAAAAAGTGATCTTATAAACAGAATAGAAACTGTTCTAGAAACTGGAATTGAAAAACAAACCTCTCAAATAAGCAAAGGTTTTACTTTTTTAGCAACAGTGGGCTCTACAGCGCCATTCATAGGTTTGTTTGGAACAGTTTGGGGTATAATGAACTCATTTCAATCAATAGCGATATCAAGAAATACTAGTTTAGCAATTGTTGCTCCAGGTATAGCAGAAGCATTATTTGCAACTGCACTTGGTTTACTTGCTGCAATCCCGGCAGTTGTTGCATACAATAAATTTAATAACGACTTAATTAAATATTCCCAAAAATTAGAAAATTTTTCAAAAAGATTTCTAACAATAATTTAAAATGGCTTTTAGGTTAAATCGTTCATCAAAGGAACCAATGAGCGAAATAAATGTTACTCCGTTTGTTGATGTAATGTTAGTCCTTTTAATAATATTTATGGTTACGGCTCCACTATTGACGGTAGGTGTACAAGTTGATTTACCTGAAAGTTCAGCCGACTCTCTTCCAGAAGAAACAGAACCACTTACATTATCTATTAATTCAAAAGGAGAGATATTTATTCAAGAATCCAAAGTTGAATATGATAAAATCATAGCAAAAGTTTTGGCAGTTTCAAAAAATAGAACTGATACTAGAATTTATGTAAGAGGAGATAAAACAATCAATTATGGTAGGGTGCTTGAGATTATGGGCTTACTATCAGGATCTGGCTTTACAAAAGTAGCACTTATATCAGAACCATATAAAGGAAGGTAAAGTTAATTGAATAGAAGTATAATTATCTCTTCTGGTTTGCATGTGATATTAATTATGATTACAGCGATGAGTTTACCTTTTTTAGCAAAAAAACCAATTGATCTTCCTCCTATAGTTTCAGTTGAACTAATACAAATCACAGATAAAACAAATATTCCCTTTGCACCTAAAGCAAAAAAAATCATTGAAAAAATCAAAGAAAAGGAAAAAAAATTAGTTTCTGAACAAGCGCCACCCAAAAAAGTAAAAAAAATAAAACCTGATTCTGTACCTATGCCAGATGATAAAGTTAAGAAAGTTGAAAAAATAAAGGAAGATAAACAAAACCCTGAAAAAATTGATAACGAAGTTAAACAAGTTTCTGAGTTTGAAAAAAAAGAATTATTCGATCCAAACAATATAGCCGCTTTAATTGATAAGTCTAAAGTTGAAAGCGCAGAAGCTATTAGTAAAACTGATAAAATTACCCAAGATCAACAAAAAAGTTTTCAAAATGCTGGATTATCGCTCAGTGAAGAAGATGCATTAAAAGCACAAATATTTGGATGTTGGAGTATACCTCTTGGACTGCCTTATAATGAAAATTTATTAGTAAGAGTAAAACTTTTGTTAAATCCTGATGGAACAATATTGCAGTCAGAAATATTAGATCATGCTAGAATGAACAAGCCAGGCCAGGGATTTTATAAAGTTTTAGCTGAAAGTGCCTTAAGAGCCATTAAACTATGTCAACCTCTCCGTGTACCAACTACTGGCTATGAAAGATGGAAGGAATTACAATTAAATTTTGATGCAAGAGAAATGTTAGAAGGATAGTATGTGTAAAATGATTAGAATTTTATTTTTAATATTGATTTTATTTTTACCAAATAGAACGTTCGCTTTAATTGAAGTTGACATTACCAGAGGAAATTTAAACCCTTTACCTGTTGCAGTATCCCCGCTTTCAATTGACGAAAGTTCAAGGCAAAGTTTTGAAAAGATGCTTAAAAAAAAAAATATTGGTTCAGAAATTTCAAAAATTGTTGAGTTTAATTTAAAAACCTCCGGTCTTTTTAATCCACTTAACAAAAATGCATTTTTACAAGAACCAGATATAGCTAATTTAAAACCACGTTTTGAAGATTGGAGTTTAATAAAAGCACAAGCATTAATTACTGGAAAGGTAAATTTTATTGACGGTAAGTTAAGAGTCGAGTTTAGATTGTGGGATGTGCTAGGTGGAAAAGAAATAATGGCTTTGGCTTTTACAACAGTGCCTGATAATTGGAGACGTGTCGGACATATAATTACAGATAAAGTCTACGAAAGATTAACCGGTGAAAAAGGTTACTTTGATACAAGAATTATATATGTTGCTGAAGAAGGTCCAAAAACTAGAAGAATTAAAAAGTTAGCTATAATCGATCAGGATGGAGCTAATAATAAATTTCTAACTTTAGGTAATGAGCTTGTTTTAACACCACGGTTTAATCCCACAAGTCAGATGGTTACATACCTATCTTATTTTAAAAATTTACCAAGAGTTTATCTCCTAGATATTGAAACAGGTATGCAGGAAGTGGTTGGTGATTTCCCCGGCATGACATTTGCTCCAAGATTTTCTCCAGATGGAAAAAAAATTATTATGAGTTTTGCTAAAGATGGAAATTCAGAAATTTACACCATGGATCTAGAAAATAGAATTGTTGAAAAAATCACTAATCATCCCTCAATCGACACATCGCCATCATATTCTCCTGATGGAAAATACATCTGTTTTAACTCTGACAGAAGTGGTTACCAACAAATTTACATAATGAAAAGTGACGGAAGTAATGTAAAAAGAATTTCTTTTGGGAGAGGTTTGTACGGCACACCAGTTTGGTCACCAAGAGGAGACTTGATTGCTTTTACAAAACTTCATAAAGGTAAGTTCTATATTGGTGTAATGAGAACTGATGGAAGTGGCGAAAGGTTGTTAACTGAGAATTTCTATCAAGAAGCCCCATCTTGGTCCCCAAATGGAAGGGTCTTAATTTTTTATAGAGAGACAAAAACAGACGACAAAGGAGAGGGGTTTTCTGCTAAATTGTGGTCGATTGATTTAACCGGTTATAATGAAAGAATGGTCAAAACCCCAATAGATGCCTCAGACCCATCATGGTCATCTTTATTGAGTAATTAAAGAATATTATCTTGATTTTTATCTTGAAACATCTAATTAGTTGTGGAAAAGTTAAGTATTAGAAAATTGACTAAGGAGCAATAATGAAATTAAACAAAATTTTAAAGAATACTTTATTAATAGCTTTTGCCTGTTTAGCACTGTCTGCTTGTGCAACATCTAAAAAGTCAGGTCAAATGCAAGGCGATGTTTATACTGGAAATGATACAGTAGAATATTTAGCTTCAGGAGTTAAGGACAGAGTTTTTTTTGCAACAAACGAATCAGTATTAACAACAGCTGCTAGAGATGTTTTAAGAAAACAAGCTGCGTGGTTAAGAAAAAATTCTAAAATTACAATTGTTTTAGAAGGGCATGCTGATGAAAGAGGAACAAGAGAGTACAATTTAGCACTTGGTGAAAGAAGAGCCAATGCCGCTAAAGATTATTTAATGACTTACGGAATTTCTTCAGACAGAATTTCTGTTTTAAGTTATGGTAAAGAGAGACCTGTAGATTCAGGATCTAATCCATTAGCTTGGTCAAAAAACAGAAGATCAGTTACTGTTAAAGCGAACTAGTTTCTAAATTTAAAAGACCCTTAAATATTAATTGTTTAAGGGTCTTTTTTTTGCCATTATTTTAATCATAACCTAAGCCATGAAGGTTTTATTAAAAATTATATCCATAAATTTTTTTTTAGTAATTTATTTTTTTTTGAATAATTCTGTGTCCGCAGATAATCATAATATCTATGAAACTTTAGAACAAATCCAAAATGATATTAAAACTTTAGAAAAGGCGGTTTATTCCAACTCAACAAATTCTTCTAATGATATTATAAAAAATTCCAATAAAAGTTTAAATGCAATTAACAATTCAGAAGATGTATTAACAAGACATTTATTAAAACTCTCTGAAATTGAAAATCAATTCCAACAACTTACAAATAAATTTGAAGAAATTAATTTTAAGTTAGACAAATTGTCAAATAGAATGACAAAAGTTCAAGCAGATAATCAAGCAAGATTTCAAGACTTGGAAACTGGCACATTTACAGATGAAAATTCAAAAAAAATAGCAAAAAAAACTGAGAAACAAAATACTAATGAAGTTTTACCAGGATCGTCTCAACCTCAAGATTTAGGTTCAATATCTTACCAGGATACAGCGACAAATAAAAAAACCCAACAGACACAATCAATAGAAACTACAGCCTCAGTAGTTACAGAAACTTTTCAAGCAGAAGAAAAAATTCTTCCAAAAGAAAGTCCTAAAAAACAATATGAGTTTGCAACAAGTTTTTTAAAAGTTGGAGACTATTCCACTGCTGAAAGAGCTTTTAGAGAGTTTGTAGATACTCATCCAGATCATAAGTTAGCAGGGAATGCTCAATACTGGTATGCTGAAACATTTAGAATAAGACAACTTTATACCGATGCTGCATCAGCATATTTAGAAGGTTATCAAAAATATCCTAAAGGTGAAAAAGCTCCTGTAAATTTATTAAAGCTTGGTGTATCAATGGTCCAGATTGGAGAGAAAGATCAAGGTTGTAAAATGATTAACGGGGTAGAAAAACAATATCCTAAAGCAAATCAATCTGTGATCCAAAAAGCCAAATATGAGTCTCAAAAATTTGAGTGTAAAAATAAAAACTCCTAAACTTTTAAAAAGTAAGTTAAGTAATAAAAAGGTTGCTCAAATATATCAAGAGTTTGAAAACACTCTTAATATTGACCAGAGTTTTGCAGTTGCTGTATCGGGAGGATCAGATAGTTTAGCATTGGCTTTCCTATCAAAAATATACTCTATTAAAAAAAATATAGTTTCAAAGTACTTTATTGTAGATCATAAACTTAGACTTGACTCCACTAAAGAGGCAAAATTAGTCAAGGAAAAATTAAAAAAATTTTCAATTGATGCTCAAATCCTAACATGGAAAGGGAAAAAACCATCTAGTAATATTCAATCATTAGCTAGAAAAAAAAGATATGAATTGTTGATAGCTAAGTGTAATAAATTTAAGATAAGCAATATTCTACTAGGACATCACGAAGATGATTTATTTGAAAACTTTTTTATAAGAATTTTAAGAGGCAGTGGATTAAAGGGCTTAATTTCATTAGATAAGGTTAGCAAAGTTGCTAATAAAAATTTGATAAGACCTTTATTACATAACAAAAAAGAAGACTTAATTTTTATTGCAAAACATGTATTCGATTTCTATGTGCAAGATCCCTCAAATAAAGATGAAAAATTTAAAAGAATCCAAATTAGAGGGCTAATCAATGAACTTAGAAAAAAAGGTTTAGATAAAAAAAAATTTGATAAAACAATAAAAAATTTGAAAGACTCTAATAATGTTGTAAATTTTTATGTGAAAAAAAATTTAAATGATAATTCATTTTTTTTTAGGAATGAAAACAAGCTAGCTTTACATAAAGATTTTTTTCAACAACCTCACGAAATAATTTTTAGGTCACTTTCAGAGTCAATTAAGCTTATAGGTAAGAAATATTATTCAGTCAGGGGAAAAAAATTAGATAAAATTATTGTTGATATTGAGAATAATCTATTATCTAAAGCAACATTGGGCGGATGTGTCCTTGAAAAGGTTAATCAAACCATATTTATCACAAAAGAACTTTAAATTATTGCCACATAATACAATTTGACACTTGTTAAATTAAGAATAATTCTTATTTTATAGGTATGAATTTAAAAAATGTTGCTATGTGGGCGATAATAGTTTTTTTAACTATTGGGCTTTATAATATGTTTAAAAATCCTCAATCTAATTTAGGAGGGGGAAATAAAATTATATTCTCAGAATTTTTAACTTCTGTAGAAAATGGAGAAGTTCTAAAAGTAGAAATTCAAGGTAATAATATAAAAGGTGTTTATTCTGATGGAAATAACTTTTCAACTTATGCTCCAAATGATCCAAATTTAATTGAAAAACTTTCTGATAAAGGTGTAAATATTTCAGCTTCACCTACAGAGGATAAGATGCCTTCTTTGTTTGGTGTTCTACTTTCATGGTTCCCAATGCTGTTATTAATTGCAGTCTGGATTTTTTTTATGAGACAAATGCAAGGTGGCAAAGGAGGAGCAATGGGTTTTGGGAAGTCAAAAGCAAAAATGATGAATGAATTAAAAGGAAAAATTACTTTTAATGATGTTGCTGGTGTTGAAGAAGCAAAAGAAGAAGTAGAAGAAATTGTTGAATTTTTAAAAGACCCAAAAAAATTTAGTAGACTTGGAGGTAAAATTCCAAGAGGCGCTTTATTAGTTGGCCCACCAGGTACAGGTAAAACTTTACTCGCGCGAGCTATAGCCGGCGAAGCTGCTGTTCCTTTTTTTACAATTTCAGGATCTGACTTTGTTGAAATGTTTGTAGGAGTTGGTGCTTCTCGAGTAAGAGACATGTTTGAGCAAGGAAAAAAAAATTCACCATGTATAATATTTATTGATGAGATTGATGCAGTAGGAAGAAGTAGAGGTGCAGGCTTAGGTGGTGGAAATGATGAGAGAGAGCAAACTCTTAACCAACTTTTAGTTGAAATGGATGGCTTTGATACTAATGAAGGTGTAATTATAATTGCTGCAACAAACAGACCAGATGTTTTAGACCCTGCTTTATTAAGACCAGGACGATTTGATAGACAGGTTGTTGTTTCAAATCCTGATATTATTGGTAGAGAAAAAATTCTTAAAGTACATGTGAAAAAAATTAAAATGGCGCCAGATGTTAATCTTAGAATTGTTGCAAGAGGGACACCTGGCTTTTCTGGTGCCGATCTAGCAAACCTAGTAAATGAGGCTGCATTATTGGCTGCAAGAAAAAATAAAAGAATAGTTACCTTAAGTGAGTTTGAGGAAGCTAAAGATAAAGTCATGATGGGATCAGAGAGAAGGTCAATGGTGATGACTGAAGAGGAAAAAACTTTAACAGCTTATCATGAGGCTGGACACGCTATAGTTACTATTAATGAAAATGCTGCTTATCCAATACATAAAGCTACAATAATTCCAAGAGGAAGGGCATTAGGTATGGTAATGCAATTACCCGAGAGAGATGAATTGTCTCAAACAAGAGAACAGTTACATGCTCAATTGGCTATTGCAATGGGAGGAAGAGTTGCGGAAGAAATAATATTTGGAGAAGACAAGGTGACAACTGGAGCTTCAAGTGATATTGAACAAGCCACAAAAAGAGCAAGAGCAATGGTAATGAGGGCAGGTTTAAGTAAAGAACTTGGTCCTGTTGCATATGGAGAAAATGAAGAAGAGGTCTTTTTAGGACGATCAGTAGCAAGACAACAAAATATGTCTGAAGAGACAGCAAAAAAAGTTGATTTAGAAATCAGAAAAATTGTAGATAAGGGCTATGAAAGAGCTAGAAAAGTTTTAACAGAAAAAATAGATGATTTACACAAACTTGCAAAAGCACTTTTAACATATGAAACTCTATCAGGTGAAGAAATTGAAAATTTGATAAATAAGAATATTTATCCAGCTGATAAACAAGATTTAAAAGTTGAAGATTCAAAAGAGTCTGCAATGAGTGCCATGGGTCTTAAACCAAAAATTGTTCATTAAAAAAAATGTTAAGATGTTACACAAGAGCGTGTAATTTCTATTATGGTAAAATTTCTAAATTATTAGTTAAAAAAAAAACCACCTTACCTTTAAATGGTAATAATGAAATTTCATTTGATCATATCGAAATAATTACAAGATTAAAAAAAAAAAAAATTTCTATTAAAAAAATAAAAAATTTACCTAAATTTCAACAACAAAAAGTACTATTTGATTTAAAAAAAATCACCAAAAAAAAAAAAAATTTTTCCAATTTAGATTTTAAAAAAAACCCAAATGTTATGGGCATTCTAAATCTTACACCTGATAGTTTTTCAGATGGCGGAATGTTTAACTCTAAAAATAAAGGAATTAATCACGCAATTCAAATGTTTAAATGTGGTGCAGATATAATTGATATTGGAGGAGAGTCAACTAGGCCAGGTTCAAAGAAAATAGAAAAAAATCTTGAATGGAATAGAATTAAAAAAATATTAAAATCAATTAGTAAAAAAATCCCAATATCTTTAGATACAAGAAAATCTACAATTATGGAAAAAGGAGTAAAGCTAGGTGTAAAAATTATAAATGATGTTTCAGGATTAATTCATGACCCAGAAACAATTAATGTTTTAAGAAATTATAAAACTCCCTTTGTAATTCATCATTCTCAAGGAGATCCAGAGAATATGCAAAATAAACCAAGTTATAAAAATGAATTATTAGATATTTATGATTTTTTTGAAGAAAAAATAGCACATTTAAGATCCGTAGGTATTAAGCATAATAATATAATTATAGATCCAGGTATAGGTTTTGGAAAAAATTTGAAACATAACATGAGCTTAATACACAATATTTCTATTTTCCATTCACTTGGATTTCCTATACTTGTTGGTGTCTCTAGAAAAAGATTTATTAAAGATTTGTCAAAGAAAAATGATACAAAAAAAAGAATTGGTGGAACAATGGCTGCGTCCCTTTATTTAGTTATGCAAGGAGTTCAAATTTTGAGAATTCATGATGTTAATGAAATAATTCAAGGTCTTAAAGTTTTTAAAAAAATATTAAAAAATTGATGGCAAAAAAATATTTTGGTACTGATGGTATAAGAGGAGCTATAAATAGCAAAAACATAAACGGTGATATGTTTTTCAAATTTGGTTTAGCTTCTGGAACTTATTTCAAATCACAAAAAAAAAGAAAACAAATAGCAATAATTGCTAAAGACACTAGATTATCGGGTTATACTTTGGAGCCAGCTTTAGTTTCAGGACTTACCTCTGCGGGAATGCACGTTTATACTCTAGGACCATTGCCAACAAATGGTTTAGCGATGTTAACAAAAGTTATGAAAGCTAATATGGGCATCATGATCACTGCTTCCCACAATCCTCATTATGACAATGGATTAAAATTATTTGGTCCAGATGGATTAAAGTTATCAGATAAAATTGAAAAAAAGATTGAAAGTTTAATAGATAGAAAAATTGAAAAAAATTTATCTTTTCCCGAAAAGTTAGGAAGAGTTAAAAGGTTAGAAAGTGGAACAAAAAAATATATTAAAATTTTAAAAAGAAATTTTTCAAAGGAGTTTAATCTTAGAGGACTAAGGATAGTAATTGATTGTGCAAATGGAGCAGGATACAAAGCTGGACCAGAATTATTAAAATCCTTAGGAGCAAAAGTTTTTCCTATTGGAGTTAATCCAAATGGTCTAAATATCAATAAAAATTGTGGCTCAACATTTCCTAGTAAAATTAAATTAGCAGTAAAAAAGAATAAAGCTCATATAGGTATTTCACTAGATGGTGATGCTGATAGAATTATAATGTGTGATGAAATGGGAAATATTATTGATGGTGATCAAATAATTGCAGCATTAGCAACAAGATGGAAAAATAAAAAAATGTTAAAAGGAGGTGTTGTTGGAACCTTAATGTCAAATTTTGGCCTAGAAAAGTATCTTAAATTTAAAAAGATAAAATTTATCAGAACAAATGTAGGTGACAGGTATGTAAAAGAAAAAATGTTAAAAAATAATTTTAATCTTGGTGGTGAACAATCTGGACATATCATTTTAGGAAAATTTGCTACAACAGGCGACGGCTTACTGGTGGCTTTAGAGATAATGTTTGCTCTTAAAAAAGGAAGAAAAGCTAGTGATTTTTTTAATACTTTTAAAAAAGTACCTCAAATTTTAGAAAATATAGAAGTAAAAAATAAAAATATAATCAATACCTCTGAAGTAAAAAGTATTATTAAGAAAGTTGAAAAACTAATAAAAGGACAGGGCAGAATATTGGTTAGAAAATCAGGAACAGAGTCAAAAATAAGAGTTATGGGTGAAAGTGAGAACAGAAATTTACTTTTTAAATGTATAAATTTAATTAGCAAAAAAATTAAGTGAAGTGAAATCAAATTCAAAAATACTAGTTATAGCAGGATCTGATTCATCAGGAGGAGCTGGTATTCAAGCAGATATTAAAACAATAACTGCTTTGGGATCTTATGCAATGACTGCTATAACAGCCATAACATCTCAAAATACAACAGGTGTTAAATCAATCGTGCCAATTATTCCAAAAAAAATTTTTGATCAAATTATATTTACTGCAAATGATATAAAGCCTAATGCAATAAAAATTGGTATGCTGCACTCTAAGGAAGTTGTAGCGCTTGTAATAAAAGCGTTAGAAATAATTAAAGTTAAAAAAATAGTGTTAGACCCAGTAATGATTGCAAAAGGTGGAGCTAAATTAATAGACAATAAAGCAATAGATCTATTAAAAAATGGATTAATAAAAAAGGTAACTTTAATAACACCAAATATTCCAGAAATGGAAATTTTAACTGATACCAAAATAAGAGATAAAAAAGATATGATTATCGCTGCTAGGAGGTTAATTTCATATGGTGCAAAGAATGTACTTGTTAAAGGGGGGCATCTAAAATCTAAATCAGTTGAAGATATATTTGTAAATAGATCAAATATAAAAGTTTTTAATAATATTAGACATAAAACAAAAAACACTCATGGAACTGGCTGTACTTTATCTAGTGCAATAACTACATTCTTGTCATGTGGAAAACCTATAAAGAAATCTTGTGAGCTTGGAATTAAATATGTAAATTCTGCTATATTAACTAATCCAAAATATGGAAAAGGTCATGGTCCAATCAATCATTTATACTCAATTGAAATAAATAAAAAATTTAAATAATGAAAAATATTGTTGTTGTAGGTTCACAGTGGGGAGACGAAGGAAAAGGTAAAATTGTGGATTGGTTATCTGAACAAGCCGATGTTGTTGTCCGATTTCAAGGAGGTCACAATGCTGGCCATACATTAGTAATTGATGGTATAACTTACAAACTTAGACTACTTCCTTCAGGAATAGTAAGAAAAAACAAAATTTCTATCATCGGCAATGGTGTTGTTGTTGATCCTTGGGCATTACTTGATGAGATAGAAGAAATTAAATCTAAAGGTGTTCATGTTGATGTTGGAAATTTTATAATTTCAGAGTCAGCAAATTTAATCTTGCCATTTCATAGAGAAATGGATGAAATCAGAGAAGATGCTGCTGGTAAAGAAAAAATTGGAACAACAAGACGAGGCATAGGTCCAGCTTATGAGGATAAAGTTGGAAGAAGATCCATTAGAGTTATGGATTTAAGATCTGAAAAAAATTTGGATCAAAGACTTGAGTCAGTTTTAATGCATCATAACGCTATAAGAAAAGGTTTAGGAAAAAAAATTTTTGAAAAAAATCAGCTAAAAAAAGATTTATTAAAAATAGCTCCTAAAATTCTTAAATTTTCGCAACCAGTCTGGTTAAAAATAGACGAATTCAAAAAACAAAAAAAAAAGATTTTATTTGAAGGGGCTCAAGGCATTTTATTAGATGTTGATCATGGCACTTATCCATTTGTAACCTCATCTAATACAGTAGCTTCAAGTGCCGCAACTGGAACAGGATGTGGGCCTAATTCTATAAATTATGTTTTGGGAATAACAAAAGCATACACAACAAGAGTTGGAGAAGGACCTTTTCCAACAGAACTAGAAGATGAAGTAGGCGAACTATTAGGAACCAGAGGTAAGGAGTTTGGAACAGTTACAAGTCGTAAAAGGAGATGTGGATGGTTTGACGGGGTGTTAGTAAGACAAACTATAAAAATTTCAGGAATAGATGGTATTGCTTTAACTAAATTAGATGTTTTAGATGATTTAGATGAGATAAAAATGTGTGTACAATATGAACTTGAAGGAAAAAAAATAGATTATCTGCCTGCTGCTGTTGAAGATCAATTAAAAATTAAACCTATTTATAAAACGTTTCCTGGATGGAAAGTTTCCACTAATGGTACTAAAAATATAGACTCTCTTCCAGAAAATGCAAAAAAATATATTTATGCTGTTGAGGATTTTATAGGAACTAAAATTTCAAGTATTTCGACAAGTCCAGAAAGAGAAGATACAATATTAATAGAAAATCCCTTTGAGATCTAATTTACTGGGAGCAGATTTTTTGATTTAGCTAACAAAAGCATATGTTTTTGTAATTTTTCAAAAGCCTTATTTTCAATTTGTCTAACTCTTTCTCTACTAATTTTGTATTTTTTACTTAAGTCTTCGAGTGTTGCTGGATTATCATTTAATCTTCTTGAATATAAAATTTCTTTTTCTCTTTCGTTTAAAACTTTAATAGAATTTTTAAGCAAATCTTTTCTTTGCTCCATTTCTTCTTGATGTGCAAATTTAAGATCATGATCTAACTCTTTATCAACCAACCAATCTTGCCATTCATCTCCATCTTCACCAACAGGAGCATTTAGAGAAAATTCTTTTCCAGATAGTCTACGGTTCATAGAAACCACTTCACCTTTACTAACATCTAGTTTCTTAGCTATTTCGCTTACATGTTCATTTCTCATATCACCCTCTGACTGAGGTGCAATTTGGTTCTTTAATTTTTTAAGATTAAAAAACAATTTTTTTTGTGCAGTAGTTGTTCCTATTTTAACTAAACTCCATGATCTTAAAATATATTCTTGAATTGATGCTTTTATCCACCACATGGCATATGTTGTAAGTCTAAAACCTTTTTCAGGTTCAAATTTTTTTACAGCTTGCATTAAACCGACATTTCCCTCTGAAATCATTTCATTAACTGGTAAGCCATAACCTTTGTATCCCATTGCTATTTTAGCCACCAACCTCAGATGACTTGTAACCAATTTTTCAGCAGCCTTTATATTTCCAGTAGTTTTCCAATTTTTTGCAAGCATATATTCCTCTTCAGCATCTAACATTGGAAATTTTTTAATCTGTTCTAAGTATGCAGACAGACCTCCTTCATTAGATAGGGTTGGTAGGTTATTGTTAAAAGTTGCGTTCATAGATCATTTACTTAATTAACTGTATTAAATTTTCAATGTTTTATTTGTTAGTATTTCTGAGCCTTTTTAACAAAATATTTAGTTCTTGTGGCAAAATTGAGGTAAAAACCATCTCTTGATTAGTTGTAGGATGAATAAAACCCAAAGTTTTTGCATGCAAAAATTGCCTATCTAATTTTGAAATTAAATTTTCTAGTTCAAAATCAATATCTTTTAATTTTTTATATTTTTTTTTATACTTATCATCACCAACTATACTATTCCCTAAATGTGTCATGTGAACACGAATTTGGTGGGTTCTTCCAGTTTCTAATTTACACTCCACCAAACTTAAGGTTGGTGTTTTATTATTTTCAAATACTTCAATAGTTTTATAATTAGTTATAGCGCGTTTACCTTTTGAGTTACTAACTTCCATCAATTGTCTATTTCTAGAACTACGTGTTATAAAGGTGTCAATCTTACCAGAAGAAGGTCTAAGTTTTCCCCAAATTAATAACTGATATTCTCTCGTAATTGAATGTTTACTAAATTGATAAGATAAATTTTCATGTGTTTTGTTATTTTTTGCAATAACAACCAAACCAGATGTATTTTTATCAATTCTATGAACTATACCTGGTCTAAGCTCATCACCAATAGTTGATAGAGAGTCTTTATCATAATGCATTAATGCATTGACAATTGTTTTATCATAATTTCCAGCCCCAGGGTGCATAATTATTCCTGCAGGTTTATTTAACACCAATAAGTCTTTGTCTTCATGAATTATTTCCAACTTATAATCGTAAGGTTTTAATGAAGCCTTATCAGGTTCTGGAATCTTAAGACTTAATTTATCGCCTACAAAAACTTTTTTCGAGGGATTTTTAATGATTTCATTATTTAATCTTAATTTGTCTTTTAATATTAAATTTTTAATTCTTGTTCTACTTATTGTCTTCTCTTTTTTGTTAATTAATACATCAACTCTTAAATTGTTTTCATTTTCTTCAACTATTAAATTAATGTTTTTTTCCATAAAATGTAATATTAATACTATATGCGCTTGTAGCTCAACTGGATAGAGCGCCTGACTTCGGATCAGGAGG
>Ga0209631_10003780_pt1 | contig 17195 bp, 17 predicted proteins | sample COG_08_FD_184752 | JGI IMG/M metagenome (GOLD analysis project Ga0209631, IMG submission 184752) | Pelagic Microbial community sample from North Sea - COGITO 998_met_08 (SPAdes) (version 2) | ecosystem: Environmental > Aquatic > Marine > Neritic zone/Coastal water | place: Helgoland, sampling...
GAAAATTAGAGGTATATATAGTCTGTTTTTTTTCTCGTGTGGTGGATTTATTCCTTCTTTGACGGATTCGTATAATCGACGACCTTTCCCGCGACGAATTGGCGCTCGTCGTCCTGTTTTTGATACTTGTCCGACATGTTTTCAACAAATACTTTTACTTTTTCTTCGTCCGGCGTCTTCGGTGCCCAATGATTAAAATCTCGCACCGCTTGATGTGTTTCGCGTACAAAATCGCTTGTTTCCGGCGCCAGGGTAAACGGCTCGTTGGCGACATCGTCGGGGACGACGAAATCGCACATATCGCTGTCGCTGTCGCTGTCGTCTTCGAAATCGGATTCGTTGTCTAAGGGCAACGGCACCACCACATGCTTTGGAATTTGGTCGCCAACTTTTAAAAATTGATTATAGTTTTCAGTTGGCGTAAAGCCAAATTGTTTGTATATTTTTATATACTGTCCAGTGATCGGCGTAAAGATGGCCTCGACCGATTCGGGTGAGATAGTATCCCATTCGTCGTGAAAAGCCCAGATGTAGTCGTATTTTTTGCATAGAAAGAAGACTTCAAGATTGCCATTTTCGTCGATGCCCGACAGCTCGGCATACCAGGTCGATATTGTCCCGTCGCCATTGTCGCCGTTTACGTGTAGTAAATCTCCAGTTTTCATGATTTTGGATATATAAAGGAGCCTTATATACTCTAAAAACATGGACCAACCCACGGCCCCTGAGCAACCCACGGCCCTGGCCCGTATGAACGATCTGTACGAATGGCTGAACGTGTGGCAAAAGCACGTCGATGGGACAAAGCGTCCGGCGGACAACGATACAGACGGGGCCGCCGCCCCGCGGCGTAAGAAGGTAGTTTGTCGACGAACGAGTATAAATAGCGACAACAAATAAAATAAATGGAGGTTGATAATGAGATTACCATCAACACGCGCAATCGCATTCGTCTCTGTGCAATTCTGAGCCTTTTTGGCGTACTATTATATTTAAATATGTACTCGTATTTCACGTTGTCACAAGTTTCCTTTCTCCACCAGGCGCATCTCGGTGCACAACCGTTGATGATTCTGACCACCCTCATCGACAACGTCGAGATGACGTACGTCGCGCTTGGAATCATACTCTTACTGACATTACTAGACGTCGTCGTAAGCGTAGTGAATTTCGTGGCAATCAGTCGGTGCTTTAACGAGCCGAGCGCCTCGTGCTTCGACCGGCTGTACGAGAATGGCATTTGGTTTATACTCGGCGTCTATTTCGTGCTTCTAGACCTCAATATTGCGTTACAATCATACAGTTTAAATCGTCAGATGCTCGACCTGCAAGAAGAGAGCAAAATGTTGGCCTCCAAAGACAAAAAACCCCCGTACAAGCGAATGTTATACGTTTTCAAAAACAAAATGCGGACATTAAATATTTATATGATTGTCTTTGACACGATCTACCTCTTTTTAATGTTCGGTGAGAGCGTGGAACTTATTGTGATAGGGTTCGTTCACGGGTTTATAGATATATTCTGCGTACTCTCTGAGAATAAATCACGAGAACAATCAATCTACGGCTGGCTTGTAGGTTTATTTTCCATTAGTATACTCGCACACACGTATTCCCTATTTATATTGTCGGAGAACGTGGATATGGTCGACAATATGCTCTCGGTGTTAATCGCGGCGACCTTTGTACTAACCGATATAATGCAAATAGGGTACGCGGTCAGTATACATGGCCTGGTGAAGAAAATCCAAAAAGACTCACAGAAGTCAAACGAGCGAGCCAAATCCAATTTGTCCAGCCGAAGTAATGACGGATACAACCCACTGCGACGCTTCTGATGGAGTCACTCGACGAATATGACGACACACGAGCGTTTTACACTGGGGTGATATCACAACGTCACTGTACGTATTGCCCTCGTCATTAATATACGAATATACGTTATAAGTAACAAATTGACCTTTTTTGAAAAATCGGATGGTATTATTGACAGGGTCCATCTCGGCTCGTTTTAAGTACTCTTGTTTGGTATATAGATTACGTCTCAATGCTATCTCTGACCGCAAACAGTCGCGTGTCGTTAGCCAACCAAATATCGTCCGTAAAAGGCCGTCTGACAGATCCATCATGTATAAAAGTATACGCTTATATAGATGATAATGTGCGGCCCATCATGTCCACTCTGTCGGGTAAATATTGACCGTAGCGACGTGCATAGTCTCACGGTAGCGTATCTGCAGTAGAATAAGATGGAGCTTTATTGATAGACAGGCGGGTATACACGCAGTTGCGCCGATGACCGTCGATATGCTCTTGTATTAGCTTACCAATAGCCATACCTACTCTGATAGGTACTGCGTTCCCCAGTTGCCTATATTGTGCCAACAGCGACCCATTAATTTCATAATCATCCGGAAAGCATTGTATGCGTTTATATTCTTGTATACTTAACGGCCTCACTTTTTCCGGGTGACAGAGCGCCGTCTTGTGACTAGTGGGTGAACATAAGAGCGTAGGCGACGGTTTGTCGTACGAGAGGCGCCTAAACACGCCGGTATTACCACCCTTATCTTTCAGAGTGGCCGCACCTACAGCCTTTAGCTGGTGTTCTTTTGGTAAATGCCGCCAGTGTTGACCAGCAGTCAACATGGCAAAATATTTCAATCTAGATTGTGGAAATTGAGTATGGTCGTGAGTGTCCGGGAGTGTTTTGATGACGTCGCCGAGCGTTTGGAAGCGTGGGAGACCATTAAGTCCGTGTGTTGCGGATAAAAACGGGAGCGCATTGTCGTTTTTTACGGCCACCAATATCACACGATCGCGCGTCTGTGGGACGCCGAAATATTTAGCGTCGTACAATTGGTACGAGACAGAGTATTCTAGCTTTTCTAAAAAATTTATGAAATATTTGAGCACGGATCCCTTACTCTGTGCACGTATCGCCGATGTTAAGAGGCCGCGTACATTTTCAAGCACTATATACTTTGCTTTTAAATTGACGCAGATATGGAAGAATTGGGTCATACAAGCCCCTCTCGGGTCGTCGAGCGCCTTGCGCTTGCCAATTGTTGAAAAAGAGGGACAGGGAACGCCACCCACGCACAGTAGGACGTCATTCGGCGTCAGCTGACAATCGCTAGTTATTTTGGCCGCGCTCGTTTTCATTATATCGTCGCCGAGGACAGTAGTAGGATGGTGTGCCAATAGCGTCGCACGTGCATGTTTGTTGCTTTCGCACGAGTATATGAGCGTAGTCTTATATGCACTGAGAATCCCGTGGTCTAGCCCACCGCATCCTGAACAGAAAGATATTAACTTCATCCATATGAAATCTATTTATTATTTATACGCAAAAAAAACCAACTATTTAAAGGCTGTGTTTGTTGTACAATATGGCTTCTCCTGCGTGTATGATTTCTCTCGGTGTCGTCAGCGTCGGCGACACGGTGGAATTTACCTTCAAATCGAATTATTTCAGCGCAGAAATCCTACGAGGAGGGTTGGTTGGTAATTGCCGTATGCTGCGCGCCAACGCTCGGACATCCGAAAAAATTCTTCAACATACAACAGCCTTCTCGTCGCTGACTGCTTGGACTGAAGCTTGTTTGCAGGATATTCTAGAGGAGTACTACACGCGGTACAGCTCCTGGAAGAGAGTCACGCACAAGGAGAGCAGACGCTCGATGGCTGATTTGCGCGATTCGTGCAAATTATTCGATAAGAAAAACGAAGATTCTCTCGAGATTCATAAGGAGTTGATACGCCTACAAAACACCATCGATGAGATGTCGGCTTATATCGGAAAAATGGAACGCGGTGAAGCGGTCGAGCCGCACAAATGGACATATACGAACCGCAAGTATGACGTGTCCAAACCTGAGGCAAAATTTGACGAAAAAGTGTGCTTGTTGGCACAGCAAGTGGCCTGTCTCGAACGTACAAAAGAGTCTATCGAGTTGTTAAGTTATTTTTAAAAATACATCATTTAAGTACATTTTATAAATAGACTAAACAAACGAGCTTGCACGGCCGCGCAATTGCTGGACTTTGACAATATATACGAGCTTTATAGCCCTCATCCATCGATATGCCTCGCGGCGTTCTTCAGCCGTCACGTTGCGTGGATGCAAGCTTGACTGACGCATATGATCCATGTAAAAAACAATCGTTTCAAACGCATTCATCATTCGCCGGTCGCCTTCCAGAATTTTTATTAAGACAAATCGCCGAAAATCTTCATGTGCGAAAAACTGGCCCAAGATTGTCATCATCACCTGGTGCCGTCGCTCTTCTAGCTCGTCTAGCTCGTCTTCTTGCGATCGCTCCTGTACGCGCTTGTGCTTTTTCTTCGCGATGTTGTAAAGTGCACCAAAGTGCCTTCGACAGCAAGGGCAGGTGGTTTCTCGTTTTGCCCATTTTCCAATGCACTTCCAGCAGAATGAATGATTGCAAACGTATTTACGACCATTTTTCAAGCGCGTCGCGTCGACAATATCGCCCTGACAGATAACACACTCAGCTTCGCCTCGCGTTTTGGGCTTCTTCTTGCTCTTTTTTCGCTCTACAACTTTCGGCATTTTGTGTCACGGCGCGTTTTGTGTTGCGAGCGGTGTGTATAAATACTCCGTTTGTCTTGCCTTGCGTCGCGCCGCGTCGCGCCGCGTCGCTCATCACGCGGACCGTTTGGTGTAGACTTGGATTGGCGCATTGCAGCCCTTACCGACAATAGAGACAGCACCACTCAAATAGTCTACATCTGGAATATAAATATACGCCACTTTTGTACTTAATTTTGACGTTTTTATCATGCTCGAAGGTGTGCTCTCGTATATGTTGATATCGTTGATCTTGACAGTGAATTCAGTATGACATACATCTGTGATCCACACCAAACGTTCAATAATACCATTCCCCGTAGACTGCGAGCTCGCATAGCTATCGAATGGCTGTAAAAGCGTATCAACCATTACTGCAATATTTGGACATTTATCTTTAATGAGCAAGGTCATATCCGTTGCTGTTGGAACTCGATAGTTCCCAAGATCGTCCACTGGTACGTCTGTGAACGGTATTCCGTTGAAGTCAAAGACGTCTTCGCAGCCTTTCGTCGTGACGACATAGTCGCCTTTCTCTGTTGTAGTGCAATGTGTACTGGAGTCGAGCGTTTGGCACTTCATACGGATCATGCGGCGGAGCATATTTCGATTGCTTCGACCGACGACGCTGCCTTTATTAAAATTCTTATTTTGCTCTTTGCCACTGAAAACTACATTGATTAAAACGACCACAACGACAATACACGATAACACCCCACAGATTGTTTTAAACGGAACCTCCGACGCGACACGCGGCTCTGTGCGGATATGTAAAGGTTTATCGCGTGTGCGCTTCTCTCGTGGTGTGTCATATAGATCCGCTAAGTTAAGTGTTTTAGACATGCATTTCACGTATACGTATATTTGTATTTATACTACATCCGCGAAATCTCTCTTCTTCTTGCCAGCCAATTTTGTTTCCAGCTCACCCAGTTCTCGCAACCACATATCATGCTCCGAAGTTTTTGTGAGCAGAGATTGCTGCTGTGCATTGCTTTTAATGCTTCTTCTTAACTCTTTTATTTTGCGATCGGTTAGCTCACGTAGGCCAATATCAAGATATTTAGGGTCGACATCTTGCTCGTTGCAGGCGATTAACAGCTCCTGATCCGTCGCGGTTGATAGAGGAATGTTGCCAGTGATACACGCTTCGATGAATTTGAGCTTGGCTGCATGATCTAGACGACTGGCTTCAAGCGACGCAAGCTGATGTGTCTTTCTTTTGGTGTATAGAGCCAGTCGCGTCGCGTGGTGGTGGTCAAGAATATTTTCAACGGTCGAGTCAATTAAGACTTTATTTTGGAAAACAACGTAATTTTCACGGACTGGCTTAATAAGTTTCAGTGCGCTGACGAGCTTATCAATGTCCTTAACCCCACGAATGGTAAAAGAGACAGTCACATCGGTATGGTTTTCTTCGATACTGTCGAATTCAAACTTTGTCTTTGGGTTTTTTAAGATGGCTTCGACGCACTCTGTCCAGGTACCCACCGGTAACTCACTGATCGTCACTGTTGTCCCTTCGACTTTCCAGACGCCTTTATTGAAGAGCTTGCCGTCGTTTCGAAAATATTCGCCGAGATGGTCTTTTGTCCATGGCATGGGAATTTTGGTAATAACGCCGTTGATGCGATTGCGTACCAGGTGAATCAGTTCGACTGGGTTGTGCGGTGGAATATCACTGACCCATGCCGTCCCAAGTCCACAGGATCCATTAACCAAGACAAAAGGAATAATTGGAACGAATACATCGGGCTCGGCGAGCTTACCATCGATCTTGCTATATTCCAATACCTCCAAATCTTCATGTCGAAATGCCAAAGTGACCCAATCCTGGAGCTCGGTGTTGATGTAACGGGCAGCGGCAGCGTCCTTACCACCGGCGTGTTGTGTCCCAAACTGCCCATTGTCCTTTAAAATTGGAAGATTGTTCGATCCGATGAACTTCTGTGCCATTTTAACTATCGCCTTTGCAATATTTTCTTCGCCGCTGTGGTAGTGTGTAAAATTGGCAATAATACCCGCCATCTGTGCCACCTTTTGCTCTGACGTATACCGTTTCTTCAAAAAAGTATACAAGATCTTTCTTTGTACCACCTTAAGGCCGTCTTCGTTCGCAGTGATTTTTCGTACATTATCTGCACGAATGTACGTTGCAAAAGGTCCCCTGACAAAGTCTTCGTACGTCTTCCCGTCGTTAATTGCCGGAGGCACCGCCGACAGTTCCTTACGGAAGGTGGTGTTTTCAGCATATGCTCGTTTCAACCAGGCGGGGTCACCTTCCATGTTAAACACATAACGGTTAAGATTGCGAAAGTATTCTTTCGCTTCAGCCGACGTTGATGTCCCCAACCCTTTGTAATATTTGTAGGTCATCGCCTGATGCGTTGTTTGATATTCCGCGGCAGTTGTCTCATTGAAAAACTCACGCACAAACTGTTTGCCACGGAAGGCCTTCACCAGAGGCGTTTTCATAACTTGAATAAATCCAGGTACAGTTAACAGCTCAGGCCAATGCGACCCAAAAATACACTTGACCAGGCCGCGTATGTGAAAGCCATCAACGTCCTGGTCACTCATGATGATAATATGGCCGTATCGTAAGTCTTTTGCGCTGGTGTATTGGTGACCGTGCTTCAATCCAAGTATCTTGATAACATTCTGAATCACTGCGTTATCGGCCCACTGCTTTTTACTAGCTTTCTCGCCATTCAAGATCTTGCCCTTGAGAGGAAATGCGCCGTAGTATTTTTTATCCACCACAGAAAGGCCCGCGAGCGCGAGGGCGAGCGCACTGTCTCCCTCGGTAAAGATAATAGTACATTTCGACGATTCCGCTGTGCCTGCCTTTTTAGCGTCAGTAAGCTTTAAGATATTCATCGTCCGTACCTTTTTACCATCGTTCTTCTTTAATTTTCGCCCATCCTTGGCGTCTCGGACGTCTTGGAGACGTTCTAGCAAGGGGCCCGAGAGTAGCTGCTTGCGCATCGGACCCGTGACGACGAATTGCGTGTCGAAAGATTTAATGGGTAGCGTCATGCGTTCTTTCATCTGCGAATTAAATGTGGGGTTAACCAAGTATGATTTAACCACGAACCGCAATTGCTTTTGAATGTCGCTCTTCTTGAGGCCCAATTTCTTGACAGCTGAGCTGTCGAGCAACACTTTACAGACTTGGTCACGTACATGGTCAATGTGGTGGCCGTCATCGCGCGTCCATACGTTGTTGACGAAGGAAACGTTCTTGGAATCGGCGTCTTCGGGCGTCAGGCCAACTGCAACCGACCAATGTTTCTTGGACGAGACCAAGAGTGGCATGTCGCACAGCTGCCGGTTGGCGTACTCTTCAAAGGTTGTCTGAATTCGCTGACCGTTGAAGAAGACTTTAACGCCTTCGCAACAGGCAGCGATGTCAATACTTCGGCGTCGCATAAGCGAAAAGACATCGTCTGGTATCGAGGTCAAGGCGACGTCACTTGACATAAAGCGCGACAAGTCGATTTGAAATGTGACGCGCGTAAAGGGCGACTGGTCGGAGGTACCGATTTCGGGCTTCTGTGCCGTGTTCATATTGTCGCGGTACTCTTGTACATAATGGCGTCCTCTTTTATCCACGATCTCGACCTTCGACTGCACTGAAAAGATCGAAGCCAATTTGATGCCAATACCGTTGCGACCTCCTTCGTATCGCTTTGTGTCGTCGTCAAAATTCTGACCGGCGCGAAGGCGAAAAAAGACCATTTCTGGTGTGTATATTTTTTTACCAGTGAGCGCGTCTTTCTTGTCGTGCTTGACCACTGGCACGGTAGCACCGTTGTTGTAGATAGAGAAGACTCCCTTGGCTTGGTCAACTTCGACGCGAATCTCCGTCGTGCCGCTCTTTCGTGTAAAATTATCGGCGGCGTTGACGATGGCTTCGTCGAATATTTTCAAGAGCATGGGATTGATCACGAGCGGCTTATACTCGCCGCTAACCATGACATACCATGTTTCTTCGGTCGTCGACCCCCCGTACGTGTCAGGGCGTTTGAGCACGTGCTCGATGTCTGTTAAAACGTCGTATTTTTGCATGTTGAAATGGTTGTTGTTGGATGAAAATAGTCGGAGTATATATAGTTGAAAGATTGTGCACGACATCCTCCGGCCAGGCTTCGCCGGTCAGACTTTGCGTAGGATAAACGCGGACCGTTGTATATAAACAAAGAATATATTTTAAAAAATGCATACAGAGCGTCTTATCCCAGGGGTCCTATCCAATAAAGTAAATTGTGGCTTATACTATATGCACATCACGACAGCAGTGGTTACCCTTATACTGATACTAGCGATTACATTTACTACGAGTTTAATGGTGCACAATGTAAGTGAAACAGCCTCGGAGACCCGCGAGCTCGTTAAGGATTTGAACCTTCTCTTACCAGACGCCGAATTTGGGATCAAGCTTATGCACGCGCTGTGTGACGATGGCAATTTTACACGCATGTACCCCAACGTCAGAAAGATCTGTGCCGATTTTTAAAATTTAAGGGTAAAATTGGACTCGGGTGGTGTCGGTGGCATGGCTGCTCTGTTCATATCGCGTGTCAAGCGGCGCCGCACCGCCAGTATATGCTTACAGGTTACCTGTCGCTGTACATGGTCTTCGCAGGTGCAGTGGATCACGGACAACGGCCCAACGTACAGGGCGTATTGTAGATTGGATATGTTATCAGCCAACTGTACGAAATATACTAGTTGGTTGACAATCCCGTAAGCTTCGTTGACTTCGGCGCCATAATTCGATTTCTGTGACCGGACTGCGACAAAAGAACGGTTTATACGCTCTACGGGAGTTAATTGCCAGACATCTTCGACGTACATGTACTGCATCGTAAAGTGTGCTGCTGGCGCGTCCACGAATTCTATGTCGTCCGGTTGCGGCGATAGACCTTCGGGGGGGTCGTTGTCACTCATCCGACGCGCTCGCTCGGTGCGATCGATTCCGTATCGCTCATAATAATCATTCATGTATTATAAATAACTTGTAAATATATATATCATTTTACATAAAATAGAATGTACGCGTACGAGCTTCTATTCTGCTGTGAACTGTCGTACACTTGGTCGTCGTTGCATAGCACATAAGAGTTATTTCGTTTTCGACACAGTGCGGTATAATGACCACCGGCCATTCCACCAGAATGATTGCAGACGTTAAACAGCCGATATTTGGTTTTGTTGACGACGAGCGTCTCGTCGAGTATGACCTCGGTGTTGTTCTTTCGCAACCCGCGAAAGCGTTTCAGATGGATGACTAGAACGTCGGGCGTCTTGGCGACGTCCAATTGCTTCGTAAACGTACGCTTTCGCTGACATTGCTCACATTCGACCAAATCGGTCATTGATTCGGGTTCGCGAAAATGCGTAATCAACGAGCTTACCGACTGTATTGTATTGTCCATTTCGACAGACAGCGATATGAAAGGGTATTTTGACGTTGAGACGTGGTCGCATTCGTCAAAGGTGATATGCGATTCAAATTGCCCTTCGAATGGATTGTGATACTTCGTATATTGCGTAAAGAATGTATCGATCAAGTAGAGGTACAATTCGTGCGCGTCACATTGGCGATATAGACGAAACTCACTGTTGCTCGCCGCCAGTCCACGGACGAAGGCGTGCAGTGTTTCATTCGTCGCTCCCGCGTACAGGAGCTCCACAAAGTGCGTCACTTTGTCGGCTCTTCCATCGTGCGATATCAGGAGCTGGACGAAGGGCTCGCAATAGCGCAAGCACTGTACGATTGAGTTAATGTAGCAAGTGTTGCCCATATTGGGTAGTCCTTTCCCTAGCATTTTATTACACCTACATTTTATATTTATACCTACGGGTTTACTTTCGCGCTCTCGGCCAGCCCAAAATTCCGCAAGCTGGTCGGGGTCTCTTTGCGCACCTCGATCATTTCACGCACCGCCCTAAGCACATTGTTCTTCGACTGTGTGAACGCGGGCTTTGAAAATCCGTACGTGTCGAGCGAATTTGCTTCGGGCAGGGCCGCCTCTAAATACCGGTCATGATCGATAATATAAACGCCGTGCATACACAGGCCCAATTTCATAATATACAAGCAGGCGGGGGCAAATGCTTTGAACTGAAACAACGAGGGCATTTCTTTTCCCAATGATGTGCGAAAAAGCACAGTCTTCCAGTATCCGATAAGTTGATTGGCGTACTTGTTGATGAGAGCGTCTTGCTCCGGCTTCGACTTGTATATCAAATGTGCATGTGAGGGCTTTTTCTTGACGTGCGCGACGTAGATGGTGATCATGTTAATATATATCAGCGGCTGTTTGTGGCGCTCGGTGTAGCGCTTATAGCGGTTTACGAGCTTGTCTGCCTCTTTGCGCACATCGTCCACCTTACGTCGCTCGTTACGGATCCGATCTTGTGAAAAAAGTAGGGTGTGAATGACCGCCCGTGCGATCATCAGACATTGTTTCGTTTTCATATTGTGCACGCCCGAAAGGCGGACGCTGCCGTCGAGCTCACGAGAGTACATGTATGGGTCTTGCTTGTTGGCCACGACGGAAGCGACGCAACGAGACTCTACCTTCCACGACCGGGCTGCTTCCGACTGATACTGAATCCCAGACACACAACAGACCTGGCAATTTTCGGCATTTGTGATGCGGTCGCCGTCGCAATTGACGTGGCAGTGGTGGATCTTCCCGGTGTTTCGACAGAGATAAATGCTGTATATGGTGTCGACGACCGTCCCAGGTGTGATCCAGGTGGGTGCCTTGACATACGGCGCACGGATGCCGTACACGTCATCCTTTCGATGAATCTCGACCTTTAAATTGTCGATTTTGCACGTTTTAAAATTGCATTCGTGGTCATCGGTCAAGCGACTGTTGATGCACTTCGCCAGGTGCGTTGCGACGGTTTCCGGCGACGGGGGGCGTGTCAGATTCATCAGATGACGGTGCGTTGCTGTGTGACTGGCGCCTTTTATACGATCTTTCTGGTGGGCACGCGGCTACGTTTTACTTGCGTGACTACTTTTATGTTATCATACAACGGTCCGTGAACATTTTCCGACTATTTAAAGACCACGACAGTCAACTAATATGGTATTTTGGTTGACGGTCGGTATTATCGTCGGCATCTATCTCGATCAGATACTGACAATCCCCCCTCTACACGACATCTACGAGCACCTTCAAAAACTAGAGCAGAGCATGCGCGAACGAGTACGGCAAATTCGTAGCGCGAAGTATACGCGCAGTCGGTGGGCCGAGAGTAAAGAAGATAAAAAGTCGTAAGATAAATAATCGTAAAACGTAGTATATATGTGCGGATGTGGTTTAACAAAGTAGTGTTTAACAAAGTAAAATGGCGGCCTATTACCACACCTACCCAGTAGACGTTGATGAAAGCGACGACGAGCCGACCGAGGAGGAGCTTGCACGCCAGGAAGAAAAAGAATTTAACTGTTTTATGGCGTTACGCGACGAAGAGTACAGGTGGTACGAAAACATAAGCAACGAGTCGTGCCTCTTTCGCTTTCGACAGACTGGTGAGCCCGACACCGATACCTGGATGCAAGCGCCGCATCACCACCGACGTCGCTACTTCGAAGGCTTGGTGGACGCAAATACACTGCAGCGTATCTTACGTACGTCCGTCAAACCCCAACGAGGCACACGCTGGACCGATTACGAATTAGACATAATCTATCACTACGCCGACTGGTGGTGTGAGATCACAGGCGTCGACAATATAGACTGGATTGCCTCGCGGATTATGCTACACCAACTTACTTAGTGATTACAAACCATCTAGCAGTATCGTATAATTTTCTCCGTACGCGGCGATTACCTTGTCGCCAATCAACATACTATCAACTACATCCGTTTGTGTGCTGGCGTGCGCCACCATGCCTTTGTACGGCGGCATCAACACCGAATGGCGATAATATCCAACATATGGGTTGTTGTGTGGTAGTATATACATGGACGGTTTGGAGTGTCGGATACATATTGGTAGTAACGGGTAGTGGAAAAGCCCTATATGTGGAAAATGTTTAAAGGATGCGATGGACTGGCGCTCCATATGTTATATCGTATCGCTGTTTATATATATTCGTTTTTATATGTATCACATCGTACTAAAGTTTTTATATGTATACATTTATGCACGCCGAGATCTTTTTGCTGGCGGTTGTATTTGGGCAATCTCGTCCAATGAAGTATCGTAGCTGACGCTATCGGTGGCCGCAGTTCTGTTGCGCACGTTGATATCGTGGATGACCGCCTGAGGGTAGTCGAACGGCTCGGCGATCGCCGAGGGTTTTCTGCCAATTTCTAAATATGTTTTAATAAATTCCCCTTTGTCTTCTGCTCGCATGGTCTCTGCGTGCTTCACCGTGGCGTAGAAGGTCAGGTCTTTACGTATTTGCTCGTTCATATACTGCTGCTTTTCGTCTAACTCTGTGAGTCCGTTGATGCGTCGCGTCGTGCTGTCGGCGTAGAGTGGGTTTTTCAGGGTGATGGTCCGCTCGCTACGTTCTAGATCGATGGTGTCAAAGACGCCCGGATACGAGACAACACCTTCTTCTGTACGCATCGAGCACCCTAATATGTACTTGCGCCAGTCGACGGCGTATTTGTGCTCAAGCGATCGCACGCTCTCCTTGATTACGTTGACGTACTTTTTGTGACGGATGTCGTCGAATAGGTCGATGTGCAGATATGTATACTCGTGGTCGGCAACGATCGCCAGCGACTTTTCCATAATAGCGGTGGGCTCCGGCTGCCCGTCGTTGTAACAGCGCTGTTCGGGTGGCATCTGTTTCGATTCGTCGTAGATGGGACTGTCGAGGCACCGCTCTTTGAAGCTGTTGATTATCGACATGATATTGTGCCTCGACATCTTACCCGACGAGATGGGCATGTTGTTAGAGATCTCGGTCAGCAGCTGTGCGCCCGACTTGAGTCGGATGTACGTATACTCGTTCGTCACCTGCCGCCGTCCGTCGTCAGAGGCAACGACCTTCTCACGAAACTTATTAGACTGTTTATGGATGTCCCAAATCGAGCGGAGCACCTTGTATTCGCCTGGATTGACAAATTCTTCCGATATGTGTGTAAACGAAAAAATAGCAATCTCTTCGGTGCAGATGAGGTAGGGCTCGATGTCGAGCATTTGCATCGGGCTAAATTCGTTTGGTAAGGTATGGTCGTTGTCGACGACTGGTACGCGCTGGTCGCCGTTCATCTCGTGCTTGCATGCGTGATAGCCACCTTTGACGTTAAACACGGTCTCAATGGCGTTGATGATGGTCAATACTTTGCACAGAATTTCGTAGCGCTCACGGGTACGGGGTGGGATTGAAACCTTGTATCGCTTGCTCAACATTCCTGACATCTGCGTATAGACCGTGTCCGCCGCCTTTAAGTTAGGTGGGTGGATGATTTTCATGTAGATGAGCTTATAGGCCAACCAGACGCGCATCTGCTCCTCTTTAAAGTACTCCTGCATCGTCTGCAGTAAGCTGGTGGTCACCAAACAGTCTTTCAGCTCTCGGTCACCGCGCATGCACAATTGCAAATCCATGCTCTGATTGTTTTCGTACTTTTCGAAGTCACCCCAGTAAAAACGCGTCTGCATGGCCTCCTCTGCTGTCGACTTGTCGTCGTTGGTCGCGCCCATCAGGATACCAATTTGCTGGCTCTTGGCAATCCTATTCTTGCGCTCGCCCGTCTGCTCGTCGCGCATCCACTCTTTACATTTGGACACGCCCGAGGTCAGCGTCTCTTTCAACGCGGCCGAGGCCGCCGCGGCAGCGGGGTCCATTTTACCATGATTGTTGAGCCCAAATAACCCCTGTGGCGCCTCATGAAACACGGTAATCCGATCGTTCTGGTCGCCGTCGACCGCGTCCGACCGCGTCGTCTGGTAGGTCAGCTCCTCAATGGTGCCTTCGATCGACAAGCTTATGGTTTTGGCGAATAAGAATGACTTCGACGTCGCCCCTTCGCCGGTAAAGACGACGTTGAAGTGCAGATTCGGCTCTTCTCGGTAGGCGTCGAGCTTGATGGTGTTGAGCAGAAAGAGATTTTTATGCGCCTTAGACACAAAAAGGGTCTTGGCAAACCAATCGAGGACGCGAATGGTGCGGTTGGCGAAGATCGACATGTTGTCGTCATACTTTAGATATTCCGAGTGCACCATGTCAGGCGTGCGCATCGTATTTTTCCACAGCAGAATCTTTTTGCTCGGAGCGGACACGTCCGCCCCGGGATCGTTCCAAACCCTCTCCGTAAATTCGTTTACCATATCTTCCTGAAACTTGCGCCGATCCTTACAGTAATGCAGTCGATTTTGCGCCTGTATACGTAAAATGTCCGTGTCGTTGAGACCATACTTGTTTGTCAAAATGGTCTCGATGATGGGCGAGACGATGGGCTTGGCATCGGCCGTCATCGAGTCGCGTTGAAATCTATCGCGGCTCATTTTGGATCGAATCTTAAGCCACGAGCGCGTTCCAGTCACTGCGTTCGACGACGGGTCGTCGTCGTTGTTGTCGTCGTATACTAGGAAGTGTGGCGACAGCATCTCGACCACTTTCTCCTTCAAGTCGGTGGTCGCATCTTGATACACGAACGACCACGTGTCGTTCACGCGACTCTCTGCTAATTCGTCTAACAGCTGATCGTAGCGCGCTCGGACGGGTGTATTCTGTACGTAGACGTCAAAGGTGTTGCGTTCGGGCTCGTAGATCGTCGGGTAGATGATGGCGTCGGGAAACTTGATGCGCATAAAGAAATAGTCTGGTAAATATTTTTGAAAAAACTTGTCTGCGTGAAAGTCACTGGGCATGATGCGATAAATGCACGATTCGTTCGGGAATTTGAAAGTGCTACCGCCTTCTGTATACATGTCGCTCGTCTTCTGCGATGGGTGCGCATTCGGAAGCTCGAAGCCGGTACTCTCGTAACCAAATACCTGATGTGGGTGTGTCGCGTTCTCTTGACTCATGTCGTCGTCGTCTAATGACGAGGTGGCGGCGTGTGAATTGTAATATACATCTGCGACTTGACGACAGTAGTCATTGTACGAAGTGATCGACCGCCACTTGTCGTGATCCATCTCGTTGACCAGCTTCCACTTTTTGTTCTTTGAATAAAGGTCAGCATTCTCTTTTATCATCTCATCGACGACATCGAAAGCAGTGTTGCCCCCGCGCTTAGAGAAGACAAAGACACGAATGCCGACGATTTTCTTCCCAGTCTCGTCTTTCACCCATTCTAAAAAGGACGCAAAGTTTCGCCCATCGCGCTCTCCTTTGGTTTTGTGCATGCGATATACCATCTCGATAAAAAAAGCAAATGAAGTCATACCAGACTGACCCTGTGTATCCTTTTTAAACTCGTTGAAAGCAATGGCACTATTACGCAGCCATTCTTTGGGAAGCGTATACACGACGGTCTCAAATTGCTTCACTTCGTCTTCAGAAATAGATACCTCCACCTCTTTGACGATGTTATACGGCGTCGTAGCCCATGTACGGCCAGCATAGCGATATTTGAGACCATCGGTTAATGCAACCGACATTCCGTTTGAGGAATACATCTTTTCTTAAATAGTAGTTTATTTTCTCACGGCCGACCAAAAACGAGAGTGGGGGAAGCGTGTCGGTAAGCTGTCGAATATACTGTATGTGTGCATGTGGCGGGTGTATGGGCTTTTATTTGCTGGACATTCATCATATACTCTAGCGGACCGTAAAAATATATATTTTTACGGTCCGTGGTACGTATATATATATACCACACATACAGCTATACCAGTATACCCCACGTCCAGGCCACCCCACCGACAGCCGCGTGTATTTCGGAGTATATATACCCCCCCCATTCTCACCAGATACCACAAACACATTCTAATCATGTTTCAAACCATTAAACGTACACATAAAACTATGCACGCCGACGAGGCAGTCAAGGACGAAGTCGTTGTCAAAGATGAAGCCGCCGAGGTCGTCATCGAGCCTGTGGCAAAAAAAGCACGCTCCAATCCACAACCGCAACATCAACATCCTCTCAGCCACGAGGCCTTTGAAATACAAGTGGGCAAAGACTTTAAAGGCGAAGACACTGTTCTTTTTGTCGACGGCAAACGCCCGGCGCAATTTCAATTGGCAGCGCTCTCGACAAAATTCAGCGACCTCGGGCCGAACGGCAATCTTGGTACGAAATTTGTACCCGAGACAGCTGTCACGCAAGCCAAGCACGTCGTTACTCTTAAACGTGGTGTGAGCGACCAAGTACTGGCGGCCATGCCCGACATTGAGACGCAGCAAGATGAATGTTTCAAGCTGCTCAACAGCACAGCGCTAGCCATGCTTGAGCTGGCTTGGGATCAAAATCTGACTCTCGTCAAAGGTAAGCGCAAAGAATGTTTGGCTGCTGCCAAGCGCGAAGGCGTTGATGATTTCCAGGTACGTGCAAAAGAGATCTTTCTCCAAGGTGCGACGCTTCCGGTCAAAGATTACATTGACAACGATGGTGACACTGAAAAGGTTGTTAAACTGTCGCGCAAGGTCAAGTATCGTAG
>Ga0209631_10003781_pt1 | contig 17192 bp, 11 predicted proteins | sample COG_08_FD_184752 | JGI IMG/M metagenome (GOLD analysis project Ga0209631, IMG submission 184752) | Pelagic Microbial community sample from North Sea - COGITO 998_met_08 (SPAdes) (version 2) | ecosystem: Environmental > Aquatic > Marine > Neritic zone/Coastal water | place: Helgoland, sampling...
CCTTGATCGCCTCTGTGTCCATCGAGTCTCATCAGCTCGATGAGATCCAGGTGTTCTTCCTTCGTTTCAATCTTCGCGTTGAGCGACGCGGCGTTCTGCTGGTCCCCGTCAAGTCGCTTCTTTGCGTTAGTAAGCTGTTGAGACTGGCTGCTCGGCCGTTCTTGCTGATCAGAGCTACGAGTCAAGTGTTCTTCAGATCCTCTGACGTGCACGCGGTTGCCGGCATCACCGTCGATGCCATCTCGAGTAGCACTATCCTTTCTAAGGGGCGAAGAGTCGCGAAGGAGACCAGCAGGTGGGTGTCGCCGCTCGGGTGCGTGCTCGCGTCGCCGCTTCGAAGGCTCCTGGTTCCCTCGACCCCCGGGAGCTCGATCGCTGCCTGCTCGTAGATCCCCATGCCGTTCCGCACCCGTTCCGCACCACTCGAAGGGACCCGTCTTTGTTCACGCCGGAGCCCTTGGTCACCACCTGTTGCCCTCGGCCGTTCGCTCCATCTAAATGCTCCCGCGCACACCACCAGCAACAGCGCCACGAGTGTCACCTGCATGAGTGTCAAAACCTTGCGCTTCGATTCGCGCGCTCGTAATCTTCGCATCATATCCACGCATACTAGCTAGCTCGCATGACGACTGCAACCTCCATCGCACCGTCACTCGCGCCGGCACTGATGCCCCGCAAAGGTCGCGATTTGTAAATCCATGGTGGGCACCAAAAACGTTTGACAGTTTGAGCGGAGGGTGATTCACCGCCCAGTGATCTTTCGGTTTGTGAAGGGGCGCGAAAATTCTCCAATCAAATGCCAATTGCGCACATTTTCCACATGGTCACGCACTATGAGGTCCGTATGACCAAATCGTATTTTCAGCTCCCGACGTGATAATGTATCAACGGAAATTGGGAAACGACGGCAGCCAGGTTCGACCGACGTCGCGCAGTGCTGGGCGCGAAGGTGGCGCGCCCGTCGGGTAGAAAAGGCGCAGGCGCGTAGGTAACGGTCGGGAGGACCGCCACGCGCCCGCCATGGGGTGCGGGGCGTCGTCGATGGTGCGTCACCCGCGCGACTTTCACCGCCGCTCACCCCGCTCCGACACTGCGATGAATGATATCCCTCCCCTCCCCACCTTCTCACGTCCACCCGACTTACTTTCCGTCCCGACCATCGCAGAATCAAATCCTCGACGCCGCCGCGATCGACGCGTCGAACAGCGGCAGCAAAGGCAGGGCACGGGGCGCGCGTCCCAACCCAAGGCCCGTCGCCGACCTGTACGCATTCGGCGCAACAATCGGTCGCGGGGGATTCGCCGAGGTTCGCCGAGCCAAGCACATGGAAACCGGAGTGGAGTACGCCATGAAGGTCATCAAGCTCCCGAGCAGACACAAGCGCGCGTTCAAGCAGGAAATCTTCTACGAGATTGGCCTCCTGTCCAAGATGGACTCGCCGTACGTCATCAAGCTGCGCGAGTTTTTCGTGGAGAGCGAACGCATCATCATGGTCACAGAGCTGCTCGAGGGCGGCGACTTGTTCGACGCCGTGGTGGCCAGTGGCCACTACGACGAGCACATGGCCAAAAAGGTGTTTCGACGGATCTTGTTAGGGGTCCAGTACCTGCACGAGGTTGGCGTGACGCATTGCGACTTGAAGCTCGAGAATCTGTTGCTGGCGTCCAAGACGGATCTGGACAGCGTGAAGATCTGCGACTTGGGTTTGGCGAAGAAGGCGAGCGCGCGGAGCAGCTCGTTGCCTTCGGGAACCCCGGAGTACATCTCCCCGGAGGTGCTGGAGGCGAACCTGATGGCGGACGCCGCCGAGGGCAGAGGAGCGTTGCCGCAGGTGAGTTTATTTTCATTCTCGTATATATCAATTTGACTGACGTCGTGTTTTGTGTACAGGCGCACGGGCCCTCGGTGGACAACTGGGCGTGCGGCGTGCTTCTCTTCGTGTTACTGGCCGGGTACACCCCGTTCGCGCACGAGGACGAGCACACGATGTACGAGCTGATACGCACGGGTAACTTCAACTTTACGCAGTCGTCGGTGTGGGAAGACGTGAGCGCCGACGCGAAGGACCTCATCGAAAAGTTTCTCACGGTGGACGAGAAGCAACGGATGACGGCGGAGCGCGCGCTCGCGTCTCACCCTTGGCTCCGAAACGCGCCGCCGTCCCGCAACGGCGACTCGCACCTGCCTCGGGATTCGCCGACGACGCCACGTGTACACCTGGATAACGTCCAGAAGAACCTCCAGAAGGAATGGGACACCGGGAAGCTCTTCAAAGGCGCGGTCAACGCGGTGCTCGCCATCAACCGGGTCCAAAACGCGTTGGCGAACGGAGATAAGGATCTCATCACGCTGAAGAGCGGCGCCGCGAGCGGGCCGGGCGCGCCCCCGAGCACGTTCGCGCGCCGGAAGTCGCAGGGGCAACAGCAGAAAGGGCCCGTGCTCGCGGGCATGCCGACCCAGTCGCCGGAGCGGGTCAAACAGATTGCGAAGATCCCGAGCGCGGACAAGATGGACCTGCTCGCCGAGGTGGACTCTGACGACGAGCGCGATTGGTCGGTACGCGGGGGTGCCCGGCGTGGCAGGCGCGGGTCGGTGAGCGCGGGCGGCGGTCGATCGAGACGCGGATCGTTCGCCGAAAGCGGCGGCGGCGGAGAAGAAGAGACGGTGATGATCCTTCAACGCGGCGCGAGATCGAGACGCGGCTCCATCGCCGAAGCCGGCGGTCGGTCGAGACGTGGATCGTTCAGCGAAAGCGGCGGCGGCGGTCGATCGAGGCGCGGGTCGATGAGCGAAACCGGCGGCCGGAGTCCGCAGCGCTTGTCCAGGAGCAGCTCGCGGACGGATCTGTCTGTATCGCGCGACGCGTCACCCGTCGGGCGACCGACGTCGCCTTATTCGGGTCATCAATCGAACTCCCCTCGGGTCTCCGGCAACGTGTCGCCGTTCCAACGGTCTCCGCGATCATCCGAGGGTAGCGAAGTAGGTGAGACGTCGACGACGCCGGGTTTACCGGTGAAGAATCTGTCCGAGGGCAGCGGGTTGTCGGTTCGCGAAAAGCCGGCGAAGAAACTGTCGGAGGGTAGCGGCTTGTCGGTGCTTAACGCGCCCGAGCCGCGACGCAGCCCGAGCCCGGGCGTCGCGCTGCAGGATAGGTCGCACAGGGGACGCATGGGGCAATCGCCGCTGTCCAGGTCGCCGCGGTCGGCGTCACCGGCGCCGCCGGGCGGCGGGGGCAGGTCGAACAGCCCCCCGATTGGGACTTTGAGCGACCAGGCGTTGTTGCAGGGAGTGAGTAATAGGCTCAGCCAGAGCGGCGCGGTTCAGTTTGGAAGCGGGACGTCGTGGGCGGGGTCGGACGACGAGACGTCGTCCAGGGCGCCGTCGCCGGGCCCGACTCCTCCCTTCAAGGAACTCACGCCGAGGTCTAGGCTCGCGAAGGCCAGCGAAGGGTCGATTCGAACGTGACCTTAGTTTTTACATCATCAATATTATCAATAGCGATAGACGGTACAACACATCACATCGAATACCGTACCTACGTGGGCTAGAAGAACGAGGACCCCGGCGGCTTACGTCGCGCTCCCTCCGTCTTGAAGAACGGGTGGTTCGCGGCTTGCTTCGCCAGCGGAGCCGCGTCCCAACGCTGCACGTAAGAACCCCCCGTGGATTCACTCAAGACGCCGCCGCCCCGCCCGTCGCCGCCCCTCAACGCCCCGCGCGCGCCGTAGTGCCTCGATACCGTCCGAGCGATCGCGCGCCGCCTCGCCTCTTCCCGAGCCTTGTTCCCACGAAACACGCGTTGAACTCGCAGCGCGCACCCGGTGAGAATCGCGATCTCCTTCGCCGCCTTCGTCTCCTCGTGAGCGTCCGTCAGTAGCTCGTACGACTTGAGCGCCCTGTGCGGCTGGCCGTGGCGCTCGTACACCGCGCCCGATAAGATCACAGCCTCCGCCCTCGCCTCGCATCGTTTCCGTCGTTCCTCGGCGACGTACTCGTCCTCGTCGTTACTCTCGTTACTCGACGGAGCGTTTGCGTCCACCTCGTTTTTATTTTCGCCCCCGACCTCGTCCTCGTCGCAAATATCAACCACGCGCGCGTACGCCCTCAGCGCCAGCTCATCCCGCCCCGTCGCCTCGTACAGCTGCCCTAAACTGGTCCACGTCGGGTAACTCCGCGGGGCTTTACCCAGCGACTGCTCGAACCTCGCCTCGGACTCGGGCAACTCGCCCAAACCCGCGTGGAGCCGAGCCAACATCGCGAGCACCTCCGCCTCCTTCTTCTTGGACAGCGCCGTCTTATCTTTGTGTTCGACGACACCCGATAGCTCCTTCACCGCGCGCCTCGGGTCCCCGCCGCATCGTTCGTACCGGTACACGGCGACCCTGCACACGTTCTCCGGACGCACGGGCTTTGACTCCTCGGTAGCCTTCCGGATACATTCATCCGCTGAGGCGAAATCGCCCATCGCCGTGTGGCACCGTTCCATGTCGCAGAGGACGTCGCCGTGGCCGACCGCCGCCTCCAGGGGTCGGTCCACCGCCGTGAAGTGTTCGAGTGCCTCTTCGTATCGCTTGCATTCCCTGCACGATACGCCAGCCTGGTGGTGGACCATGGACGGCGTGAGCCGTGAAGGGAGTTTTTTACGTTTCGGGTCCTTCTCCATGGCTTCGTCGTACGCCGCGGCGCATCGCCCGTGCATGTTCCGTCGGTGGCACGCCTCGCCCATGCGGTAGAAGAACTCGGCGTCGATCGGTCCTTTGGGTCCCTTGGCGACGGCGCGCCGGCCGGTCGTCGCCTCTTCGTCCTCGGCGGCGTCGAGCGCCGCATCGAAGTGCTCGCACGCGCTTCTCATACTCTCGTTCTGCGAGTGGCACATGGCGGCAAGCGCGTGGAGGGACGCACGGTCGTCGTCCAAGACCGGCGCGTCGTTCTCCACGGCGTCGATGTCGCGAAGGGCGTCCTCGATGATCTCCAGGGCCTCGTCGATGTCCCCCTTGGCGACGAGCTTTGAAGCCACGACGCTGGGCTTCTTCTTCGTGGCCGAAGAACCGCTGAAGATCGACCACTTGCTTCGAGTCGGTTTGGGCTTTGTTTGCGGGTCATCGGACGAGGTTCCGGGGTCGGGCGCCGCCCCCGTCGACGCCATCGGGCCGCCCGCGACGTCCACAATGGCCCTTCCGTCAAAGCAGAGTAACGGAAACTCACCAAAATCCGTAAACCACAAATAGGAAATCTGGTAACTGGAGAGCGTACAGATCGTGAGGCACAATAATGGATTTGAAGAAATATCTGACTGCCCACCAGTGTGAAAATTAAAGATCCCGAACTTTAGCCATCGGGCCGCGCTTTCCGCGCTACGAGAGGAGACGCGCACGGCGCATATCGAGCCGCGCACGTATCAACGCGCGACCACGACATGGAAGACGCGCCTCTGATGAGCCGTCGCGATGAGCCCGCCGGGCCGTCCGGCTCGTCCTCGCATCGCATCGGCGCCCCTCGCGGGTCCGAGAACCGGACGACGATGGCGATGGTGTTACGCCGCGCGGGTCTCGCCGTGGGCTCCGTCGCGCTCGTCGTCGCGGCGGCGTCCGCGTCGCACTTCGGCGGCGAGTTCAGCGACATGCCCGCGCTCGGTCTCAGCACACCCGTCCCGAACATCATCGCCAAGCTCGGCAGGCGGAACGATCGCGTGCTCCTCGCGCCTTACCATCACCTCGCGTACTGCAACCTTCCCAAAGCCGCGTCGTCGACGGTGACCACCTACATGACCGGCCTGAACGTCAACATCCACAAGTTCTCGGACGTGGAGCAGTTCATCATCGACCGCGGCGGGGACTCACACTTCGCCATGACGCAGTACAGCACATTCCACGAAGCAGGCCTCGAGCACTGGCGCAACAGCAGCGCGCCGCAGTACCGCTACTTCACCGTCGTTCGACACCCGGGTAAGAATCAATCCATGTCAATCCTCGAGTCCCGTTCACTGTTCCTCCCTGGCTCTCACGCTGACCACACGAACCCGACCCCAACATAATCAACACAGGCACACGGCTGTACAGCACGTGGTTCGATAAGATCCACTCGCACCGCGGGTCCGACCAGCCCGACCTCCTGTGGGCCGCGTGCGACGGCGATCCGAGTTGCACCTTCGCACAATTCGTGGACGGCGTCACCAAGTGGCTGCAGGAGGAACCCGACGTGGACAAGGTCAACGAGCACGTCGCGGTGCAGTCCGACCTGTGCGACCCGAAGGCGCGGGACTTCGACGGCGTGTTCCGCATCGAGGACGGCTTTGACCAGATCGAGCACGCGTTGAAGAAGTGGAGCGACGTGGAGTTTGACTTTAAATCGGAGAAGGGCGAGATCGGGTACTCGCACCACAACAAAAAGGCGAAGAAGGTGTACGACGAGTTCCCGGTGAGTGACAAGGACGGGTACGAGAAGTACATGCCGTACGACGTCCAGGTGAAGATATGGCGCGCGTACAAGACGGATTTCGACGACTTTGGATACGACTACCCCGAGAAACGGAAGACGCAGAAGAAGCAATGTCCGGATCTGCCGTGGTCCAAGGATCTGATTCAGAGCGAGTGGCACGGAGAGGACGCGCAGCACATGGACGTGATGCCGGCGGACATCCTGGAGGACAAACCGAGGAAGGAGAAGGCCGGGAAGGACATCCCGGACGTGCAGCCCGCGGGGGTGGAGTTGCTCGACTTTGACTGATTGATGGAATCGATAGTGTGCTGTATGTGGAACTAGTGCCGTTTAGCCCCATTCATTATTAGTATTTACTACATCTGACTGTTTGCATGTGTGAAACTCCAACACCAAATACAAAAGGGCTGATTTCTGAGGAGGATCTGAGTATGATTGAGTTCAAAGTGTCGCCGTTGGAGCAGACCGAAGAGCGACAGCCCGCCCAGAGGAGACATCGATCGCCATGACTGAATGCGTGACCCCCGGCGGCGTCCGCCGCATCCGCGAGTCCACCGATGGACCCCTCTCCGACGTCTCCGTCCAGGTGCGGAACGCCCCCTTTCCGGGCGCCGGGCGTTTGCGGGACTGAAACTTCGGTGTTTCAAAAAGCATCGGGGAAACCCGAAGGCTCGAAGACGCGCCGCTCGCACGACGCGACGCCCGTCGGCCCGTACACTCGCCGCGTTCTGACATATCGCCCTTCCCCCGATTCATCCCAGGTGCTCAACCTCAAGACCGAGTCTGACATGTTCAGGTACGACCGCGATTCCGGCGAACTCCCGGTTCAAAATCCTTGGCACCCACGCTCAGCTCTTGGCACCCGAATTCAAATTTCCAATCGCCCCACGGACCTTTCCAACCTCACGCGCGCGCATCACCCCAAAACGCCTCGCTGACCCCCGCCATCACCCACCACCCACCCCACTCACACCAGCGGCATCCTCAACGACGGCGAGTCCAAGCTCGACGCCACCTTCTCCGCCTCCCTCAAGGACAAACTCATGAACGAGGTCAAGCCCCACGCCGTCCTAAAGCTCACAGACGTCACTTACGACAAGACACGAGCGATGGTCAACAAGTTTGAAATCGTCGGCTCACTCCCCGACGAGTACAAGAAGGCCATGGACCCCGTGACACCAGCGCCCGTCAAGAAGGAGGCGGCCGCCATGCCCACCTCCAGCGGCAAGAAACATCTCACCATCGCGGCGCTCAATCCGTACATGGGCACGTGGACCGTCAAGGCTAAGCTCGCGGCGAAGGGCAACGTTCGTACCTTCCGCAACGCGCGCGGCGAATCGTCCGTGTGCACCCTGGAGTTCTGCGACGCGGAAGGAACCGCGATCCAGGCTACGCTGTGGAAGGATGCCATCGACAAGTACGACTCCGTCCTCGAGGTTGGCAAGGTGTACTACGTGTCCAAGGGCAGCCTCAGGCCCGCGAACAAAAAGTACAGCTCCGTCAACAACGACTACGAGATGTCCCTCGACGGCCGGTGCGAGATCGAGCTCTGCGCGGAAGGCGACTACGACGCCGCGAAGATGACCCGCGCGTACGACCTGTGCAAGATTGACCGGCTCGCCCGCAAGATCGGAGGGCGCGGCACCGTCGACGTCCTCGCCGTCGTCACCGCCGTCGGCGACCTCGGCTCCATCAAGCGCAAGTCCGACGGCGGCGAGCTCCAGAGGCGCGACCTCACCCTCCTCGACGACACCAAGCGCACCGTCACGTGCACCCTGTGGAACTCGTTGGCTGTCGAGCAGGGCGAATCGCTCCGCAACGCCGTCGCGCCAATCGTCGCCATCCGCGGCGTTCGAGTCTCCGACTACAACGGCGTCTCCGTGTCCACCCTCGCGCGGTCCGAGCTCGTGCTCGAGCCCGCGAGCTCTGACATCGGCGAGAAGGCCGCCGCGCTCCGCGCGTGGTACGATTCCGAGGGTGCATCCGCCGATGTGGTCGCCGCGGGTGAAGGCTTGGCGTCGGCGCGCAAATCGGGCGACGGCGCCGGGCGGATGGAGCGCACGGACTTCAACGCGCTTCAGCCCGCGCTCGTCCCGCCCGCCACCGAGCCTCCCGCGATCGGCATCCTCGGCCACTCCACCATCGTCCTGATCAAGCCCGACCAGGCTATGTACTACGCCTCCAACCCCGAGGAGGGCAACAACAAGAAGGTGGTTCCCACCGCGGAGGGCAAGTGGGAGGACCCGGCGAGCGGCAAGGTTTACGACGAGTGCCAGTACAGGTACATCGTTCGCATGAAGATGTCCGACGCCAAGGGCGGCGGATGGGTCAACATCTTCCACGAGCAGGCGGTCGAGATGCTCGGCATCGACGCCGATGCCCTCCACGCGCTCAAGACGAACAACCCGAGCGCGTACGAGCGCAAGATCAAGGCGGCGCAGTTTTCATCCTGGAACGTCATGGTGAAGGCCAAGACTGAGGAGTACCAGGGCGAGAGCCGCCGCAGGCTGACGGTCATGAAGTGCCACAAGCCGGACTACGCCGCGGAGAGCAAGAACCTTCTCAAGCTCATGGGCATCGCGACGCCCGTCGCTTAATACGTCTTGAAGTCTAAGTCTCGCGGCGGATGTTTGAATGTGACGTTTGAATATGATAATGTGACGTATTCGTATTTCGGGTCGAGGGTGCCCGTCGGCGGTGGCTGTGTGGGGACGGGAGCCCGGAACTGGGGAGGTTCTGTGTTAGAGTCGAGGCGGAGAGCGAGGAGGTCTTTCTATCACCGGCGGTCGCGCGATGCACGTCGCGCGGACGCCCGCACTTGTCGTAGCAGTTGCGCTGAGGAGGCGATTAATCTTTTCCAATATTAACCGTATTCTTCGCACCAACGTCAGTGGCCACACAGTCAGACATGAGAAAATTCATCCTCGTCACGAGAAACGCGTTTTCCGCCCACCATTTCGCGCGGTTTGGATGACGGCGCCGGTTGAACTTAAATTCGGCGCCGATCTGACACACTCGCACAGTGTGTTGCCGCGCATGTCCGCGTTCGCAGCTCATCAGGTCACCGCGCGCCTCGCCGCCCGTGCTGTTCACCGCCTCGTCAAGGTGCGTTCACTGCCGATGACCGTACACCCCGGCGCCCGGCCCCGCCCGCCGCACCCGCGGCGAATACAAACGAGTGCAGGCTCGCTTTTGCAGTCGCTTTTACCTCGTCGATCCGATCGGCTCCCTCACCGTCCGCGCGCTGACATTCTCTGACACGCCTTCGATACATCCTTCATCCTACATCCACACAGAACACCCGCATCGCGATGAGCACCCGCGCCGCCGCGGGTCCCTCCTTCCTCTCCGGCGTGGAGCGCGCCCCCGCCGACCCCATCCTCGGCGTCTCCGTCGCCTTCCGCGAGAGCACCAATCCAAACAAGCTCAACCTCGGCGTCGGGGCCTACCGCACCGAGGACCTCAAGCCGTACGTCCTCGACGTCGTCAGGCAAGCTGAGAAGCGCATGATCGAGGCGGACTTCGACAAGGAGTACCTCCCGATGCAAGGACTCGCCGAATTCAACGAAGCGACCCGAAAGCTCCTCCTCGGCGACGCCTCCAAAGCCGTCGCGGACGGCCGAGTGGCCACCGTGCAGTCCCTCTCCGGCACCGGCTCACTCCGCGTGGGCGCCGCGTTCATCGCCAAGTTCATGCCGGGCGCGGTCGTGTACCTCCCGAACCCAACCTGGGGCAACCACAAGAACATCTTCGCCGACGCGGGCGCCGAGTGGAAAGAGTACCGCTACTACGATAAAGCGACAATCGGCCTCGACCTCGACGGCATGATCGCGGACTTGAACGCCGCGCCCGCCGGGTCCGTGATCTGCCTCCACGGCTGCGCGCACAACCCCACGGGCGTGGACCCGACCAAGGAACAGTGGTCCGCGATCGCCGACGCGGTGGAGGCTAACGAATTAGTTCCGTTTTTCGACGTCGCGTACCAGGGCTTCGCGTCGGGATCGCTCGAGGAGGACGCGTACGCGCCACGGCTGTTCGAGTCTCGCGGCATCGAGTTCTTCTGCGCGCAATCGTACTCCAAGAACCTCGGTCTGTACGCCGAGCGCATCGGCGCCATCAACGCGGTGGTAAACGACAAGGAGACGGCGGAAAAAACGCTGAGCCAGGTGAGAGTTTATTTGAGTTTATTTGCGTACTGTATGGGCAATTGTACTGACGTCGTGTTTTTTTGTGTACACAGATGAACCGCATCGCTCGAGCCATCTACTCGAACCCGCCGGTGCACGGCGCTCGCATCGCCGCGACGGTGATCAACGACCCGGTGTTGTTCGCGCGGTGGAACGAGGAGATGGGGGAGATGGCCGGCAGGATCAAGACGGTCCGCGCCATGCTGTACGATAACCTGTGCGAGCTCGACCCGAACAAGGATTGGAGCTTTGTGACCAGGCAGATTGGCATGTTTTCGTTCACCGGGCTCTCGCCGTCGCAGGTGAAGCACATGACGGAGAAGCACGCCATCTACATGACCGGGGACGGGCGCATCTCCCTCGCGGGGCTCAGCCAGGCCAAGTGCGAGTACCTCGCCAACGCCATCGTCGACTCCTTCACGGTCGAGTGATGGATGAGAACGGAAGCGGGGGCGGCGTTGTGGAAGTTGAAATTTATTGAAGACTGAATTGCTAATTAGACCGAACACCGTCTCAAGCGCCTATGAACAGACCGGGGAGCGCCTCTCGTAGCTCCTTGAGGTTCACCGCGCTGATCGTGGCGTCCGGGGTGAACCCCCCGTTCTGCCCAGACTCCTCCGCCGCGGTCTTCCCGCTGACCAGCACCGTGGTGAAGCCCATCTCTTTCGCGGTGACCAGGTTCTTGAGTGAGTCCTCGAAGAAGGCTGTGCCGTGCGGGTCGATCTTGGCCCGGGCGCACACCGCCTCGAACGCGGCGCGCTCCGGTTTGCACACGTCGCCCATGAAGTCCGCGCCGTACACGGCGTCGAACTCGCCCTCCAGCCCGAGCACCTGCAGCGCCTCGATGGCCTGCTTCTCCGCGCAGTTCGTCAGGACAATCTTTTTCATGCCCGGAAACGCGCGCAGCATCTCGAGCGCGTCGAAGTTCGCCTCGAGAAAATCCGCCGGGTCCCCGCGGATGTGCGACCAGTACTTCTCCCTGTCGAAATCGAACCCCATGCCCTGCCTCAGCGCGCGGAGGGTCTGGTTGTAAGCCTTGAAGTGCGTCCACCATTGCTCCTTCGCCGACTCGATCGACTCCACCTTGAGCTCGTCGACCATGAACTCGAACACCCTGTCGCGAACAGCCTTCTCGTAGCCGTTCTCGATCGGGTAGAGAGTTCCGTCGAGGTCGAAGAGGAGCGTGTGCACGCCCGCGCCGATCTTTGGGGACATGGCGAGCCTTGTGAGGTGTGCCTTGTGATGTCGTGTTCTACATCGCACGTTGACATAGCACTACAAGTAAACGACAATTGCAATTCAGTAACTCGTAATTCATCGTCGACTGTTTGCGCGTACGAGCTGTTCACGATCTCGATTCGAGATATTTCCCACTCGACGCATGGTGATTTGATTGGCTGAGATATTCCGTTGTTTGACTGTCCGCGAGTCCGATCGGACGCCGCCCGGCACTGTTGCACTCGCAGAAGCGGTGCGCATTCTCCCGAAGCCGACCTTCGCTTCACAGGTGAGCGACACACGCGACCCGCGCTCGGAACCCACACCCTCGCGTCTCGATTACGAGCGCCGCGTCCTTCGGGTCATCCGACCGTCATCTGATTGTTTGTTTTTGGAGCCTCCCTCAAACGGCGGTGCCCCCTGGCGAGCGGGAGCGGACGCGCGCCCCGATCTCGGCGTCGACGCGCGCGCCCGACCCGCGCGTGCCTTCCGCGCCCGCGTGACACGCGCTCAGTCGTGGGGAAGCGCAGTCGGCGCGTCTCGCGTGTGCCCTATCGCGCCCGCGTCGGCTCGAAGCGCGTAACCCTGACGCCCGGACACATCCGCGCGGAAACTCGAAACGCGGTTCCCCGATTGCAACCCCGACCGCTGACCTTCCCCCCGCCCACCTCTCCTCCCACATCCGCCCGCAGGAAGAGACCATGCACGGTTTCAAGTCCTACTTCCCGTCCTCCCTCTACACCCCCACCGCGGCCTCCGCGGTGGCTGACGCCAAGCGCGGCGCCGCGCCATTCGCGGCGCCCGTCGCCGGTTTCGCGCCGTCCAACTTCCAGCATCCCGCCGCGGGCTTCATGGCGGCTTCGTCGCAGGAGTACGGCATAGACTACTTCCTCAAGGGTGCGCTCGCGGGCGGCATCTGCTGCTCCGTGACCCACGGCGCGCTCACCCCCGTGGACGTCGTCAAGACACGCATGCAGCTCGACCCGAGCAAGTACACCGGCATGGTCTCCGGCTTTAACAAAGTCATCGCGGAGGAAGGCGCGGGCGCGCTGCTCACCGGCCTCGGCCCCACCGCCTTTGGCTACTTCGTCCAGGGCTGGTTCAAGTTCGGAGGCGTGGAGTACTTCAAGATCCAGGCCCACAACTCCATGACCCCGCAGCAGACTTGGGATAACCGCAACTCGATCTACCTCGGAGCGTCCGCGGCGGCTGAGTTCATCGCCGACATCTTCCTCTGCCCGCTCGAGGCGACCCGCATCCGGCTCGTCTCCAACCCGACCTACGCCTCGTCGATGATGGGCGCCATGTCCAAGATGGCTGGCGAGGAGGGCGTCATCGGCGCCTTCTACTCCGGCTTCGGTCCCATCCTCGCCAAGCAGGTGCCTTACACCATGGCCAAGTTCGCCGTGCAAGGCATCGCGGCGGAGCGGATTTATGAATCCATCGGCAAAACCCCCAAGACGTGCTCGCAGGGTGAGAACATCTCCGTGTCCCTCGCGTCCGGTGTCGTCGCCGGTGTGACCGCGGCGATCATCTCCCACCCGGCGGATACCCTCCTGTCCAAGATCAACAAGAAGGGCGCCGGCGGCACCGGCGGCATGCTGTCGCGCCTCGGGAACATCGCCGCCGAGACGGGGATGTGGAAGCTGTGCACGCAGGGTCTCGCCGCGAGGTGCGTGATGATCGGTACCCTCACCGCCGGACAGTTCGGCATCTTCGACATCGTCATGAACGCGGTCGGCGCGTCCAAGTTCCACTTCCACGATCCCTCGAAGCCCGCCGACCACTAAGGTGTTCTCATCGGCGTTCTCTTGTAACGAATTCTTAAACATATGTTGTGTCCTCCAAGACGTTCTCGTGTAGTGTTCGCGCCTCGCGTGCTATTACAGAATCTCATTCCTACGCCCGCACTAGTTCTCTCTCACATCCTCCCCTATGATATCATGTACTCGGCCGGCATCACCTTAATAAAAGAATATAACCCGGTTTATTAGGCGAGGACGGCGAGGATGTCCTCCTCCGTCACGAATTTGCCCTTTTCTCCGTCGGCAAACTCAAAGTCGGACCCCGCGAAGCCGTTGATGAGAACCTTGTCGCCGGTCTTGACAGCCTTGCACTCGGGGCCGGCGCCGACGATCTTGCCGGTGACGGAGGACCCGGGTCCGCTGTTCTCGGTGGACGCGGTGAGGAGGATGCCGCCCGCGGAGGTGGTCTCAACCTTGTCGGCGATGACGAGGATGCGGTTGCCGGTGGGCTTGAGGTCGGAGGGCTTGAGGCCCGCGCGCGCGACGACGGCGGCGCGACGGGTGGAGACGACCTTGCGAGCCTTGAGGGCCTGTTTGGGACGAGGGAAGGACGGGGTGGGAGGATCGTCAGTGGAGGCTCATCGGTGAAATCATTGGGTGAAATCAAAGGCGCGTGAGCGACCAAAACCCTCTGGATAGGGTTGAGTCCGGCATCGGGTCTCGGGGCTCGCGACGATGCCGTTGAGCTCCCGACGCGGATCCCGACGCTCTATGGAGGTACCGCGAGGTGCGTCGCGGGTGTCGAATGTCGACGTGGACCCCGCATCGACCCACCGCGGTCGCCTCTCGCGCTCCTTTCATCACGGGAAAAAGCAACCGATTCGCGGCGGAAACTGCCGAGTTCTTCCATTTCCCCCGGAAGCGCGGTGTCACGGCGAGACGCGCGTACCTTGACGGAGCCGAAGGCGGCGGCGTTGGCGGAGATGGTAAAGGCGGACATGATTACGTGCGAGTGAGACTCGTGCGTGACGTGTAGTGGCGCAGAGCCGCGCTTCCGAAGGTTCGAAGGTCAAACGCGAGCTTCGAAACGAAAAAGAGCCGAGATCTCATGCAGATTAATTCATATTTCCGGATCGTATGAGCAAACATGTATATAAAGTAAATAGGACATTCCATGACCACGAAGGCTGTGTTGGGAAAAATAACGCGCAAACGCCTGGAAAACGCGGCTGAACGGAAAAGGTTTACAACTGGCACGCCGTACTTGCCGGCCAGTGGCGACACGCGCGAGGCCTCGGTGTTGGGTACTCGATCGCGTCGCGATGATTTCGGGCCCCATGGCGATCGGGACGCCGCTTTCGACGCCGTCAAAGGTGGCGGGTCGACCCACACGAGTGAGAGCCCCACGCCCCGTCAGCAGCGCTGTGTGTCAGATTTCGACACGACGCGACGTCGAGGCACGTGCGCCCGGCGGGCGGCGGCTCCGATGCGCGGGTGCCCGGACGACGCGCGTCTCGATCGCCGACCATCGAAGTGACCGCGTCCGCGTCGGTGCCGCGTCCATTCCCATCGGCGGCGCGTCGTCATCCGACGCGGATCCCACGGCCGAGGATGACGTCGGGACGCCAGCGCCCAAGGATGACGCCACCCTCACGGACATCGCGCCGGAACCCAAGTCCAAGTTCCTCCGATCCATCGGCGTCACGAACGGCATCCTCGGCGTGTCGCAGGACAGGGTGGAGATGGTCGCAAGGCAGGCGCTACCGGTCATGGGAGGGATGGCGAGCCAAAACGTGCTGAACCTCGCGGACAGCGCCATGGTCGGGCGGCTCGGAACCGCGTGCGTCGCCGCGGTGGGCATCAGCAGCACGCTCAACTTCCAGTGCCAAGCCGCGCTGCAAGGGATATCGTCCGGGGTCCAAGCCATGTCCGCGCGACGCATCGGGGAAGGGAAATCGTCCGTCGCCGCCGTTCCCCTCAACGCCGCGCTCATGCTATGCCTCCTCTTCGGGATACCCATGGCGCTGTGGGCGTACACAAACGCGCCCATGCTGGTCACGCGGCTCACATCGGACCCAGCGGTCATAGACCAGGCCATACCGTACCTGCAAGCCCGCCTGGTGGCGGTGCCAGCCGTGGGTATCAATTTCGCCTTTCGTGGGTTCTGGAACGCGGCGCAGCAACCGTCGATATACATGAACACGCTGCTCGTGATGCACGCGGTGAACATCGGTTTATCGCTGAGTTTAATCTTCGGCGTGCCCGCGCTGGGCGTGCCGGCGATGGGGGTCGTGGGTGCCGGGATCGGCACGTCGGTGAGCGTGTGGGTCGGGTCAGCGCTATACCTGCGCATGGGATTGACCCGGGCGAGAGAAATGGGCTTCGCGTGCTGCGTCCCGAGCGCGAACGATTTCAAGGTTTTACTGAGGCAAGCCGCGCCGACGTCCGGGACGAACTTGCTGTTCGCGACGGGGATGGCTGCGATGTACTGGATCGTCGGTCGCCTCGGCACCGCGGAGACCGCCGCGGTGAACGTGCTCATTAACCTGATGCTGACGCTGGTGCTTCCGTGCATGGGGATGGGACTCGCGGCGGGCGCGCTCAGCGGCAGGGCGCTGGGGCGCGGTGACGTGGAGGACGCGACGCAGTGGCCATGGGACGTCGCGAAGCTCACCGCGGCGTTGATGTTCGGCGTCGGGCTCATCGCGGTGCTCATACCCGAGGTGTTGCTGAAGATCTTCCTGACCAACGAGGACGCCATCCGAGTCGCCACGTGGCCCCTTCGGTTCACCGGTATAACCGTCGCGGGCGATGCGCTGTCGCTGACGATGCAGAACGCGCTCTTGGGCGTCGGGGACGCGGCGCGGGTGGCGATGGTGTCCATCGGCACGCAGTGGCTTTTGTTCCTGCCGGTGGCGTACGTTGGTGTGACCAAGTGGGGCTTCGACCTGAACTGGATGTGGGGTTTATACGTGGGGCAGCGGGTGCTGCAGGCGGTGATCTACGCCGCCATGTGGAAGGACGGCAAGTGGAGGAAGATCAAGCTGAGCTGACGATTGTGTTGTCGTGCGCGTTGGGCGCTTGAGGAGGAGCGTGAGGGTTTTGGCTCCGGTGTTGTAACGAGTGTACCGTATCTTTCAACTTTCTCGCGAGTATTATGATAATATTACATCAGCAAGATGTGGAGCGTGGAGATGACCAGCAGCGGGACTAAGCCCCGGGTGTGCGCCGCGTGATCGTCGTCGTCTTGAATGAGGTTTGGTGGTTGCGGCGGTGGAGGCGGAGACGGCGGCATCAACGCAGCTGCGGCAGACGCCTCGGTCTTGAACGTCTCCAGCGTGCTCGAGTCCACGCCGTCGATCGTGCCGAGTTCGGTGATGGGGTCGATGGGGTCGCTCGTCTCGACTCCTGTCACGCCCTCCGCCTTGAGCGAGTTTTCCGCGGCGGTGAGCGTGGAGTCATCAACTTCAGCCTCGCTGAAAAACACAGAGACTTCGTACGTCATCGCCGCGAGTGACCGACGCCTTGATGCCGCCGTCGCGATGCACGCGCCGAGTGAGCTCGAGAGTCCCGCCTTGGTGTAGTAGTCCGAGCACGCGGTGTC
>Ga0209631_10003784_pt1 | contig 17184 bp, 13 predicted proteins | sample COG_08_FD_184752 | JGI IMG/M metagenome (GOLD analysis project Ga0209631, IMG submission 184752) | Pelagic Microbial community sample from North Sea - COGITO 998_met_08 (SPAdes) (version 2) | ecosystem: Environmental > Aquatic > Marine > Neritic zone/Coastal water | place: Helgoland, sampling...
TGCAAATTGCTTCGTCTCTGCGGAACTCTCAACGCCGCCACCCTCGCCGCCTCCTGGGCGGTGAAGGACGCCGACGCCGAGACCAAGCGCAAGATGGACCTCGTCACCGGCGGCACCTACCTCGGACTCGGCGCGTGCATTTCCCAGTTCGACGCGGACACCGATTTCGGTGAGAAGTTTGGCAAGCCCATGAAGTTTGTGAATTTGGCCAGCCAGCTGACGATCGGCGGACTCTTCATCAAGAGGGCGATGGATGCCAAGAAGTAAACACTTATTCAATCACGCGAACGCATGCGAACGACGCTCCTGTCCCGCGCTGTTGTTGTTATAAAATCTAACCCGTGTTGTCATAAACTCGCCACCCACGGCGTCATAGGCGACGCCAATTCACGCCACCCACGATTCGACTCGCTCCGCTAAATAAGCCGCCGTCCTTCCCCCGAACGCCTTTGAATACGCCGGCCGGACCACGCACCGCCCCATGTACCGCGCCGTGTTCGGCCACCTCGCGAACGACACGTCCGCGAAGAACACGGGCACGAATAAAAGGTAACTGGCCACCGCGACATCCGCCACACCGAATGACTCCCCAGAGAGAAACTCACGCTTTGACAACACAGACTCGAGCCGAGTGAGCGCCTTGGGCGATTCCCCTTTGGTCCGCGCCCCCGAATCCAGCACCTGCCCGCGCTCGTTCTCGATGAACAGAACCGGGTCGAGCGATGCGTTGGCCCACACGATCCACTTGTTCGCATCCGCGCGTTTCGCCGGCGTGTCCAGTCCCCCGTACCGATCCGCGAGGTACATCAGAATGGCTCCGCTTTCGAAGAGCTCGACGGGTGACGCCTTATCGTCGGTGGTATCCCTCAGCGCGGGGATCTGGCCGAACGGGTGCGGGTTGTTCGGATCCCCGGGTGACGCGGATTCGAACGGCAGCTCGAGCTCGTGGAGGTACCAGTCCACGAGCGGGCTTCGCGAACCGGGCGAGCCCCACAGCGTCACCCCGGGCCCGCTCGATCGCGCGTCACCCTTCTTCGCCCCCTTGCCGGTGAGGCCCTTGAGGAAGGCGTGGGGCGCGATGCGACGCGATCGGCGATGCGGTTGGCGCCGCGCGACGCGCGCGAGCGTCGTCGAATGGCCCCCGACGAGGGCGACCGCGGATGCCATGGCGCCGTGAAGACTGACGCCTTATCCGAGGACGGCACTTTAAGATTCATCCGAGACGAGCCCAACGTCCGTCAGCGTTTTGGCGCCCACCGTCCCCGCTCCATGGGCCCTGGGGATGTCCCTTCTCGGAGCTTCGTGGCGCCCTCCCACGTGGAGTGCGGCGCGAGTAAGGTCTCGTACCGTCTCATGAACACCTCCGTGTACGGATGCCGCCCGTCCGGCGTCGCGTCACGTCCATGCGTTGTTGACTCCCCTCTCCCGCTTTGTTCATTCCCCTCCCCATCATCCCCACTCTCGTCCACCCCGTCGCACAGCTCCGCCCGCCGCCGCACCACGTCCGGGTCCAGCTGCGCGCTGATCATCGTCCTCGACTGCCTCGCCACCACCTCCTTGACCACGGCGCGAGTCACCGTCGTCTTCCTCATGGTCGCCAGCCTCTGCTTGAGCGCCAGCGTCTCGATCTTCCGCAAACGCATCTTCCGGGACACCTCGTCCCTCTCCGCGCGCCGGCCCCAGGTCTCCCGGCCGTCGCCGCCGTAGAGATCCTCGGGCACGAGGGAAGGCGTGATCCGGGCGTAATCCCGGTCGTCCTCGTCACCCATCGCGCAAATAGCCGGTAACGAGACACGCGCGCGTTGACACAGTGAGCGAGCGTCTTTTAGTTGGGTGTTTAGTTGAAATAAAAGTTAATAACGCGCCGCCGCACCCGGGGCTCCACGTTACTCATACTCGTACAGCGTAATAAATGTTATGTTTGTCTTCGCGACATAAGAGAGTCCGTCCTGCTCAATGTGTTCAGAACTGATCCATCGCGGCGCCGATGGCTGACGACGAACCGGCCACCACGCAGAACCCGCCGAGGAGCATGATGCTCCAGTTGGCGACCCGCTCCCGACCCGTGAGCTCGTCTTCGAACATCTTCAGGTAACACGCGCTCGGGAAGATGACGCTCACCGTGAGCGTCAGGAACGACCCGATGAGGGACATGAACACCGCGAAGAACGGCACCTTCGCCGCGGTCAACAACGCGCCCGCGCCCAGGCCCGTCCGTACCGCCCTCGCCTTCAACGCGTCACCACCCTTGTTCCCGATGTCGATACCAGCCGCCTTCTCCAGTCCCCGCGACACCGGGTCCATGGTCAGCGCGAACTTACTGAACGGGTTCACGGTGACGAGACCCAGCGCTAGGGTGCTCGCGGCTCCCGCCGGTAAGTTCAGCGTCACCTCATCCGCGACTGCGTCCCCGTATAAACCGTACCCTGTAAAACAAGACACGACGTCAATCGTTATTGCCTTATACGATTGTCTAATTAAAATGAACTCACCCGCGCCCCCGATGAGCAGGCACGTCAGCCCGACGATCGCGTACGTCTTGTTCAGCATCCCCTCGTACTCCTCCGGCTGCGCCATGCTCGTGTAGATGGCCGGGAACACCGCGTGGCCCGCGAAGACAAACGCGAGTAAACCGAAGCTCACCGGCAGGGTGGACAAATGGAGCAACGCGGTGGATTCAAACCCTGTATACGTTAACAAAACAGAACCCGTCAGTATCTAATTGCCCATACGTACGAGAATTGAAATAGACGTACCTGGTGGAATCGTCCCTGGAAATCCACCCACGGCGACCAGCTCGTACATCACCACTCCCATGAGGGATAAACTCGCCAACGCGCCCAACGCGCCGACGTAGGATAGGCTCGATAGGTCCGCGAGCCACAGCGTCGGGATCATGACCGCGGCGGCGGCGCACATGAACCACTCCTGCGAGTGCGCGTGTTGGAAAAGAATCTCCAGGTGGTCCCCCTGTAATAACAGTGTAAACAAAACACGACGTTACTCTAATTGCCCGTACGATAAGAAACTCAATGAATAGAAACTGACCTCCAGGATGAAGAACAGAGCGCACGTGCCGACGAGCTCGGTGTACAGTACCCACGTGATGAACCCCCGGCCAAAGTCCCCGAACGCCGCCTCGCCCACGTCCTCGTACGACAGCAGCGGGCGCCTCGTCGCCTCGTGCGGATCGTCCCAGTCGCACGACACCGACTCAGCGCCCGAATCATCCGCGCCCGCATCGATACCTCTCGACACCTGTAAGAGTTAAACAAAACACGACGTCAGTCATTCTAACTCTTACTTGCCCATACGAACATTAAAATAAACGTACCGCGCCCGTCCCGCCCGAGTCGTTGACGTCGCACCGCGTCTGGTGATCCCCTATGGCCGGTAGGCTGCCCCTTCGCTGGCACCTGATCAAGATCTTACCGGTGTAGTTGGTGGTGACGCCAAGGATGCCGAGAACACCCAACCCGGCCCAGCCTCCTTGTTGCAACGCGTACGGCACCGAGAGGAGGCCGACGCCGAGGAGGATGTTGACGCTGTTCGCCATGGCCTGTTGTAAACAAAACACGACGTCATTCTAATAGTTCATACGGAAATAAAAATGAACTTACCTGCGCGGTGGTGGAGTTGCCGCGCGGGCGGTCCACCTCGACGAGGTTTGAGGCGCTGCCGTACTCCATGGACGTTGACGTGGACGTGGACGTGGAGGATGTATCCGTCCGGGAGTCCGAGATGACGTTCAGAGGCGCGACGCCGCGCGATCGATGGTGGTGATGATTTCTTTCACCCGGTGTAATAAAGTTGTTCATGGATGGTCGCAGTGGCAGGGATGCGTTGGAGGCTCTCTGTGACGGCTTGGATCCATGACGCCGCCGTGAGGAGATCGCGGCGTTGGCTGCGACGTTCCGATGTGTGGCCATCGCCGTGGCCGCCGTTCCCCCGTTCGGATGGACGCCCGTCGCCCCCCCCGTGCACGGGATCGCTATACCCCTCCTCCGTAAGTTTCTCCATGTGGCGGCACCGGTTGAGTGCGCTGTGCCGTCACCCGTGCCGACGGTCCCCCGTGCGGCGCGTGCGGCGGTCGCCCCGGACGGCGTCGCGGCGCCGGTGCGCATCACGGCACTCGTCGCCATCGCCATGGCCGCCCACTACCGGCCGATATCACCCTCGAACGCCGCCTATGTCAAGACGCCTCCTCCTCCGGAGAGAGGGCTCCGAGAGATGCGTTCGCGACTCTTGTAGAACCTGAAGAGTCGGGCGGACGGCGGCGCGGCGTGATACCACGAGGGAGACTTAAGGTCCGATGCGACGGTTCGGTTGGATCCGTGTGGGTGTTTGTCGCGCTCTCCCGCGTGACACGTGCCTCGGAGCCCGCCGTCGGTGCCCACGGCGCTGAGGCACACGCGCCGACGAAGATGCGGATATCCAGTTTTCGCTTCTCGGTCTCTGTTTTGGCGGGATTGTCCGCCATAACCAAATGCGCATACCGATACCGATACCAAAATCCAAATAGAAACCAAATATATCATCATCTCTGAACACAAACAGTCATAAAGACCTAAACAAACTGCAGCAAGTGAATCGAAGGAAGGAAGAGGAAGGATCTCATCCCCATTCTCGCCAGAGTTGGGCCGCGCGCCCAGCGTATCCACGCGAGACCTAGGTCTCGTATCGACCCTCCGCGGCTCTGATCACACGGCCTTACACCGCGATCCATCCTCGGATCGCACCAGGGCAAACGCCCCGATCAGCCCCGGACGCTAATCCGCAAGTGCCAACCAGAGTGAGTCAGCTCCCGGGAAGAGATTTGATCGAGATCGGGGTCGCCAGTTGAGCGGGGGGCGATAGACGATAGGGGATTCGATCTTCCCGGTTCGATCGCGAGGAGTACGGTATCGGGTACGCACGCACGATGAACACCAACGAGGTTCACGTCCACCCGCTGAGCGAGTTAGATCCCCTGGGCTACCTTCCATGCCGAGTCGCGCACAGTCGCAAGGTCATGAAGGGCGAGGACAAGTCCTTCGCGTCGCCGGGTGTCCAATGGCGCGGCGTGTCCTTCGACGCGTTCGGTCTATTCGACGGGCACGGCGGTAAAGACGCCGCGGAGCACTGCGCGGATCGATTCGTACCAGCCCTCATCGAGGCGCTCGAAGCCGCGGGTCCTTCCCCGCCCGAGACGGACCCGGAAGACGTCTTCGAGGATCGCATTGCAGTGGCGTTAGTAGCCGCGTTCGCGACCGTCGATCAAGAGTTCCTCGGCAAAGACATTCACAGCGGAGCCACCGCGACGATCGTGTGCGTGAACGGACGGCGGGTGCATTCCGCGGCGGTCGGGGACTCGCTCGCGACGCTGGACTGCGGCCACGGCGTGTCGGCTGTGCGATTGACTCCAGAGCATCGATTGGACACGAGCGCCGCCGAGCGTAAGCGAATCGAAGACGCCGGAGGGGAGGTTCGCGCCACCGCGTTCGAGGAAGGTAAACCGGTGGGTCCGCTGCGGGTGTGGCCGGGTGGTCTGGCGGTGTCACGGTCCATCGGTGATCGCGACGGGAAGCGGGGCGGGGTATCGTCAGAGCCCGAGATTTCGAGTTTGATCGTGCCGGATTCGCAGCCGGGGTTCCGCCTCGTCCTCGCGTCCGACGGGCTGTGGGACGCGGTGACTGTGAAACAAGCGGCGCAATGCGGCGGCAAGCTCGGCACCGGCCCGTGCGCCGCGGCGCTGTGCAAACTCGCGCAGAAGCAAAAGGATAACCGCGACGACATCACCGTGCTCGTCGCGGACTACCTCGCGGGCGGAACGGACAAGTCGCCGCTGACTAATCGACCGCCGTGGAAAACCGAGCTTGAGGTCCAATGGCCACTGGGCCGACGGCGATACGACCCGGCCCCGTGCGCCAGTGCCAGGCGGAGCACGCGGATGGAGGGCGAGGCGGAGGCGGAGCGCGTGGAGCGCGAGGCGATTGAAGCCGCGCGGGCTCGAGCTCGAGACGTCGACGAGACGACAAAGGCAAACGCCCGGCGATTGGCGGAGCTGGAAGAGTACACGCGATCCAAGGCGGGTGGGATAGACGACGGGGGGTGGGAGGAGGTCGGGGGTAAGGGAGGCAAGGCGGTCGAGGCCCAAGAGCCCAAGAGCTTATCCGCGAAACACAGCAAGAAGGAGAAGAAGGATGCCGGTAAGAAGAAAGGCGACAAGAGTTCTTCCTCGAGGCCCGATCAGAAGGTGACCAAAAAGGTACCTACTACCAACGGAGGCCGGGGAAACGACCGGGAGGGTCAGCGCGGGGGACGCGGGGGCCGGGGCGGGCGGGACGACGTCGCGGTCGCCATGGACGGTCTCAACATCGACCCGACCGCCGAGGAGCGCTCGTCCCCCAAGCCTCCGCCGAAGCCGAGGGCGCAGCCAGCCGCGGCGCCGGTCGTCGATGACGTGACCTCAGCGCCCGCCGCGCCGACGCCGGAAGCGACGGATTCACCGACAGACGCGCGCTCCCCGATCAAGAAGAAGAGCCGCAAGGGAAAGAAGGAGCGCGCGGCGGAGCGAGCCGCGATGGAGGCGGAGGCCGCCGCCGCCGCCGAGAAACTTCCGCCTCGCGACGAGCCCCCGGCGCCGCCTCCTCCTCCTCCTCAAACGCAGCAGTCGCAGGTGGACCACCGGGCGCTGCTCGAGCTTCAGTACCGCGCGATGGCCGAGATGCACGCGCAGCACCAGTACATGATGCAGCAGAGGGATCGGTTGGCTCACGGCAACGGCCACGACTCCCCGCCGAGGATGGCGCACCCCGGCTTGGTGGGTCACCACTCGCCGCCCCCGCCTATGGGTCCGCCTATGGGTCCGCCTATGGGTCACCACTCGCCCCCGCCGCACTTCATACCGCCGCACATGGCGCAGCACGCGCCTGGGGTGCATCACGGGCCGCCCGGGCCGGCTCCCCCGGTCCCCCCGGGCTCCCCCGGTCCCCCGACCCCGGCGGCCGTTCCCGGAAGTGAAGATTTAAACTCCTCCGACGTGAAACCCAAGCAGAAGCGCAAGGGCAAACGCGAACGCGCGATGGAACGCGCGCGGCTGGCGGCGGCGGAGGCTGCCGCCGCGGGTGGTAGCGGGGCGTCGTCGCCGGTCCCGCCCGGCGGCCCACCGCCGCCGCCGCACGTGGCGGCGATGATGATGGGGCACCAGGCGCATCAGCGAGGACCTCCGCCGGGAATTCCGCCGGGAATGGCGCCAATGGCTGGGTGGCACCCGGGGATGATCCACCCGCCGCCGCATCTGAGCATGCCGCCGGGACCTTGGCAGGGACACTGAGAGAGTGAGGGATGAGAGAGTGACAGGACAGTCACGAGGGGGCGGTGGATGGCGAGTGATTCGCGCTCGCAATCGATGAATCCACCCCAAACAAACAAAAGAGTTGAAAAAAATAACCAAAAGAGTTGTCCATCCGCTATCCGCGCCGTCGCTCGGTATTAAATAAGCCTCTCAGTGTATAAGTCATCACACGAAGTCGCCCATCGCGCTGAACCGCACCGCGTCCACGGTCCCCTGCGCCCTGTGATCGCGCCCCCATCCGATCGCCAAACCGCCTCCGCCGTTCTCGCTCCCGCCCTCCCCGAGAGGCCCGACGCCTCCCCCCCTCTCTCCCGCCTCCGCGAGCGCCCTCTCCACGTGCCACGCCGCGCCGATGAGCTCCACGTCGCATCCACGCGGCGCGATGAGCTGCATCCCGATCGGCATCCCCGTGCTCGAACCCAAACCCACCGGCAGCGACGCCGCGGGGAGACCCGCGAGACTCGCGGGTACCGTCATGGCATCCGCCGCGTACCCCGCAGTCGCGGGTTCGATTCCCGTGCCCGCCAAACTCGTCACATCGGCACCCCCCGGGCCGTACAGCAGCGGCGCACACGTCGGCGCGGTGGGCGTGAGCAGCAAATCCACGCCCGTGGCTAAACCCACGCCGGCGGCGCTGAGACCAAACATGTCGCTGCCCCCGCCGAACCCGCCCGCTCCGCCGCCGCCGCCCCCGCTGAAGACTCCCGCAAACTCCTCCGCCACCTTCCGCCGGACCCTCTGCGCCTTGTCGAAGTACCGCGACGTTATATCCGTCCCGAGGACGTACGTGCCCACCAAAACGCGTCGTTGGACCTCGGGGCCGAACCCATTCGCCCGGGCGTTCGCGACGGAGGCGTGAAAGTCGTCGCCGCTCATTCCAAAACTCTCACCAGCCGCCTCGATAGACTCCCTCGCCACCTCGATAGACTCAGCGGATGGACTACCACTACCACCGTCGATGCCGTATCGAACCCCGTCGTACCGAGCGAGGTTGCTCGAAGCCTCCGCGGGCGCGATGATGTAATAGGCGGCAAGCGCGGCGGCGGTGCTCGGCAGCGAGACTTTCACCACAGTCGCGCCGAGCCGTTCTAACAGCTCGCACGTCTCGCTCCACGCGACTCGCACCTCGTCGCTGATCTCCGCGACGTCGTATTCTATCGGTACGCCTACGCGCCAGCCCGCGAGGGGCATACCAACCCTACTCCGTAGAAACGAAGGTGGTCTTTGGTCGGCGCCGGACAAGTCTCCGGTTGAGCCCCGCAAATGCTTCGACACTTCGTCGTTCGTCTCGAGCCATCGAAGCAGCTTGTTCGTGTTGACGTCCACGCTCGTCGAATCCAACGGGTCCGCCCCGTGGCAGGTATACATCGCCACCGCCGCGTCCGTGACACTCCGCGCGAGGAACCCGGGCGTATCCATCGACGACACGTAAGGCACGAGGCCCCATCGCGATAGATGACCGTAACTCGGCTTGAACCCGACGACGCCGCAGTACGCCGCGGGTAGGCGGACGCTGCCGCCGGTGTCGCTGCCCACGGCGAGGACGACGGCGCCGGCGGCGACGGCGGAGGCGCTGCCGCCCGAGCTGCCCCCCGCGACCCTCGGGCCCAACGACGCCTCATGGGTCATCTCCATCTCGGATGATGATGATGAGTTTTCGTGGCCATTTTCATCGCCTCGTGTCGGCCGTGCGACCCATGGGTTGATGCACGCGCCGGACGCGGAGTGCACGTTCGCCGATCCCATCCCGAACTCGTCCATGTTGCACTTACCGACGATGACCGCCCCGGCGGCGCGCAACCGAGCGGTCACCGTCGATTCCATCGGGGGCGTGTACCCCTTGAGCATCTTAGATCCCGCGGTGGTGGGCGCGCCGCGAACGCAGAAGTTGTCCTTGACCGCGATCGGGACACCGTCCAGCATGCTCGAGCCGCCCGGCGCCTTCGCATCATCGCCGCTTCCTCTCCTCCTATGTCGCCGCTCATCCGAGGCGTCCGCGTCGCGTGAGGCTGTGGAGAGCACGCCGCCGACGAATGCGTTGAGCTGCCGGGTGCTGCCCATCCGGCTCGTGGCCGCCTTGAGGAGCGTGTGCGCGGTGCACTCGCCGGCGTGAAGGGCGGCGGCGGCCTCGGCGGCGGTCCACGTCGCCAGCGCGCCCGCGGTCGCCGCTCGTGAGCCCATTCCGCCCACGGATTCGCGCGTATCCCTGCTATGTTGCCCACGCGGAGTGCCCACGTAGTGGAGAGGAATGAGCACTTATTTTTGCAAACAGTGCACACCAAATGCTCACTGATTCACAAAGTTCACATTGGATTTCTTTTTGTCCGAAAGGGCGTGAGTTCAAATCTGAACTTATTTTTGCAGAACAGTGCACACCAAATGCTCACTGATTCACAAAGTTCACATTGGATTTCTTTTTGATGCTTGGCGCGCGGAGCGCGTGTCGGTAATCATGTGCCGATCACTGGAAAGTGCCGCGGCCTCTCCCACTGCCACTGCCATGCCGCGCTCGGACGAACACGCGCCGCTGCTGGAGACCGCGCGAGTTTCATCGCGCGGGTCCCGGCTGGACAACCGCCTCGCGCTATGGGGCGATAGCAGCAACGTCAAGCGCGCGGGCTTCATCGTCATGCTCGCCGTCCTCGGACTCATCGCCCTCGTCTTGGTGCGTATCGGTTACAATCTACATCCGCGTTTCTCGGACCCAGCGTCCGCGTCCCGGTGACTCACCGCCCGTCCCAACCTCCAAATCCCATCGCTCACAGGGCCGAACGTCGCACGTGAATCAGGTGAATAACCTGAACCTCCGGCGCGAATCCCTCGCGACGGCCGCCGAGCGCTCCAACGCGTACAGGAACGCGCGATGCAGCGTCACCTGGCTGGTCCACACCGGCGCGCACTCCGGATCACTCGAACTCGAGGAGACGGTCCGCGACCTCCAGCGAATCACCGGCGTCGCCGCCAATAAAGAGTGGCGCTCAGACGGGAACGTCGAGGTCAAGTACGGCGTCCCCCAGTTCCTACAGGTACCATCGCTGCCGAAAGACTTCGACTTCACCCAGTCGTCCGGCGACGGCTCTTTCCGAGCCAGACTCTCCAGAACGATCCGGGAACCACTGCTTCGAGCCATCGACGCGGGGCACAGGGGCGCGTTCACCGTGTCGCACGGTACCGACGCCCCAGGGCTACTCACCATGGAGAAGTTCGTGTCCGCGCTCAAGGCGGACCTCAACGAACGCCAATGCGACTTAGTGGTTTTGACATCCGTGCGAGATCCCGTAGCACACCGAGTGGGCGAGTGGATCGATGCGCACTCAAGTGACGAAGACCTGTTCATCGACCGCGAGCTCACCACGGTGCTTCAGAAGACCCCGGGGTTCCCTTCTGGGGAAGGCGCCCGGCTATTCCCGCAGACGAGGGCGCTCCTGTTCGCCGGGGAGCTCGAGAGCCCCGACGCCGCGGCCGCCTTGACTGCGAGGCTCGGTCGACTCGGAAAAGACTCTTCTTCCGCCGAGAGAGACTCTTCTTCCGTGAACGACGATCTGTCGGGCGTGGGCGCGAAGGAGGCGCTGGAGGCTTTCCAGTTTGTCGATACGGTCGCCGAGGAGGTGGAGCGTCGCGTCGCGAACGACTCACCGCACGCCACACTCGCGGGGGTGCTCACCACCGTAGACAACGGAAAGTTATCCGCCCGGTACGATCTCGCAAAATCGCTTTTAGCCAAGATCACCCAACGCTTCGTCAACAACTTCGACGTCGTGCTCGTGGCCAAATCGGACGAACACGAAGGTCTGCGACGGCTCGCGGAGAAGCTTGACTGGCGCCCCGAGGCGCTGAGGGACCCAAACGCGGATGAATCCATCGCGCTTGTCAAATCGATCAAGAAAAATACGGGAAGTGACCTGGCGGACCGGGCGTTCGCGAGCCGCGATCTCGGCGGACTGCCGTTGGAAACCAGAAGGGCGTTGAACCGGTGGGGCGAGCTCGACGGCGCGCTCTTCGTCGTCGCGGAGGCGCAGAAAGAACGGCTGAAAACGGTCGAGGATACCAACCGGCTCGGCGCGGCGTTTGGAGTGATGACGGATGCCGATTTGGCCGCGTACCAGTCCTCGACTCGAAGAGCCTCGCCGGTTGAGATGTGCGGCGACGCGAAGCGCCGCGGCGTCGTGGACGCCGCCGAGCTCGTGCGCTTGAGCTTCGAGAAGGAAGGGGGGCTCACGCACGTCGTCCGGGACATGCAGGCGAGGGTGAAGGACGGGAAAGGGTGTCTCGACTCCGCCTTGGCGTTCCTGAGGGAATCCGACGCGACTCCGGTGCCCAACGACGTTCTCAGAGCGGAGCGCGGCGGTTCGTATCACGCGGCGGCGGTGCTGTCCATGGAGGCTTCGATGGACCCAGGGACGAAAGGGGAGGAGGCGTACCTGCAATCACTTAAAAACGGGGAATTGCGCCTCCGCGGCGTCAACGCGTGAGTGCGTTCCCATACGTAGCACCGTGTCATTTAAGCGTTAGAGTCTTAACTAGTCCATCCCACTCAGCCTCTAAACCACGCCTTTCTCTGCGCACATCGTCCAGCTCGTTCCGCAACTCGGCCGCCTTCTCGAGCTCCGCCCTCAGCTCAGCTTCCACCTCAGCGTTGGAGTCTATAACGCCGAGTCTAACGCACAGTCTCTAACTCGTCGATGAGCTGTCGCCTCAGCGGCTGTTCCTTCGCCGGAGGCTGCGCCTTTTCTTTCGCCTCCGCTTCCCGCCTAGCAGCTATACGCTGCTCGCGCGTTGCGTCCATTTTCTCCCGCCACGCCGTTTCCCTCCGGTGATATCCGATGTTGAAAGCCATGTCCCTCGCCACCGCCACCGGCGCCCCTTTCGCGTCCACCACCGGCCCCGAGGAGAACTGCGGCATCCACGCGCGCCGCACCTTGTCGCTCGCGTTCGGCCCCGAGCAGTGCAGCACCCTGTCGGACATGAACAGCACGTCCCCGGCGCGCATCGTCATCGTCTTGACCCGCCTGAACGCGTGACGCCACTCCGCTTCGAACTCATCCGCGAGTTCATCGTCGAGTTCACTCGGAGCTCCGTCCATTCGCGTCCACCGTCTCAACGCCAACGCGTTCAACTCATCGGCCGAATGCTCGTACTCACGTGCGCGCGCCACGTGGCCCACCACTTGGCTCGCCTTTGGGTACGGTAACACGCGTATCGCCCCGTTGTCGGCGTCGACGTCGTCCAGGGCGACCCAGCACGATAGGTAAGGCTTGTAATTCGGCCCCGGCGTTTCGCCCTCGTCGCACCACTGCGAGTCCCGGTGCCACGTGAACCGCGCGTCCGCGCTCTTCGGCGGTTTAGCGATGTACTGGTCGTTGAACAGGTGGACCTGCGGCGTTTGGAGTCGTTCGGCGGGATCGTCGGGTTTCGGCGCGTCGGCGCCGGTCATCGCGACGTTGGCCAGGTTGGCGAATACGCCGAGCATTTCTTCGACGTTTGATTTGCACCCTTCGTACCTCGCGCCGATCCTGCACCGCTTGTGGTCGTGGCCGAACGATCGCGGGTCCTCCGGCCTCGGCTGTCTCGGCGCCTTCCCTTGCTTCTTCGGGGCGCAATCGCACGCGTTGGCGATCTCGAACACGCACCCAAAGTCTTTGGACATCCATGAAAAGTCCGATGGGGCAGATCCGGTCTTCTTGAACCTTCCGTTGCAACAGTCCCGCGTCGGGTACTTGTTGCCGCTCCGCTTGGCGTAGTTCCACAGCACAGCCTGGCACTCGTCCTGCATCGCGTCGAGCCCCGAGTTCATGGCGTTGGCAAAGTCCCGAAGCACGACGGCGCCGTCGCGTTCGAAGAACTGGCGTAGTTTTGTCCCATCGAACTCCTCGCCGTAGACGGTCTCATATCGCGCGCGCCTGTCCACGTCCTTCTCGCGAATGCGGCGTTGTTTCGCCGGGACCCGCGTGCCATCCGTGCGTCGCGGGACGATCCCGCAGGACGCGACGCTCACCTCCGGCTCCGGTGACGCGGGCGCCGTGCGCTTGGTCGGTGGTGCCATGGGTTCTGGCGCGGATTTGAAACGAGTTTCCCGCCTGGAAATGGCTCTTCCGAGGAATCGTGTGACTGGCTGGCTGGGGGCCAGTCACGTCGCAAGCGCCGGCGCTGGGGGTGGTGGTTTACACATAGCTGCACTAGTATTAAGATTGACAACAAGGTTTCATGCACGTCGCGCCGGCGACGGGTCCCGCGCGGAAACCGTCGCGGGCGGAGAGACGGCGACGCGACAGTCCACCCACACACAGCCAAGTGACTAAACTCGGCGACAACAGATGATGTGTTCAATTTCAGTTCTCATCATCTGAGTGTTCACGTTCGGTCACTTGGCGGTGGGGTGGATGGACCGTCGCGGCGCCGGACTGACTCTCTCACCGGACACTCTCTCACGCAGCCTCGGCGGCGGGCGTGGCGTCCGCGGGCTCGCCACCCTCTTCGCCGTCAGCCTTGCCCTTGCGCCCGCGGCCGCGACCGCCGCCCCGACCGCCTCGGCTGTACGTCATGCGGCGGGGCGCGCCTTGCACGCAGGCGCCTTCCGGGCCGGTGACCTCGATGGCCTTCATGCGGCCGTCGGGCTCGCTCTTCTCGATGACGTATTCCACGGGCTCGTCCTGTGAAGAGATTGGGAGAGGAGGGCGATGTAAGTCAGAGGAGACTCGCGAGGCGCAATTAATTACAGTTATTTCGCGCTCAGCCGGTTCGTGGAAAAGTAAGTGAGACTGCTCACGTGTCGGGGCCGAACCGCCGGGCGCTTCCCGAATCACGGCCGCCGCGTCCAACGCGGCGGCGTTCGTCGGCATCGATCGTGCCGGACGTGTCGATGATAGACGCGTCGATGCGAGCGCGTCGATGCGAGCGCGTCGTCGAGGGAGGTGTCGAGACGCCTCGACATCGTCGACGGCGCGTGATCTGTGCGTCTCGCGACGCGGAAAAAGCCCCGGGACGGGCGCGAAAAGGGACGCGACCGATGAAGGTTGTTCGGGCCATTGGTCGCACCTCGCGGAGGGAGCGGAAGCCGTCGCTGTGAATGGCGGTCTGGTGGACGAAAATCTCCTCGGAGCCGTCGTCGGGGGTGATGAAGCCGAAGCCCTTCTGGGTGTTGAACCACTTGACCTGCGAGGGAGGGCGAAGGCCGGGGAAGGGTCGCGTGAGCGAAAGCCGGGGAAATTCACTGGCGCCATTTCGTTCATTGCCGCTCCGTAGATCGCGCCCGGGTGAGTGACGCGGGAACTAATCGCGGTGACGCACCTTGCCGGTGACCTTGTCGGTCATTGTTGTTGCTGTTTCGCGGTGGGGCTGCGGACCGGGTGGAACGGAGAGCACGTCGTGTACAGACGCGTGCGCGATGCTTTGTTAGTTGCGCACGACAATCCGAGGGCGACTCGGCCTGATATTTTCATCGAGGAGCAAATTGGCACGATTTGGCCCGCTCCGTGACTCAAGAATGGCGGTCTAAAACTCCCCGTTTACTTCTATACCAGGTTGAATTTATTTGGCGCCCATACCAAGCAGAAGTCACAACACACTCGGGTGTTGAGAGAGCCAGCCAGCTGTGAGAGGTGTTGAAAGAAGTCGAGACGCGTCGCATCGCAGTTGGAGGCGGCGCGACTCGGCGTGAGGCGCCGGTCGAGGTCGGGGTGTCGTCGCGGGAGACCCCGTTCGCGTGCTCGGGTGTCCGTTCGCGTGTTCATCAGGGCCCCCCGATCGGCGGCGTCCGAGCCGGCCAAACGCCGGTACGTAGCGGGCCGAACACCTCGCATCTAAGTGCACGCAGATAGAGCACAGGAGAGGTCGGTCGGGGCGTCATGAGCTGGGCTCAGAGCCTCTGGAAGCAGTACGATCCCATAAATCGGATCATGTTCCCGGCGCAGGGTCGCACGGCATCGTACGACGTCAAAGGTACGCCCGCGCATCCCCCGAACCAGGAGCTCCCCCGTCACGCAACGCACCACCCATCGTCGCGAAGATGCCGCCCGAGCAGCAGACAGATCCACTCGACCCACCCCGACGCACGCCGCTGACCGTGCCCCCAATCGATCCGCAGGCAAGCCGTTCGTGGGTGAGCTGCAGGTCCGCGACGTGGTGTACAAAACCATCGTCGTGCACATGCCGGTACACGTCCCGGGCGGCATGTGCGCGCCCCCGGTCCGCATCGAGGTCCCGTGCATGATCGTCCTTCGGTGAGTTTATTTTTCAACTCTCGTACACGCAATTGGTCTGATGACGTCGTGTTTTATTCATCACAGCGCCGATCTCGGCACGGTGGATCCGAACACCAGGCGAAAGAGCAACCGGTGCCGCGCGCGATGCACCGTCGTCTACCTCCACGGTAACGGCACCGACATCGGGGGCGTCGCCGAGGAGGCCAAGGCGCTGTCGCGGGACCTCGAATGCCACGTCGTCGTCCCGGAGTACCCAGGCTACGGGCTAGCGGAGGGGAGTTCAAACGAAGATTCCGTCGACGCGGTGAGTCTATTTATATTTAGCACTACGTACGGGCAATTCGGAATGACTGACGTCGTGTTCATTTAATTAACAGGCGGTTTTCGCGGGTATAAGGACGGCGACGGAGACGCTCGGCACGCCGCTCGATCGTCTCATCGTGTACGGGCGGAGCGTCGGGACGGGCCCGGCGGCGGCGGCGGCGGCGAGGATGAGTTCTAGGAACAAACCGCCCACCGCGCTGGTCCTACACTCGCCTTACACGTCGATACAAGACTACGCACGGGAAAAAGCGGGCAGCGCGCTGGGGTCACTCTTAGTCTCCGAACGGTGGCCGACGAAACGAAACCTGGCGCGGGTCAAGTGCCCGATCTTGCTCATACACGGCGATAGGGACGAGGTGATTCCGTTTCGGCACGCGTTGAGGCTTAAAAAAGAGAGCAAGACGTACAAGGCGTCGTGCGCGTTGCACGTGCAAAAGGGGGTGAGTTTATTTTGGCAATTATTTTGGCAATTATTTTGGCAATATTTTGGTTTTTTTTGGTTTTTTTGGTTTTTTTGGTTTTTTTGGCATTGGCACATACTGGCAATTAGACTGACGTCGTGTTTTATAAACTACAGGGTGCGCACAACGACTTTGACTTTTTCGGCGACGTGCTCGATCCGCTGGCGATGTTTCTACGAAAACACGAGCGAGGGCCGTGGAGTCGGGGCGGTGTCGAGGCGCCGGAGATGGGCCTGGACCTGAAGGAGATTGCCTCGCGGGTGGCCGACGCGGGGCCGGGGGAGGTCGACGAGTACCCATTCGCAGCGGCAGACAAAGAAAACTGATGTCACCAGATCTGTAAGACCAATGATTCATTCTACACATTTAAGCTAGCATATTCCTTCGTACCCTTGACGATCACGCGTTGAAGAGGCCGAAGCGCGGCGGGGGCAGCGGCGACTGCGCCGGGGAATTCACCCCGAATGAATTCCCTCCGACTCCGAATTCATTTCCAATTGATGATCGATCACCCGCCAATAAAAGCGTGGGCGGCTCCGCGACACCCGCGGGCACCGCCGCCAGCAGCGTATCCCGTGTCCGCCTGATCAGACCCCGGAGCCGGCCGCCGTCGCCCAAACCCGACAGTTGCCCGAGCCCGCCGGATCCCTCTTTTCCGTCCTCGGGATTTCCGCCGAGATCCGTCAACTCGGAAAGAGCCGATATCGCCGGGGTGAGTATCGCGGACAGCTCGGCAATCTCCGACGAAGAGTAGGACGCGTTGGGCGCCGCATAACCCTGCGCCGGCGCCGATCCATCACGAACAAACGCGCTCCCCACGCCGCCGTACGGGGAGTGAGCGGCGGGTACATTCGGAAAAGAC
>Ga0209631_10003785_pt1 | contig 17183 bp, 15 predicted proteins | sample COG_08_FD_184752 | JGI IMG/M metagenome (GOLD analysis project Ga0209631, IMG submission 184752) | Pelagic Microbial community sample from North Sea - COGITO 998_met_08 (SPAdes) (version 2) | ecosystem: Environmental > Aquatic > Marine > Neritic zone/Coastal water | place: Helgoland, sampling...
TGGATGCGGTTATACAAAAATATCCAAAGATTACAACTGTATTTGGACTACAGCCGGATGGAACAAATAAATGTGGGCCAGCAAAAGGTACAGGACAATGTAATGGCTTTTACACTTGGAATAATTTTGTGGAAGCTGTTAAACTATATAATAAATTTAAGACCCCCCATTTTTTACAGGATGCTGATCCCGAAAAAAATGCTAGAACATTGTGTGGTCTTTTTGCAAACACAAAGGCCGAAACGGCACACTATACAAGCTGTAGAGAGAGGTTGTCTAGTAAAGGGACGACCCTTGGTGCTCCGCCGGAGAGTAACTATAACGTTTCCAGTGGAAATTATACAGATTATACTCCAGCAAAACAAGGTAATTGGATGCCGCATACGTGTGGTGATGGGGGTATTGCGGGTGGCTGTCTAGATGCATGGGGGGGGGCTTTACCTGGTAAGAACTGTTATTATGGAAGAGGTGCAATACAATTATCATGGCTTGCAAATTATGAGAGAACCTCTAAAACACTCCAACCGATTCGGTTAAATGGACAGCCAATTGATATATGCAAAGATCCGGATAGTATATGCAATAATGGAGTGATTGCGTGGCTAACCGCGATTGGTTATTGGATGCGAATATGTGGTACTCATAATCAATCTGATATAGGAACTATAATTTCAACATGTGTAAGGCCAGCTGATACAGGAAGTAACCCCCAAAGAATATCGGATTATAATTCGTATTGTAAAGCACTCGGGATCAGTGTCGGAAAAGCTAGCGGTGGTGGTACCAGTGGCGCAGGAGGTTGTCCTGCTGGACAAAAACCCTTCGGAAATACCCCTTCGACAGGCATATGTACGTGTGGTGTAGATTGGGCGAGTGCTAATAAGGGAGGAACACGTTGCTGACGGCGCTGATTTCAAAATTAAACCATTTAATTATTAACTCAATTCTATATTTTATTTAGAATTTTTTCTGGTAATAATTGCGCTCCTTTTATGTCAACATGGGCTTTTCCCCATTCGCTCTTTGTTTTCATACGAAAACGTTCTAATACACGTAATAATGGAACATCCTTATCATTTATTCGATAAAAAGATTGCATAATGTCTGTTACAAAATCTGAGAATTGAAACTTTAAATGATTTCGTTCGTTTGTATACGTTGTTCCAGGGCCCATGCCACTGTCTGCCGCAATTAATTTCCCACCACTTTGCGCATTTTGACTATAGATACGAATTTCGTGATCATTGGGTGGTAATAAAACCCCTTTCGAGCCAACTGTATTTGGCCAGAATGGATCCCAAATTTTTTGCATAGTTGTCTTTGCTTTTTTTGTTTTTGTATCAAGTAAACTAGTTGAATTACATTTGATTCTTCGTGTAAAATAATGAAAACTCGGATTATCTATATCTCCATTATGATCCCAATATGTTTTACTTTTTTTTAATTCTTCAGATCGTTGTAAACTTTCAACTGATTTAACATCAAAGGTTGGATCATTGCTAATTATTTTAAAAAATGTTGTAAAATTATCTAAACATTCAGATGACGGACATTTTTGCTGTAAATCATCTGGTATAGGTATAACAAGATAACCTTCTTCATCGAATTTTTGTAATTGTTCAGATGTCAAATAATGACGATTACGAGAAGCGGATTTCGAAACCGTTGTCGTTTCTGTATCACTCGTATCACTTTGTCCACCAATATCTAATGCAGGAATAATATCTACTAATTGATTCGAACCAACTTTTACAATATGTGTTTTTGTAGGCACAGACGAAACCCAATGATTCATAATATTACGAGGTAATCCAAAAATATTTTTTTTAACTGATGGATTTTGTAAATGCTCATATGTTTTATATGCCATCATTTGCCACGTACCTCGCGCAGAGCCACCACCGGGGTCACATGGTGCGTGTTTTGCAAGATAATAATACCACTCCTGCAAATCAGTATACTCTTTTCCATTCTGATTTATATTTAAATAAGTTGCAGGTACACAATCCACAAAAGATGTAACATTTGTTTCTAACATGGGTATTTTATCTTTAAAACCACATGTCGTATGCCATGTTTTCCAAAGAATGATCTCCTTCCCTGGTTTAACCCATGGTACAATTGTATGATAATAAGTACTTGTATCAAAATTGTCTGGCAGATTTCCAAAATCTTTCCAATTGGTTTCATTTTTTAAATTCCATTCTGAAACAAAAATATCTTCGGGGGTTGGAGGATCTTGAGGATCATTCTTAACGGCGTTATAAATATTCGATAATAATTTATTTATTTTTTTAGCATGAGTTCGAGGGGTTTCATCTGTACGATCGTTGTTCGTTAATTTAGGTTGCTCTGGTTGTAATGCTTTTGGCAACATAAATGGCATTCCTTCGAAATCAGATGTTTTCGAATATCGAACGGTGGATACCCCCCGGGTCGGATGAATTGATGCCACCAATAACGCATTTAGTGATCGTGCATGGGCCTTAGAAATTGATTGCGTAATACTTAATAATGAACGACCGTTTAAAGGTCGTTGCATTTGTACTCGCTGTTGGTCAGTCCGCTGACCAAACCAATATCTTAAACACTTTGTCCAATCTGCAGCAGCTATACATGTTTTTCGAATTTGATTTGCCATTTTTTTTTGTACTTCACAATCTTCCGCATATGTATCCAGATTTATATGCTCACCCCATAACGAAAAGAGAGGGAGGGGATGCTTTAAAAACCCACCGGATCCATATCGGTCGGAGATGCATAATAACGCTGCTCTCCACCAGTTGGATGTACGATACGGTGGATTTGCAGGGGCGGATGATAATTCTGATGCAAGTGTATCTACCATATTCGAAACTGTTTTTGCGGGATTATTTAGATGACATGATCCGTATTTTAAATAATATTTTTTTGTATATACTTTTTTTTTACTAGTTGTCGATGGTTGGTCTGGTTCACTTTCCGGTAAATTTTGTATAAACGTTTTTATTTTAGAAAGAGCTCTTTGTTTTTTTGATGACATTCGTTATCACTCACTTAATATACTATAATATAATATAATATAATATAATATAATAGAATCTAAATATATTTTTATTTATAAGTTATATATCTCCATGTCTGAAAATCTTTTTTAAAATTAATTGGAGGGCTAACTTCTTTTAAATTAGATTTTCCTGATTGACGCATTGTCCATGGTTTCCAAAATGCCGTCTCTCTTTCTTTTTGATATTCCGGGTCATATTTATTAGGAGGAGGAGGTAGTACATTATTTGCAATTTCCAATGAACGATATTCGTCGGTTGTGTTAGTAGGTGGTGTCAAATCTATATACCATTCTTCATTATCTAATTTTAAAACAAGTTGTATAGAATTATTTTGTAAAAGTTCATATTTTAAAATATATAATTCATATTTCCATTCGTTCTCTTTTAATTTAAATTCAGTTCTTTTAATGAGCGGGATAATAGTACTTGGGCCGACCTGCCCAAGTACTACCACTTGTCGGACGGGTAATGGTACACTTAGTGTTGGGCCGACCTGCCCAAGTACTACCACTTGTCGGACGGGTAATGGTACACTTAGTGTTGAATACTCTTTTTTGTTCGAGATCATTGTCTCTTTTAATTTTGTAAAAATAGTTTCTAAATTTTGATACTGATTTTGATATTGATCTTCCATATTATTGTATATTTCAGTAATCTTATCTATAATAAAAGTAAATGAATCAAAAATATATTCATTATTATTTCTTTCTGTACAATTTAAATAACGAGTTAATTTAAAATAAGTATTCCAAATGATGTTATCATTAATTATATCATTATAACGATTTAAGTCTTCGTTTGATATTGGTAACCAAATACTCGTGGTGTTAATTCGACGAGTGTTAAATATATTAATTGCAATTTGTGTAAGAAGAATATTATTAGTAATTATAAATTTGTACAACGTTACATCTTCTTTAATCTTTGTTTTTTTTTCGAGTATCTCAAGTTTTTTAAAATTATTCTCATTCATTAATGTGATCTGAAATTGTGTTTTATTCTCGTTATAATCAATTATTTGAGGATCTGAAATATTTTGTTGTGGTATCCATTTAATAGATTGTGTTGTAGTAAAAAAATCTGGGTTTATACTCGATTTTTGATTTTGTAAATACCAATTTATAATTTTTACTATACTACTATACTTAGAGTTAATCCGATTGATTATTTTATTTATATCGACACTATTTATGAATGTACTATATAATATATATTCTTTCTTAAAATATGAATTAAAAAATCCCATAAGTACATCAATTTTCTCATTATATGATTTTTCGAATAAATCTTTCCACCATTGAATATTAGCATCATCATAATCAAGATTCGAATTCACGTTCAAGTAAATAATTTTTAAATCTGGTTGGATGTTCCCGGGTACGTTTTTAAGAATTAATTGACTATGGAATTCAAATGTTTCATTTTGAATAGCAATCGTTGATTTTTCGAGTGCTGCCTGTTTAATAAATACAAGTATACAATTGCGATTCGAACTTTCATCACTCTCCGTTGAACCGGGGGCTGTAGGCCCACCTGGATATATTTTATAATAATCTTTTATATTTATATTTTTGGATTCTTGTTCATTGTTATTTTGGAATATTATATATTTTGGGCCTTCGATCGTTGGATCGATAGGGACGGATGGGCTAGTAGGCCCGAGTACTAACACTTTATCAGTATCATTATCATTCTCATACCAGTTTTTTTTTAGTATTATTTCAAAATCAATGGTTGCTATATTTTCATATCCTGTAACAAATAATATATTTGTATCAAAATGATATCTGGCTAATGTTTTATGTTGTGAGTTATCATTTAAAAAGGATTCCGGTCGGGAAGCATTTTCTAAAAAACGATCTGAAAATAAAATTTTGGTAGGTGCACTTGGATAATACATTCCACCTTTTTTTTTAGAAGAGCGTTTGTGTCTATAAAGTTTACGACGAGTTTTTGGTTTCATTCCGTTTATTATTAACTCTATATATTTTTCTGATAATTCCTACAAAAAATACGGATATCGTTACTTTCCGTCTGTGTTTTGCACGCAGTGTGTCAAAGGAAGATATATATTTTTAAAAGCATTAATGTCATAAAGACATTCCAAGACATCTCACGAGCAAGAAAAAATGGGTCATTAAAAGGCATAATACCAACGTCTGCTCACCATGTTCTCTCGATTCTTTCCTAACCCACACACTATATCGGTAATGACAATGTCAACGACAATATGGAGGGTGCTATCTAAATCGATACCTAAATTAGATTTTTATCTCGTCATCCGTTTTCGTTTATTCGTTTATTCGTTTCTTCATAATTTATTTGTATTTTTGTTGCATTTTGTAAACGAAAAACAACAAACCCATTTATAAATGGGGCGAACATAACTACAATCGCGGGTATCTGTCGTATTGCTATCAAAAGGAGTTATATTTTCATTCACTTTTTTAAAGTATCCTTCTTTAATTTGTTGTCTTTTACACATTTGGTTGAATAATATTTAAAAATTTTCTTTATTTATTTTATTATAGTCAACTACTTCCGACCCGAGTACTATTCTCACCTACGAACTATTCTATAGTTTGAATTTTACTATTCGTACAAATTAACTTTGAATGATTTACACTGCAATTTATACAAAACATTCTAGTTGCGAGTATACCTTCAAGTATTTGATAAAACTTAGCATCCTCTTGTATAGGAAAATCCTCTTTTTGTAGAAATCCATTGCTATAATACTTATAATCATACTTCTTTTCACAATTGAAATGAGAACATATACAAAAATCGGCTGGTATTTTAGATGACATTTTAATAGATAATAAAATATTATTTTTAGTATTTAATTTTTGTTGTTTGTTTGTTTCAAACAAAAAAAAGTGTTTGCACAAAGTAAGTAATTAATAGTTTATTATCAAATGGCATGTATTTATATACCAACACCTGCTCTTGGATTTATTAAAATATTATTAATATGGTTTTTCTTTTCATGCATGTGTGGGATTATTACGTTTAAATTAAGTCGTCAATATATAATTGATAATTGGTCAGAGTATAAATGTAATCCATTAGTCACACCATTCGCCTCCGCATTCGGAAAAGATTCACAAGAAACAATGCACGAATGTTCCTCTGTTCATTTTACGGCATTATCTTCAAATATGCAAACCCCTTTTATGGGTGTCTTTCAGTCTATGTCAAGCGCGTTAGAAAATGCAGGAAGTATGATTAGTGATATGAGTTTTGCGTCTGGGAATGTAGCTGGTTCTTTTAGTGGTGGATTTTCTAATATTTTAGGTCAACTTGGTAACATTGGATCAACTGTGCAATATTTAATTATAAAAATCGAAACATTATTACAACGGTTGGTCGCAACCGTTGCTGTTATTATGTATAGTATGTCTTCTATTTTACAGGGAATTTTAGCTGTAAAACAAGATGATAATTTACTTAAAATGATTGATAAATTAGCGAATATGTAAGTTATTCAATATAGATCGAGGTTACAAACCAACTCTACCCAAAAAGATGTCGAAAATTCCACCGTTTAAATATAACTCGTTTCGACGAGTTGTCTTTTTCTTTGCGTATAACACATGTATATCATCATATTTTGGACAAAGTATTCCAACATGATCTCGAATAACTACATGTTCTGCACACCATCGTTTAACCGCCACACGATTACAATTCGGGAAACGACATATATTTGTTTGCATAAAGAGTATTTCATTCATTAAACATTTATTGATTCTATATTTATGACGATGTGTACGATTTCTTAATAATATTAATTGATTTGATACGCGCATATGATATTGTGATTTAAATGTGTTGTGGGGATGATAAATTGATGATATATTTTTGATAGTAGTATTGTGGCATTGATGAAACCGTATACGCCCGTATGACCATTTATCAGGTGTCAACCATAAACATTTACATCTCGGTCTCCAATTCCATTCTTCTACAATATTTTCCAATTTATATCTATTTTTACTACATATACATTTGCCACAAAATATACGGGTATAACGATGCCACATATTATTCGTATGCGGAGTGGGTAGTACGATACGTGCAGTATGATACCCGAATTTCCAAATACGTATCACATGGGGAGACAAGATATTACAAATCCAACGCATTATATATGTATCAACACACATCAATGACCGTATGTCATCTGACGAACTGACATCTACGAGCGTATTATAATGTATAGTGTGCTTTTGTTGTGAACTTGTATATAAATTCGTATCTATATAGGATACAACTATCATCCATATCTCATTTGGTAATTGGAATGAAGTACTCATCTATTGATAAATAAATATCTAATTGGATTTAATTGATAATGATATATCAGTATCTCCCACAAAGGTTGTCTACTACATCGAAAATGTTTAAAACGTCATCGACTTTGACGTCGACATCAACATCGACTTTAACATCGTTGACATCGAGATGTTCTTTTGGAGACTCCTCTCGTTTTCGTTTACGAGTCGTCGCATTCTGCAAGCGTTTCGTTTCGAATAGATTAAGCTGTTCAGACGGAAACAACGTTCTCTGCTCGTCATTCATGAGCTTCAGCCATTGTGTGAAATTTTTCCGGCGGTGTACACGGGTTTTCCAATTCGCCGTCGAAGCAATGTCACGAAACATGTTCCATACGCGGTCAAACCCCGTCATACTCACAGAGACGCATGCTTTGGTCGCCTCTTCTAATTCGTCGAAAGAGTAGTCTGGTGTTTCGGAGAAGCACTGTCGAATGACCGAATAGTAGTTCTTTTTAAGAATCAGATCTGGTGTGGAAATCTTCGTGATGCATGTGTCGTATGTCTTTGTCGTGGTGTACGTTGAGCAACCATAAAACCCGTTCCGTCTCTTTACCAACTCTTTATGGCAAGTTGGACACCGCTTGTGAGCAATTGCGTCCGTCATCATTGGAAGTAGCTGTTCGGTCGTAACATATTCGCCATTTGTGTTGCATTGGTATTCTCTGAAAGTCGGAAACGCCACAAAAGTGCGAGACATTCGGCCAGGAATTTGGATGACCCATTTGAGTGTATTGTCAATTGTGCATTGGACAGGAGTACCATTTTGGTCGAGGGTGTCCAGCGTCAACTTTGGTTTTGGCTCTGCTTTCCCGAGGATTTCTTGTTCAACTTCAGAATGGAACCCTCTGTTCAACAGATCCATCTTCGCTAGCCGAGTGAACCCCCCATAGAAGTCGCTGCACGACGGAAGCAGAGGCAGCCCAGGCTCCTCGCCGCTGTGGGAGGTCATGTGAATGTGAAAAATGAAAATGCGATAATGTAAAAAACTGTTTTTGGAGACACTTCTTTGGAGACACTTCTTTGGAGACACTTCTTTGGAGACACTTCTTTGGAGACACTTCTTTGGAGACACTTCTTCCCCTTCGAACGTTATATCACAATACCATGAAAATATTTTTTTGGGGGAGAAGGGAGAAGGGAAATTTTTATTTTGAATTCATTAAAAACTCATTAAAAACTCACTCCCATGAACAACACAGTGCTCTCCGGGGAACAGGAGCGAGAGAAGCTCATCATGGACGTGTACCTAACATGGACTGTACTGTTGCGAGTCTACCGTGTGTGAAAAATAAAATTCGACAACCTCATAGCCTAACCCGCTGAATAAACTTACAAACGATGCGAAGACATTAATAAAATGGTTGATCCAATCTACAAATAGACCCGCAGAGGTCAACATACGTCTCCGCCTTTTTTTTTGCAACCGTCTTCTTCTTATCTGCAACCGTATTCTTCTTCTATGCAACCGCATTCTTCTTTAACGCGACTGGTACGGTGACATCACTGGTGGTGTTCTGGGATTGGTGATTGCACTGTCTGCACCATTCACGACAAGGATTCGTTCAGGCAGCACTCTTCTTTTTTTCCATAACCCGAAGTTAAGTACCTCCGTATGGTCTTTATACAACAAAGACAAACAACGATTTGAAAGTGAAAAATGCTGTAATGCTGTAATTACAAATTAAATAATTCATCAATAATTTATTACTACAATAAATAAATGTTTCAAAATAAAACTTTAAAAATAAGTGCATGGAATGTAAATGGTATACGTTCTGTTATATCAAAAGAAGTACTACAATCTTTTATAGATAATACAAATCCAGATATATTATGTTTATCTGAATTAAAATTACCAGCATTTACACACGAAAAAGAAAGTAAATTCGAAGAATTATTAGATAAAATATTACAATTTAAAAGATACCCCTATCGTTATCATAATACCGCAATGAAAAATGGATATAGCGGCACGGCGATCTGGTCAAAGTATCAACCACTAAAAATGTTCGCCTATCGGATAAACACCGATACAGAAGGAAGAGTAACCGTTGCTGAATTTGAAAAATTTTTTATATTAAGTGTATACACTCCAAATTCTGGTTGTTATTTAGATCGACTCTCCGAAAGATGTATTGAATGGGATCCCGTTTTTCGCGAATATATTCGAACGTTGTCAAAACCGGTTATTGTCGCTGGTGATTTAAATTGTGCTCATCTTAATATTGATATTCATAATAAAAAATTGTTTAATACTAAACCCGGTTTAATGGATCAAGAACGGTGGTCATTTGCAAATTTATTACAAGAAGGAAAGCTGATTGATTCATATAGATACAAATATCCTTCTCTTGAAGGAAAATATACATATTGGAGTTATCAGTCACATGCACGGGTTCATAATAAAGGGTGGCGTATTGATTATATATTATTAAGCAGTATATTACAAAAACATTTATTGCAGTCTATTATACATGACGAACAAGGTGGAAGTGATCATTGTCCTATATCTATTATTTTAAATAATATATAGTTGAAATACATTAATAAAAATATTATAATATAATATGTATGTACATGTTTATCCTGTTTTTTGACATCATACTTTTTGTGTTCGTATTCTCAGGTTACCAGCCCACATAAGCAAGTATTGATGGAGTAATACAATCACACATTAAAAAACGCCTTACATCACTTGGTTTACGACTCGATATATCTGGCAGTCTTATTTTGTTATATGTCTCTTCGATTGTATTATTATTTTTGCATTTGTTCACAATAAATTCTGGATATTTTAAAAAAAGGTGTTTTGGATATTTTTTACAATAAAATCGAATTATATTCGATTTTGAATGTTCATGTTTAGACTCCAGTACTAAGTTATCTAAATCAATTAGAGTATACTGTAATCTCCACCAATTACAAATATATAAAGAGGCAGGATTCGTATTGTGATTATTATACATTTTATTTATTTAATCGCTCGGTGTACATTTTTTTTATTTGTATTTTATTTTTTTTATTAACTATAGTTAATGAAGAAAAGTAAAAAAAGTATTGAAAATATATTAATTACTCATACTAAAAAAAATATAGAATCAAGCCGGAACTGCACTACAACAAATGAATTCATAAAAGAAGAAAATGAAAAAATGAAAAAAAAACTGCTCAATAATTCGATCACCCTAGATGACAATATTAAATGGATAGATACATTTATATTACAAAAGTGTGACTCTACAGAATGTTATAAACAATTCCAATCAAATCCAATTCTTGCTCGGAAATATAATTTAACAAAAGAGTATTATAATTTAAAACAACTTTATACTTTATTAAATGATAAAAAAAAAAGATCGGTAGGTTCTACTACAGATGATACAGAATTACTTAATACAAATAATACATGGAAAACAAAAAATAAGGTATTACGTATGCTGCGCAAGAAAAGAAAAAGAACACCAAAATAATATCGGTTACTAACACGCGGTCTGATGATTTGTTTGTTATAACATTATTTTTCTTTTATTTAAAGTATATTACATATTAATGCGGTTGCGGGTGCGGTGGCGGTGGCGGCTGGCGGTATATCATATGAATAATTATATTTTTGTCGTAAACTCATACATGTATTATAATTATAAGTGAATAGAAAATCTGCATATTTTCTATATAACGTCGCTTTTAATGAAACTGTTATTTTGGAGTGTTTAGATAATATCTTTAATTCATTTTGGAATAAAATATTTAATCGTTCTACTTCATCGCATATTTTTGCGGAATGCATTTCAGTTTGTGGGTAATTAAAAAGTGGTTTCCATCTCCACTCATCCGGATTACGCATTGCTGCCTCATCTGTAATGATTGGTGTTGGTTTTTTATAAACAAATGATGTCTTCATCATGTAACAAATTAAAACTGACAAAAAACTTTTTTAAAAAATATCCTTTTTTTAAAATTTTTTGATGGCAGCCAAATGCATGATGACAGTATGCATTTTGTTCGACATATGTTATGATTCCGAGGTGACGTAATCACAATCCCTTTTGTTGGCAACTTGATAAAATAGATAAGGCTAGATCTTGACATATTGTATTTGCGTTTGTAAAGATCGAATGTGTTTTAAAATAGTTGAGCGTAAGGGTTGGGAGAGTAGAGTTGAATCCCTGGAAATAAAAAAAAGGCTCCTTGCGTTGTAGACTACGATCGATTATCCACAATAATAATTTTCTCAATATACGATCCGCGCACGTAACCCATTTAGAAGGTAATAATAAAGATTGCTTGCAAACATCGTCTAATTTTATCTTTTGTAAAAGAGTGTGTAATGGCTTATTTTCCCAACTAACAGCGTTTTTCAGACTAATTGTTCTTATTATATTGTCAAAATCATTAATATCAGAGATATTAAGCGAGTCATAATCTAAAATGCGAACATGCCACGTCGAATCATATTTATTTTCATACAACCCAATATTATCAAATTTTAAATCCATAAATATAATATTATTATATAGCAGGCCTTCTTGCATGTCGAGCACGGTTTTCATTTGTAATTCGATTATGTTCTGAACCGCCGTGTCCTCGTCTTCATCATCATCCTCGTCATCTATGAACCGCAGGGAATCTAAGTGTGTGAGAGGCATAACCCAGCTTTGTAACGTATAATATGTATTGTTACTTTCATAACTAGATTCATCAAACAGAATAATCGATTTATCTGCTTTATCCGTAAAATGGTTACTAATCTCGTATATATTATTATCTGGTTTACTCACCCCAATCTTTAGAACTGATTTTTTACCCATATGTTCAATCAGATACGCGCGATTTCGAACCCCACTCCCGAGGTGACCAATCATCGTAAATGTTTTGTGTGTAATCCTATTAATTACATCTACGTTTTCACGTTGTTCATCAGTTGGAAAGACGGCATTGACGACATTGACGTCAATGAACGACGACGGAGACAATTCAAACGTATACTTATACTTACGTCGTCGCGAATTATTATTTAATACGGTGTGTATTAAATATATCGAAAATAGTTTTTTCTCTTTGAAATAAGTTAGTTTTTTTTTATATTTTTTCATTAATATATTTTTATACATTTTTCCTAACCTCTGACACCGTATCCGCAAAGATGTTACCGACTTACAGATGGGGTGGGGTATCGTCACCCGACGAGGAGGAGGAGGAGGAGGCGGAAGTAACGCCGGTACCGTATAGGAGGTGGTGGGGGAGGATGACGGGTGGGTGTGGGGGAACAACGTACCTACCTTTTCAGCTTGCGTATCTACCTTTCTATTTTGAGGAATCGTCTGTCTGGCATATTTTGGATTGTTTTTTAAATAATAATAAGTTGCGGCTGCTGTGGTCGTTACGGCGGCTGCAAGTGCGATTTTCTTCTTATTCTTTTTTAATGTGTTTTTGAGAGTGAATAGTTTGGATTTCTTTTTATGTGATTTTTTTTTAGACATTTTGGATATATATATATATATATATATATATATATTTAATAAATATACTATAAACAATTTGAATGAGGCAGAGGATGGAACAGTCGACCGACGGTGTCTCTCCATCACTCTCAATGGAACCTCCCACCATTTGTCCATTCTCGTTTAGAATGTAAAAAAGTGATTGTCTTTGTTAAATCTACTTCTTTTCGATAGATTAAAGACGAACGGTTTGGTCTTATAGAATTAATTTATTATAATTAAAAAGTTTAATTTCGTATCGTTTCTTTATATTGACGAAATGTCATACTATATCGTGGTTCATAGACGTCTTTATTTTTAATAATTTCATGACTATAATATTTTTGTACTGATCCACACATAAACAATAAACTTCCAGAATCAAGCTTTACTGAAAAATCTTCTGGATTCGCTTTATCCGGTTTTATAGAATGTATTTTATTTTTATTGTATATAATTCGACGAAATACGAGCTCACGTGGACTTCCAAATGACAATACAGCAACTGTTGGATTATTACCAAAAATTTCTTCACTATCCCTATGAGGTTTAATAGAATCCATTCCATCACGATATTTATTTAATAAACATGAATTAAATGATGTTTGAGTAACGTTATGTAATGATTGTAATGGTATACAATTATTGAAATAAGATTGTATATGTTTTTGTATTGTTTTTAACTCTGGTTCATATGGACACGAAATCCATCGTGGATTAGATTGATCTTGCCACGTTTTTGAAAAATATTCGCCAGACTCATTATACCATTTTTGTAAGCGAGGAATCTCACCAAATGAAGATGATCCCGATTTGAAATTTTGAATCGAATCTAAATAGTTTTTTAAGAATATTGTACCTGTTTTTGTTATTACATTTCGGTGTACTGCAATAATAGAAGTATCATTATTTACTTCTTTTTTATTTAATATAATTTCCATTTGTGTTTGTGTTTTTAACAAAACAAAAATATTTTTTATTAATTTTCATTTACCGTTGGAAATTTTAAACACGCCGGTTTGCCAAAACATAAAATAAATGAACGTACAAACCGTATTAATTTGTCGTCCGTCCGAAGGCAATAAGATGTATGGTTGGCATAACTGCGTTTTCTCTGCAAGAAAGGCTCAACTTTAAACGAAATAACCGACCGACGGCTCAGGCTTGACATATCGATATCCAGCCGTCTTCATGAACAGATCGAGCTTGCTTCGCAGCGTTTCCTTGTTAATCTGAGCATCCTGTAGTCCATAGTGCCGGAACACGTCGACGTAGGTGGACGATATCTTCCGCTTGTGAATAATGGCATGGTAAATTAAGCTGTGCAAGTGCAGTTCGGGGCAGGGCACGTAGAACCCGTTCGGATGACGCACGCGTGTGTGCAGCATGTCCTGTTGCAATTTTGTGTCGTAGTAGTTGTCGCCGACTGACCGGAAGTCGAACAACACCTTCTTGTTGGCAATAACGACGTGGTTGAGGATGCGGTGGTGACCGTCCTCATACCGCTGACCGGTGGCCGAGTCGCCATCTAGGATACGCTTCACCAGGTAGTAGTCGCTCACGAGCAGATCGACGTCGAGATGGTCGTCGATCACGGTATGACGAGGCATGTCCTCGAAATTCCGCATGACAAGCCACTGTAAGCGGGGATGTCTGTCTAGCTCTGCGAAGACGTCGATCAGACTTGTGAACCGCCTCCGATTGTAATGGGTGGGGTAGAGCCCCAATACCCGGAGGTTGTCTTTGGTCTCTTGGAGGTTGTCCGTCGCGTGTATTCTACAACCGCCCACGACGACTCGCAGTGACGTCTTCAAGTCGTAAAGATGCACGTTCACCCGTCGACTACCTTTGGTCGTTTTCCTGATAGCGTAGACAGGGGCCGCGTCCTTCAACAGGTACATCATGAAGGCTGTACGTCCTCTGAAATCGTCTACGCGCACGTTGTAAAACTTGGACATTATCGCGACCTTGTCGGTGAGCTTGTTCATACCGACTTTGCACACGAGCGTGAGTGGCACAGGTAACAGCTTTTCAAACACGACCGGATCAAAGTAATTCGTCCAGTCGATCAGTACGTGTAGCTCCTCGCAAGTATCGTCCCGTTCCACCTCCAAAGCGTTAATTTCCGAAGTTTCTGGTTGAGAGGTATTTTTTCTTTTAGGATCGTTATGATTATTCATTTTTTGGATATATGTTTTTATATTATTAAATAAGAAAATTATTTTATATACTTAATGGAATGAATGGACAGCTGGATTTTTTTACGTGTTTATTAATTAATTTTTTTCAATAATAATTTCTTAATTAATAATAAAATGAATCATTCTAATACTGAATTTGTCACACAATGTCCATGGTGTGACCGGATCTTACTTATATCAAATATTAATTGTGGACTTTTTATTTGTGGAAACGATAGTGGCTCAACAAATTCAGTTAAATAAAGAAGCCGCGTCGTGTGTCAATTGATATGGCAATGCAATATAAAAATATTGTTGATAGCCCGTTATCGTTACTGAACACGATTCGCCGTCGCTATTATAACACCATATGTTTCGATTGTAAAATGAGCCGAGGGCTCAGACCGTTTATTCACATTACGATTTAAATACCCCTTTCCACCATTTTGTACTTTTTCATTAAAATTATCTTCGCCTTTTTGTGTTAAAACATCGTGTACAAAACATCGTGTACATACCAATCCAATACCTGAAAATCAGTAGAATCGGAATCGGTCGTCGTCGACGGTTCAGTGCTGAGCGCCATCTAACGAAGAGTTATTCTGACAAAGAACTATTTTAAAAAATGTTTAAAAAAAAATATTTTATTATTTTATTACCAGTCGGCTGGTGATTCACGGCCACGAATGGGGCCTCGGGACGGGTTAATATAGGCAGTGCAGCTAAAATCCATTGATTATTTTTTATTCTTACTTAAAAAAAAGCATCAAGTCAACGGGGTTATTTAAACGGTATACCGTCCTCTTTTTATATAGTAGAAACGGTTGTTTTTTTGAATATAAACTGATATTTAAACAAACATCACTAAGAACGGCGATCGATAATAGTAATACTTTATTAGTTTGGTATACTATATTTTATTCTTTATTCTTTCGTCCGACATCATCATTCAGTCGTCAAGAATGAGGATTTTGTAAGCATGGAGTTTGTCGCATACCCAGTAATCGGGTCTTTGCACTGGCGCGCGAGGTCGCTCTGCACGGCAAATCAGGACGGCCTTGTATCCGACTTCGCCGGTACATGTCGCCACGGGAATGCGACGGGCGTAGTCGATCGCAACCTTTACATCGTCGCTTGCGTAAACCCCTTTTCCGACCGGCTGGCCATCTGCTGCCAAGTCATTGGCAAATGCTTGCCGCGGGCCTGGCAGCAGTGCACCACTGTCGCTCACGATGCCGTTCACACCGTCGCTGGCCGTACCATGGAAAAACATTCGGCTGGCATATGGCTGCGCGAAGACGGCGGACGGGGTCTGGAGGGCGATTGCAATGCCGGCGGACGGCGTATTGGGGTGCATGCCGCCCGACATTGTACCGTAGTTACTGTCGTACTTTGGATTCCAAATGCTGTGTCCGCGCATGGCAATTGGTGCGTCTCCGTAAACGGCTTTAAAGACAGGCGAATCATCACTGGAATACTCGCACGTGGAGAAGCCCTCCTTGAAAATCGCCGTATTCAGTGCCTGCAACCAGCCTTGGGAATGGTATTCACAGCATGTCGGCGGGTGGTGTGCCGCACGTGCAACACGCCGTGCAACCGGTTTCTGAGTGTTCGTCGTTCTCACTTTGTGGCTGTGTTTTTTTTTCATAACCACTGCCTTCTTCTTGTTCTTCTTCTTCTGCTGTGCAACAGCAACCGTTGGAGTCTTCGCCATGGACATTTTCATTCGGCATGCCATAGATGTCGATGTCGATGTGGTGGGGTGTTCGATGGATGATCGTTTGAATAATGAAATCTCTTCAGAAATGTCTTTCTTTCTTTCTTTCTTCGATCCCCCAAAAAAAAAGAAAACTCCACAGAGCATTTTCTCTCCGAGCTGTCTTAAAAATGAGTGTGCCTCCAACTGGGATCGAACCAGCGACCTTCCGCTTACAAGGCGGGTGCTCTACCACTGAGCTATAGAGGCAAGTAGGCGGTCAGAACAGACGACGAGTTTGAATTCCTTTGACCACTTGGATACATATCCATTACAGATACGGTGGGATTCGAACCCACGAAGCCTTTCGGCATGGAGATTTTAAGTCTTTATATCATTGGATGTTGCTGTACGTCGTCTTTGACCTGAGATATACAGTT
>Ga0209631_10003788_pt1 | contig 17180 bp, 12 predicted proteins | sample COG_08_FD_184752 | JGI IMG/M metagenome (GOLD analysis project Ga0209631, IMG submission 184752) | Pelagic Microbial community sample from North Sea - COGITO 998_met_08 (SPAdes) (version 2) | ecosystem: Environmental > Aquatic > Marine > Neritic zone/Coastal water | place: Helgoland, sampling...
GGAGGAGGAGGAGGAGGAGGAAGAGGAGAAACCGCGGAGAGGGAAGGTGAAAAGCCGGGGGATAGACCCGGTCGAGGAGGTCGGCGCCGCCGCGGACGAGGAGCCCGTGCAGAGGTTCGGCGCGGAGATCACGCGCGCGAGACGGGCCAGGCAGACCGATCAGGGCGGGGGCGCGGCGCGAGGCGCTTGGAACCCGCCGCCCCCGCCGAGGCCGCCCGCGGGGAGACCTCCGCCGCCGCGGCCGCCTCCGCCCAGGCCGCCACCCGGGAGGCCTCCTCCCCCGAGACCCCCGCCCGGGCCACCGCCCGGGCGGCGCTAGCCACTGGAACTAGACGTAGAAACATTCGTGTTCGTATGAAACGTGCGCGCAAAGTGTCGTTCGGTCTTCACAGGTCGTCCTCGGGTGACAAGGACAAATTTGGCGCCGGTCCTGGCGCGGCGCCGAGCGTCTCCCCTGTTTCGTCGAGGTCCTCCACCTCGACGCCCGCCTCGGCGTCTTTGGCCATGTTCGCCTCTATCCACTTGGCCAGGGTTCCGCTCCCGAACCCGTACCCTCCCGGCAGTTCCCTGTAATCCCTCGTCTGCATCACCGGCTCGGGTCCCCATCTCTCGGGGAACCTCGAGGCCTCGATCTTTTCGTCGACGTCGACCATCTTCGGCTGTGAGTCCTTCTTCCACGGCGCATCGGGATGGCGCGCCGCGATGTACGCGTACCTGTCCCGACTCTCCCCCGTGGACTCGTCGAACAGTGGGGTGCCGCCCGTGTACATCGTGTCCTTTGGGTCACCGAACTCGTTGAGCTCGTTAGCTTCCAGCCATCTCGTCAACTCCGTCGTTTCCCGGGTTGACATCGCAGCCCTGGGGGTCGCTTCGTCCACCTCGGCGTGAGACGCTCGGGGCACGGCGAGCGCGATGAGCAGCACGAGGGCGAGTTTGAGTGAATGGACGTTCCTTCGCATGCGTATATCGCGTTCGATACTCCCCGCGGACAATGCCCTGCGCAGGTCGTACTGTCGAGCCCATAAGATCTTCGACTGGTCCGAGGAAGTCCGAGGAACTTTTTGCTTGGAAAAAACGAGCCGTTATTTTACACAAGGCGACGCGCGGGCATGACGCTCGGCCCGCCTCCACCGGATCCCCCGCCGCCTCGGCGGCCACCACCGCGGCCGAGGAACGAGGGATCGCCCGAGTACGTAGCGCAGCAGGTCTCGGGTGCTCTCAGAGCGGCGGCGCGGGGCAGGCGGCAGAGGCATGAGAAGCCCAAGGACGTGGTCATCAAGGCGTTCGCCAGATTCTCGGAGGATGGAAGGCTGAGCCCCGCGGAGTTCGTCGCGGGCTGCGAGCGTCTAGGCCTGACGGTTCCCATCGCGGATGCACTCGCGGTGTTCATCACCGCGCCGAGCGAGTTCGTGATGGAGAGCGACAGGGACAAGGAGAACGCGGGCGCCGGTGCGGGGGCAGATGGCGCCACAAACGAAGAAGAGGGCACCGAAGCGGGAGGAGCAGGGAAAGATGACGACGCCGACGCGGTGCTGCTGCTGTACGCGCCGTGGATCGACGACGTCCTCGAGGGTCCCCCGCGAACGGCATCACGACCCCGCGAGCCAGTTCCCACCGCGCCGCGCGTCTCCACGTCGGGCCGAACCTCACCGGCGACGTCCAGGCCAAATCGACCGGAGAATCGCTCGAAAACGCAAACCAACAGTACCCGAACACCCGCGCCGCCGCCCCGGCGTCCCAGCGGGTACGTCAAGCCCGTCGCACCATCCGAGCGGTTCCGCACGCGCAGAGGCCCGCTCACCGAACACGACCCACCCATACGCGAGGGCGACGCCTTCGTCTACCCGCACTGCCGAACGCCGGTGTTCCCTCCGGATGGATTCGACCAAACGCATCTCGCCCGCGGCGGCGTACTCCCGGACGCGACGCTCGAGCTGGACCACGTGCACGGCTGCGGGCCCGGACTCGTAGACCAGACCGCGCCGGTTCCCATCTTCTGTATCCCACCACGCGCGGATCCCAAGACCGGGAAGGTGAACAAGGAGAACGAGGAGTGCGTGTATTACGCCGCGGGCGTGTGCGTGGCGCGGACGCTGCGCGATCCCCGCGCGGTCCTCGCGGAGCGCGCGGCGGAGAACGCGGCGAGGGATGCGCTCGCGGCGCGGCGTAAGATGCAGTACATGGCCGGCGTAGAGCTCGACCCGGTGCCGCTGAAGAGTTGGGAGCACGCGAGGTGCCAGCGGCATTTCCGCGGTCACGTCGACGACGTTCGATGTTTGACGATACACGAGGGCAGTAGGCGGTGCGCGAGCGGCGAGATGGGCGCGGAGCCCAGGGCTATCGTCTGGCGCGTGGACGCGGACGTCGCCGAGGCGCCGCTCGCGATATTGAAGCACGGAAAGGGTACGCGCGCGGTGATTTGCGTCGGTTTCAACGCCGACTGTACCAGGCTCGTCACCGTGTGCGGCGACGACGGGCACACCGTGTCGCTGTGGGACTGGAACGCGGGACCCCTCGTGAACGCGTCGCTTCCCGGCGGGACGCGCGCGGGCCTGCGGCTGTGGCAATCGCGCGGGTACCAGAACACGCCGCCGGCGGTGCGCGGCGCGATGTTCACGCCGGATCTCGAACGCAAAGACGTCCTGCTGACTTTCGGGTCGAAGCACATCAAATTTTGGACCCCGCCGGCGCGCGAACCCAGGCCGCCGGGCGGCGTGGGCGACGCGGACGCGGAGCGCGCCTTTCAGAAACTGCCGTGGCGCGCGAGGAGCGGGCAGTGGGTCCCGAACGCCACGGTCGAGGACGTCCTCTGCGCCGCGTTCCTGCCGTGGGTCAGAGCCGAGGAAGTGTCGGACGCAGACGCGGATGATGACGACGCCGCGAGCGTCGTGTCCGGTCCCCCGGGCGAAGACAACCTCGCACGAGGCGTCAACCTGGTGACCGGATCACCGAAGGGGCGTATCATGTTCTGGGAGAAGGGCGACGGCGCCGTTCCGGTGAAGATCGTCCCGGGTAGCAACTGGCACAAAGCCGGCGTCTCGGCGTTGGCGTTGTCGTTCGATAAACGACTTTTACTCTCCGGCGACAAGGCTGGCGGCGTGATGTGCTGGGCGATGAACACCAGCTACGGCACGATCGTCGCACCGCTCGGGGGGGTGTTCCTGGTGGAGAACCCGCCGAAGCCCTTGCCACCGACGCCCCCGCCGTCCGTGTCCGCGTCGGAGGTGTGGCTCGAAGGCGACGACGAGTACCCGGGCCCTGGGTGGGAGTACGAGGGTGAGCCCCTGCGTTGGCTCGAGAGTTACCCCGACATCCGCGGCGCGTCTTGGTCCCCGAGTGGACAATACGCGCTGATCACCACGGCGCAAGGGAGCGTGTGGCGCATCCTCATCGACCCGAAGTTGACGGAGGGCGAGGAGACCGACACCGACGAGACCGAGGACGAGGATGGATCGCCCCACGCGAAGCTGACCGAGCTCGCGCTGGCTCGGCTCGAATACGCCGCCGCGGTCAAGGAGAACGCGAAGCAGCCCGTCGTGTCGGTGTTAATCCGGGGTCACGACTCGAGCCTCAACGCGGCGGCGTGGTGGCAAGGTGGGAAATTCGCGAGCTCGGGGACGCAGGCGATGTTTGCCACGGGCGCCGGGAGCGGCCGGACGGTGATCTGGAACGCGTGGACCAGGACGGAGCAGGCGGCGTTCGACGCGGGGGGTCCGGTACGATCGTTGGCGTTCTCACCGGACGGCCACCACCTCGCGGTCGGGCTTGACAAAGGCACGGTGAACGTGTTTGGGGTACTGGCTTGGAAACAGCCAGATCCCGATTATATCTCCACGGGTGACGCCTGGTTCAACGTCGAGGTTCGGTTCCTTTACGCGTGCGTGGGCAGCCTCAAGGCGAGCGTCGGCGCGCTGGGGTACTCACCCGACGGACGGTGGCTCGCCGCGGGCGATCAGCTCGGCGGCCTGGAGCTGTACAGGACCAAGGCTAAGATTGGGGACGAGGAGCTTCGGCCGGCGTATTCTCGCAGGTCCAAGTGCTCGGGCCACTCCTCCGCGGTGTGCCACGTGGACTGGACCGAGTGCAGCCGGTGCGTGCGCAGCGGCAGCACGTCTTACGAGCTGTTGCATCACTTGGTGCCTAGTGGCCAGCTGTTGCCCAGGGCTCCGAGGTACGGCGTTGACTCGAGGGAGCCGATTCGGGTGAAGGAAAAGGAGAGGCGAAAAAAGGACGACGACGACTCGGAATCTGAGGGTGAGTTGGTCGACCCCACGCACGATGCGCACGCGCTGCTGGACGGATACGAGAGTGACGACGACGGGCGGGGCGGGTGGCACACGTGGACGTCGCCCCTCGGGTTCGAGGTCATGGGCGTGTGGCGTGAGGGTCAGGACGGCACCGACATCAACGAGGTTTGGCGATCCGTCGACGGCAAGCGGCTCTTCTCCGCGGACGACTCCGGCGCGGTTCGCGTGGTCAACTACCCGTGCGTGCTCGCGAAGGCGCCGTCGCACGTCCACCGCGCGCACTCATCGCACGTCACCGCCGCGCGCGGGTCGTGGTGCGACGCGTGGGTCGCGAGCGCCGGCGGTCGCGACTGCTGCGTCATGCAGTGGCGAGTGGTCCCGGCGTCCACGCCGACGGATACGATGGAGGGGTATTTCGAGACGCCCAGGCATGCAGGGCTGGTGGGCGGCGTGGGCACCGGGATCACTGGGTTCGACCTCACGGACATCGACGCCGGGGTGGTTAACCTGCGCGTTGTGGACCGGCCCACCGCGCGAGTCGTCCGGGGTAAAGCCAAGGCCAAGAAGAAGCCGTCGAAGGTTTCATCGAAGGAATCGAAGGAATCATCCGAGGACGACGGCGACGACGGGATATGGAACGCCAAGCGCGAGGACGACATCGTCGAGATGGACGAACCGCTCGACCTGTTAGCCGACGCCGACGCCGTGGTCCCGGTGTGTAAGCTCAAGTCCGACGCGAACGTTGCGAAGTACGCGGCGGAGTTTGTCAAACGCGAGCCGGCGACTTCGAAGATGTGGGCGACGCGCGAGGAGGTCGCCGAGCGCCGACGGAGGCTCGAGACGGAACTTCGGAAGCTCGGGAAGGAGAGGCAGGCGACCGCGATCGGCGGCGGGCCCGCGGCGGGGCGCGTGGAGTGGAACGCGCCGAACGTGCGGGGCGGGGAGGTACCGGTTCAGCCGGGTCGGGAACCTCGGGTCAAGTTCGGGCCTTACCAATCCGAGCCGCCGCTCTTTTCGCACCAGAAGCCGTTCTACTACCCCCCGGACAACGTGTCCGACGCCGGGACATTCTCCGAAGCGGGCGACGACGCGTAGATGTAGATGATGAACACGGAGACTACGGTTTAATCGAGAATACTAAGTTAGTTATTGAACACGGTAGACGCGAGCAAACCGGCGAGCCCGGCGATCATGCCGCCGATGGCGAGTTGATCCAACCAGAGCGGCGGCCAAGGCGCGTCCGCGACGACGACGGCGGCGCCGCCGGGCGTCACGCGGACGTCGCACTTCGACACGTCCTTCTCGACATCAGCCTTCTGTATCGCTTTCATGACACTCCCGCCCGCCACGTCCTCGATGTCCGTTAAGATCGTTCCCCCGTTGCTTCCATCCGCACACGCGTCACACGGGGTCTTCGCCGGTGGCCATTCTTCCCCGAGCGCCTCCGCCGCCTCTTTAGCCGCGGCTTCATGTTCATTCGGTTCCATACCCATGGACCCGCGCCACAGCCGCGGTATGACCTCACCGCGCATCACCGTGCGCTCTAGCACCGTCGGTACTTCCGCGGCGGTGACGTACCCGTACCAGACCCCTTTGGTCGGGCCCGCATCGTCGGGTTTCGAGTCGAGCCCTTTTTCCGGGACGAAGATGAGGACGTTTCCGGCGTACTTGTGCCCGCCGGTGTGGCTGCATCCGCGCACCGCGACGGTATCGTCCATGTCCATGGCCTTGACCTTGTCGCGTATGGTGTCTATGAGCGCTGGGCCGCACACGCCGCACCGTGCGTCGCGCTTCATGTGCGTGCACACGAATAGGTGAGCTCTGTGCGAGAGAGTTTCGCCCCCCGACGCGTCGCCCTGCACGATGGCGCGCCTCACGAAATCAGCCACCTCGGCCGGGCCGTTGGCGGCGTCGGCGCCGAGCCTGTATCTGCGCATCTGCGGGAACATGATGACGTCGCCGGCCTCGTCCCCCGCGGCGCCCCTCGCGCCCGTCTCGGAGAGGTTGAGCTTGACCTTCCCCACCGCCGATGTTCCGGGCTTGAACTGGTGAACGCCCTTCTTGTGCTCGCCGGCGGCAGCCTTGATGGCTTCGTGGACGGTCTTCGCCGCGTCGCCCTCGGCGTCGAACTCCTCACCGGGCCACGCGTCCGCATCGCCGTGCACGAGGAACGCGTGGCAGTCGAAGTGCTTCACCGTCCCGACGAGGCTCTCGCTTCCAACCTCATCGCGGTGATAGCCCACGTACTTGTTGGTCTCGGGGTTCCTGTCCATCGCCGCCGATACGGTGAGTTTGGGTTTGGGCGGCGTGAGCCTGGGTCTGCGGCGAGCGTGACGACGGGTACTCGCGGCGATGAGGGTGCTCGCAACACGGTGAACGAGCAGCTTGCTCATGAGTGGCCACGTCAATGATGAATCAGAATCGCGAGCCAGACGCTTCCAACAAAAAATTGGCGGGCTTTTGATAATCTTCGGGTCGCATTCGGGAAGCTTCATACCGCCCAGCGCGCCGATCCCGGTCACTCGACTCGGGTTCGCGCTCGCGGCGAGGTGGGAAGGACCGATGGATCAGGCGAAGTTCTTCCGCGGGGGCCAATCCGGCCCGGAGTACGCCGCCGCGGACGATGTCCCGGAGGATGTTCTCAACGAACTCATTAAAGATTGGGGCGGAAGCCTGTTCGGCGGGGTCAAGGCCCCGGGCCAGGACTTCCTCACGTGGCAGGATCTGAGGGCGTTCAACCTCCTGCCCGGGATCGCGGAGTCCTTTCTGGAGATTCTGATCATAGTGTGGGTCGCGCTGACCGTCTGGTGCTGCGCCGGCGGAGCGGCTCGGCGGGTGAAGCACGCGCACGGCCGAAAAGGTTTGATTGGGAAGCTCACCGAATGGGAGGGGTCACACGACCCGTTAGTCGCCGCCGCGCTGGCCCCGGTTCAGGCGGCGTGGCTCCTCGCGGGCATGCCAATACACGCGATGATGTGGGTCCTACGCACGATAGTCGGAACGATATGGGCGATGGTCCAGTTCTTGGGGTTGGTCAGCGTCATGGGATTTATCGGAGGATCCGACGAGGATTGGGTGAGCGTCAATAAAGCCGCATCGTCATCAGACGAACCCCCGATGGCGAATAAGAAGAAGGCGAAGAAGAAGCAGAAGCAGACCACGAAGCGACGGTCGGTGGAGAAGAACCCGGTGGGCGCTGGGACGATGAGTGTAGAGACCGCGGAGGTGCGGGACATGGACCCGCGGGCAAGCACGGCGACGATGAGCGAGGACGAGTATTTGCTCCGGAAGTTGCAGGAGGAGGAGGAGGCCGAGGCGGCGAGGATGCACGCCGCCGTTCGCATGCGCGAGCGTCGCGAGTCCGAGTTTGTCGGAAAGATCGCGCGCGAGAGCAGCCTGGAGAAGGAGAAGGATAGGGAGGCGACGAAGGCGGCGGCTCTGCCCAAAAAAGGTAAGAAGCCGAGACCCGCGCCGGTCATCGTGCCCCCCAATCCATCCAACGGCGTGAAGCTCCCGTCGGTGTCCAAGTCCCCGACGAAGCCACCGCCGCCGTTGCCGAGGGGACCGCCGCCGGCGAACCAGCCCAAGAAATGGACCGGGACGCCCGGGACGCGGCCGCCGCTACCGGCGGGCCTGCCCCCCGTTCCCTCGCCAACGACGGGTCACTCAAACGGCCGAGCCAGCTCCTCGTTCACCGATCACGCGGACGTCCTACACGACGACGAACAGGAGACGCGACTGCAGGACGAGCTGGTGAACAGCATGCTGGAGTCGTTAACCTCGGTTGAACCGCCGCCGGGCTTTGGCGGGGCCGGCTCGGCGGCGACCACGCCGACTGGGACGGGAGGAACGTTTGGTGGAAATTCCATGTGGTCGCCGAGCGGAGTCAGCGTCGGGTCCGACGGCGGGTTCTCGCTGTTCAGCGGGAGCAGCAACCCGACGTCGCCGACGGCGCGGGAGTTGGAGCGCAGGAAGAATCGTTATAGCCAATGAATTGTGTGTTGCGTAGTGCTGAAACTAGGGTTGAAACAGTTACACACCCGGACAGTGAAACCGCGGACCTAAAATTGAAACCGACGCGCTCAATACTCCCCAAAGTTTTGGTGTCCCGTCGACTTGGCGTGCTCCAACGCCTCCTTCTCACCCACCAAACCCTGCTGGCACACCAGGCATCGCAGGGAAAAGTTCGCGGTATCGGTAAACTGCCTCGCCTGGTGCGCCTCGGCGACGACTTTCCTCGCCTTTGCATCCGCGGCGTCCGCCTCGGGCCCAGCGCTGGGGACGATGGTGATGTCCATGTCCGGCGGTGCCCCTTCGTACGTCAGAGCCATGGCGTCGTAGTGCAAGCCGTCGTACAGGAGCATGACCCGCTCGGAGTATCCCTCGCCCGTGCCGTACACGTCGCACCTCTGCGTCTGAATATCGTACGCCGCGATCTCCTTCTTGTGATACGACGCGAGGATGCTCAGCTCAACCGCTCCGCCCCAGTGCTGCGAGTCCATGATCCACGTACAGTACTCCGCGTTGGGCTTACCTAGGAACCCCTCGGTGTACGTGAACGTATCCCCGGCGACGGCGTCGGCGATGACCCGCCGGAGCCGCGGCGCCTCCCGCAACGACCGCGACGTGACGTAGCCGACGGCGTTGAAGAGGCACGAGTTGTCGCTGTCGATGACGCGCCTGACCGCGACCGTCCCGTCGTCCTCGTACGTGCGCGCAGCATTCCCGGGACCTTGCGGGCTGTGCATGACCGCGTCGTCGCCGTCGGTGGCCATGTCGGTCCAGTCGCCGTCGATCCTCGGCACCTTGGTCGTTCGCGCGTTGGCTTCCTCCATCGACGCCGCGATGGCCATCATGAGCGCGTGGTCCTCGTCGCCCTCCAGGGGTATGTCCGCGGTGGCGCCGCCCCTCGGCCCCGCCGCCTCGGGCGGGGTGGATGCGACGATATCGTCGTCGTCGGGGATGACGATCTGGTCCGGGTTCGGGGGCGTGGGCGCGGGTTCCGGCGCGGCGAGCTCCAGCTCGTTGACCGTGATGATCTCGCCCTGGGCGATGCCGGATGAGGCGCACGTGTCGCCGTCGCCCGCGGTGACCTTCTTGGGCGGGAAGCCCGCGAGGAGCTCCTGCGCGGCGATCGCGACGCCCGCCTGCTCCGCGATGAGCGCCTTGAGATCGCCGACGGTGGCCTCCGCGTCCAGCTCGACGGTGTGCTGGCCCGAGGGAGCGCGGATCCGGACCCGCATGCTGATGAGTGTTATTTCGGTGCCCACTGCGTTGTCACCGCCTCGCCCGCACTCGCCCTGTCCCTCGAGAACGACGAAAGGAAGCTGCCGTCCTTCGTGGTGTACCTTAAATGACGATGTGTTCGCGTCGCCGGCGTTCCTCGTTGTGAGGCGCGGGCACGAGGCGCCGGAGCTCCCAGATCCAAAGAGAGGTTTCGTCCACGTCAACCTCAGATTTGTTCGAACGGAAACCTCACAAATAACAACCGCGACCGCGCCTCCGGCCGCCACGGACAGCCCGACCGGGTTTCGACCCTCGCGCGGATTCGCCGGTGACTTCGAGACGCGAGCGAGATGCTTCGTCGCGCGGCATCCACGCTCGCCCCACGGCTGCGACTCGCGTGTGAACACGGGGCGCCCCCATCGACGTCGGGCCCGTATAGCCAAACGCCCATAGGCATCCTTCGCTCGTTACACGCGCGCGGGTTCACGGCGAACACGCCCGCGTGGAAAGAGAAAGACGGCGGGAATGACGACGAAGACGACGCGGCGGGACGACGGAAACGCGCGGAGGCGGTCGCGGCGACGAACGTCAACAGGTTCAGCAGCCCGCTCTTCTCGCACGTGGAGCTCGAGAAGGATGACCTCGAGAGAACGGTGCCGCGGTGGGCGAACGTCCTCTTCGTCGCCGCCGTCGTCGGGGTGTTCGGGTACTTCGCCCAGTTCGCGTACAGGAACGAGACCGATCGGCGGGCGCGGATCGAGTTGGAGAGACACGAACGAGAGACGAGGGCGAGGGTGGCGGTGCAGTCCGGGGCGCTGCGGGACGACGCACGAAACTTCGCCGGCGCCGACCAAGCTCACGACCCGTTCGAGGGTCTCTCGCCGGAGGAGATCGAGAAGCTGGCGGCGGCGGAGAAGGAGGGTAATACGTGAGTGAACGATAGACACGCGCGTGTAATAGGAGATAGCCCGTAGGCGTCGTCGTCGTCATCGCGGTGGAGCCGGGTGCTCGGTTGAAAAAATGTGACATGTTTTTTGGCCTCAGTCAAGCTGCCAAGCCAGCTCGACTCGCGTTCCCAGACAGATCAGTCAGCCACTAGATCCCGCACGGGTTAGGTCGACACCGGGTATCATGTCGAAGCAACAACGCGTTGACCTCTCGCAGCTCTCCCCGCAGCAGCTGCAGGTGCGCGTCGATCCCCCTGCGTCCCGTCCCTACCCCGCGTCGTGACCCTCCGTCAACCCCACCGATGGGGAAAGTAAAGTTCAAACGGGGCGTCGGTGACGGATCGTCGTCCCTGTTGATCGCCCACCGCCCACCGCATCCGACCTGACCGTCCGTCCCAACCCCGTCGTTTCCCCCATCTTCGCAGCAAATGGGCGAGCAGATCGAGGGCGAGATCGAGCAGCTGAAGCAGAACATGGCGCAGCTTCAGAACGGGGTGAAGAGGTACCACACCAGCGGGCGCGCCATCGAGGCTCTCAAGGATGAGACCGGGGGCAAGGAGATGCTCGTGCCCTTGACCAGCTCGCTGTACGTGCCGGGCATCCTCGGCGACACGGACACGATCCTGCTGGACATCGGCACCGGATACTTCGTGGAGAAGTCCCCGGAGGACGGCGTGGACTACTGCAAGAGGAAGGTGAACATGGTACGGGAGAACATGGAGAAACTCCTCGAGTTCATCCAGCAAAAGCAAAACCAGGCCGCGCAGGTCAACCAGGTGTTCAACGCGAAGGTGATGCAGATGCAGGAGCAGCAGAAGATAGCGGAGGCGCAGGGGGTCTGATCCGGTGCAGCGTAGCCCGCGTGAGTGACGCGTCGTCGTGTTAGTGTCACCGCCGCCGATGTAATCCGTAAACCACCTTGTGAGTCACTCGCCCTAATCAAAACGTGAAGTGGATTTTCAATTCCACGAAGGCACTTGTACACGCGCGTCTGACGTACATGCCGAAGGCGAAGAAAGGCGGGAAGGCTGCTGCCCCGAAAGTAGCGCAAGAGCCAGCGCATGACCCCTCATGGGGCCGGTGCCTGAAACAAGGGATATGGGAGCGTCCGATCGAGGCGCTACCTTCGGCGTCGGCGTGGCCGACTTGGGGTGCGTTGCGTGAACGCATTCTGCTCGGTTGCACCGAGATCCGGACGTGTTACACCGCCGGGCTGGGCGACGGTTTCGTCGTGGAGCTCGTGAGGATGTCTCCACCGAACCTAAACACCATTCAGCTGAAAGGGTCTGACCGACTGTCCCAGTTTGTCGTCACCCCGGACTCTTGTTTCCCATCGCTTAAATTGGTTGACTTGTCCAGCTGCACTGGCCTGGAGTGTGTGCTCATCCAGTCTAGCTCTTTGGAAGTCCTGGACCTTTCTCATTGCACAGGCCTTAAAAAGGTGGTCCTGCAATGTCCCAACATTCGAAGTGTTTCCCTAGCCGACTGCACGGCTCTCCAGACACTCACGATTCCGGAGGGGGGGGGAAAAGTGAACCTCGACCTCGCAAACTGTCCGCTGGACGGTGTCGGGTCGCGGGTATTGGATTGAGACACACGGGTAGCATTTTCTGTAGTTAGAGTGTAACATTAACGAGCTAGTAGATGAACACGGTGACTCGCATCTCGACCAGGACGACGATGCCGGTGAGTGCGACGACGGAAACCTTCGCTCATCGCTACGACTCGGCGGGCTTCTCCTTCTCGGGCGCGGGCTGCGGCCACGGCATCTCCTCCCCGGTCCTGTTGAACAGCGCGAGAAACTCCGTGTTGCCCTCCTTCGCGCCCTTGATCGGCGACACCGTGTGACGCACGTATTCCCACCCCATCGTCCCCGCGCCGTCGATCACCCTGGCGATGACCTCCTCGTGCACCTTCGGGTCCCTCACGACTCCTTTGGATCCAATCTGCGATCGCTTAGCTTCGAACTGCGGCTTTATGAGCACCACCAGCCGCCCCCCCGGCCTCGTCGCCGCCGCCACCGCGGGCAGCACCTTCAGCACGGAGATGAACGAGAGGTCCAGGCACGCCAAGTCCACCGGTTCCGGTAAGGGTTGGAGGTACCGAAGGTTAGTTCGTTCCATCACGGTGACTCGTGGGTCGGTTCTGATTTGTTCGTGCACTTGGCCGTACCCGACGTCCACGCCGTACACCCGCGTCGCGCCCCTCTGTAAGAGGCAGTCGGTGAACCCGCCGGTGCTCAGGCCGGAGTCCAGGGCGACGAGGTTTTCCGGGTCGATTTCGAACTCGTCGAGAGCCTTCTCGAGCTTCAGGCCCCCGCGGCAGACGTACTTTGGCGTCTCGGCGGTAATCAGGATTTTCACGTCTGGACGGAGCTTGGTGCCAGCCTTGGTGACGGGCTGTCCGTTGACGAGCACCTTGCCCTGCGCGATCCATGACTGGACGACGTTGCGCGAGTATTCCGGGTACTCCAGGAGGGCGAGCTCGTCGAGCCGAGCCTTGGCGCCGGGCTTCTTCGGTTTGACGGGCTCGGACGGGGTCCCATCCTGGGCACCCAGGGACGACGACGCGCGGACCGCGAGGGAGGGACACGGGCGGCCATGAATGACGGGTCGGGCGGACCATCTCGCGAGCGCGGGATACGACCACCTCGCCGCGCAATGTCGCGCGGCCACGCACGCGCTCATCCTCGCGAGGTTCATGCCGAGACCAGACCCCCGGCGGCGTGAGTGAGAGGTCGCATCGCACTTTTCACTTTTTGGCAAATTTTATCCGCAAATTGACCTAAAACCTGCGTGGGCGGCGGCGACGAGAGGGCACACGTACGCGCGCCGACACGCGTCTGTGTGAACGAAGCGATGTCTTCCGCGATCGTGATGGGTTCGGAGGCGGCGGCGGCCCGCGCGATTCGCGCCTCCGCGGCGTCCTCCTCCGCCACCGGCAGGAATGGGACCGCCGCCGCCAGAGTTCCAATTGGTCGCCGTTGTTCGCACGTCGCGCGCGTCGCCAAGAAGCGCGAGGAGCCCGGCGCTGTCAGCGAAGAAGAGGCGCAGTACAGGGAGATGCTCCGGGTCACCAAGGAGTGGATGGCCTACGACCCGGACGAGCTCCCGGAGAACTACCCGGCGCCGTGGGAGACGCACGTCCAGCAACTCATGGAGAACGGCCCGTGGCCGTGCTGGGACCCGGAGATGGACGAGAGCGACTTCGAGGACCCGCCGCAGTTCATCCCGTTCAAGGAAACCCCACCGGCGTACAGCATGTTCGACGACAAGGCCAAGATCTTCAAGGCGGAGCAACGCGAGGAACGCGCGGAACTCACACGGGCAAAGCAGGCTGAGATTCGCACGCGACCTCACATGAGCATGGACAAGGACGTTCGGCTGAAGGACATTCCGAGCTGCGACGAAACCGGGTGGACGCACAGGAAAATCATGCACCTCATCGACTACCCCGAAGACGTCCAGGCGAAGATGGAGGAACACAGCGTGCACATGTACGACCCGCGCTGGCCCATCGACAACAGCTGGATCCCGCCTCCGGAGCCCGACACCTGGACCTTCCTCAAAGAAATCGGCCGAGGCACCGAAGAGCCCGAGGAGGACGTCAAGCTCCGAGCGCGCATCGCGGCCAAGAACGGGATCATCCAGAGGTTCGACGACTCGGAGGAGGCTGACGCATTCGAGTACCTCGCGGGAGCGTCCGAGGCGAAGCTGCAGCGCGCGGTGGACATCGGCGAGGAGGATGACGAAGAGGATGACGGGTTCAGGACGCCCGGACTCACCGACGACCCGGTCAAGAAGGAGTAATTAATTTTCCCCCCCCACACCCGTCAACGTTGTAACATCAGACCTAAATCGTCCATTTCATCTATTAGTATCGTGCATTTCATCTATTAGTATCGCGGTCCACTCACGCCGCTCCCTCCCGTTTCGCGCGCATCGCCTCGCGCCTAGCCTCGGCGAAGGACTTGTGCAGCACGCCGTCGGGGGAGAAGAACACGGCGTCAACCACGCTCGAACCGCCGCGCCGACGAAGCTCAACCAACCACCCACCCTGGATCTCGTCGATGCACACGAACCGGTCCCGCCGCGACGCGTGCTCCTCTGGCATCCCCGCGATGGGACCACGAGGGTAGAGGACCTCGACGGGCGCCGCCGCAGCCTCGCCGCCGCCGCCGTCATCGTCGCCGCCGCCTCGTCGGACCCGCGGCGCCGCCGCCGCCTTGGCCATCTTCGCCTCCCCGTCGCCGCCCGGGACCGCGCCCGCGAGCGCGCCGTCCATGTCGCGCATCGCGTACGCCCCATCCCCGTCCCCCGCCCCCGACGCCGACGCCGCACCGCCGCGCGTGGACTCCATCTCGTGGAACGTCTCGGAGACACCGCCCTCCATCACCGCCATGGTGACGACTTCCAGCTGAACGGAAGTTTCCTTCGCGAACTTGTCCAGCGCCCGGTACACGCTCGGGTCCGCGGTGCACACGATCTCGCACTCGGTCTGCTTCTCGATCGTGGCGTTCTCGTTCGCGAGCATGTCCAGTGTGGCCGACGCCAGGTCCAAGGTCGGGACGGTGAGTCGGAACCGCATCTCGGCTCGTTTGATGGGGAACACCTTCTGGAGCCTCGGGAGCGCGGCGAGCGCCTGTTGCTTGGCGCTCTTCGTGGGATCCACCTGGAAGTGAACCTCGCGCAACGCGCGCTCGATCATGCCCGGCGGGTACGGGCGGTTGGTCTCGGGGTTGACGCACTTGTCCACCAGGACGTTCACGGCGTCTCTGAAGATGTTGTCGAAGGTGTTTTTCCGCTCCTTGTCGCTCACCTGCACCTCGCCCGTCTCCAAGATGAGCCTGGCCACCACCTTCTCGTCCGCGCTGCCGAACGCCTTCAGTAAGTCCTCTTCCTTGGCGAAGACGCCTTTGCTGACGTTGTTGTAGATCTGGGTCGTCTGGAGGACGTTGTCGATGTCCTTCTCGAACCCGTCTCGCCAGGCGCCCGCCGTGTTCTTGTAGCACGCGATCTCGAAGCGCACGCCGTGCTTCTTGAGCCGGACCACCGCGATGTTGGTCAGCTTCTTGATGCCGGTGGGCAGCGCGAGCTGCGTCTTCATGGCACGGCCGCTCATGGCGATGGGCGGGTCGTCCGGGGAAGGGGCGCGCGGCTGGTTGTGCGGAGCCTCGGGGCGGCCGAGAACAAAAATCCAAGTCAGCCGCCGACAAATAAAGCGATGGCTATGGATAGTGCGGACATAACGGAGAGCGCGCTAACGATGACGGGCGCGGACGCCTCGGAAGGTGAGGCGTCCACCAGCGGGAGGGACTGGAGCTGGGTCCCGTACCCGGAGGGCCATCGAAAGCGGCGCGGATTCATAGCGAACTATCTCGACACCGTCAAAGGCAGGGAGAATGTCCGAGAGGCTGGCTACGCTCCGAGCGTGCGAGAGGCTCTCGACGGCGAGGCATTCGCGACGCTCCGCCGCGGAGCCACGGTGCGCTTCGACCCGAACGAGCATGAGCTGCTGGAAGCCTTCCTGGCTTTGATAGATACATCCGGTCTGGCCGCCGGCGACGACGACGGCGACGACGGCGACATCGACCTCGCCAAAATCCACGAGCGCCTCCCCGACTTCGACCGCGGCAAGAGCCACCTGGAGGACAAGGCCCGGATCCTCGCGCCCCTCGCCCGACCCGGACCCAAACGCGATCGGTTCCGCGCCGCGTACGACCGGCTCATGCTCGAGGTCGTCGCGCCGCACTTCGCCGCACGGATGCCGGGCGAAAAGAGACTGCTCTACGCATCCTTCCCGTGCGTTAGAGTCCAGCAGCCGTGCGACTTTCACACCATACGCGCGCACGTGGACACCATGTACCTCCACCCGCACGGTTCACTCAACGTGTGGCTACCGCTAACCACCACACGCGGCGTGAACACGCTGCACGTGGAGTCGGCACCCGGGGCGGAAGACTTTGCGCCGATCGAGTTGTCGCTCGGGGAGTTGGCCGTATTCGACGGAGCGCGGTGCGCGCACTTCACCGTCGCGAACACCTCCGACCGAACGCGCGTGTCCCTGGACTTCAGGGTCATTCCCGGCGCCGTGTACGACGCGGACGCGCACATCTCGCGGGTCAAAGGGACGGGATCGCAGTGTTACAACGTCGGCGGGTACTACTCAGTAGCATGTAGAGATGAGAAAACAAACGAGTGGGTCCGAACAGTGACGGGAACGCCGTCGATTCGGCACGGTTTCCCGCACGCAAACCCGGAGATTGTGGAGGAATAAGTACGCCAATAGGTGTGAGAATGATAGAGATAGGTTACGATAGAGATAGTATGTACACGGTCACCCAGTACGCTCACATCACGCGGAGAGCATGAGCTTGAACTCCTCAAATTCCATCTCGCCCGAGCCGTCGGCGTCCACCTCGTTGAACGCGCCTTCCAAGTCGCCGGTCGCCAGGTTCCCCGCGGCCCACTCGTACAGACTCCGCATGTACCCGTCCCCGCTGGGGCACTCGGGTAACGACGCGAACGCCTTGAGCTCGTCGAGTGAGATCGTCCCGCTGCCGTCGGTATCGTATTCGGTGAGCCAAGCGTTCCACAAATTACGCAGCGTCCGCTCAAACTCCGCGGTCTCCTTCTCCTCCGCCTCAACGTCCGCCAGACTGACGTTCCACACGCACCGCGGGTTGAACCCGCAGTACGCCACACCGAAGCTCTCCCTGGTGAACTCGTTGGGGGCGAAGATGACCCGGCTGATGGAGGCG
>Ga0209631_10003793_pt1 | contig 17170 bp, 15 predicted proteins | sample COG_08_FD_184752 | JGI IMG/M metagenome (GOLD analysis project Ga0209631, IMG submission 184752) | Pelagic Microbial community sample from North Sea - COGITO 998_met_08 (SPAdes) (version 2) | ecosystem: Environmental > Aquatic > Marine > Neritic zone/Coastal water | place: Helgoland, sampling...
TCCGAAGAATTTAAATCTAAAGCCGCAACAATCTTTGAGGCCGCAGTTAAATCAAAAGTACGTTCAGAAGTAGAACGTATGGAAGACGAGTACAAAACAGAACTGGAAGAAAATATTACCGCAACTAAAGATGAATTGACTGAAAAGGTTGACACTTATCTTAACTATGTTGTTGAAGAATGGATGAAAGAGAATGAGTTGGCTATCGAAAGAGGCTTGAAAGGCGAAATCGCTGAAGACTTTATCTCAGGTTTGAAACAATTGTTTGAAGACCACTATGTTGATGTTCCAGATGAAAAATACGATGTGCTTGAAGCACAATCTGAGAAAATTTCAGAACTAGAAGGCAGAATTAACGAAATGATGGAAGAGCAAATCCAATCAAAATCTGAAAATGCTGAACTAGTTAAGGAACAGGTAATGTCAGAAGTCTCTTCAGACCTTGCCGATACTGAAGTTGAAAAATTCAAAGGTCTTGTCGAAGATGTGGACTTTTCTAATGCCGCATCATATCGGGAAAAGTTGGAAACTCTGAAGGAAAGTTATTTTCCAGCAGTAATTCCAACAACATTGACTGAAGAAGATACATTTGATGATGTAGAAACTGGTCACGCACAGGACATTGACACTTCCGATTCAATGGCTGCATATATGTCCGCCATTGGTAGAACTGCCAAGAGTGCAAAATAAACAATTTATAAATAGTAGAAATTAAAAAGGAGAAACAAATGTTTCAAACAGAACATCTACAGGAAAAGTGGTCACCTGTCCTACAGCACCCTGATCTTCCAGAGATCAAGGACAATTATCGCCGGGCAGTTACTACAGTTATTCTAGAAAACCAAGAGAAAGCCCTCCGTGAAGACAGAAACTTCTTAGGAGAAGCTGCTCCAACTAACGCAACTGGTGGAAGTGTTGACAACTGGGATCCAATTTTGATCTCATTGGTTCGCCGTTCTATGCCTAATCTTATTGCATATGACATCTGTGGTGTTCAGCCAATGACTGGCCCAACAGGTCTTATCTTTGCAATGCGGGCTCGTGCTGCGTCACAGGCTGGTGCAGAAGCACTTGCTGATGAGCAAATCCCATCATTGTCAAACCAAGATGCCGGTGGCGACACTGGTGGTGGTGATAAGTCAGGTACTAACCCTGCTGTCCTTAACGACTCACCATCTGCTGGTACATATACTACCGACACTGGTGCATCTCTTGCACAAGGTGAGGCACTTGGAGATACAACTACTAATGCTTTCGCAGAAATGGCTTTCTCAATCGAAAAGCACACTGTGACTGCAACAACACGTGCTCTAAAAGCAGAGTACACAATGGAACTTGCACAAGACCTTAAAGCAATTCATGGTCTTGATGCAGAAACAGAACTTGCAAACATCTTGTCTGCTGAAATCCTTGCTGAAATCAACCGTGAGGTTGTGCGTAACATCTACGTTTCTGCTGTTAAAGGTGCTCAAGTAAACACAACAACTGCTGGTATCTTTGATCTGGACACCGACTCAAACGGTCGTTGGTCAGTTGAGAAGTTCAAAGGTTTGATGTTCGCAATTGAGAGAGATGCCAACGCTATCGGTCAACAGACTCGCCGTGGTAAAGGTAACATGATCCTCTGTTCAGCTGATGTTGCTTCTGCACTTCAGATGGCAGGTGTTCTTGATTACACTCCTGCTCTTAACAACAACTTGAATGTTGACGATACTTCAACAACATTTGCTGGTGTTATGAATGGTCGTTACAAAGTGTATGTTGATCCATATGCTGCAAACGTAGCCGCATCACAGTACTACGTTGTTGGTTATAAAGGTACATCACCTTATGATGCTGGTATGTTCTACTGCCCATACGTTCCACTACAAATGGTTCGTGCGGTTGGTGAGAATACATTCCAACCTAAGATTGGTTTCAAAACTCGTTACGGTATTGCTGCTAACCCATTCCATACTGGAACAGTTGGTGCATCTACTGACGGTGCGATTTCAATCTCATCTGCATCTAACAAGTATTACAGAAAAGTTAAAGTTACTAACCTTATGTAAGACTAATACTAAAAGAAAGAAGGGGGGATTTGTTCCCCCCTTTTTTTTATTTATCTACTGAGTAGCAATCTTGATGGTGATCTTAAACCACTGTATCATTGATTCCTCACTTTCGTTCTAAGGTTATATTCTGGCATAAGTGGAACAGGTTGTTTAGCACATAACTCCTACCATAAGTGGAACAGGTTGTTTTTTTCGTTATAAATACTGGTATGACAACAGAAACATCACCATTAGGAAGACAACCAACTGTTCTGGATTATTTGAGTCCAACACAGTTTAAATTTGGTATCCATCAACTACCAAAGGTTGAGTTCTTCACTACAGAAGCTAACATTCCTGATGTAACTTTAGGTGAATTAGTTTTACCTACACCTTTTAAACAGATACCTATTGTTGGAGATCAAGTTACTTTTGGTAATCTAATTGTAACTTTTATTGTTGATGAAAACCTTGAAAATTATATCTCATGTCATAACTGGTTAATAGGAATTGGTTTTCCTAAAGAACGTGAACAGTTTACAGACTTTCGTTCTAATACATCAAATACTCCAACCGCAGGCGCTGGAGGAAATACTGATATCGGTAAAGTAGGAAAGCCTACGGCTGATAGATCGTTTTATTCTGATGCAACATTAACAGTTTTAACAAATAAAAATAATCCTGTATTAGAAGTAAGATTTGAAGATTTGTTTCCTGTTTCACTAAGTTCATTAAATTTTAGTCAATCAGCTGAAGATGTACAATACCTAACCGCAACAATAGACTTTAGATACAAGATATATACTATGCATACACTTGATACATAATATGGAGTAATAATGAACCTTGACGAATTGAAAATTCAAGTCCAAAGAGACTTGAAGATAGATGATGAACACTTAGACACCGAATCATTAAAAAATCAAGAAATCAAAGCCACATACCTAGACCACAAATCTAGATACGAACTTCTTTTGTTTAAAGCAAAAGGTGACTACAAGCGTTTGTATCGTGAGAAGTGGGAATACTATGGTGGTAAGGCTGATGCAAAAATCTACGCATCCAAACCATTTGACCTTAAAGTTTTAAAGACAGACCTATCTGTTTATATTACCTCTGATGAGGATATTATCAATGCAGAGAACAAGGTTGGTTACCTAGAAGTGGTTGTAGATTATATCAAAGGAGTTATCAAATCAGTTGATAATCGTGGATGGGATATTAAGAACGCAATAGAATGGAAAAAATTTGAAGCAGGAGTGACATACTGATGATATGTGATATTTACGATAATGTATTAGAACAAAATGATGCAGAAGATATTCAAGAAAAAATGAGTACTCTTATGTGGGGATATGAACACAAATCTAACGGCAAGACAGGAATTAATAAACACTGGCACATATTTTGCGGTAAAGAATTAATTGAACCAGAATACGGTTTTCTTGCACCAATATGGTTAACAGCAAAGAAAAAATATGATTTTGAAAATAGATATAAAGTTAAAAGTTTCAAACGAATTTATTGTAATGCACACACACATGGTATAGAACCACATTTACATACTGATGATGGTGATTTTACAATGATATATTATCCAAGACTTGATTGGAAACCAGAGTGGATGGGTGGTACTGCTATATGGAATGAACAAGAAAATGAAATAGAAAAATATGTAAACTATATTGGAAATCGTTTATTTGTTTTTGATGCAAAACTAAATCACCAAGCCATGCCAGTTTCAAGACAATGTTATGAGTTAAGAACTTGTGTAGTTTTTAAAACATACAGAAGCGATGCAAATTCAGATAGATTGGATTTTTACAAATGACACAAGAAAGAGAATATTGGGTCACTGATTATATAAAGTATTTTGAAAACATCGTTGCACCACAAATATGTGATGATGTTAAAAATGCAAAGTTTAAATATGATAATTCTACATACTCTACACACGACAGTGGTAAAGTTGTTAAACAGGATAGAGTCGTAAGTGAAGATTTCTGGATAAGAAGTGGTAAACCATATCATGCTCAAATAAAACCATGTTACCGATTAGCAATAGACAAATACAAAGAACAATTTCCATACTTTAATGTTCAACATTTGACAGACTTTCGTATTAGTAAATACAGTGAAGGTGGATTTATGTCAAACCACGTTGACAATATTCATCATAGTCATGGTCAACAGTGGGGATATCCACAAGTTACTGTTCTACTATTTTTAAACGATGATTACAAAGGTGGTGAAATTGTAATTTCTGGTAGAAAGTTTGTAACAAAAGCTGGGTCTGCAATTGTATTTCCGTCAAACTTTATGTTCCCACACGAAGTTTTAAAAGTTACAGAAGGTACTAGATACAGCATCACTTGTTGGTTAATGTAATGGAAATCAATACACATTTAATGTTTCCGACAGCATTACACATATTTGATCATAAGATGAAACAAGAAGAACAACAGATTATGATTGATTATATAAACGGAACAAGAAACAAAGAAACTACAGATGTTAGTGGTTTATCAAAACACACTAAAAATAATCTTCATAAAATACCAGAGTTTGAAAGTTTAAAAAATACCATCAATGAAGCAACTCAAGAGGTCGTGAAGAAGATGGAGTTTAAGTGTAATTCATTAGAGATGACAGGAATGTGGGGTAACGCATTACCTAAAGGAAACGCACACGCACCACATACACACTCAAATCATCTGTTCTCTGGTGTATTTTATGTAAAGTCTGATGAGTTATCATCACCCATACAATTTTTTGATCCAAGACCGCAAGCTCATGTAATGCGGCCAGATAAACATAAAGATAATACACTCAACTCTGATATTGTTGCAATACCTTGCAATACTGGAGTTGGTATTATCTTTCCTTCTTGGTTGACACATTGGGTGCCTCCAACTGGTTCTGAAAGAATAAGTGTATCTTGGAATTTTATTATTAGAGGTAAGTATGGAGAATCAAATAGTTTGCAAGATGTTAATATCTAAAGTAAATGAAGTCTATCTTCAGTGTGATGTAGATGAAGACTTGGCAAGAGAGTTATCAGACTATTTTACATTTGAGGTGCCTGGAGCAAAGTTCATGCCTCAGTATCGTAATCGTATGTGGGATGGAAAAATACGATTATTTTCTCCGCACAATGGTAGAATTTATGTTGGTCTTTTACCATATATAAAAGAGTACTGCACTAAAAAATCAATTGAATATATATTAGAAGAAGGAGTAGAGAATGACAGGAATGTTAGTAGTAAGAGCGTTAGAGACTTTGCCGAATCATTACGGCCAACCTCTAAAGGGAAACCTATTGCATTTAGAGACTATCAAATTGATGCCATCCATCATGCTCTATCAACAAATCGCTGTCTTCTTTTGTCTCCTACTGCTTCGGGTAAGTCACTTATAATCTACACACTTGTTAGGTATTATCACCTAATGGGATTGAAAACACTTATCCTCGTACCAACAACATCTTTGGTTGAACAGATGACCTCTGACTTTATTGACTATGGATGGAAAGAAGAATACATTCACAGAGTTTATGCTGGTCAGGATAAAACACACAAAACTAAACCAGTAATTATTTCTACTTGGCAATCTGTTTACAAAATGCATAGTCAATACTTTTCGCAGTTTGGTTGTGTTATCGGTGATGAGGCTCATACGTTCAAAGCAAAATCACTCACTGATATTATGGTTCGTAGTAGAGATGTAAAATATAGATTCGGTTTGACAGGTACACTTGATGGTACACAAACTCACAGATTAGTACTAGAGGGTTTGTTTGGTCAAGTGAAAAAAGTTACGTCCACAAAAGAATTGATGGATAATAAAACTGTTGCACAGCTTGATATTAATTGTGTAGTATTAAAACACACAGAGGAAGAAGCTAAAAGAGTACGATACTACACATATGCAGAGGAAATAAATTACATTGTATCACACCCCAAACGCAATAAATTTTTAGAAAACCTCTGTAAATCTGTAAAAGGAAATACACTTTTACTTTTTCAGTTGGTAGAAAAACATGGGGTTGTACTACACAACGAAATTAAAAAGTTAGACAGAAAGGTGTTTTTTGTACATGGTGGAACAACAACAAGTACAAGAGAAGAAATCAGAGCAATCGCAGAAAAAGAAACAAACGCCATTATTATTGCATCCTATGGCACTTTTTCTACTGGTGTTAACATTCGCAATATTCATAACATCGTGTTCGCCTCACCTTCAAAAAGCAGAATCAGAGTCTTGCAGTCTATTGGCCGTGGACTTAGACAATCAGAGACTAAATCAAGTGTTCGTCTGTTTGACATTTCTGACAACATCACATACAAATCTAGACCAAACTTCACATACAGACACTTTAGACAACGACTAAATATATACAAGGAAGAACAATTTCAATACAAAGTAGATAGGATAACTTTATGAACTACCATATAGTAAAGCTTTCTAATGGAGAAGATATTCTTTGTACAGTTTTAGATAAACAAGAAACTCAAATTAAAATAGAGTCCCCCTTGCTTATGGAGACTGTTTCAAGACCTACTGCAACAGGTGTTGTAGAATCTCTTGCTTTGGGCAGATGGGTGCAACCTTATTCAGATGAGGAAGTGTTTCTTATTGAAAAAAATTCTATCGTAATTATGACACCAGCAAGTGCAGGGTTATCCAGATATTACGAACACATCTTAAAAAACTTAGATATTGTTTTAAAAACAAAAAGTCCTAGTGACGAAGACCTAGATCGAATTGAAATGGAAGATAGAGATGAACAAGAAAATCTTGTTGCCGAAGAAGATTTAGAAGCTATACTAGAAAACTTTGAAGTAGATGATAAAACCTTTCACTAGTGTATTATCTGAAAAAGGTACAAGACCTATTATACACGATTTTTATCGTTTGTCAATGAGTAAATAATATTATTTCAATCTTGACAACTTCTTGTTTTTGTAGTATATTAGTAAGAACAAATTATGAAAGGAAACACTATGGCTCGTACAAAAGCAAAAGGTGTCCACTACGTTGATAACAAAAAATTCCATGAAGCAATGGTTGAGTATAAAGAAAAACAACGAGAGGCAGAAGAAATAGGCGAAGAGCCACCGATGGTATCAAACTATATTGGTTCATGTTTTCTAAAGATCGCAAATGGTTTATCATATAGACCAAACTTTATTAATTACACATACAGACAAGAAATGATTTCAGATGGTATTGAAAACTGTCTGCAATACATTCACAACTTTGATCCCGAAAAATCTAAAAATCCTTTCTCATATTTTACACAAATAATTTATTATGCCTTTATTCGTAGAATACAAAAAGAAAAAAAACAAAGTCATGTCAAACACAGAATGATTGAAAAACAAGAATTTGTTCCTTATGTAACTATGCCAGGAGACAGTACAAACTATTCAGTAAGTGGTTTTGATATCAATGTTATGGTGCCTGATGAGGCTGTATATAAACCTAAAAAGAAAGAAGTTACTAAAGATAATGCAAAAGGATTAGAAAACTTTATGGAATTAGACGATTGAAAATAGCAATTATTACTGACACACACTTTGGTGCAAGAAACGACAATTTAAATTTCAACGAATATTTTTACAAATTCTACGAAGAACAGTTCTTTCCATACCTAAAAGAAAACAATATCACACACTGTATTCATATGGGTGATATTATGGATAGGCGTAAGTATATCTCATATAGAATAGCTAAAGATGTTCGTGAAAAATTTATACAACCGTTTGTTGACCTTGGTATAGAACTACACGTTATGGTTGGTAACCATGACACATATTTTAAGAATACAAACGAAGTTAATTCTGTTACTGAACTAGTTGGTGATAGATATAATAATGTTTACATCTATCCAGAGGCAACAGAGGTTACTTTTGACAACTTACCTATTTTGTTTATACCTTGGATTAATGCATCAAACCATGCACAGACTTTGCAGACTATGGAACAAACTAAAGCTCCAGTTGCAATGGGTCACCTTGAGGTTCAAGGTTTTGAAATGATTCGAGGAGTGAAAAACGAACATGGATATGATAAGAATCTTTTTAGAAAATTTGATACTGTTTTCAGTGGCCATTTCCATGTCAAGTCAGATGATGGTCACATTTATTACTTGGGTTCTCCATATGAATTATATTGGAATGACTGTGAGGATAGAAAAGGATTTCATGTTTTTGACACTGAGACAAGGGAATTGGAACGAATTTTAAATCCAAGAACAATTCATAAAAAGATATACTATAACGATACCGACACAGACTATAAACAACACGACATAACACAGTATAAAGATAATTATGTTAAAGTTATTGTCGTAAATAAGAAAGATTTGTATCAATTTGACCAGTTTGTTGATAAATTGTTACAAGCAGACTGCCACGAAGTCAAAATTATAGAAGATTTTTCTGACTTGGATGCAAACTCAGTATCAGATGATATTGTTGAAAACACACAGGATACTATGACATTACTCAGTATGTACATTGATGAGTTAGATACTTCCCTGTCTAAAGGAAGACTCAAGAATATACAAAGAGAACTATATACGGAAGCTCAAGACTTACAAATATGATTAATTTTAAATATGTGCGTTGGAAGAACTTTCTTTCAACTGGTAATCAACCTACAGAAATTCAATTAGACAGAAACCCAACAACACTTATCATTGGTGAGAATGGTGCTGGTAAATCTACCATTTTAGATGCGTTGTGTTTTGGCTTGTTTGGTAAACCATTTAGAAACATCAGTAAAAACCAGATGGTAAACTCTATCAACAATGGTGGTGCAATGGTAGAGGTTGAGTTCTCTATTGGTTCAGTCCAGTACAAAGTCATTCGTGGTATCAAACCAAACAAGTTTGAAATTTATCAAAATAATAAACTTATGAACTTAGAAGCAAATGCTCGTGACTACCAGAAGATTTTAGAACAACAGATTCTAAAACTGAACTATGGTTCTTTCACACAGGTTGTGATTCTTGGTAGTTCTACATTCGTTCCATTCATGCAGTTGAAGGCCAGACATCGTAGAGAGGTTGTCGAGGAAATCCTAGACATCAAAATCTTTTCTACCATGAATCTTATTCTGAAACAAAAACTTAAAACTGTTATGGAAGATATTCGTGACATTGAGTATCAGTATAATCTAGAAACAGAAAAGGTAAGTTTACAAGAAAATCTAATTTCTGATTTAAAAGATAACAAAGACAAAATCATTAAGCAGAAACAATCTCTTATTGACAGTAACGAAGAAGAAATATTTAGTAGAACAAAAGAAAAATCTGACATTGAAACTCAAGACAAAGAACTATTGGAGTCTATTACTGATAAGACATCTGTTGATGCAAAGAGTTCTAAACTAAAAGAGTTTCGTGCTACTTTGAATGAGAAACATAAAACACACTCTGATATGATTAACTTTTTTGAAACAAATGAAGATTGTCCAACTTGTGAACAACACATTGATGAAACATTCAAAGAGAGTATGATTGTATCTAAGAAATCTGACATTGAAGAATTATCTGTTGGTATGGGTAGATTAAAAAAAGAACTTGCGTCTGTTGCAGCTCGTTCAGATGAAATCAAAGGTATTACCAGTAAGATTAGAAGCAACTCTATTAAACTTGCAAGCATCAATCAGTCTATTACTGAACTAGAAAAGTTTAATTCTAAACTTCACACAGAGGTTGAACAGTTTACCAAAGATGGTGTTGGTCAATCAGACACAGTAAAACTTGAAGAATTAAAGGTAAATGTAAAAGATATTGGTCAACGTAGAACTGAACTAAGAGAAAGTAAAGTTTATCTGGAAGCCTCTAGAAGTATGTTGATGGACACTGGTATCAAGACCAAGATCATTAAACAATACCTACCGATTATGAATAAACTGATTAACAAGTATCTTACATCAATGGAGTTTTATGTTAACTTTACACTAGATGAAAACTTTGAGGAAACAATCAAGTCACGATTCCGTGATGAGTTTTCTTATGCATCGTTTAGTGAAGGTGAAAAGATGCGTATTGACCTTGCACTACTCTTTACTTGGAGAGCCATTGCAAAGATGAAAAACTCTACAAATACAAACTTGTTAATCCTAGATGAGATATTCGATAGTTCTCTTGATGGTACAGGAACAGATGAGTTCCTAAAAATTCTGAACACTCTTGGTAACGAGAATGTATTTGTCATATCACATAAACAGGATGCACTTGCTGACAAGTTCAGAAGTACAATACGATTTGAGAAGATTAAAAACTTTAGTCACGTTGCAACATAATGTCATTAACAGTAGTTAAAAGATTATCAAGAAATGCTGCAAGTGATGAGTGTTATACACCATGTGACCAAGTACTTCCTATACTGGAATACTTGGATAAGGATAAAACTTATTACGAAGCCACTAGTGGTATATCATCACAGATTGTAGATGGATTTAAAAAATATGAATACAATATCGTTCCTAGTAACAACAAAGACTTTTTTCAATGTTCCCCTGACGATGTACATGATGGTGTCATAACTAATCCACCATACAGCATCAAAGATAATTTTATCGAACACTGTTATAATATAAAAAAACCATTTGCATTATTCCTTCCTGTTGCATCTATGCAAGGCGGCAAACGTGGACAGATGTTTATGGAATATGGTATGTCTTGTTTGGTATATAATTATAGAGTAGACTTTACTGGTGGTGGTTCTCCACCATTTGGTAATGCATGGTTTATGTGGGGTTGGGATACAATGCCACCTAATACTATTCAATGGGTAAACAATCCAAAACATCGTAGTAGTACTGACGCTATAACAACAAGAAACGAATCACGATTCGGTGTTGGTGCAGATTTGACAGAATTTATGGTATGAACGTGATAGTAAGCCACTGATTTTACTGGATTTTATTTAGACCTTGACATTACTCTCAAAAAGTGGTAATCTATATACATAATAGAGATAGAGGTTAATTCCATGAGAGATTTGTCAACACTTGCAAAGTTACTTGCTGAAGAAGATATCAACGTAGTTCATCGTAATCAATCAACTGCGATGTTCGATGTTCTTAATCGTGAGCTATCACTTCCAATCTGGAAAGAGATGTCTAAAAATGTACAGGACTTAATGACTGTCCATGAGGTAGGTCATGCTCTCTGGACTCCCCTAGAACAATTAGAACGTGCTAAACAAGAGAAAGTCGAGTTTTCTTTTGTCAACGTCCTAGAAGATGTTCGTATCGAAAAACTTGCACAAAAGAAATATGCTGGTACGGTGCGTGTTTTCAAGAAGGGTTATAAGGAACTCAAAGAGATGAATTTCTTTGAGACTGCTGATATGGATATCAATAAACTATCTCTTATTGACCGTATCAACCTTTTTTACAAACACCATGCTGATGTGCAGTTTGCAGAAGAAGAAAAAGTTTGGGTGCAAAAAGCAAACCAGACTGTAACTCCTGATGACGTTATTGACCTTGCAAAAGAACTGTTTGCGTTTATGCAAGAAAACCCTGAGACTCAGGATAAAACAGGTAATGGTGACGATTCAGAGGGTGCTGAGAGTAAGATGATGGAGACACCTACTTCTGGTGGTCAGGAAGAATCTGATGGTACTGAAGGACAACCTACACCATCTACTGGTCAAGAAACTGGTGATGATGAGACTGATACCACTTCTGCTGGTCAGGAAGAATCAGATGAAACTGGTGATGATAAATCAACCGCAACCACTACTCAAAATCAAGCCGAGGGTGGTGAAGGTTCTGGTAACATCACTGCGACTACTGATACCGCTGCAAAACGGTCAACTGAGAAAATGTTATCAGAAGATAAAACTGAATATACATATTCTTCAGTTCCAAAAATTGATATGAAAAATGCAGTTGTAAATTATAAAACTGTTCTTGAAACATTTTTCGACAGTTATTCATATCAGGCAAAACAAGACAATCATTTGTATTGGAATGAAACTCTTACAGAATTTGAGACTACTAAAAAAGACAGTAAAAAAACTGTTGCTTACATGGTCAAAGAATTTGAAATGAAAAAGGCTGCTGATCTTTATGCTCGTGCGTCATCTTCTAAAACTGGTAATCTAGATATGAGTAAGTTACATACTTACAAATACAATGATGACCTGTTTGCAAAAGTGACTACACTGCCTGGCGCTACTAATCATGGTTTGGTTATTTTCCTAGATTGGTCAGGTTCAATGGCTCACAATCTTACTGGTACTCTAAACCAACTTTACAATCTTATTTGGTTTTGTAATTCTACAAAAATTCCTTTTGAGGTATTTGCCTTTTCTGATTGTTGGGATAGAAACGGTTATGATGTACCACCTGTAAATGCATTTAAGTCTGGCGATATGGTACTTAAAGGTCATCTGCTTCAGTTCTTTTCAAGTAAAATGACTACTAATGACCAAAACGCTATGATGCATTATCTTTATATGGTTGGTCAGCGTTGGTGTGGATATCGTGATTGGAGAACTGTTGGATATCCATACACTCCAACAGGTAAAATGAATCTTGGTAGTACTCCACTGAATGATGCAATTGTTATGGCGATGGATGTTATTCCTGCTTTCCAGAGTGCAACTGGTGTTCAAAAAATCCATACTGTATTCTTGACTGATGGTGCTAGTAATACAATGCACGACCAGTATCACACATATAAAGATGATAATGGTGAAATCAGAAATGGAACTAAAGGTATGTGGACAAGTTGGAGTCAAGGTGCCGCTGTTTTCACTGACCCAAAAACTGGTGCAAAAGTTGTAAGCTCAGATTTCAGAGAAGGTCGTGGTCAAACACAAACTAAAATGTTACTTGCACTTCTGAAAAAACGTGTTCCAGATATGAGTGTTGTAAACTTCTTTATTGCTGGTGGTGGACGTAGTGGTAAAGTACAAAAAAATCTTTTCTATGATTTTTCACTCGACTATAAAGATATTGACAAAATGGTTACTGAAATGAAAAAGAATAACTGTGTTATTATTCCAGAAGGTCAGGGGTTCGATAACCTATACATTTTGCCCGGCCTTAGCAATCTGGATATGGATTCAGAACTTGATGTTGAAGTTGGTGCAGGCAAGGGTGCTCTAAAACGTGCCTTTGGTAAAATGTCAAAAGGTAAAATGACAAACCGCCCTGTATTAAATAACTTCATAAAAATGGTTGCATAATGCAAAAAAGACTTGACATTACCATAAAATTGTGGTAGAGTCATTAAGTAAGATGAGATTGAAACTTGAGAGAAGGACTACATTATGATTAAATTTTCACCCCAAAAACAAAAGTTCGTAGATGCTGCAACAGAAATGTTTGGTGCTGGTTCTGTTATTAACAAACAACAGATTCGTCAATCATCAGAACAAGCTGGTGTACCACTTGCTGGTTGGTTTATGAAACAATATAAGGTTGGTTACAATCAGTTCAAACTTCCTAATGGTGAGACTGCTCCAACTACTATTACCTCTGCTCCTGCCGATACAGGCGAGACTACTGTAATGAATTTGATTGCTACAAATATGGAACGTCAAAATCTTGTTCCTTCAAAGTTTGAGGGGTTCGTACCTTGGGGTCATCACAATACAATCAAACAGATTGTAAAATCTGGTTTGTTCTATCCTGTGTTTGTCACTGGTCTATCAGGTAATGGTAAGACACTGATGCTCGAACAGATTCATGCAGAGATGCAAAAAGAACTGATTCGTGTAAACATCACTATCGAAACTGATGAAGATGATTTGCTCGGTGGTTTCCGTTTGGTTAATGGTGAAACTAAGTTTGTTCCTGGCCCTGTCATTGAGGCAATGGAACGTGGTTGTACTTTGCTTCTAGATGAGTGTGACTTAGGTTCTAACAAACTGATGTGTCTCCAACCTGTTCTTGAAGGTAAAGGTGTTTACCTCAAAAAAGTAAACAAGTGGATCACTCCGAAAGATGGTTTCAATGTTATGGCTACTGCCAACACTAAAGGTAAAGGTTCAGAAGATGGACGGTTCATTGGAACTAACATTCTGAACGAAGCCTTTCTTGAGAGGTTTGCTGTCACTATCGAACAACCATATGCAACTGCTGCAACTGAGAAAAAGATTGTACTTGGTTCTATGAAAAAGTATGGTAAAGTCGATGAGGACTTTGCAGTTAACCTAGTCACTTGGGCAGAAGTCATTCGTAAGACTTTCGCTGATGGTGGTGTTGATGAGATTATCTCAACTCGCCGTCTAGACCATATCGTAAAAGCGTTTGCGATTTTCGGAGACAAGATGAAGGGTATCGAACTTTGTGTCTCACGGTTTGATGAAGATACCAAAGAGTCTTTCATGGACTTGTACACTAAGATTGACGCTGGTGTAAATCCTCTAGAGGAAAACACCGTACCATTTGAAGTGGAAACAAAAGAAGAAACAGAACATCCTTTTTAGGGTGTTCTATTCCTTATAAATATTGATAACAGTATTTTAGGAGAATGTTTAATGTCAAGTCCAATCGATTCAAGTCAATGGATGTATAACGCTGGTGGTGATTTTTACGATCACCCGATTGATCAGTCATTGCGGTTTGATGATGGTGATAGCGCTAAGTTAGTTATTGACCCTACCCAAGATGGTGACAAGCAAAAATGGACATGGAGTGGTTGGGTTAAACGTGCTACTCTTGGGTTAGACTACTCCGTAATTTTTTCTGGTAACAACTCTTCTGGACATCAAACAGATATTCGTTTTGAAGGTGAAGATACATTAAGACTTATTACTGCAACTAGTGCTTTGTCAATGAATGTTATAACAACTCGTTTATTTCGTGATATCAGCTCTTGGTATAATATAGTGGTCGCAATAGATACAACGCAAAGCACACTGACGGATCGCTTCAAAGTTTATGTCAATGGGGTACAAGAAACAAGTTTTTCCTCTTCAGTTTGTACTCAAAATCATAACTGTGTTATAAATACTGCAAGCAGCGTCACTCATAATGTTGGTGCAAATGGATATAATACCAGTGTTAGCAGTGAGTTTGATGGTTACTTAGCAGAGGTGCATTTTGTTGATGGTACACAGTATGCTGCATCTGAATTTGGCGAAACTAAAGATGGTGTGTGGATTCCAAAAAGTCCTAGTGTGACATACGGCACTAACGGTTTTCATATGAAATTTGATCAAACTGGAACAAGCGCAAACTCAAGTGGTATAGGTGCAGACTCAAGTGGTAATGATCATCACTTTACAGTAATCAACCTTGTTGCCTCTGATGTTGTGCCTGACTCGCCGACCTCAAATTGGACTACCCTAAATCCATTAACTCAAGGAAGTACTGATCTTACTACTGAAGGTAATTTAAAATGTGCAAATTTTTTTAATTCTGACCTTAGTGGTCGTTGTGCTACCTTTTATCCTGACAGTGGCAAGTGGTATTGGGAAGTCCGTGTACAAGGTGCTAGCACTTATCCATACATAGGTATCACTGATCAACTTTTAACAAATCGCTATGCCGGAGGAGCAGGATGGGGAAGTTACTTATCAATAGCATGGCGGCCAAATGGTGCTGCGGTTTCAAGCGGTTCCGGCCTTGGTACAATAACAAAAGAAAATATTCCATCTTATGGTAATGGTAACATTTTGGGATTTGCGCTGGATGCAGCTGCTAGAAAACTTTGGGTTGCAGAAGACAATACATGGGCAGATTCAGGTGATCCTGCCAATGGAACTGGAGAGAACGCTTCTTGGACTCTAACTAGAAATGTAACTCCATTTATTAGTGGGTATCAAGCTCAAGGTGATAACACTCATTTTAACTTTGGTCAAGATAGTACGTTTTCTGGCGCTATATCTGCTGGTGGTAACGCTGATGAAAATGACATAGGTGATTTTGCTTATGCGCCACCAGCTGGTTTTCTTGCAATGGCAAGTCCTAATTTTCCAGAACTAACTATAGGGCCCGGCGAAACAACTCAAGCTGATGACCATTTCAATACAGTCTTGTATACTGGCAATGAGTCAACTCGGAGTATTACTGGCGTGGGTTTCAGCCCTGATCTTTTATGGATCAAAGGAAGGTCAACTTCCCAACACCACAACCTTTATGATGCTTTGCGTTCAGATTCAGATGGCCCTAGACGATTATATTCTAGCTTAGCCATCGCAGAAGAAAGCACTGTTTACAGTGGAACAACTAATGTAAGCTCTTTAGATGCTGATGGTTTTACTATGGGGGACGGCACATCAGTAAACGAAAATGGCGAAACATTTGTAGCTTGGAACTGGCTGGCTGGCACAGCGTTCAGCAACGATGCTTCAGCAACAAGCGTTGGCACGATTGACAGTTCTGGTCAGGTCAATACAGAGGCTGGGTTTAGTATTGTTAGTTATACTGGAACTGGGTCTGATGGAACTGTGGCTCACGGTTTATCCTCTGCGCCAGAAGTAGTTCTCCACAAGAATAGAACTGATGACACCGATTGGGAATTTATTACAACAGCAATTGATGGTAGTGTTGATTATCTAAGATTTACAACTGCTGCAAAGGGCAACTCTTCAAGAACTGCGGCAACTTCTACTGTGTTTGAAGTTGGCTCTGGTTCAAATCAAGGTGCTAGCGGTAAAGATTATATTGCCTACTGTTTCCACAGCGTTGAAGGCTACTCAAAGTTCGGCGTATATCAGGGCCGGGCCAATGCCAATGGTATGTTTGTTTTCACAGGATTCAGGCCCGCCTGGCTGATGATCAAAAACACAGGTGCTACTGGTTCTTGGATTATATTTGATAACACTAGAGAAGGTGGTGTTTCCAATATTGTTAATGACCATTTGATGGCAAATACTAATGCTGTTGAAGGTACAGATAGTGATATAGACATTTTAAGTAATGGTTTCAAAAATAGACGTTCATCTACATCTTTTAATTCTGCCCATCTATTTGTTTATTTCGCATTTGCCGACCAGCCATTTAAATTTGCTAATGCTCGGTGAAAAAAATCTATATACCCCTTGAAATGTCTGTAGAGAATACCTATATATAATACAACGATGCCATTAAGGGTCGTTGTATATAAATCTTGCTTTTTTAAGGAGAACTATTATGGTTACAAGCAAAACGCTAAG